>Ga0114129_10008744_pt1 | contig 14440 bp, 10 predicted proteins | sample RhiMetdeltSRZDD1_FD_80071 | JGI IMG/M metagenome (GOLD analysis project Ga0114129, IMG submission 80071) | Populus rhizosphere microbial communities from Tennessee, USA - Rhizosphere MetaG P. deltoides SRZDD1 (version 2) (version 2) | ecosystem: Host-associated > Plants > Roots > Rhizosphere >... | reverse complement strand
TTCGCGGCGGTCGCGGCCCTGCGGCTGATCGGCGTGTTCTAGCGGGCGGATGGCAGGTTCACCTCGAAACGCGCACCTCCGCCGGAGCGGTTTGCAGCGGTTATCCGTCCGCCGTAGCGCTCCACGATCTGCTTTGCGATCGCCAGGCCGAGGCCGGCGTGGTCGCCGCGCCCCTGCGCTGGCCGGTACGTGAAGAAGCGATCGAAGACCCGCTGCAAGTGCGCCTCGGGGATGCCGGGGCCGCTATCATCGATGGTGATTCGCGTCCCTCCGTCGCCGGCCGCGACGCCAACCTCGATGGCAGATCCGTCGGGCGCAAAGCTGAGCGCGTTCGCGAGGAGATTGTCGAAGACCTGGGCCAGCCGTTCGCGCGACCCACGAGTCTGGTGATCCGCCGGGTCCCGAACGATTGCAACCGTCACGCCCCGCTGGGCGATCGTCTGCAGACGATTGACGATTTCATCGAGCAATCGATCGAGATCCACGCGCTCGGTCGCCTCGTGCTCGATTTGCTCTTCGACGATAGCGACGTCACGTAAACCGGAGACGAGCCGTTCGAGTCGATCGACGTCGCGCGTCATGAGGTGGAGAAACCTGCGGCGATCCGCTTCGGTGTCCGCATCGGCCATCATCTCGGCGGCGGTGCGAATCGACGCGATCGGGTTCTTGAACTCGTGGGAGACGTCGGCCGCGAAGGACTGCAGCAGCCGGATGTGGTCGTTCGTGCGATGCGTCAGTTCGTCGAGCGCGCGCGCGAGCGCGCCGAGCTCGTCTTTCCGCCGCGAGCCCGGGAATCCGGATGGCCGCGGTCCGCGACGCTCCGCCAGCGCGGACGCCCTCGCCCGCAATTGCGCGAGCGGCCGCACGATGGTCATCGTCGCCAGCGCCGTCAGAAGCGCCGCGGCGACGAGCGAGGCCACGACGACCTCGAACACGCGCAGCCGGACGTCGTAGAGCGCCTGCAGGATCCGAAACGTCGATTGCGAGACGAGCACCGCCCCGATGACGGTGCCGTCGTGCCGGATGGGAATCGCGCTGGTAAGGGTGATCGAGCGCTGACCGGCAGTCCGGTGGGATGCAGCGCCGTATCGCCCGGCCAGTGCCGCGCGAAGCTCCGGCGCGGTACCGTCGGATTGCCCCGTGCGGCTCTCCTCGACTGCGGGCCTGAGCCAATCGCGCGCCCGCGCGAGCCACGCGCCAACTCGGTAAAGCCATCGGTCGCGAACCGCGGGCGTATCCGAGGCGCCATATCGCGCGCTTTCTTCAGGCGCTGCCGGCGCGCCGGCACGCCCGGAGTCCGCGACGATCTCGCCGTTGACGCCGTACACGCGGTAGCGCGCGTCGTTCCGCCGCTCGAGCCGGACAAACAACCGCTCGATCGACGTCGCGTCCAGCTCTTCGCCCGCGCCAAGAGCCGCGGCAAGCACGCGTCCCTGCTGCACCATCGCACGCTCCTGCGCATGCAGCAGGTGCGCTTCGTAGACGCTCAGGTACAGCACACCGATGACCGGAACGAACACCACCAGCAGATTGAACGCAAGCAGACGCAGCCCGATGCGCGACGGCCGCCACGCGCGGACCGCGGACCAGCTCACCCCTGCTCCCGAACGTAGCGATAGCCCGCGCCGTAGACGCCTTCGATGCCCGCAAAGGCGGGATCGACCGCCGCGAATTTGCGCCGAATCCGTTTGACGTGGCTGTCGATCGTCCGGTCGCTGACCGACACGCGATCCGGATACGCATCTTCCATGAGCTGGTCTCTGGTTTTCACCGCACCAGGCCGGCGGACCAGTGATTGGAGCAGAAGGAACTCGGTCACCGTAAGAGGCACGGCCTTGTCCATCCAGGTGACGGCGAGGCGCACGGGATCAACGATGAGATTCCCAATCGCAAGGACGTTGTCTTCTGGCTCGCGCGCAGCGTCGGCAGCGGTCGCGCGCCGCAGCAGAACCTTCACGCGCGCCATCAGCTCCCGCATCGAGAACGGCTTGCACAGGTAATCGTCCGCGCCGATTTCGAGACCGAGCACGCGGTCGAACTCTTCTTCCCGTGACGTGACGAAGATGATCGGCAGGCGGTCCGACCGGGTTCGCAGGCGGCGACATAATTCGAGACCGTCGAGGCGCGGCAATCCGATGTCGAGCACGACGAGATCGGGCGCCGTCTGGTCGAAGGCCTCCCACGCCGTCAAGCCATCGTCGAACGCTTCGGCGTGATAGCCCTCGCGCCGCAGCGCGTAGCAGATGCCTTCGCGGATGGTTTCTTCGTCTTCGACGACCGCCACCCGTCGCTGTAAGGGACCCGTCATCGGCTTCAACTTTAGCGCGAAGACCGCGCAATGGCAGCTGCCTTCGTTCGGCCACAATTCGCCTTCGGAATTGTCGCCTCGCGCCATCGGTGCGCCCTCCACGGACGTTTGACTGTTGAAAACGACCTGGAGGGTTCATGCGGAATTCCGCCATTGCACGGCTCGCGGTCATGGGAGGTCTGACGATAGCTCTGCTCGTTCCAATGATGTGGGTGGATGCGATTGTGAGCGAGCGCTCGACGTTTCGCGACGCGGCGGTTGCGAACGTCAGCGCCTCCTGGGGCGGCCCGCAGACGATCGCCGGGCCCGTGCTGTCGGTGCCTTACACCACGATCTGGATCGACAACGCGGGGCACGAGCAGCGATCGCTGTGTCGTGCGCAGTTTCTGCCGCGTGATCTGCACATAGCGGGGGCGCTAAACACGGACCTCAGGGCCCGCGGCATCTTCGATGTCGTGGTCTATCGTACGGCGCTGAAGGTCACGGGCCGATTCGTGCCCCCGGGCATGGACTGGATCCGTCCGGTACCAACGCAGATCGACTGGTCTCAGGCGACGGTCAACATCGGAGTCGCCGATCCGCGAGGACTCACCCGGCGCGCGACGATCCGATGGGGCGCGGAAGATCTGCCCCTCACGGGCGGCGTCGCAGCCGTCGGTCTCTTTTCCACAGGCGTGCAGGCGGTCGTGCCAGGACTCGACAAAGCGCAGGCCGGCGCTGAAATCGCGTTCGCGTTCACCATCGAGACGAACGGGACGCGCGATGCGTTCTTCCTTCCAAATGCCGAAGAAACGACCGTCGGCCTGACATCGGCCTGGCCGCATCCAAGCTTCGCCGGAAGTCCGCTGCCGGAAACGCGGCGCGTGGACAGAAACGGTTTCAGCGCCGAATGGCGCGCCGCGGATTTCGGGCGGCCGTATCCAGCACGCTGGACCAGCAACGACACCGGTGCGCAACAGCTCGTCGACCAGGCCAGGCGGTCGGCGTTCGGCGTCAGCCTCGTCCAGCCCGTGGATATTTACCAGCAGTCTGAACGCGCCGTGAAGTATGCGGTGCTCTTCATCGTGCTGACCTTCCTCGTGTTTTTCCTGTGGGAAATTTTTCACGCGGCGCTCCTCCACCCGATGCAGTACGCGTTCGTGGGATTCGCGCTGTGCGTCTTCTACCTGCTTCTCGTGTCCATCTCGGAACACGCAGGCTTCGACGTGGCGTACACGATCTCGGCAAGCGTCACGACTCTGCTCATCTCCGGCTACGCACGAGCGGTTCTCGGAGGGGCGACGCAAGGAGCATCGGTACTGGTCGCCCTCACCGGTCTCTACGGGTTTTTATATCTGCTGCTTCGCCTCGAGGATTACGCCTTGCTGGCGGGCTCGATCGGCCTCTTCCTCGTGCTTACCGGCCTGATGTACATCACCCGGCGGATGAACTGGTATGAGTTGAAGCTGCAAGGACCGAAGGCGCTCGACAGATAACTAAAAAAGAAGGCCGCGCGTGACTCGCGCGGCCTTTCTCCAATCGTCAATCTGCAATCTGCAATCTGCAATTTGCAATCGTCAATCTGCAGTCTGCAATCGCCAATTCGCTATTGCTGATGCTTGTGCACCACGTCCTGCACGACGGGCTTCTTCGTGCCGCCGAGGCCCGCGATCTTGATCACCGGCTCGGGCCCGGCTTCTTTGAGCACGTGCTGACGGTAGAGCGCGGCCATGCGCTCGTTCTCCTGCTGCTGCTTCCGCGCGCGCAGCTTCTCCTCGCGCGCGTTCTTGGCGATGCCCAACTCGTCGAGGTCCTTCTGCTTACCGGCCGCGACGGCTTCGGGGTCGAGCACCAGGTTGTGCTGCGTCGTGTCGAGGTCGACGTTCTTTCCGCCCGCGTAGATCTGATGGCGGCCGTGCTCCTCGTACCACTTCGTGAGCGTCGCCGTCATGTGCATCTTCTCGATGATGTTCCGCCAGCCGATCCCCGTGTTGTAGGCGCAGAAGGAGATCTCCCCTTCCTGCGTCGCATACGGGATGATGCAGCGCTCGGTTCGCCGGAAATCGTAGTTGAAGAGATCCTGGAACCACATGCCGGCAATGAACAGGAAGTTCCAGCGATCCCCGCGGCGCTTGTCCTGGTCCGCCGCGGTCCGATCGCCGCCGACCTTGCCGTAGCCCCCCGTCTCCGCCTTTTTCGTCGCGCCGAACGTCTTGTCGAATTTCTTCATCAAGTCGGTCAGCTTGAAGTGCGTGGGGGCCTGGAACGGGTCGTAGTTCTTCATCAGCGCGAGCGCCATGCCGAGGACCGACAGGCCCCGGCCGCGGGCGGCGTCGTTGACGCGCCGCAGATCTTTCGCGAGCTGGTCGGCGTGCAGGAACGCGGTGACCGGCACCGCCTCCTTGGTTTCCTTATCGATCATCACCGCCATGCCGATGCCGCAGTTCGGGTGGCAGCCGCAGGTCAGGTTGCCCCACTCCGCCGAAGGACCGTGCACCAGGTCCGCCCAATCGGTGAACGTACCCATGAACGAAATCGGGAACCAGTCGCGCGTCGGCTCGCCGAGCCCCGTCTGGTTCTTCACGTCGTGCGCGAGGTGCGAGAGCGTGTAGCGCTGCGCCGCGCGCCGCTCCGGCGTCACTTCTTCGTCACGACCGGTGAACGACACCGGCTGGAACGACAGGAAGTTGATCTTCCGCGGGTTGTCCAGCGCGAACTGCACGACGCGGCCGACCTGCTCGTTGTTGATGCCGTTGACGATCGTGATGACCGGGACGATGTCGATGCCCGCGGTCCAGAGATTCTCAATCGCGCGGAGCTTGACGTCGAACAGGTTGCCGACCAGCCGATGCGAGTTCGCGGCGTTGCCGATGCCGTCGAATTGCAGGTACGCGTAGCGCAGTCCCGCTTCGAACGCGGCCTTCGCGAACTCCTTGCTCTTGGCGAATTCGATCCCGTTCGTCGCGGCCTGCACGGAGTTGTAGCCGACCTTCTTCGCGTAGCGGACCGCGTCGAGGAAGTACGGAGACATCGTCGGCTCGCCGCCCGAGAACTGCACCGACATCTGGCGCCGCGGCTTCAGCGTGATCGCGTTGTCCAGCATCGTCTTGATTTCATCCCACGTGAGCTCGTGGACGAAGCCGACCTGGTTGGCGTCCATGAAGCACGGATCGCACATCATGTTGCAGCGGTTCGTCAGGTCGACCGTGAGGACCGAGCCGCGGCCGTACTTGATCGTGCTGCTGCCGTGATTGTGGAGCTTCTCGTCGTTGTGCGACCGGATGTCGCTGCCGGGAAACGCCTCTTCGAGGTGCTTGAAGAACGCCGGATCGATCGCCATGACGTCTTCGAAGTGCCCGTGGATCGGGCAATCCTTGATCATGACGATCTTGCCGTCCTTCTCCGTGATCGTCGCCTTGATCTCGCCGACTTTTTCGTTGAGCAGAATCTTGTAGTCTTGCTTGCCGTCCACGATCGCCTGACGCGCTTCACGCACGCAGTTCGGACAGAGCGAGTCCGTCTCGCGCGGCCAGCCGAGTGGCGGCTTCACCTTCTGCCACGACTTCTGGAGCGGCAGATCGGACCACGCGGGCGTGAACGCCCCGTTGGGCTTGATGCGGTTCAGGCCATCGAAGACGGTCCACGCGCCTTTCGCGGCAATCGTGAGACCTTTCTCAACGTACTTGATCGGCTTGTGCATGCCGGCAGAATACCGGCAAGTTATTCAAAAATCAGGGACTTTCAGCTAACGGGCAGATTCCGGGGGCGAACTGTCCCTCGCGCTGGCCGAACGGCCCGCTTCCTGAGCCACCAAACGAGGCGAAACCCCAAGAGAACGAGGACGATGCCGGTGTACCAGACGGGGTCGCCGCTGACCACTTTCACCTTCCAGATGAAGTGAATGGCCGCGCAGATTGCCGCGAGATAAATCAGACGATGAAGCGTCTGCCACTTGCGTCCGAGTCGCCGAATCCATCCCTTGGTGGACGTCAGCGCGAGCGGCACCAACAGGACGTACGTCGTGAAGCCGACCGTGATGAACGGACGCTTGCCGACGTCGGCGATCATCGCCCGCCAATCGAAGAACTTGTCGAGCACGATGTAGGACGTGAAGTGCAGCGACGCGTAGTAAAAGGCGAACAGCCCCAACATCCGGCGGTACTGGATGACCGAGTTCCAGCCCGTGATGCGCCGGAGCGGCGTGACGGCGAGCGTAATCAACAGGAACTTCAGCGCCCAGCGTCCTGTCTGGAGCTGGATGGTCTCGGCGGGATTCGCGCCGAGGTTCGCGGTCAGCAGACCATATATCAGGTAAAAGGTTGGAACGAGTGCCAGGATGAAGACGACCGGCTTGATGATTTGACGCGCCCGCAAAACGCTAATTCCTGTCCTTCGTCCCGATTAGTAGTATTTCCGCAAATCCAACCCTGCGTACATCGACGCGACCTGATCGCCGTAGCCGTTGAACAGCACCGTCTTCGTGGTGGCGAAGAGCGATGGCAGTCGTCGCTCGCGGCTCTGGTCCCACCGAACGGGACTGACGCTGGGGTTCACATTCGAATAGAAGCCATACCAGTCGGAATTCTGCTCGACCCATGACGTGCGCGGCATCTTGTCAACGAAGCGAATCCGGACGATCGACTTGGCCCCTTTGAATCCGTACTTCCACGGCACGACCAGACGGATCGGCGCGCCGTTCTGGTTCAACAGCGTCTTCCCGTAGAGGCCAACTGCCAGCAGCGTCAGCGGGTGCATGGCTTCATCCATGCGAAGGCCTTCGGTGTACGGCCAGTTCAGACCGCCGGAGGCGAGGCCCGGCATCTCCTTCGGCCGGAGCACCGTGGTGAATTCCACGAACGTCGCTTTGCTGGTCGGCTCGGCGCGCTTCAGCACGGACGCGAGCGGAATCCCGACCCAGGGGATCACCATCGACCACGCTTCGACGCAACGGTGTCGATAGATCCGTTCTTCGAGCTCGAACGGCTTGATCAGATCCTCGAGGTTGTAGTCCGCAGGCTTGTTGCAGTGACCGTCGATCTTCACGGTCCACGGACTCGTCGTCAAACGGCCGGCATACCGCTTGGGATCACCCTTACCGGTGCCGAACTCGTAGAAATTGTTGTAGCCGGTGATTTCCTCGAACGAATTCGGCTTGTCTTCGGTCGTGACCATCCGCTTGGCGATGTTCAGGGCCGTCTGCCCGGCGGCTGATGGGGCTGGCTCTTCATGCGACGAGGCGTCGACGCCGCCAGGGCCGCACGCGCCGAGCGCGCCTGCGGCGGTACCAACGAGCGCCCCGCTGACCAGACGCATGAACTCGCGGCGCTGGAGGTAGTGTCGTTCGTCGGTGATTTCGGAGGAACGGATATCGGGAGCCTTCTTGATGAGCATAGTCTGCGGCCCCATTGAGATGCCGCTGGGGGCAATCTGGGTTCACGTCTAGTGTACGCGGTTTGGGACCTATTGCGAGGCGGCGCTGCTTCGACGGCTCGGGGCTGCTTTTTCGCGCAAACCGAGCTCGGGAATGCGGGCACATCGCGCCCAGCGGCGCCGGACGAACCAGCGAAACGCCGGATCGAGCGGGCCCGAGGGTCGCTCGATGAGCAGCGCGACGTGGCAGACAAAATGCTGAAGCAGCATCAATTGGAAAAGCGCCTCAGAAGACGAGGCGTCGCCGCCGTAACCGCGCAACAGCGCGGTTTGCGCGTCGCCGACCGTGCCGGACTTCAGCCGCGGACGCCAGCGGAGGAATTCGAGGTGCATATAAAGATGAGCGAGATCGTGAAAACGCGTTCCGGCCTTGGCCATCGCGAAATCCAGGATCGTCACCTCGCCATCGGCGCTCACGAGGATGTTGCCCGGGTTCAGATCGGCGTGGATCGCCACGAGCGGCTGCGAGGCCGGACTGACCCGCGACGCCAGCTCGTCGAACCGGGCGAGCGCGTTCGAGCAATCGGCTTCCTTGAACACGCCGGCATTCGCCAGCCTGCGGAGACGCACGGCCAGGTACTCGCGGCGTTCGTCCAGCACGAGGCTGCCTTCAGCGTCGATCACAGCCTGATACGTGCGAATCCACGCACCGATCCGTTGCGCGATGAGGTCAACGGGCACGGCGACGCGGCGTCCCCACAGCGCATCCCGCAGCAGCCGCTCGAACGTCGTCCCAACGACTTCTTCGGTGACGATGGCGAGATCGTCGGGGAATACGGCGACGGGTCGCAGCGCGGTCAAGCCGGCGTGAGGATGAAGCGCTTCATGGAGCCGCGTGCACGCGCGGAACTCACGCTCGACCCAGCGGCGCAGCTGAGCGAGCTCCTCCGGCGTCGAGAAGCGCGGCTTGAAGACCTTCGCAAACGCGTGCGAGTCTCGGCCGCCCGCGTGCACGCGCAGCCGCAGTAAGGCCGAGAACGGACGTTCGAGGCGCGCGACCGGCTCGACAAGCGCGCGCGCGTCCCCGAAGTATTGCTGCGCGCCAGCGGCCAGTGCGGCGAGAACCGGCTCGAAGCCGTCCGTTCGCAAAGTCATCCCGGAATCAGACCTCCATCAGCGACGGCCGTGACGGCTCGAAGCGCAGCGGGGCCGGCGCCGCCGGGTGCCCGACCAGCAGCGTGCGCGCATAGCCTCGCACTTCGTGCGTGTCGACGATGGGATACCCGTTCTCCATCATCAGGAACCGCAGGTCGGCGGCGTGTGCCGGCAGGTTGTCGATCGCCTCATTCGACTGCAGAACCAGATCGGCGCGCATCGCCGCCGCCTTCTGGATCACCCGCCGCATGTCGTCCTCTGAGAGGTAGTACAAGGAGCAGAACGCGGTGACGACATCGAAGCGCCCGAGATCTTCGGTGACGAACAGCCGCATGTCACCTGTCACGATCCGGATGTCGTACGCGCGCATGTCGCGCCAGGCGAGGATGCGCGCGTTGAGACGTGCGAACTCTGCGAGCTGCGGCGCAGCCTCGATCCCCACGACGCTTCGCGCACCCGCGCGCAGCATCATCAACGGCAGCGACCCATTGTTGGAACCAAGGTCGAGCACGCGGCGCCCCGCCACGAGTGGAGCGACGACATGCCGGTTGAAGAAGTCCCATCGGCCCGTGCCGCTGTCCGTGGACACGATTCGCCCGACGGTGATCCCGCCGTTGAAGTCGATCGGCGCGTAGTCGCGGTATCCGGATGGCACGGTCGCCCGTCGTTCGTGCAGCAAGCCGCGCGCGTTCGCCTCGGTCAGAATGTCAGCCTTGAACCGTTCGTTGAAGGCCACGCGATCGCGGTCGCGATCCGCTGCGAAAAGCGTCCCCCGCCATCGATGGCGCCGCGCGGCCGGCAGCTTCGTGAATCGCGCCCTGCCATCACCCAGACGGATGGCGGTGGCAAAGCCACTTCGAACGCCGGTGATGCCGGCGCGATGCGCCTTGTCCATCAGCTTTTCGACTTCGTCCGCTGTCGCTGCTCGACCCGGTTCATCTCCGGACGCCATCAACCATTCGAACTGCGGATCGTCGATGAAGTCCGGCATCGCAGTCGACGCGACGAGACTGGCGTAGAACACGGCGCGCACCATGCGCGGCGCTGACGGTCCCCACCCGAATCGGTATGCGAACTTGGGCCACGCGACGCCGTAGAGCAAATAGCCGAGATAGCGCGGACCGCGTCGCGTCAAGAGTGAGGTGAGCTTTCGAAACAATCGCACGACAGTATTCTCCGCCGCAGTGCTCAGCTCGCGAGCAACGGCCGTGCCACTCGAGAGAAAACTAGCTGAGCTTGCGGAGCGAGCATCTCGAGCATGCGTATTAGAATGCAGCGATGCCGGAAAGCTCGATAGATCCGCGATGGCCCAAGCTGCTGTCATTGTCCGTTCATGAATTTCGGACGCCGCTGACGGTGGTCGCAGGCTACGTGCGGATGCTCCTGAAAGAGCGCGCCGGCCCGTTGAACGACCAACAGCGGAAGCTGCTGGAAGAAACTGAGAAATCCTGTGCGCGTTTGTCGACCTTGCTGGCGGAGGTGAGCGATCTCGCCAATCTCGAGTCGGGTGCTACCAGCGTCAATCGCCAGGCCGCCGACCTTCGCGCCATCCTGAGAACGGCGATCGATCAATTGCCGCCGCTCCACGATCGCGAAGTGCCCGTCAAGCTGCAGACAGGCGAAGGACCCGGGATGATTCAGGCGGATGTGCCGAAGCTGACCCTGGGGATCACGTCGGTGCTGGCGGCGCTCCGGCGCGAGCTGGTCACGAGCGACGAGCTTCTGGTGCGGGAAGATCGCGTCGGCGACGGCGCGCCCACGCATCGCATTCTCATCGGCGATCGGGAAACGATCGACACGCTCGAGCAGAACTCGTCGAACCTGCCGGTGTTCGACGAATGGAGAGGCGGCTGCGGTATGGCCCTTGCCGTTGCCCGCCGCGTCTTCGATGCTCACGGAGGCGGCATCTGGTCACCGCCCGACGGCCGAAAGGCGGGGGCGCTCATCGTGATCCCGGCAGCTCGGTGACGCGCGGCAACTCTCGCGCGGACACCGCGAGCGCCGCGCTGTCGTTGATGTCTGCGGCGCTTGTCGCATTCATCCTGACCGCGATCGCGCCGGCGCAATCCGCGATCAAGCTCGCCTTCTACAACATTCGTTCCGGCCAGGGAAGCCAGCCGCTCAGGGGTCGCGTCTCGCCGTTTGCAGACGTTGCCAACTGCACCGATCGATCGAAACCGGTCAACGCATGGGGCACGGGAATCGTGCAGAAGACCCTGACAACGTCGATCGCGCCCGATCCCGCCATCATCGCGCTTGGCCTCGCGGAGGCATGGAAGAACGTCTGCGCATCGCCGGAACGCGTGCGCGAAACGCTTGGATGGAAGGCGACCTCGTCGACGCAGAATGGCATCGCGCTCGTCACCAGGTACGGCCTGAAGGAAGAGCGCTGGCAGCAGCTCGACACGTCGCACAATACGAATCCATCCGATACGGCGTGGGTGCTGCGCGCGGCCGTCTGCGTGGATGCGGCTTGCGGTCAGACTTTGATCGCGTACGTCGGGCACTGGTACGCAACAGGCCCGAACCAGGCCTCAACGTACGAAACGCAGGCCAAGCAGACGCTCGCGTTCATGCAAGTGACAAACGGCGGACATCCCCACGTGTTGATCGGCGATCTCAACGTCTGGACCGCACCCGGCACGGTGTGCCGCCAGACACCCAACGGTGACGCGGCAATCGCGGTGCTGGCGGCGGCCGGATACGTCGATGCGTGGCCGCGCATCCATGGCAACGCCGAGGGCTACACGGGCATGTTGAACCGCGTGCGGTGCGGCCAGCCTGAGGGGTACGCGTGGAAGCGCATCGATTACGCGTGGTCCCCCTCGACCTATCTGCCTCTCGACATCACGCGGTTCGGCGTGTCACCCCCTGGCGAAGCAGCCCCTTCCGATCACTACGGCATCATTGCGTCGTATCCGCGACCTTGAGACTCACTTAATCACCACCGTCGTCCGATCCTCCGCCGTCGCGCTGCCGTCGGTCACGGTGAACGTCACTGGATACGTGCCGGCGTGCCGGTAGATGTGTTGAGCTGTCGCGGCTCGCCCATCGGCGTCCACCACCGGCACAATCGTGCGGTCACCGACGACGGGACCGGGTGCAGCGCCGAAGTAGGAGTCGCTGCTGATGACGATTTGATCGATCCGCACGCCGTCTTCACGCTGCTGGATGCGGATCGTCTGAAGACCGTCCTGATTGAAATAAATCGGAGCGCCGAGCGTGCCGAACCCCGAATCGGCCCAGCCCCATCCCGACACGCCGACGCCGTTGCCATCTTCGAGGACCACGGCAAGCGCCTGCGTCGTTCCGATCCGCCACGCCGCCGCCCCCGTCGCCGTCGTCGTTCCGCTGAACTGGACGTACACGGAGTCGTTCGACCAGCTGTCGTTTTGCGCGTGCATCCGCAGCCAGAGACGGTAAGGCACGCCGGCCGCTGCCCGGAACGTTGCTTCGACGTAACTCGACGGTGACGTCGCGGCCGTGGCGATCTTGGCCGCGCCGCGGTCGGGGTTATCGACCGCGGTGCCATCCGCGGCGGATGTGTCGCTCACACGGCGCCACGCAGTGCCGACGAGGTTGAAGGATGCGGCATGCAGCACGATGTCGTCACCGAACTGCCATTGGTAGGTCGCCGACCCCGAAGGCACCGTTGATCCACGTCCATCGAACGACACCGCAGCGTTCACGGAACCTGAGTACGGGCCCCCTGCATCCGCGACGAGCGTCGTGGATCCACCAACAGTGACCGTGGTCTCGTCGGACGCCGACGCGCCTTTATCGTCAGTCACGGTCAGGACGAGCGGATACACGCTGGTATGAACGTATCGATGCGTCGCCGAGACACCCGATGACGTCCCGTACGTCGTTGGCAGAGTCGTCGAGTCGTCGCGCGCGGCACCGGGCCGCTGTGTGGCGGTCGAAGCGCTCGTCAGCACGAGCTGATCCCACGCGATGCCGTCTTCGCGCTGCTGGATTCTGACCGTCTGCACGCCTGACGTCGCGAAATAGAGCGGCGCTCCGAGCACGCCGTAGCCGGCGTCGTTCCAGCCCCATCCGCTGACGCCGGCACCGTTTCCTTCCTCGAGGATGACCGCGAGAGCGTTCGTGCTGCCGATGCGATCGACGGGGCTCCCGGAGGCATCGACCGTGCCGCTGAATTGCACGTAGAGGGAATCGTTGTTGAACGAATCGCCGCTCGCGCGCGCACGGATCCAGAGCTGATACGGGACTCCCGCAGCAACATGGATCGGGAATTCGACGTGGCTTGCGGGAGCGGCGAGTGCCGTGCTGCGCTTCGTAGCTCCTCTGTCGGTATTCTCCAGCGCGAATCCACCGGCGGCGCCGGCGATTGCCACGCGCACCCAGTCGGCGCCGTGCACCGAACTCGCCGGAAGGTCAGCCGCCCGCACGAGCACCTGGTCGCCCCACGCCCAGCGGTAGCTGATGATCGATCCGTCGGCATCGCTCGACGCCGAGCCGTTGGTGACCGCATCGGCCGTCAAGCTGCCGCTGTAAGGACCACCGGCACGCGCGACCGGTGGCTGGTTGCCGGTCTCGGGCGGCGGTGGAGGAGGTGGCGGCGGTGGCGGTACGATCGTGCCGCCCTGCGCCGCGTCGAACGAAGTGAAGTTGATCCCTGCGAGTCCGGCGCAACCGCTCGGCACCGGCAGGCCGGCTTTCAAACGGTAGTCTCCGCCCGCAAAATCCACGAACGACGCAACCCACTGAGCCTCTGTGGGAAAGCTGTTGGGAACCGGATAAGCCGACGCCGGCCCACCGGCGAGGACGTTGCACGTGACGACCGCGCCTGGGAAGTAGTGGGAGATCGTCGAATTGCCGGTCGCAGTACCGCCGCCCATGATGCCGTACTTACCGTGCCGCGAAGTGTTGTTCGTGTAGACGAGACCGGTCGCCTGCCCCGTACCTGACGCATACAGCACTGACGTGTTCGTGTGAATGATCGTGTTCCCGTCGATGACGATGTTCGTCGGACCGTTCTGGAGCAGAAACACCTTCGCGGTGCCGCCCCACTTGTCGGGATTGATGTCCTCGAAGAGATTGTTGCGCAGCGTGACGTTCGACGTCCGGCCGCTCGGCTTGAGGTCGTCGTAGGCCGCGATGTTGATGACACCGGATGCGTGTCTCACGATGTTGTTGGTGATGACGATATCCTTCACGCGCGACCAGGTCGCCGTGCCGCTGCTGTTACGCGGCGTCAGCACGAGTGCGTACCCGAACTGCCCCGCCTGCCAGCTGTTCTCGAAGATGTTTCCGTCGAGCGTGATTCGCTCGCCGTTCTTGATCTCGAAGATGTTCTTGACCGTCCACTTCGTGGCCGACGTCGGCGGCCTGCCCGCGGTTTCTCCCGATCCCGAGTATGTGAAAGACGTCACGGCTCCCGAGGCCGTCATGTAGACGTTCTCGCCTCCTGCCGACGTCCCGCGGTAGACCTGATAGCTGTCAGCACCCGGTACGGCGGTCCAGCTGAGCGTGACACGACCTCCGGAGCCGGTCGTTGCGCTGACGCTCGACGAAGGCAGCGAGACCGCGATGCGCGTGCCGGTCGCCATGAGCGCGACGACCCTGAAGTAGTGCGTGGCCGCCGGAAGGGCGCCGCCGCTGGAA
>Ga0114129_10008743_pt1 | contig 14440 bp, 10 predicted proteins | sample RhiMetdeltSRZDD1_FD_80071 | JGI IMG/M metagenome (GOLD analysis project Ga0114129, IMG submission 80071) | Populus rhizosphere microbial communities from Tennessee, USA - Rhizosphere MetaG P. deltoides SRZDD1 (version 2) (version 2) | ecosystem: Host-associated > Plants > Roots > Rhizosphere >... | reverse complement strand
ATTTCCGCCGCAGGCGGATCAGCCTCAGGCTGAGACTTCGTTCGCTAGGTCAGGTTTGCTCCCCGCTTATTGCGTCGGCTGGAAGTGCGGAATCCGCGTTAAACATAATCGATTACCGGATTTGGGACACTCGCATATCGGGCGGGCTGCGGCGATTCAAAATTTGCGAGGAAGCCCGAAGCTAATCACACACAAAGGCCAAGAACATCACCGCGGCAATGCCCTTGGCCTCCAAAAAATTTTTTTGTGCGGATGGGTCTTATTTTACGTGTCTGCTGACCAGCTTGGTCATTTCGAACATGGTGACGGTTTTCTTGCCGCCGAACACCGCTTTGAGTTTGTCATCGGCGTTGATGTTGGTTCTCTTCTTCTTGTCCTGGAGCCCATTCCTTTTGATGTAGGCCCAGAGTTTCTTGGTTACCTCAGTGCGCGGTATCGCCTTGGTGCCGACGACTTCGCTGAGGGCGGCATCCGGCTGCACCGGTTTCATAAATGCCGCGTTCGGTTTGCGTTTCTTTTTTGCTGCTGCCATGTTTTTCCTCCTTCAAAGGTAAAAATTATTTAGGTACGTGTATAGCAGAGGCGCGCAGTCATTGCCAACGATTTTTTCAATTTTTTCCTCGGAGAATCCGGGTTGCCGCCTCGTCGATTTCGGGTCCGGCGTCGGAGCAATGGACAGCGACGCCATAGTGGGCCCGCGCCCTCGCGGCTGAAACATAGCCCTGGCGCACGTCTTCCAGGACGCTTTGTACCGGCCGCTGCAACGGATCACCCAGCCCGCCGCCGCCGGGACGCTCGACCCGCACCAGGTCATTCGCACGTAAGCGATGATCACCAAAGCGCGACGGGAGTCGCTGCTGATTATCGGTTTCGGGATTGACGATGCATGCGCCTTTGCCTCCCGGGAGCCCGCGATCGCTGCCAAAGGGCTCGACGGCATGCTTGTCCGTGCGCATGGAAAAACGCACGTCGGCGGCGAGAATGCGATAATCCCGGACAAAGCCTAAGCCGCCGCGCCATTCGCCAGCGCCGCCGGAATCAGGAATCATTTCGAAGCGTTCGACGCGCGCGGGAAATTCCGACTCGATGATCTCGATCGGGGCGGTCTTGCAATTACTCAAATGGAAAGCCGTCGCCGAAACGCCATCTTTGCCGGAGCGTGCGCCGGTTCCGCCGCTGAAAATTTCATAGTGCACAAAGGCGCGGTTGGTCTGCGAGTCCTGTCCGCCCAGTACCAAAGCAGCGCTGCCCGATCCGCCGGAGATTCGTTTATCGGGGACAAACGGCGCGAGCGCTCTCAGAACGGCCTCCGCCACGCAGAGCGCCGTCGGCATATAGGTATTCACCGCAGCCGGGAAGCGGGGATCGAGAACGCTGCCCGCTCGAAAAGTAACCCCGATCACGCGTGCGAGACCGTTATTGATCGGCAGAAATCGGTCGACCAACGCGACCAGACAGTAGATGCAAGCCGCTCGCACCAGGGGTGGACGAATATTTGCCGGTCCTTGGGTCTGATCGCTGCTCGCGCTGAAATCGAAATGCAGTTTGTCGCCGGTCTTTTCGACTTTGACATGAATCCGGATCGGCCGCCTGAGGTCAATGCCATCATGATCGACGAAGCTCTCGCCTTCGAATTCCCCATCCGGCCAGGTGGCAATCGTCTGGCGTACGCGGCTTTCCGTGTAGGCGGACAAGAGTTCCGTAGAGTTGAGCACCGTGGCTTTACCGTAGCGATCCATGAGCTCGGAAATTCGCCGTTCGCCCAAGCGAGCAGCGCCGACCTGGCCGCGCAGATCGCCCAGCACCAGTGCCGGAGTGCGGCTGTTAGCGGTAAGCAAGGCGTCTATTTCCTTTATGGGACGAAAGCGCGACATGAATTTCACCGGCGGAAGATGCAAGCCTTCCTGGAAGATTTCTCGCGCGTTGCCGGACCCACTTCCCGGCACCGTGCCGCCGATATCGCTCTTATGGGCCATGTTGGCGGCAAAACCCACCCACTCGTCCTGGTAGCAAATCGGCGTCAGCACGCCCATATCCGGCGCGTGGGGACTGCCGCCGAGGTAGGGATGGTTGATGATAAAAGCGTCGCCTTGGTGTATTTCACTCGGTCGGAAGGTCTTCAGTATCGCGTCGGCGCAAGCAGGGAAGGCGCCCATGTGGAGCGGCAAGACAACGTGCTGGGCAACCACTTCGCCCTTGGTGTTCAGAATGGCGCAGCTGGCATCCTGCGACTCACGGATAATCGTCGAATAACCTGTGCGAAACAGTGAGTTTTGCATTTCCTGGACGATGCCGGCGAGACGGGCTTGGATGACTTGGAGAGTGATGGGATCGACGTCCGTCATAGACTATCGACTTTCGGGATATCGTCCGAGGATCGAGGATGGAGGATGGCGATCCTTGATCTTCTATTCTCTATCCTCGGCCTCGCGCCGCAGCTCGCGTGTCTGCGCCTCATTGAGCACGTAGTCGCCATCCATGGTATCGATGGCGACGCGGTAAATTTCGCGCGCCCTTTTTGGCGTCACGTAGCCGTTGCGTACATCGTACAAAACTCGCTGCGGGTCACGCTCTAGCGGATCTCCCAAGCCGCCGCCGCCGGGAGTTTCTAAATTAAAAACCTCGCCGGGGTGAAGCACGTGGTCGGAATAACGCGACGGGATAACGCGTTCATCGGGCTTGCCGGGGTTCAAGGTGCACTGGCCGGTTTTGCCGTCCATGCCGCCGTCGATGCCTTTGGGCGCGACTGTATGTTTGGTCGAGCGCAGCGAAAAGCGCGCGTCGTTGTCCAAAACTTCGTACTCGCGCACGAAACCCAGTCCGCCACGGAACTGCCCCGGACCGCCCGAGTCGGGGATCAATTCAAATCGCTTGACGCGGGTAGAAAACTCCGCCTCGATAATTTCTATCGGTGCAATTCTAGCATTGGACTGATTTACGTTTGTCCCCGACACGCCGTCTTTACCGGTGCGCCCGCCCGATCCGCCGCCGAAGATCTCGTATTGCACGTAACCCTTGCCGGTTTTATTGCTGCGCCCGCCGATGATGATGGAACGGCTGCTACAGCCATCGCCGACTTTCTTGCGGGGCGTGATTTGGCTTGATGCTTCGAGGAGTGACTCGACCAACGCGTGGACCGTCGGATTGTATGTATTCACCGGCGCGGGAAAGCGTGGGTTGACCACGCTCCCTTCGCGCACTTTGATATCGACGCATTTAGCCAAGCCATAGTTGATGGCGAGAGCCGGGTCGACCAGACACGTGAGTAGATAACAGCAGGCGGCGCGCACGATGGTCGGACGGATATTCGCCGGCCCTTTGGTCTGGTCGGCAGAGCCGGTGAAATCGAAGAGCAGATGATCGCCCTTCTTATCAATCTTGACATGAAGGCGGACCGGCTTGTCCAGTTCGACGCCGTCGCTATCGACAAATCTTTCGCCTTCGCCGACCCCATCGGGCCATGAAGCGATTTCCGCGCGCACTTTGGCTTCGGTCAACGCGAACAATTCGTCGAACGAGTTAAGAATGGTTGCCTTCCCGTAGCGGTCGATCATTTCCTGGAAGCGCTTCTCGCCGAGGCGCGCTGCGCCGACTTGGCCACGCAGGTCGCCGACGACGAGTTCCGGGGTCCGGCTGTTGGCGCCGAGAATCGCTTCGATGTCTTTGCTGGTTTGAAAAGCGTGCACATATTTGATCGGTGGCACGTGAAGTCCTTCTTGGTAGATCTCACGCGCTTGACTCCAGCAGCTGCCGGGAACCGGACCGCCAATGTCGCTCTTGTGCGCCAGGTTCGCGGCCACACCGACCCATTCCCCTTGGTAAAAAATCGGCGTGAGCACAGCCATGTCCGGCGCATGGGGGCTGCCGCCAAGGTATGGGTGATTGGTGATGAAAGCGTCGCCTTCGTGCACCTCATCCGCGCTGTAGTTTTTGAACAGGCCCGCGGCACAAGCCGGGAACGCCCCCATGTGCAGCGGCAAGACGACATGCTGGGCGACGACTTCGCCCTGGCGATTCAAGATCGCGCAGCTCGCATCCTGCGACTCGCGGATAATCGTCGAGTAACCGGTGCGGAACAGTGAGTTCTGCATTTCCTGGACGATGCCGGCTAGACGGGCTTGAATGACTTGTAGGGTTACGGGGTCGATGGACATAAGCTAGGCATTGGGCAACAGGCATCAGGCAACAGTAAGAAAAGAAGAAGAAACATAACTCGGATTTTCTGTTGCCTATTGCCTCTTGCCTGTTGCCTTCTCCTTAATGATGATATTCCGATACTCATCCACCGTCGCTTGCTGCTCCGGTTGAATCACCGTCGTTGTGTCCAGTTGCTCGATAATCGCCGGGCCGGTGATCCTGTGTCCTTGCTCGAGGAGATCGCGATTGTAAATCTCGGTGGCGCGAACGCCATGCTCTTTGCCGAAGAAAACCTTTCGCTCGCCGGTTTTCGCCTGCTCGATTTTTCTTCCCGTAACCTTGCCAGGCGACAGTTTCGCCTGCGGCACGAGGCCGAACGATATCACCCGGAGGCTTACCAGCTCGACAGGCTCGGTCTCCGCCTTGTGTCCGGAATTTTGCTCGTGCAAATTATCGAAGCGATCACGCATCACTTTCAGGTCTTCTTTTTTGAGCGGCGGCATCGTGCACGGCACCGTTAGCTCATAACCTTGGCCAGCATAGCGCAAATCGAGATAAGGCTCGATCTTGATCTCGTCGTCGCGAAAGCCCTCGGCGTGCAAATCCGCTTTGGCTTGCTCGATCAGCTGACTGAAAAGCTGATTGATCTCGTTTAGATCAAGTTCGTCCAGACCGACCAGCTTGGAGCGCACATAGTCGTGCTTCACGTCCGACATGAGCAGGCCGAGAGCCGAATGCACGCCCGGCGTCAGCGGAATGAGCACCGCTGAAATTCCCAAATCGAGAGCCATACGACCGGCGTGCATGGGCCCGCCGCCGCCGAAGGCGACCAAGGTAAAGTCGCGAATGTCGTAGCCGCGCGCCGAGGAGACGGCTTTGATCGCTTCTTCCATTTTGACGTCGATGATTTTGAGCACGCCGTCGGCGGCTTCGAGCAAATCCAACTTGAGCGGCTTGGCGATCTTTTCCGCCAAAAGTTTTTCCGCCTTGGGCTTGTTGAGCTTCATCCTGCCGCCGAGAAAATGATCAGGGTCCAAAACACCTGTGACGATGTTGGCATCGGTGATCGTAATGTTTTCGCCGCCGCGGTCGTAACTGACCGGACCCGGGTCCGCGCCGGCGCTGTCGGGGCCCACTTGCAACCCGCCCACGGCGTCGATGCGCGCGATGGTGCCGCCACCGGCGCTGACGGTGTGAATGTCGAGCATCGGCAGGCTGATCGGGCGCATGCTGATTTTTCCTTGGGTGGTGATGACCGGATTGCCCTGATGGATCAGCGCGACATCGCAGCTCGTGCCCCCCATATCGAAAGTGATGATGTTGTTGATGCCGATCCTCTCACAGGTGCCCATCGAGGCGATAACACCGCCGGCGGGGCCGGAAAGAACGGTCGCTACAGGTTTCTCCGCGGAACCTTTGAAGGTCGACACGCCACCATTGGATTGCATGATATAAAGCTTCGGCGTAGTGACGCCGAGGTCGCGCATGCGGCTTTCCAAACGGCCCAAGTAGCTCGCCATGACCGGTTGGATATAAGCGTTGATGACAGTGGTGCTCAGACGATAGAACTCACGGATTTGCGGCAGCACTTCATAGGAAAGCGACAAACGCGCTTCGGGAAATTCGCGGGCAAATATTTCTTTGATCTTGAGCTCATGATCGGGGTTCAAAAACGAAAAGAGAAAGCAGACCGCCACCGATTGGAGGTTTTTTTTCTTGAGCCGCCTGACGGCTTCTCGTGACGCTTCGACGTCGATCGCTTTCAGCACGTTGCCGCGAAAATCGATCCGCTCGGGAATTTCTTCGGTGTAAAAGGGCGGAGCGAGCAGTCTCGGCTTCTCGAAGAAGAGATCGTACGTCGCCGGGCCGTAACCGCGCGTCTGCTCCATGACTTCGTAAATACCGCGGAATCCTTGAGTGACGAGAAGGCCCGTCTTGGCGCCTTTCTCTTCGAGAAGCGCGTTGGTGCCGACGGTGGTGCCGTGGCAGAAAAACGAGACATCGCTTGCGGAAACGCCCTGATCAAGCAGCTCCTTGACGCCGTTCAAAACGGCTTGAAAGGGTTCTTTCGGCGTCGACGGGACTTTAGTAATCGCGATCGTGCCGGTATCTTCGCTGAAAAAGACAAAATCAGAAAATGTTCCTCCGGTATCGACGGTAACTCGGTACTTGGACATGTTTTTTTCGTCTATCACTAAATATCTGTAGCTTCAAATTAGAGAGTGAACATTTCCGTCCACCTTTAATGGCGGGGTGATTCTCCACAGCTCGCTGCGTAAGTGCTATTAAAAGTCTGTCATTCCCGAATGCTTCAATCGGGAATTCAGCGGAAACAGGGACTGGACCCCCGATAAAAACTTTCGGGGGTGACGCCTTCAAATCCGTTTACGCTCGGGTTTCACGCTGCGACGAGATTTCTGTAGTGGCCCGCCTTGGAGATCGGCGGCAGGCCGCTAATGATTTTTTGCCAGCTCTCGCCGAGGTCCTCAGAGCAGAATACATCGCCGGACGTCGTCGCGGCAAAAACCGAGCACGATCCTCTCGCTTCCTCGAGACAAAAAGCTTCGATGCTTGCTTGCAAGCGGTCGGGCAATCCATTGCGCAAGATCTCCCAGGTACGCCCGCCGTCTCGGCTGCGCGAGATGCGCGCGCCGGCGAAATGGGTCGTGCGCCAAGTGCCGGGAGCATCCTGCGCGGCGGTCATGAACATCGTTTTCGGGTCAGACGGACGGAACACAAAACCATCAGGGTACCCACCGATCTCGTCTTCCCTGCTGGTCCATTGATCCCAACGAGCACCCGCGTCAGGACCGACGTAGAGTCCTCGACCCGTGACGGCGTATAAAAATTCGCCATCAGTCGGATGAATCATCAGCCGGTGGACGTCTTCGTACAGGCTCGGAAATTCTTCCCAATGTTCTCCGCCGTCCGTGCTTCTGAGCAGCCCTCCAACCTCGATGGACGCATAGATCGTGGCGGGGTTTTCCGGATCGAAATTGATATGCTTCACGTGCCCGATATGAGGCGGAGCGGGAAAGCTCCACTTCGGAACGCTCGGCACGGAGCGAAGCGCCGGCAACTCCGTCCAGTGGAGACCGAGATCGTCGCTGAAGAACAGGTGTGCCGGCTCCGTTCCCGCGAATAGGCGCACTCGGCCATTCATCCGCTGGGCAGCGAGCGAGTAAACATTGGTTTGGCTAAGCCCATTGCCGCGCGGCTCCCATGTCTTGCCATCATCGGCGCTCGCGTCTACCGAACCGTGGAAAGCGCCGGCAAACGTCAAGCCGCTTGTCGGTTCCTTGATGATCGCGCTGATATGTTTGTCGGTGAGCGCGCGGTGTGTGATCCTCCAGTCCGACCCAGACGTCGCGCGCGCGATCGTAACGACGCCTTCTCGGGTACCCACCAAAACCTCTTTCGACGGAGTTGGAGAGGAGTGGATCGTGCTTCCACCATGGGACAATGCGATCGCCATAAATTACCCTCCTGATTTGTCGGGGACGAATGTATCGATAAACTCTCAGCGTCCTGATCGCGCTATATCTGATTCGGGGCTAAGATTCCACTTCAAATACTTACTGTCAAGGCAGCAATTTTTTATGCAACTATCCGCGAGAATTTATCGCGTCTGCACAAATTTTCTGACGTTTACACCTCGCCCCCAACGCTCATGACTTGGCACCTGGCTTTACTCTCGTGTGTGTCATTCTGAGGAGCCTTGCGACGAAGAATCTGCTTTTTCCTTCCTTATCGAAGTGGGAGAGCGCAAAGCAGATGCTTCACTTTCGTTCAGCATGACACAACTAATTCCAAGCGCCCCGAAGAATGCGGTTTTCTTTGCGCCTTTGCGTCTTTGCGGGAGATAATCCGACCCTTTTGGTTGCGGCTCTGAGTGATATGAACGTGTTTGACAGAAACAACGGTTTGATAGAAGCTCAAGATAATAAGGAGAGGTTACGATCGATGAATGAACAGAGCATGTATCGGGCCGGTAAAGAGAGTCTCAAGAATTTTACCAAGGAAGAGAACGATTGGTTGACCAAGGTGGGGCCCAGCACGCTCATGGGAAATTTGTTTCGGCAATACTGGCTGCCGGTTACCCCCGCCGCGGACCTAACGGAACCGGGAGGAAGACCGATACGTGTCAAACTGCTCGGTGAAGATCTGGTGCTGTTTCGCACGCGCGCCGGCCAGATTGGCTTGATCGGCGCCTACTGTTCGCACCGGTTGGCGCCGTTGTTCTTCGGCCGCCCCGAAGCGGACGGGCTCCGTTGCCCCTATCACGGCTGGAAGTTTTCTACGACAGGAAAGTGTCTGGAGATGCCGAACGTCCCGCCCGCGCAACAATTCCTGGACGAGATTCATCATCCGGGTTATCCCTGCGCCGAGCACGGCGGCATTATTTGGACCTACATGGGCTCAGCAAAGGAATTGCCGCAGTTGCCCGATTTCGAATTTTTGCGAGTGCCGGACGGCGACCGCAATTACCGACTATTCTATCAGGAGTGCAATTATCTCCAGGTTCTGGAAGGCGGCATTGACCCGACTCACGTGATGTGGCTGCATTCCCCTTACGATCTCTCGGACGAGCAGCTAACCGCCGAGCAACAACCCGCTCAACATCTGGTCGCCAATAGATCCGGCGCGAGAACGCCGATGGATATCGAGATCGCGGATAGCGCTGGCGGTTTTATTTATGGTGCGAAGCGGCCCGCAGGACAGGGCAAGTACTTGTGGCGGGTCAATCAGTTCATCATGCCCTTTTACACGATGCCGCCGGGCGGTGATCAGAAGCAAGCGAGGGCATACATCCCGGTCGATGACGAGAGTTGCATAAAGTGGCAGATCAAGTGGTATCCGACTCAAAGTGTCAAAGAATCTTCGCAAGAATCGCTGCGCGCGCCGTTTGCCGAAGAAGCTTACGACCCGCCAACGAACTCGGTCCCTTTCGGACACGTTCGCACGAAAGCGAAGCGGGCCAACGATTACTTGATGGATTGGCAGATCCACAGGGCAAGACGCTTCGGTATAGCCGGAGTGAATTTGCAGGACGTCTGCGTGACCGAGAATGAAGGCCCCACGCCGATTCTCGACCGCACCAAAGAAAATCTTTGTCTAGGTGATTTAAGCGTCATTAAGGCGCGCCGGATGTTGCTCGACGCGGCGCAAGCGCTGCGCCAAAACGGAACGATTCCGCGAGGTGCGGGGGATCCGAGTGTTTACCGCGTGCGCGGCACTTCGACGGTCGTGTCGAATGATGTCGACTGGGTGGAAGGAGTACGCGCCGCGGTTACCGTGCCGCCGAGCGCGGGCTGATCGGCCGGCTTCAAAGTCCCTGACACCGGCTTTCGCCGGTGTAACGGCAAAAGAACCGATAATCATAACTCAATTTACTAGCGCGGCGTGCGGCCGAGCGGATCAGATTTCGCAGACACGCCGATTTCTTTGAGCACGTCATCGACAAAGCGTGTTTCCGTCCATTCGTCTACTTCGACCCTTGGTACTTTCTCCAAGATTCCCGACCGGTAAAAGAAATCAGCGCTCTTTTTGTACGCGTCGAGATTCATCAAGCCGTTTACCGCCCAAGCGGTTCGAAAGCCGCTCCAAAGATTAGCCGCGTCCTTACGGTCGACATCGGGGCGGCGTTTGCCAAGGGCGTCCAGCCAGGCGTCCTGGTTGTCGAGGAAGTAGCGGCTTGTTTTGAGGATCGCGGCCGTGAACCGGCGCAACTGATCGGGTTTCTCTTCCATCACCCTGGCCGTGACGGCGTTGACTTTCTCGACGACCGTGGCGTTCTCGTAGAAGGTGTTCTGATCCACCAAAACTTTTATGCCAGCCTCCTTTTGGACGGTGATCCAGGTCGCAACGGAAAAGGACGTCGCATCGACGCGCCCGGCGCCTAGCGCCTGGGCGCGGGTAGTCGGCATTCCCATGGCGACATAGGTGAGGCCAGTGGGATTTACGCCCAGAGACTTGAGCGCGATCATCGACAGCGAGTGATCGACGCTGCCGATGCGCGATACCGCAAAGGTTTTTCCCGCGAGATCTGCCACAGATTTGATCTCGTCGCGAGCCGCGATCTGGAAATAGAGCCGGGCGTCCGGAGAATGAATGGCACGCATCGGTTGTCCTTTGGTGGCGACCAGCCGGATCACATCCGAAGTCGAAACGTTACCGACGTCGATTTCCCCTGCGATCATCGCGGCAATCACAAGCGGCGTGCCTTTGAATTCGTTGAGCGCGACATCGAGACCTTCACGCTGGTAAAATCCTAAATCCTTGGCCAGCCACAGAACCGAATTGGGCAGTGCCGGAGCTGGAGCCGAGCCCAATCCCAGGCGCAACTTGAGTGGCTCCCGCGGCTTGGAGTCGGCGGCCGGGAGATGAGGTCCGAACGAGAAAAAAGCCAAAACGAAAGCGACAAATCCGATTGTTAAGGATAGTTTTCGCTGCGAATTAACTTTCACCGCTTAAAGCGCTTCCTTTCCGACCCTTCTTGCTTGTTCATAGGAATATCGAGTAAGGGATGAGAGTAGGGATCCCGCTGCGCGTTCTCGGTGCTCGACTGCCGCAGTCTATTGAGAAGATCCTTTTCCATAATATCCAGATGTTGAAACATCGCGCCTTCCGCCTCTGCGGCGTCGTGTTGTTCGATGGCTTGGAGAATCTGTTCATGCCAGCGGCGCGCCAGCTCATGCCGCCAAGCCCTGACGGTTCTTACTTCGTCATCGTCGAACAGCTTCCAGAAAAACGGCAGACGAAAAAAAAGCGTTCTACCCGATTCGTAGATTCGGATGAGAGCTGGATTGTGCGCCGCTTTGGCCAAGCTGTCGTGGAACATACGGTTGGGGTTGCCCACTGTGGTATTGCGCGAAATTTCGGCCTCAATTGCCGACCGCATCGCTTTGATATCGTCAGCTGTCGCGCGCATCGCCGCCCAGCCGGCCACCCTTACCTCCAAAAGCTTGCGCACCTCGAAAAGCTGCTTGATGGAAGTCTGTGCCGCCAGCGTGGCGAGATCAGCGCCGGGAGGTGACAGGAACTCCGGATCGGCAACCACGACGCCGCGGCCTTGCCGGGTGACAAGCCCGCGCACCACTAGCGATTTTAGCGCTTCGCGAATCGTTGTTCGGCCGACTCCGTAGGCGGCACATAGGCTCCTCTCTGAAGGAATCCTGTCGCCGGACTTTAGTTTACGTTGAATAATCTGGTCCTGGAAATCTGTGGCGATCCTGTCGACTAGACTTTTGTATTGAAGCATTGGTCAGGCCAAATCTCCCTTGACAGCTTGTGATTGTCTGTTATATAGCAGACTAAAGCTCTTTTGGCCAGACCAAAACACCTTCCATTGGAGGAGACTAACATGGCGTTAAGCGAAAAAATCGTCGTATTCGGGCCGGCTCTCCCGCTCAACTTGGCGCCCATGTGGGTCGCTTACGATAAAGGATTTTTCAAGGATGAGGGGTTGGACGTCGATTTGCGGCCGGTGCAAGGCATTCCAGATAGCCAGCATCCGCGCCACCAATGGCGTAAGGACGGCGCGATCATTTTTCAATCGCCGGGAGGCTCACCGCCATTTCGCTCGGTTCTGGAAAACCGCGACCACATTGATGGCGAGGTGAATGTAGTATCCATCGCCAATCGCACGGCGCACGTCTTCGTGGCAAAACCGTATGTGAAAGACATACCGGACCTCAAAGGGAGAAAAATTGCCGGCGATCTCAAGGGCGGATCGAGCATGGATGCCAAGGTCGTGCTGCGCCATTACGGCCTCGATCCTGAAAAGGACCTCACCTGGATTGACAGCCGCGGCAAACCACCCAACACCGAGCGATTTCGTCTGGCGCTCTTCGACAAAGGCGAGGTTGATGCCGTGTGCTGCGATCCACCGCACTGGAATATCGCGGTGCAGATGGGCGGGCACGCGTTGACTTCGTGCCGCGATCTCTTCGCCATTCCGGAGGCCGGCTTTTCGACATCGCCGGCGGTGATCGCGGAAAAACCGGTCGTCGTCAAACGCATGGTCCGGGCGATTTTGCGCGGCACCGCCGTGGCACGTGTGAGCAAAGAAGAAACGTTGGACTCGATCCTGCGACATAACCACTACATCACCCGCGAGCTTGCGACTCTTGCCTATGATGAAGTCCACAAAGAGTGGGGTCCGGTGCTCGACTACGAAGCCTATCAGCGCAAAGTGGACATCTACACGAGCGAGTGGAAGCTGCCGAAAAAGCCCGTGAGCGATTACTACAATTTCAAATATCTCAAGCAGGCGCTCGATGAGCTGGGCATGCTGCGCTCGTGGGATCCGCGCATGGATTTTAAAGAATCAGTTGGCACATAGCGCCCAAGGGCAAGCGCAAATGCGCTGAGGAGAGACGTAGGGGCGCAATTCATTGCGCCCAGCAGTAACGCGCATGGGGCAAAATTCTGTCTGCGTAATTGCGCGAGGGGGAATGTTTGTTGAAGCGGTTTTTGCTTTTTCTTACGCTGCTTCTCGCGTGCGGCAACGAAGCGCGCGCCGAGTCCTCGTTCTTCGAAGATAAAACGATCCGTTTAGTGCTCGGGTTTTCGCCCGGCGGCATCAGTGATCTTTGGGCGAGGGCGTTGGCTCGGGCCATGACGCCGCACATTCCCGGCAAGCCGTACATAATCTCGCAGAACATGCCGGGCGCGGGTTCGCTGACTGCGGCGAATTATATTTACGGCGTGGCCAAGCCGGATGGCTTGACGATCGGTTTTGTCACACCCGGTCTCTACTTCAACCAGCTCACCGAGATGAAGGAGGTGAAGTTTGACTGGGCGAAGTTTAGCTGGATCGGTTCACCGGAACGGACGGTGCGAATTATTTATAGCCGTGCTGACACGCCGTATAAAACGCTGGACGATATTCGCAGCGCGCCGGAGCAACCGCGCTGCGGCGCAACCGCTCTCGGCACGGTAGGTCACTACTTTCCCCGGCTCATTGAAGAGGTCGCAGGCGTCAAATTCAGCATCGTCACCGGCTATCCCGGCGCCGCGGAGATCGACCTTGCCATGCAAAAGGGCGAGGTGCAGTGCCGCGCCGGCAGCTTGGAAGGATATTTCGGCAGCGAGCCGACGCGCAGCTGGGCGAAAAACGGATTCAGCCGTGTGCTCGTCCATGGAAGTCCCAGGCGGGATCAGCGATTGCCCGACGTGCCGACGGTCAATGAAGTATTGGACAAACGAAAAGCGCCGGATGTGACGCGCCGGTTGGCTGTAGTGCTCATGGCGCCGGATTCGATCGGTCGTCCGTTGATCGCGCCGCCGGGCACGCCCTCTGACCGGTTGGCAATCCTGCGCGAGGCGTTAATGAAAGCGCTCGACGATCCTGAGTTCAAAGCGGAGGCGCAAAAAAGGAATTGGGAAATAGAACCGGTCACCGGGCAAGAGCTGGAAGCGATCGCGAAAAAAGTCGTCGTGCAACCGGCCGATGTCGTCGAGCGGATGAAAAAAATCCTGGCGCAATAAGATGGTAATCCCATAAAGGTCGCGAAGAACGCGAGAACGCGCCCCCCACCTCTTTCCTCCCCCAACGCGGGGGAGGATGAAGGAGGGGGAACCTTCGTGGTGAAATCGAAATTTGAGGGTCAACTATGTACAAGACCAGCAAAGAAGAAAATGAAATTTTGACTCGGACTGGACGTGGGACGCCGATGGGCGAGTTTTTGCGTCGGTACTGGTGGCCCGTCGGGATCTCGGCGCATTTGAAATCAAAACCCACGTTTATCCGGATATTCGGTGAAGACCTCGTGCTCTTCCGCGACGCGACGGGCAAGGTCGGTGTCATCGGCGCTTACTGCGCCCATCGGCGTGCCAATTTATGTCTTGGCGATATCGAGCGAGACGGAGTTCGCTGCCGCTATCACGGCTGGCTCTATGGCGTCGATGGCAGGCTCTTGCAGACACCGGGAGAACCCCCCGACAGCCCGCTCAAAAAGGAAAACGTTCGACTGCCGTCGTATCCTGTAGAAGAACTCGGCGGCTTGATCTTCGCGTACTTCGGACCGCAGCCGGCGCCTTTGGTGCCGCGGTATAATTTTCTCGTCGGCGAGGGCAATGTCTACATCACGATTCAAGGCTTTCAAAACTGCAATTGGCTGCAGTGCGTCGAAAACGGAATGGATCCGGTGCACCCGAGTTTTACCCATGGCGGCGCGTGGCCGGACATCATGAGCACCGAGCCGGAACTCGGCTTTCACGAAACCGAGTGGGGATTAGTGTACAAAGCCTATCGGAAGACCAAAGAGCCCGGGATGCTGAACTATCGCGAGCATCATCT
>Ga0114129_10008742_pt1 | contig 14441 bp, 15 predicted proteins | sample RhiMetdeltSRZDD1_FD_80071 | JGI IMG/M metagenome (GOLD analysis project Ga0114129, IMG submission 80071) | Populus rhizosphere microbial communities from Tennessee, USA - Rhizosphere MetaG P. deltoides SRZDD1 (version 2) (version 2) | ecosystem: Host-associated > Plants > Roots > Rhizosphere >... | reverse complement strand
CGGCTTCGCGCTCGCCCACGCGGGCTGGACGTGAAGGCGGCCGAGCGGGCCCAGGACCTTTCCCGCCGCCACGAGCGCGATTGAGAGGAGAAGCCACAGCGTGCCTCCGAGGAAGGGAGCGGTGCGGACCGAAGCCGCCCAGGGGATCGCCGAGACCAGCAGCAGCGTCACCCAGCCGCACGGGCGGAGGGCGGGAACGTCGGCGGAGCCCGCGGCAACCGCCTGGGCGGCTCCGCACCCGAGCCACGCGAGAACGCCGGGAGCCGCCGAAACGGCGAAGTGGGCGAGCGCGACGTGGCTCCGCCGCCGGCCGATCAGGACCGGATCGTAATAGCCCCGGGTCGCGTGTCGGGTGAAGCCGGTGGAGGCGGCGAAGAGCTGGACGGCGGCGATCGAGGCGAGAACCCAGTCCGACGAGCCGCGATTGACCGCTTCGAGCGTCGCGCCGACGGCGAAGAGGATCGTGAACACGACGGTGAGTGCCGCGGGTGGTCGGGCGACCGCCGCGAAGAAGTGAAGGGCGGAGAGCCGGCTCACGGAGCCGGGACTCGACGAATGCTTCCGTTCGCGAAGAGGATGACGAGGCCGCGCTCGCTCGCGTCGAGGATCGCGCGGGCCTCTTCCGGCAGCTCGAGCGTTCGCGCGGGGCGCCCGCTTCGGACGAGGGTCACGTGACGACCACGGCGGGCTCCGTCCTCCAGCGGAGTTCGGTCACCCTCCTGGTTCGTGAGTGTCCAGATCGCGTAGCCGTCGATCAGGAACGCGTCGCGTATGGGGTAAGTGAACGCCACGCCCGGCTCCCGACTCACGACGCGGGCGGGAGACGGACGGGCGAACGAGGGGACGGTGACCGCACGAAGCACCCCCATCCGATCGACGAGGAAGATCTCGGGATCTCCGGCGACGAACCAGCACGGCATGGCGGCCCGGGTCCCGGATCCGCACTTGAGCAGATTCGCGATGAGATGTTCCGGAAGGCCGATCGCGGAACGGGAGGTCAGGGACGAGAAGGGCCTCAAGGCTCCGTTCTCTGCCCGCAGAAGCATCCGTTCGTTCGGACGAAGCCGCACGGCGAACAGCCCCGCGTGACTCCAGAACGTTGCGATGCCCTGGCAGGGCTCCGGCAGCCGCCGTTTCTCCACGCGCTCGCCGGTCGCCTCCGAGAAGCGGAAGACGAAGCGTCCCTTGTCCGCGAGAGCCCAGACCGTTCCGTCGCCGGGCAGCGCGATGCCGTAGGGATCGATCGGCGCGTCGGCGCCGGACAGCGACTGGACGGTCGTCGCGAGTGTCGCTCGATCGATGCGATACAGGGCAGGAACCGAGACGTCGAGGAGACGGATCTCTTTGGCGCCCACCCAGCGTCCTCCGTAGTCGCCGACGGGCCCGGCCGGCCCGCCGGCGATCGCCAGAGCGGAGAGAGCGTTCATGGAGAGCGCGACTCCCAGGCGGCGGAACGACACGCCTACGTGTACGCCCGCCGCAGGCACGCGACGGTGTCCAGGTAGCAGTCGACGCCGGCGGCGCTCCTCTGCCACCACGTCTGCAGATCCGCGGCGCGCACGAGGCATTCCGCGTAGAACTGGATGCATCCGGCCCCCTGCGCCGGAGCGGCGGCGGCAAGACCGGCGGCGACGGCGAGAGCGGGCGCCAGGAATCGGGAAGCGAGGCGGGTGCGAGTCATGGTTCCTCCCTTTCGAAGACGGTTGTCGATTCGGGTCAGTAGAGACGCCGTTGCAGGCACTGAATGAGGTTGGTGTAGCAGACGATCCCGGCGAACGACCGCCGCGGGAACGTCCCGAGGTCGGAAGCCGCTTCGACGCACGCGACGTAATCGAGAAGGCAGTCGGCGCGCGCCGCGGAAGGAGCCAGAAAGGAAGGAGCGAGGACGATCGCCGAGAGCAGACCCGCCCCGGCTTTCCTCGCTCGGTTCGTCGTTCGAATCGTCATCGCATCGACCTCCTGTTCAAGGAGTGTCGCGGGAGATTCCGGCGCCCCGGCTCACGCGACAACTGGAGACAAGGCGCCGCTCTCCGTCTCGCCCGAGCGGGTCGAAAGCCGCCGCGCGACGCGACTAACATCTGTCGCATGCCCCGCGTCCTCCTCCTCCTTCCCACGACGACGTACCGAACGCCCGACTTCCTCGACGCAGCCAGGCGTCTGGGGGTCGACGTCACGGTCGCCTCCGATGAGCCGAGCACGCTCGAGGCCCTGAATCCGGCAGGACTCCTCGCGCTCGACTTCCGTGATCCCGAGGGAGCCGCGCGCAGCGCGATCGAGTTCTCCCGCGTCCACCCCATCGCCGCGGTCGTCGGAGTCGACGAAGAGACAGCGGTGGTCGCGGCCGCAATCTCGAAGGCGCTCGGGCTCCCGAGCAACTCTCCGGAGGCGGCCGCAGCGGCCCGCGACAAGGCGGCGCTCCGACGTCTCCTGGACGCCGCCGGCGTGCCGAGTCCGCCTTCCCGCCTGTTTCCCCTCGACGGAGGCCCGGAGGGTCCGTCCCGCGCCGTGCGTTACCCGTGCGTGCTCAAGCCGACGTTTCTCGCGGCCAGCCGCGGGGTCATTCGCGCGGACGACCGGGAGTCGTTCCGCACGGCCTGGAACCGGATCGCCGCGATCCTCGAAGAGCCGGACGTCGCGCGGAAGGGCGGGGCGTGGGCGCGGGAGATCCTCGTCGAGGACTACGTCCCCGGCGCCGAGGTCGCGCTCGAAGGGCTGCTGACCGAAGGTCGGCTGGAAGTCCTGGCGATCTTCGACAAGCCGGACCCGCTCGAGGGCCCGTTCTTCGAGGAGACGATCTACGTGACCCCTTCCCGGCTACCCGAAACGGTTCTCGCCCGCATCCGCTCGGTCACAGCGGCCGGCTGCCGCGCGCTCGGCCTCTCCGATGGACCGGTCCACGCGGAGCTGCGGGTCGGCGGAGAGGGGCCGTCCCTGATCGAGCTCGCGGCGCGTTCGATCGGCGGGCTGTGCTCGCGCACGCTGAAGTTCGGCGCCGGGATCTCGCTGGAGGAGCTGATCCTGCGCCACGCGCTGAAGCTCGATCGGGATCCGCCGCCACGCGACGGGCGAGCCGCCGGGGTGATGATGATCCCGATCCCGCGTGCCGGACGCCTCGAGCGAGTCCGAGGCCGCGAGCGATCCAAGGCGATCGAGGACGTCGAGGACGTCGTGATCACGGCGCACCCCGGACAGATGCTGGTTCCGCTGCCGGAAGGCTCGCGCTACCTGGGGTTCATCTTCAGCCGGGCGGCGACCCGTGAACGCGCCGAAGAGGCGCTCCGCGAGGCTCACGCCGAGCTCGTCTTCGACGTCCGTTGAGAATGTCGCGGGGACACCCGCCGCCGTCCACGACCCGCGGCGGGCTAGGTCGTGGCGCCGGTGAGCGTGGCGATCCGGCCTTCGACTACGGGCTCCCAGTCAGCCGCGCATTCCGGATGGGCGCGCGCCAGGCGAAGCGCCTCGCGGGCGCCGGAGAGGTCGCCCTCCTTCTGAAGCAGCTCTGCGAGCCGCAGCAGGGCCCGCAGGCTTCCGGATGCCGAGGCATGGTGCCGGGCGATCTGACGGTAGTAGTGCGTCGCCCAACGCTCCTCTCCGTTCTTGTCGAGGAACGTCGCCGCGCGCTGGTGGAAGCGTAGCGGGAGCTCGCCCTGCGCCTGCGCCGGAGCTTCACCGATCAGCTGCAGCGCGAGGTCCTTCTCGCCCCGTGCGGCGTAGAGGTCGATCAGGCGCGCCGCCTCGCGGCCGAAAGCCGTCCAGTCGGAGTTTGCGACCGCGAGGTCGCACGCGAGGCGCTGCGCGTCGACGTTCGACGGGTCCTCGCGAAGGGCTTTCTCGACCCGGCGCCGTGCGCCCGAGAGATCGCCTCGCCCGAGTGCATCCATCGCGTCGACCAGCTCGGGAGCCTGCGACCATGCCACCCGTTTCTCGATCGCCGGATGGATCCACCTCTTCTCGATGCCGAAGGCGACGATCACGAGCATCGCCACGGCGCCGAACACGAACCCCCCGACGTGCGCCCAGAGCGCGATCCCCCCCGGCTCCGTGAGGCTCGTGGCGAGCCAGAACTGCCCGATGAACCACAGCGGCAGAAAGACGAACGCCGGGACGAGGAACCGAAAGCGGATCCAGGGGAGCACGATGATCGGCAGGCAGAGGAAGCGGATACGGGACGTCCCCAGGCGGATGAGAAAAGCTCCCATGATTCCGGCGACCGCGCCCGAGGCGCCCACGACCGGCGCCCAGCTGCCGGGGTTCTGCCAGACGTGCGCCGCGAGGGCCGCCGCGCCCGAAGCGAGATAGAGAAGAGTGAAGAGAACGCGGCCCAGCAGGTCTTCGAGGAAGGGTCCCGTGGCGAAGAAGAAAAGCATGTTGCCGAGGAGGTGAATGAGGCCCGCGTGGACGAACATCGACGAGAGGGCAGCGAAGGGATCGGGGTCGGCGGGGATGAATCCCGGTTTCAATATCGGCAGCTCGCGGCCGATCGCGAGGAGCTCCTCCGCCATCCCGTTCAACTTCTGCTGCTGGCGGCGGACGACCCATTCGATCGGCGGCGTCGACCGGGCGCGCACCTGTTCGAGGAGCTCCAAGTCCCGGTGTCCATAGAGAGGCGCGATCTCCGGTGGGACGGTCAGATAAGGATTCGCGACGATGTACTCGGTGATCTGTTTCGCTTTCACCTCGAAGTGTCCGGGAACCTCCGATTGGTTGGAGACGATCCAGAGGAAGAAGAAGATGACGACGTTCGAGGCGATGATCGCGTAGGAGACCCACGGCTGCCGGCGCACTTCTCCGTGCTCGTTGCCGATCGGGATGATGAGCATGACTCTCGGGCGATCGTAATCCGCAGCGCCGACGGGACAGAACCCCGACCTTCGTCGGAATTCAGAATTCAAACTCCGACTTTCGTCGGAATTCAAATTCGGGCTCAGGCCTGTCGTCTGGGCTTATTTTGCGGGCGCGTAGTACGGGTTCCGACCCGCGGCGTGATCGGTCGTGTCGAGAATCTCGCCGACGGACGGCGCGAGACCGCGGATCGCTTTTTCGATGCCCTGTTTCAGCGTGACGTCCGCGGCTCCGCATCCCTGGCAACCGCCGCCCAGGCGCAGGTAAACGTTGTTCTTCTTGACGTCGATCAGCTCGACCCAGCCGCCGTGCACCGCAACGGCCGGGTTGATCTCGCGCGAGAGCAGGTCCCCGATCGCCCACTTGAGATCGGACTCCGACGGCAGGTTCTCGAAATAGCTCTCCGGGACGATCGGCGCTCCGCTCGTGAGGTGCTTGCGGATCACGTTCCCGGCGCCGAGTGCGGGCCAGTCGATCGCGTAATCCGCGCCGAGAGTCACCGTCTCCTCGGCGATCAGAACCGACGTCACGCCGGGGAGCGAGAGCAGGTCGGCGGCGAGCGGCGACGCCTTCGCCGCCTCTGCGTCCGCGAAGAAGGCGGACTCGTCGGGGAGGACCGGCCGATCCACCGTGAACCGGCAGCGCTCGCCGGCTCCCAGCGGCTCTCCCTTTATCCGGATTTCGTCGCCCATGTGCGCTCGCCCGCGAGTATAGCGTCGGGTCTTCGAGCGGCGTTTTTTGGCCCGTCGCGTGCGGCCCGTGACGTTTCCTGACAGCCTCGCTGCGCCCAGGCGCGGCGCCGCGGCCGTAACTCACTGATTCTCCGGGCCGAACCGCAAATCCGGCCCACGGGTACGTGATTCGCTAATTCTCGCCGCCGATGAACTCCCTTGGCGACCGCCCTGCCTCGTCTGGAGGGTTCACGTCCGTCGAGCTGATCGTGGCGACGGCGATCGTCGTCAGCGTCTTCGTGTTCACGCTCGCCTACCTTCACACGATCGTCCGGCGGGAGCGGATGAAGACGGCGGTGCGGGAAATCTATTCGCTCGTTCTCGCCGCGCGGATGCAGGCGGTTCGCCGCGACGCGAACGTCGTTCTGCAGATCGATCTTGCGAAGCGCGAGCTCACCACGTGGGCGGAATCGGCGCCGGCGAACTTCGTTCGGGATGCGTCGGAGTCGCTGCTGAACGCCGAGTCGCTGCCCTCGCTCGTTTCCGTGCGCTCGATCTCCGGACCCGCGGACGGTGCGGATGCAGTCGCATTCGACGGATACGCCGGCGACCCGGCGCTCGTCGATCGGATCGTCTTCGGAAGCGACGGGGCGATCGTGAGGCCCCAGGCCGCGAACAGCTGCGCGCCCCGGAGGCCGACGACGGTGACCGGAGACGTCCCCTCGACGTCCGTCAACTGTCTGCCCACGGGATGCCGCGGAATCTATCTCGCCGACCGGGCGACCGGCGGACCGAATCGGAACCTCTTCCGGATCAGCGTCGACGACTTCGGACGCGTCGGGAAGGCCTCGCTGCTCAAGTGGCTGCCGCCGGGGCAGGGAGGGAACGCGGGTGAGCGGGACTTCGTCCCGCCCCCATGGAAGTGGGTGGACTGATGGATACCTCGCAGTATCGACCGCAGCGAACGGGGTGGGTGATCCTCGTCCTGATGGTCGTGTCGAACTTCGTGGCGTGGATGGAGCCCGTCGTGAGCGTGACGGCGGGGGTCGAGCCAATCGCGCCGATTCAGCTCAAACTGTCGCTCGGAGCGTGCATCCTCGCCGCGGCCCTCCTGGCTGCGACGTGGCTCACGGGCCGGCACAGCTCCTCGCTGCTTCCCCGCGCTCTCCATCCGCCGCGCCTCCTCGGGTTCCGGATCGCGCTCACCGCGGCCGCGGTGAACATCGCGTTCGGCTTCGCTATCGCGACCCTCGCCCCGTATGCGGCGGTCGGCGCTTACCGAGTGTCGATTGCGATCCAGGCCGCCTGGTTCGTCTTCGTGCTGCCCGCGGAGGTCGTTTCGGCGTACCTGACCGGCCGCGGAACCGTCCGTCGGAGCGAGCCGTCGGCGCAGACCGCGTGACGGAGCGCCGCCGCTCGTTATAATCGCGCGCCTCGAGAACGAGATGGCGCGCATCACACGCAAAGAGCTCAAGCGAAACGAGCTCGTCGAGACCTTCGGCAAGACCGTCGATTACGTCTCGCACCACCGCCGGGGAGCGGTGGAGGCCGCCGGCGCGGCCGCCGCCGTCCTGCTGATCGCCGCGGGCTTCTTTCTCTTCCGCGGCTGGCGCGAGCGTCAGGCCGGGCGGGAGCTCTCGGCCGCGCTCGAGATCCTGGAGACGCCGATCGCCGGAGAGCCCGCGGCGGCGTCGGCGCCACGGACCTTCCCGACCGCAGCCGAACGCGAGCGCGAGGCGATGAACCACCTGAAGCGCGCCTCCGCGAAGGGTGGCACCTCCGCCGGGCGCGCGGCGCAGGTCATCCTCGCGGCCCACGGAGACAAGGCGGCGCAATCTCCCGAGGCGCTCTCGAAAGCGGCGCGCGACGACCAGGCGGAGGTCGCGGTCGCCGCCGAGATCGCCACCGCGCGACTCCTGGCGGAGCAGGGCAAGACGACCGAAGCGATCGACCGGCTGAAGAGGGCCATCGAGTCGCCGAAGTCCGCCGCGCCGAAGGACGCGCTCCTCTACGCGCTCGCCGAGACCTACGAGAAGGCGGGATCGAGCGCCGATGCACGGGCGACGTACCAGCGCCTCATGAACGACTATCCGAACTCGCCCTATCGCGCCGACGCCCGCCAGAAGGTTGGCGGCTGATACGCTGATTCCGACGGAAGGCTTCTAGCTCTCTCTTCGGGACCGCGCAACCGAATGCCCGTTGAGCTCACGATGTACGTCGCGCGGGCCCGCTGAAAGTGAAGAGGCGGGTCGTCATCTTCGTCTGTGACGGGCTGGGCGTCGGGGCGGCCCCCGACGCGCGGGCGTACGGCGACGACGGAGCGAACACGCTCGGACACGTTCTCGAGCGGGTTCCGACGCCGCTCCCGAATCTCGAGTCTCTCGGCCTGCTCGCTCTGCTCGAGACGCCGCAACCCGCAGCCGAGACGGGCGCGCGGGGGAAGGCGTGGGAGCTTTCCGCCGGCAAGGACACCACGACCGGACACTGGGAAATGATGGGTCTCGTCGTCGAGCAGCCCTTTCCCGTCTACCCGGACGGATTTCCTCCGGAGATCGTCGAGCCGCTCGAGAGGTTCGCCGGGGGCCGGGTGCTCGGCAACCGGCCCGCGTCGGGCACGGAGATCATCCGGGAGCTCGGGCAAGAGCACCTCGCGACGGGCCGCCTGATCCTCTACACGTCGGGGGACTCCGTCTACCAGATCGCCGCGCACGAGTCGATCTGGCCGCCGGAGCGGCTCTGGGAGGTCTGCCGGTTCGCGCGGTCGTTCCTCACCGGAAAGCATTCCATCGGCCGGGTCATCGCGCGGCCGTTCACGGGACCTCCGGGGGCGTTCGTCCGCACGGCGAATCGGCGGGACTTCACCGTCGAGCCCGCGGGGGAGACCTGGCTCGACCGGCTCGTCGCCGCCGGCAAGAACGTCTTTGGCGTCGGCAAGATCGTCGACATCTTCTCGGGGCGCGGGATCACGTCGTCGCTGCACACCGGATCGGACGCCGAGGGCGTACGGGTCTCGATCGAGGCCCTCCGCTCCGGCGACGCCGACCTGGTTTTCACGAACCTGGTCGATTTCGACAGCAAGTACGGGCATCGCAACGACCCGGCCGGGTTCGCGAAGAATCTCGCCGGCCTCGATGCCCTCGTTCCGGAGGCGCTCGCGGCGCTCGGGCCGGACGACCTCTTCGTCCTGACCGCCGACCACGGGTGCGAGACCACCGACGTCTCGACGGACCACACGCGGGAGCACGTCCCGTTTCTCGCGGCCGGTCCGGCATTCCGGCGCGACGTCGACCTGGGAGTCCGGCGGGGCTTCTGCGACCTGGCGGCGACCGCAGGCGAGTGGCTCGGCGTCGCCTCGCCGCGGGGAGAGAGCGCGCTCTCCGAGATTCTCGCCTGAGCTTCGGGCGCCCGTGATCCACGCGCTGCTCGTGGCGGGGCTCGTCTTCGTCGCGTTCGCCGCCGTGTCGCTCGCCGTCAACTTCGCTTTACTACCGCGGCTGTCTCGGTTTGCGGCGAGACAGCCGCTTTCGCCTCCGAACGCCGCGCGAGTCTCGATCGTGATCCCGGCCAGAAACGAGGAGGCGGAGATCGAGCGCGCGGTCCGCTCGCATCTCGCGCAGGACTACCCCGACTTCGAGGTCGTCGTCGTGGATGACCGCTCGACCGACGGGACGGGAGCACTTCTCGAAAGGATCCGGCAGGAGGACTCGCGGTTGAAAATCATCGCGGGCAGGGAGCCGCCTCCCGGATGGCTGGGCAAGCCGCACGCTCTCACGCAGGGCGTCGGAGAGGCGTCGGGAAGCCTGCTCCTCTTCGCCGATGCCGACGTGCGCTACCACCCTGCTGCTCTCCGAGAGGCCGTGGCGGTGCTCGAGTCGAGGGAGATCGACCTGGAAACGCTCCTGGCCCATTTCGAAATGCAAAGCTTCTGGGAGAACGTCCTCCTGCCGTACGTGACGATCTCCGTCTACGGAAGCCTCGGCTTCGTCGCGAACTTCCCGAGGGTCCGCGCATTTGCGATCGGCGCCGGGACGGGGATGCTCGTGCGACGCTCCGCTTACGATGCGATCGGCGGCCATGCGGCGATTCGCAACTCGGGGGTGGACGACGTCCGGCTGGCCATGGCAGTCAAGCGGGCCGGGTTTCGTTGTCTCCTCCTCCGCGCGGAGGACCGCGTCGCTGTCCGGATGTATCGGAGCTTTGGGAGCATCCGCGACGGCCTCGCGAAGAGCCTGGCCTACGCCTTCGGCGGACCAGCGGGTTCGCTGCTCCTGCTACTGACGTTCCTCTATCTCGCGATCTCGATCGCCCCTTTCGCGTTGCTCTTCGCGGCCCTCTTCGGCGCGCCGGTCCCTTCGCGGGACCTCGCGCTCGCCGCGTTTCTCGCCACGGCGCTCGTGCTCCTGCGATCTGCGCTCGCTGCGATCCTTCGGGACCCGCTCTGGCCTGCCGTGACCCACCCTTTAATGGCAGCGGTGTGGGCGGGTATCATCACGCGGTCTCTTTACCACCGGTACATCCGAAAACGTCTCACCTGGCGGGGCCGGGAGTACGACGCGCGTCGCGCGCGCTTTTAGCGAGAGGGGGTCGAGATGCGCTGGATCGGCCTCGCGGGCATCGTGGTGATCTTCGGGATCGCGTACCTCTTCTCGGCGAATCGGCGCGCAATCCGCTGGTACACGGTTCTGTGGGGCTTCGCGCTCCAGGTCCTCTTCGCCTTCCTCGTCCTGTACTGGGAGGCCGGCAAGAATGCGCTCGAGCGGTTCTCGCTCGCCATCACCGGAGCGATCTCCTACGCCGATCAGGGAGGCGCGTTCGTCTTCGGATGGCTGACCGGGCGAATGGAGAAGATCGGCGAGGCCACCGGGCAGCCGATCGGCGGCTACATCTTCGCTTTCAAGGTCCTGCCGATCATCATCTTCATCGCGTCGTTCTTCACGATCATGTACTACCTCGGGATCATGCAGCGGATCGTGCAGGCCATGGCGTGGGTGATGCAGCGGCTCATGCGAGTGTCCGGCGCCGAGTCGCTCGCGGTCGCCGCGAACGTCTTCATCGGGCAGACCGAGGCGCCGATCCTGATCGCGCCGTACATTCCGACGATGACGCGGTCGGAGCTCCTGACGATGATGACGGGGGGTATGGCGCACGTCTCCGGTGCCGTGCTCCTCGCGTACGTCGCGATGGGGATCCCGGCGAAGTACCTCATCACCGCCTCCGTGATGGCGGCGCCGGGGGCGATCATGATGGCCAAGATCCTGATGCCCGAGACCGAAGTTCCGGTGACGATGGGGGAAGTCCGGCTGAAGGTCGAGAAGAGCCACACCAACGTGATCGACGCCGCGGCGTCGGGAGCGTCGCAGGGAATGATGCTCGTCATCAACATCGTCGCGATGCTGATCGCCTTCATTGCGCTCATCGCTCTCCTGAACGGTTTTCTCGGATGGGTCGGCGGTCTCTTCGGCTACCCGAACTTCCAGCTCCAGCAGGTCTTCGCGTGGGTCCTCTGGCCGCTCGCGGTCGTCATGGGAGTTCCGATCGCGGACGCGGCGACCGTTGCGGACCTGATCGGCAACAAGACCGTCATCAACGAGTTCTTCGCCTACGCGAGGATGAGCACGGTGCAGGCCGGCATGTCGGAGAAGGCGCGACTGATCGCGTCCTTCGCTCTCTGCGGGTTTGCGAACTTCTCGTCGATCGGAATTCAGATCGGAGGAATTGGCGGACTCGCTCCGACCCGCAAGGGAGACATCGCCCGCCTCGGATTCCGCGCGCTCCTGGGAGGGTCGCTCGCCTCGTTCATGACGGCGACGATCGCGGGACTCCTCGCGGGATGACGGAGACCGGGCTTCTCGGTCGCCTCGACGTGACGGCGGACTTTCTCCGCGGAAAACGCGGCGTTCCGGCGGCGGTCGGGCTCGTCCTCGGCTCGGGCCTCGGGGCGTTCGCCTCGCGTCTCAAGAACCGGATCGCGATTCCCTACGAAGAGATCCCGCACTTCCCGGTGCCGTCCGGGGTCGTCGGCCACGCGGGGGAGCTCGTGCTCGGCGACGTCGGAAAGACGCCGGTCGTCGTTCTCTCGGGGCGGGTCCATTACTACGAGGGCCGCCCGATGACCGACGTCGTGTATCCGGCGCGGGTTCTCGCGCGGCTCGGCGTCGGGGCGGTCGTTCTGACGAACGCCGCCGGGGGAGTCCGCAAGACGTTCAAGCCGGGCGACCTCATGCTGATGACCGACCACATCAACGCGTTCGGCACGAACCCGCTCATCGGAGCGAACGAGGACGCGCTCGGGGCCCGTTTCCCCGACATGAGCCGGGTCTACGATCCGGCGCTGCGGAAGCTCGCGAAGGAAACGGCCCGGAGCCTCAAGATCCCGCTGCGCGAGGGGGTCTACCTCGGCAACTCGGGTCCCTCGTACGAGACGCCCGCGGAGATCCGCGCGTACCGCGCGATCGGCGCGGACGCAGTCGGAATGTCGACCGTTCCGGAAGCGATCGCGTTGAACCACGCCGGCGTGCGTGTGATCGGCATCTCGACGATCACCAACATGGCCGCGGGGATCCTTCCGAAACCGCTCGACCACTCCGAGGTCCTGGCCACGACGAAGAAGGTCGGAGACCGGTTCGTGCGTCTGCTGACCGCTCTCGTCCCGAAGATCGGCGCCTCGGTGCGCCGGTGATCTCACCGGATCTCGAGGAGCGGCTCGTCGCGGAGGCTTTCCGCAGCCGCGTGAACTCGGTCTCGCACCGGAGCGGCTTCGCCGTCGGCGCGGCAATCGAAGCGGAGGACGGGCGGATCTTCGGCGGCTGCAACGTCGAGAACGCGACCTACGGATTGACGGTCTGCGCCGAGCGCGTCGCGATCTGGAAGGCTCTCTCCGAAGGAGTCCGGCGGTTTCGCGCGGTGGCCGTCGTGACCGGAGCAGACGTTCCGACCCCCCCTTGCGGCGCGTGCCGGCAGATCCTCTGGGAGTTCGCGGGCGACGTTCCGGTCGTCTCGGTCACGGAGGGCGGGCGCCGCAAGCTGTACCGCATGGCGGACCTCCTTCCCGAGCCGTTCGAATTTTGAAGCGCATTCTTCTGCCCGCGGCGTTCCTCGTCCTGGCGGCCGCTCCCGCGCGACGTCAGCCCGCGGACCTCCTGATCACCGGCGGGATCGTCGTGACGGTGGACGCCAACTTCACCGTCTTCTCGCCGGGAGCGGTGGCGGTCCGGGGAGGCGAGATCCTGGCGGTGGGGCCCGCGGCGGAAGTCGGCGCGAAGTACGCCGCACGGGAGCGCTACGACGCGTCCGGAAAGATCGTCCTGCCCGGCCTCGTCAATACACACACGCACGCCGCGATGACGCTCCTCCGCGGGATCGCGGACGATCTCCCGCTCGACCGCTGGCTGACCGAGAACATCTTTCCGGCGGAGGGTAAGAACGTCTCGCCCGGGTTCGTCTACGACGGGACGCTGCTCGCGGCCCTCGAGATGATCGAGGGCGGGACGACGGCCTTCGCCGACATGTACTACTTCGAGTCGGACGTGGCGCGGGCGGTCGACAAGGCGGGCCTGCGGGCCGTGCTCGGCGAGACGTTCATCGACTTCCCCGTGCCCGATCACAAGGGCCTCCCCGAGACGCTCGCCTACATGGAAGCCTTCGCGAAGAGGTGGAAGGGACACCCCCGGATCACGCCCGCCGCCGCGCCGCACTCCGGCTACACCTGTTCGAAGGAAACGCTCCTCGCGGCCCGGGACTTCGCGCAGCGGGAGGGCCTCCCGCTTCTCGTTCACGTCGCGGAGAGCCCGAAGGAGTTCGCCGACGCTCGGGCGAAGTGGGGAAAGAGTCCGGTCGCGTACTTCGCCTCGATCGGCTTCTTCGACCCGCCGGCGTCGGGGCATCGGCTGCCGATCGTCGGCGCGCACGCGATCTGGATGGACGCCGCCGATCGCGCGCTCGTGAAGCAATATGGCGTCGCCGTCTCTCACAACCCCGAGTCGAACATGAAGCTCGCTTCGGGGATCGCCGACGTCGCGTCGTGGGAGAAAGACGGCCTCGTCTGGGGCCTCGGAACCGACGGACCCGCCGGCTCAAACAACGACCTCTCGATGTTCGAGGCGATGGATTTCGCCGGCAAGCTCGCCAAGGTGTCGACCGGCGACCCCACGGTCCTTCCGGCGCGCAAGATCGTCGCGGCGGCGACGCGCGAAGGCGCCCGGACGCTGGGTTTCGGTGAGAAGACGGGCTCGCTCGAATCGGGAAAGCGCGCCGACGTGATCGCGATGGACGCCCGAACAGCCCACGAACAGCCGTTCGAGGACGTCTATTCGACGCTCGTCTACTCCGCGAAGACCGCCGACGTCACCGACGTCTGGGTCGACGGAAAGCGGCTGCTCGCGAACCGGCGGTGCACGACGATCGATCGAGCCGCGGTGCTCGCCGCGGCGGCGAAGTGGCGCGCGAAGGTCCGCGAAAGCCTCGCCGCTCCCGCGAAGGAGAAGCCGAAACCGTGAGGACGGTCTACGAGATCCTGAGGGCCAAGCGCGCCGGAGAGGAGCTGCCCAGGGAGGAGATCGTCTACCTCGTGAACGGCGTCGTCTCGGGCGAGGTCCCGGAGTACCAGGCGTCGGCGTTCCTGATGGCCGCGGTGATCCTCGGCCTCTCGACGGCGGAGACGGCCGCGCTGACCGAGGCCATGCGGGACTCCGGCGAAACGTGGGACCTCTCGGACCTCGCGCCGGTCGTCGACAAGCACTCGACCGGCGGAGTCGGCGACAAGGTGTCCCTCGTGCTCGCCCCGCTCGTGGCGGCGGCGGGCGCGCGCGTCGGGATGATGTCGGGCCGCGGGCTCGGCCACACCGGCGGGACTCTCGACAAGCTCGCGGCGATCCCCGGCTTCCGGACCGATCTCAACAAGCCGCGCGTCCGCGAGGCTCTGACGAAGGT
>Ga0114129_10008740_pt1 | contig 14444 bp, 12 predicted proteins | sample RhiMetdeltSRZDD1_FD_80071 | JGI IMG/M metagenome (GOLD analysis project Ga0114129, IMG submission 80071) | Populus rhizosphere microbial communities from Tennessee, USA - Rhizosphere MetaG P. deltoides SRZDD1 (version 2) (version 2) | ecosystem: Host-associated > Plants > Roots > Rhizosphere >... | reverse complement strand
GGAGAGGAAGGAGCCCATCGCGACGCGGCGGCGCCGTCGCTCGGGATGCCGCGGCTTGCGGAAGCCGAAGACCTCCGCGTCGGTGAACACACGCAGCGCCAGCTCCGGCACGGCGAAGCCTTCAGCGAGACCGACGTGCGCGAGGACGAGCGCACCGTCCGACGGTGTCTCGGCCACCGTGTCCCGGGGCGCGGTGGTCACGTCGCGGTCGGCGAGCAGCTCCGCGAGCCGCGCGGCCTGCGGTGACGCGACCACGCGCAGATCGCGACCGGCGGCCGCGACCTCTCGCAGGAAGGCGTCGAGACGGCCGGCGTACGACGTGATGCCACCCCACCCCAGGCGGAGCGCGTCGGCGTCGGGTCGCACGCGCACCGCGCCGTGTTCGTCGGCCGATGCGTCGAGACGATCACGGGGCACGTACGGCGGCGGGAACGCGGCGACAGCGAGACCCTGTTCGCGGAGCTCCTCGCGCCGCTCGTCGGCCTGCGCCTCGTGCGCGTCGTGCGTGAGGCCAAGCTCGACGGAGTCCTCGAACACCACCGTCGTGCGCTCGCCGAGATGATCGAGCAGCGACGCCGTCGCTCCGAGCGCGGGCGCGAACGCATCCGTGCCGGGACCCGCGCGGCCCTCGCGGAGCGCCTCGACGAGGGCGGCGTACGGCTGGAGCTCGTCTTCCTCGTCGCGCCTGGCGTCCCAACGGAGTGCGGCGAGGCGCTCGGCCAGAGCGGGTGCGCCCTCGAGCGAGTACTCGCGCGCGGGGAGGACGTCGACCGCGTCGACGGCATCCTGCGAGCGCTGCGTGACGGGATCGAATCGGCGGAGCGTCTCGATGTCGTCGCCGAAGAGCTCGATGCGGACCGGCATGTCCGCGGATGCGGGATACACGTCGAGGATCCCACCACGTCGCGAGAAGCTGCCCGGCTCGCTGACCTCCGCGACAGGCTCGTACCCGAGCTCGAAGAGCCACGCCGCCGTGGCGTTCCACGACACGCGGTCTCCAGCGCGCAGCGTTCGCCCGCGCTCGCGCAGATGCTCGGGCGCGATCGTGTGCTGCATCAGCGCCCGCAGTGACACGACGACCGCCACGGGCTCGGCGGCGGTGTGGGCCCGCCACAGCGTGAGGAGGCGCTGATGGACCGCGCCAGCGGACGCGGTCCCGATCTCGTAGGGCATCGTTTCGCGCTCGGGGAACAAAAGCACGCGCTCCTCACCGAGCCACGCGGCGAGCTCCGCGCGCCACCGCCGAGCGCGATCCTCGCTCGGCGCGACCACGACCACGCTCCTGCGCGCGACCTCGACGAGCGACGCCCACGCGAAGGCGCGCGCGCCGGCGGTCGCGTCGGCGATCTTCGTGGAGCGCCGGTCCTCGAGACGCTCGGCGAGCTCGCGGAAACGCTCGCTCCGATCCGCGAGCGCGAGGATGCCGCCGAGTCTTGCGGTCGTCCCGACTGCGGCCCCGCTAGCCATTGAATTTGTCCATGGCGCGCTTGATGCCGTCGCGGACGGCGACCTCCGCGGCTTCGGCCCCACGCGCGATCACCTGATCCGCTTCCGCGCGTTCGTCGGCCGCGAACGGCGAAAGCACGTATTGCGCGAGGTCGCCGATCTCGGTCGTCGGATCGATCGGCGCGACGCCGATCCGCAGGCGCGGAAAGCCTTCGCCGATCTCACTCGTGATCGAGCGCATCCCGTTGTGCGTCCCTGGGCCGCCGCGCTCGCGCAGCCGGACCTTGCCGAGCGGCAGGTCGACCTCGTCGAACACGACGAGCATCGCGTCGGGCGAGAGGCGGTAGCGGTCGAGCAGCTTCGCGACCGCACGACCGCTGTCATTCATGAAGGTCTGCGGCCGCGCGATCGCGATGCGCAGATCGCCGAGCGAGCCCTCGGCGATCCGAGACTCGGCGGCCTTCGTGTCGAATTCGAGACGCGCGCGCTTCGCCAGCTTGTTCGCGATCTGGAAGCCGACGTTGTGGCGCGTGTTCGCGTACCCGTCGCCCGGATTACCGAGACCGACGACGAGCCGATCGACGCGCGGCGGAGACGAACGCCCGAAGAGTTTCGCCAGGCGGACCAGTTCCCTCTCCTTTATCTATGTAGACGCCGAAAAGGGGCTCCACCGGAAACGCCGGTGGGGCCCCGCGGGACGCTTATCGATACAAGGATACGGTCAGTCGGCCGCTGCGGCCACCTCGTCAACCTCGGCGTCGCTCAGTTCGGACGACGTCGCCGGGATGCGCAGGATCCTGTAGCCGAGGAACGCCGCGCCGAGCGCGAAGGCCGCGCCGATCGCGAACGCCGCGTGGTAGCCGTCGTTCAGCGCGGCGATCTGGGGCACGCCCGCTGCGAGCGCTCCGCCGGTGCGCGCCGCCGCGATGGATGCGAGCACCGCGAGGCCAAGGGCGCCGCCCATCATGAAGGAGGTGTTCACGAGCCCTGAGGCGAGACCCGAGCGCTCGGGTTCCACATCGGTCATCGCCACGATGATCATCGGGTTGAAGGCGATGCCGGCACCGACGCCCAGCAGGACCATGCTCGGGAAGACGTCGACGAAGTAGCTGCCGTCGATCGGCGCGCGGACGAGGAGCAGAAGTCCGATGCCCGCGAGGCTGAGCCCGGTCGCGAGCGGTGCGCGCAGCCCGTACCGCATCACGAGCTTCGCCGAGATCCCGACCGAGAACACGGCCATAACGAGGTTGCCGGGGAGGAACGCGAGGCCGACCTGAAGCGGCTCGTAGTGAAGCACTAGCTGCAGGTACAGCGCCGACAGGAAGAACCACGCGAACATCGCCGCCGCCCAGAGCACGCCCATCACGTTCGCGGTCGCGAGGTTGCGGCGACGGAAGAGCTCGAGCGGCATGAGCGGGTCGCTGACGCGCGACTCGATCACGAAGAACGAACCGAGCAGGACGACCGCGGCCCCGAGGAGGCCGAGCGTTTGCGTCGAGGTCCAGCCGGCCTCGTTGCCGTTCACGATCGCGTAGACCGCGAGCATGAGCGACGCGGTGACGGTGAGGGCACCCGCGATGTCCAGCCGCGTGCCGAGCGCCGCGGGCCGCGTCGCGGGGACGTAGCGGAAGGCGAGCGCGTACACGGCGACGCCGACGGGGATATTCACCATGAAGACGGCGTGCCAGCCGAAGAAGCTCGTGAGGATCCCCCCGAGGAGCACGCCGACGCTACCGCCACCCGCGGAGATGAAGCCGACGATACCCATTGCCTTCGCACGCTCCGCCGGCTCGGTGAAGAGCGACATCATGAGCGAGAGACCGGCAGCGGAGACGATCGCCCCGCCGAGGCCCTGCGCCGCGCGCGCCACGATGAGGATCGCCTGCGACGAGGAGATCCCGGCCGCGAGCGACGCCGCCGTGAACACGGCGATGCCGACAGTGAAGAGGCGACGGTGTCCGTACAGGTCGCCGAGGCGGCCCCCGAGAAGGAGGAATCCGCCGAAGAAGAGCATGTAGGCGTTGACGACCCAGGCGAGCGACGCCTCGCTGAAGCCGAGATCCTCGCGGATCGACGGCAGCGCGACGTTCACGATGGTCGTGTCGAGCACGATCATGAAGCTGCCCAGGCAGAGGACCATGAAAGCGAGCCAGCGGTTGCGGCTATCGGTGCCCACGTCGTCCCTCCAGATGGGTTTCGCGGCTTAGACGTGGGTAGGGTCGAAAACTCATCGGTGGGGTAACGATGAGTTTCCGGGGCTGCCGGCGTCTATGTCGTAGATGTCAAAGCCCGAAATGCGCCCGCTCGCGGTCACCATCCGCGGCCCACTCCTGAGGAGCGATCTGCCCGGCCTTTACGCCCGGGTGTGCTCCCTGTTCACGGCCAACAAGGGCGCGACGCTCGTCTGCGACGTGATCGAAGTTGCGGTCGACGCGGTCGCCGTGGAGGCCCTTGCCCGTCTCCAGCTCGGCGCCCGCCGCCACGGCTGCACGGTCCAATTGCTGAGCGCGCCGAGCGAGCTGATAGATCTTGTGTCATTTATGGGGTTGCAGGACGTGATCGCAGCCTAGCTGTCGAGATGAAGCGGCAGACCGAACAGCGGAAAGAGCTTCTGCGTGTCCAGGAAGAACGTGATCTCGCCAACGCCCGTCGGCGTGAGCTCCACGACCTGAAGCGACCACGGCTCGTAGCCGGACCCCATCTCGCTCGGCTTGTACTGGCCGAAGGCCGGTGACCCGTTCGCCGTCCCGACCGGGATCACGCGAGAGCCGCGGCAGCCGATGCCGGGGCCGAACCACCACGCGAACATGTCCTCGCGTCCGCTGAGCCACAGATCGAAGGGCGGCATTGACTGCCGCGCGTCTTCACGAATGACCTTCGTGAGGAGGTTCACGTCGTAGCGTTCGAACGCCTCGACGTAGCGCTTGAGCATCTCGCGCTTCGCATCGTCCAGGATCGCGGGCTGCTCAGAGGTGAGCCCGCCCGTCTTCAGCATCGCGCGGGCACGCTGCAGCGCGCTGTTCACTCCCGCGACGCTCATCTCGAGCAGCTCCGCGACCTCAGCGGCCTTCCAGCTCATGACCTCGCAGAGGATGAGCGTGGCGCGCTGCTTCGGCGGCAGGTGCTGGAGCGCGGCAACGAACGCGAGACGGACCGACTCCTTTGCCACAGCGCTCGCCTCTGGGCCCGCGTCCGGCGCGACGAGCGTGTCGGGGATCGGCTCGATCCACGTGACCTCAGGGAGCGTGTTCAGATTCGCCGCGACCGGCTCGCGCGCCGGACCGAGGTCCATCGGTCGGGCGCGGTGCTGCTTTGCGCGGAGCATGTCGAGGCAGACGTTCGTCGCGATGCGATGCAGCCACGTGCGCATCGCCGCCCGACCCTCGAATTTGTCGTACGCCTTCCAGGCGCGGAGCATCGTCTCCTGCACGGCATCCTCCGCCTCGAACGGCGAGGCGAGCATGCGGTAGCAGTAGCCCGTCAGGTCGGTGCGGTGCTCGTCGAGGAGGCGACCGAGGTCGCCTTCCGGTTTGAGGCTCGTCTGCTGCACGGTTCTAGGGTAAAGGTAAGAACGGACGTATCTTCCGCGCTGATGCGGATCGCACTCTTCGGCTTCGGAAATGTCGGGCGCGCGCTTGCCGGGATGATCCTCGCGACGCACGCCCCATTCACAGTCACCGCGCTCGCGACGAAACGGCATGGTGCCGTAGTCGACCCCGGCGGCATCGACCTGGCGACGATCCTCGCGGGCACCGATCTCCCGCTCCGCGAGGCGCCGCCGATCGCGTCGATCCCTGCGGACGTCCTCGTCGAGGTGACGCCGCTCGACCCGCGCACCGGCGAGCCGGCACTCACATTCATCCGCGAGGCACTTCGGTCAGGAAAACACGTCGTCACCGCGAACAAGGGTCCGATCGCGCGCGCCTACCGTGAGCTCGACGCGCTGGCAACGCGACACAGCCGGATGCTGCGTTTCGAAGCGACGCTCGCCGACTGCCTCCCGGTCTTCACGCTGCGGCGCGCGGCATTGCCGCTCGCGAAGATCGACGCGATCCGCGGGATCGTGTCGAGCACGAACAACCACATCCTCACCGCGGCAGCGGCCGGCGTCCCGTTCGCCGACGCGCTCGCGGAAGCACAGCGGCTCGGTATCGCCGAGGCTGACCCGCGCAACGACCTCGAAGGTCACGACGCGGCTGCGAAGGCCACGATCCTCGCGAACGTGCTCATGGATGCGGATGTCGTACCCGAGGACGTCACGCGCGAGCCGATCGATGAACGCGTGGCTCAGGCGGCTCGCGCGGCGGCAAACAACGGCGACCGCGTGCGGCCGATCATCGAGATCGCGCGGCGCGGCGCGGGCGTTGTCGCCTCGTTCGGGCCACGCCGACTTGGTCCGATCGATCCCCTTTACGCGGTGGACGACTTCTCGATGGGCCTCGTCTTCGACACGGACCTCGCCGGCCGCGTCGCGGTCCAGCTGCACGACCCGCACGTCGATCAGGTGGCCTATGCGATCCTGACCGACCTGCTCGAGATCAGCGGTACGATGCCGCGACCGTGATGCGCTGGACCTCGCGCGACACTAGATCGCTGGGGATCGGCCTGGCCTACCTCGCGCCATCCCTCATCTTGTTCGCCGCTTTCGTGTTCATCCCGCTCGCCCAGTCCATCTATCTGAGCTTCTTCAACACCAGAGCGACGGGCGTGGCAACGACGTTTGCCGGCCTCGATCACTACCTCGAGCTGCTCACCTCGCCGGCCTTCAGAACGGGTCTGCTTGCGACCACGCTATTCGCCCTCTACACGGTGCCCGTCGGCATCGCGCTCGGACTCGTGCTGGCGGTGATGCTCAACCAACGACTGCGCGCCATCAACGTCTTCCGCACCATGATGTCGAGCACGATCGCGATCTCCGCCGCGGTCGGCGCACTGATCTGGCTCCTGCTCCTCAACCCGAGCCTTGGGCTGCTCAACTACATCCTGTCTCTGGTGGGCGTCCACGGTCCCGACTGGCTCATCCAACCGACGAGCGCGATCATCGCCGTCTCCCTGACGACGATCTGGCTCACGCTCGGCACGAACATCATCGTGCTGCTCGCGGGCCTTCAGGGCGTCCCCGAAGAGATCTACGAGGCGGCCCGTCTCGACGGCGCGCGCGGCCTGCGGATGTTCACGCGCATCACGATGCCGATGGTGTCGCCCTCGTTGTTCTTCCTGCTGGTCGTGGACACGATCGCCGTGCTGCAGGCCTTCACGCAGATCCATCTGCTGACGCGCGGCGGTCCGGTGGATGCGACGCGCGTGCTCGTGTACAGCATCTACCAGGACGCGTTCCAGAACTTCCAATTCGGCTATGCAAGCGCCCAGGCGGTGATCCTCCTGCTGCTGGTCATGGCGCTGACGCTGATCCAGTTCCGATTCGTCGAGCGACGAGTCCACTACCAATGAGCGTTCGCCTCGTGCTCACGTACGCGCTGCTCGTGGTCGGCTCGATCATCGTCGCGTTCCCGCTGCTCATTGCGCTGTCTTACTCCTTGATGAGCGAGTCGGAGATCGCGACGTTCCCGCCACCACTCCTGACGACACGGCCAACGCTCAATAACTACGCGGATGTGCTCGATACGATCCCGATCGGGCGATACCTGCTCAACAGCTTCATCGTGTCGACGGCCGTGGTCGCTGGTCAGCTGATCACCGCCAGCCTCGCGGCCTATGCGTTCTCGTTCCTGGTGTTCCGAGGACGCCAGGCACTCTTCTTCGTCTTCCTGAGCACCCTGATGATCCCGTGGGAGGCGACGATCATCCCGAATTACATGACCATCCGCACGATCGGCTGGCTCGATACATACCAAGGTCTGGCGGTCCCGTTCATGGCGACCGCCTTCGGCACCTTCCTGCTGCGTCAAGCTTTCCTTCAGATCCCGCGCGAGCTGTGGGACGCGGCGAGGATCGACGGCGCCTCCTCGTTCCGCTTCTTGGTTTCGACGGTCATCCCATTGTCGCGGCCGATCCTGGGCACAGTCGCGATCTACGGGTTCCTGTCGACATACAACCAGTACTTCTGGCCGCTCCTCATCACGAACCAGACACTGATGCGCACGACGCAAGTAGGGATTGCCCAGCTTCGCTTCGAGGAAACACTCCGTTTCGGCCTTGTCATGGCTGGCGTCGTCATGGTCGCGGTGCCGACGCTCGCCCTCCTGGTCCTCGGGCAGCGTCAGCTGGTCCGCGGCCTGACCGCGGGCGCCGTCAAAGGATGACGGTGCAGTGCGCATCCGGTGAACGCTGCGTGGCTCGTGGGGCGGTCCTAGCATGGCAAGACTGAGAGACATTCGAAGCACGCAGGAGGGAAAAATGCGGAAGTTTCTAGGGATCGCACTCGCCCTGACGATGGTGGCCAGCGCTTGCGGTGGATCGGCGCCAGGCGGATCGGACAGCGCCGCGCTCGCCCCGTCAAAGGACGTGACGCCCGCCGCGACGATCACCTGGTGGCACGCGATGTCCGGCGTCAATGGCGACGCGCTCAACAAGATCGTCGCCGGGTTCAACAGCAGCCAGAGCAAGATCAAGGTCGAGACGGTGTTCCAGGGCAACTACGACGACCTGCTGGCGAAGCTGAACACCGCCATCGCGTCGAACGCCGCACCTGCTCTAGTGCAGGTGTACGACATCGGCCAGCGCTACATGTACGACAGCGCCCAGGTCGTGCCGATGCAGGCGTTCATCGACCGCGACAAGTTCGACACGAAGGACTTCGAGCCCGCGGTCATCAACTACTACAAGTACCAGGACAAGCTCCAGAGCATGCCCTTCAACGCATCGACCCCGATGCTCTACTACAACAAGGACGCGTTCAAAGAGGTCGGGCTCGACCCGGCCAAGCCACCGGTGACGTTCACCGAGATCGCCGATGCCGCGAAGAAGCTGACGAAGAAGGACGCGAGCGGGACGACCGTTCGCTTCGGCTTCGGCCCATCGATCTACGGCTGGCTCTTCGAGCAGCTCATGGCGACGTCCGGCCAGCTCTACGCCGACAACGGCAACGGCCGCGACAACCGCGCCACGAAGGTCGTCTACAACAACGCCGCCGGGAAGGCGATCCTGGACTGGTGGAAGGCCGGCGTCGACGGTGGCTATTTCTTCAATCCCGGTATCGACAACGACGGCGCGGCCAACGCTTTCAACGCGCAGAAGACGGCGATGTACATCGAGAGCACCGCGCGCCTGCGCGGTCACATCACCACCGTCGCCGGGAAGTTCGACATCGGTACCGGCCTCTACCCGCGGCCGGACAGCAAGCCGAAAGAGGGCGGCAACATAATCGGCGGCGCGTCGCTCTACATCATGAAGAGCCGACCGCCGGCCGAGCAGCAGGCCGCATGGGAATTCGTGAAGTACGCGATGACGCCGGCCGTGCAGGGCCAGTGGCAGTCGGACACGGGCTACTACCCGATCGTGAAGGCCGCGTACGACACGGGGCCGAGCAAGGAGTGGTCCACGAAGTATCCGCAGTTCCTCACCGCGATCACAGCGATCCGTGACTCGCCACAGAACCGCATGACCAACGGTGCGGTCATCGGCGTCATGCCGCAGGCACGGATGCGCGTCAACAAGATGATCGAGTCGGTCCTCCTCGGTCAGGCCACGAGCCAGGCGGCGCTCGACGCCGCGGTAACGGAAATGAACGCCGCGATCGACAAATACAACAAGGCGAACCCGTAACCACACGAGAAGAGACGGTGCGGTCGCTCAGCGGCCGCACCGTCGATCTCCTGGTCATCGGCGGCGGCATCATCGGAGCGGGGATCGCGCGTGACGCGGCTCTCCGCGGACATTCGGTCGCGCTCGTCGAGCAGGACGACTTCGCCTCGGGCACGACCTCGCGGCCGACGCGCCTCATCCACGGCGGCCTGCGCTATCTCGAGCTCTTCGACTTCGGCCTGGTCCGCAGCGATATGCGCGAGCGCGAGATCCTCCTTCGGATCGCGCCACATCTCGTGTTCCCGCTCGCCTTCCTGCTTCCGTTCTACCGACCCAGCCTCTGGTACCAATTCAAGCTCCGGATCGGCATGCAGCTGTACGACGCGCTATCGCTCGACAAGACCCTGCCGAAGCGGAAGTGGCTTCGTCGCGACGAGACGCTCGCAGCAGAGCCCGCGCTCGATCCCGACGGGCTGACCGGCGCGTGGCGCTTCTACGACGCGCAGGTGCCGCTGGTGGAGCGCCTCGTGATCGAGAACATCGTCGACGCGGCGGACCACGGCGCGCTCGTCCTCAATCACGCTCGCGCGACGTCTTACCTGCGTGAGGGCGACCGCGTTGGCGGCGCCGTCGTGCGCGACGCCGTCGCCGCCGCTGATCTCGAGGTGCGCGCTCGATTGACGATCAACGCCACGGGTCCGTGGCTCGACCGAACGATCGCGCCGCTGCGCCGGACAGCGAAGCCGCTGCTCCGGCTCACGAAGGGCATCCACATCGTCACCCCGCGTGCCACGCAGCAGGCGCACGTTCTATTCGCCAAGCGTGACGGGCGCCTGTTCTTCGTCGTGCCCTGGCTCGACAGCACGATCGTGGGTACCACCGACACGGATTACGACGGGGATCCCGCGGACGCGTCCGCGACGGAAGAGGACGTGCGCTACCTGCAGGACGAGGCGCATCGGGCCTTTCCGAACGCGCCATTCAACGAGATCTATTTCACGTGGGCAGGCGTTCGCGCGCTGGTCCGCGAGGAGGGTGTCAGCGAGGGCAAGGTCTCGCGCAAGCACGCGCTCTTCGACCATGAACGTCGCGACGGTGTCGCGGGCGTCCTGTCCGTCGTCGGTGGGAAGATCACCGCGTACCGCGCCATCGCCGAAGAGGTGACCGACGTCGCGGCGCAAAAGCTAGGGTCCGGCGCCCGTTCCGCGATCCGCGGCTCGTCGACCGCCTCGACGCCGCTCCCCGGTGCGGATGGATCGCGTGCGCGTGCGATCGCCGCGCTCGCGGCAAGCGATGGGGCCCTCGGCGCACCGCTATGTCCGCATCACAAGGGCGTGGCGGCCGAGATCGTCCACGCGGTCCGGAGCGAGTGGGCGCGGACCATCGGCGACGCGCTGCTGCGGCGAACGGCACTCGGGCTCGCGCCCTGCCAGGGCCTCGACTGCGTCGACGTCGTCGCGCAGCTCATGGGACGACTGCTTGGCTGGGACGCCGAGCGGATGAGGAGCGAGGTCGCCGCGTACTACCGCGATGTCGAGCCGATGCGTCGCTTCAGCTTGGCGTGACATTCGTCCTGGCGCTCGACCAGGGAACGACCGGCTCCGCCGCGCTCGTCTTCGACGAAGCGGGAGCCGTACGCGGCGGTGCCGACCGCGAGATCGCGCAGAGCTACCCGGCATCGGGACACGTCGAGCACGATCCGGACGAGATCTTCACGACGACGGTCGCGGTCGGACGCGATGCGCTCCGCGCGGCTGGGATCGGGGCGAAGGACGTGGCGGGCATCGGGATAACGAATCAGCGCGAAACCACCGTGGTGTGGGAACGCGCGACCGGCCGCCCGATCCACCCCGCGGTCGTATGGCAGAGTCGCGCGAGCGCGCACATCTGCGAGGCGCTGCGCGCTCGTGGTCTCGAAGGGCTCGTACGCGAGCGCACCGGTCTTGTCATCGACGCGTACTTCTCCGCGACGAAGGTCCGCTGGATCCTCGATCAGGTCCCCGGCGCGCAGGCACGGGCCGCGGCGGGCGAGCTGCTGTGCGGGACGATCGACACGTGGCTCGTGTGGAAGCTCACCGGCGGCCGCGTTCACGTGACAGACGTATCGAACGCATCGCGGACGATGGTCTTCGACATCCACCGCCGGCGGTGGGACGACGAGCTGCTGGCGATCCTCGATCTGCCGCGGGCGCTGTTCGCCAAGGCCGTTCCATCAAAGGGCGTCGTCGGGGAGACCGATCCAACGCATTTCGGCGCGGCGCTGCCGATCGCCGGGATCGCGGGCGATCAGCAGGCAGCGCTGTTCGGGCAGACGTGCTTCGCACCTGGGGAGGCGAAGAACACGTACGGCACGGGATGCTTCCTCCTCGCGAACACTGGCGCGAGCGGGGCGCCGGCCCGCGGCGGGCTCCTGACGACGATCGCGTGGGACATCGGCGAGGGTGTGCGGTACGCGCTCGAGGGGAGCGCCTTCATCACCGGTGCCGCGGTGCAGTGGCTACGTGACGGCCTCGGCATCATCAACAGCGCGGACGAGACCGAGTCCCTCGCGACGAGTCTCAGCGGCAACGACGGCGTGTACTTCGTGCCCGCCTTCACCGGGCTCGGCGCGCCGCATTGGGACATGTACGCGCGCGGACTCCTCATCGGCATCGAGCGCGGGACCACGCGAGCGCACATCGCTCGTGCGACGCTCGAGAGCATCGCCTACCAGACGCGCGATCTCGTCGAAGCGATGCGCGCGGCCGGGCAGTCCATCGAGGTCCTGCGCGCTGATGGCGGCGGCACCGCGAACCGGTTCCTCATGCAGTTCCAGTCGGATGTGCTCGGCATTCCGGTCGAGGTGGCCGCGATCCAGGAGACGACCGCGCTTGGCGCCGCGTTCCTCGCCGGTCTCGCCGTCGGTGTGTGGAAGACACCCGACGAGCTGCGCCAGAAACGAGCGATCGCGGCACGCTACGAACCCAGGATGTCGGGCGACCGACGAGAGCAGCTGTACGAGGGATGGAAGCGCGCCGTCGAGCGCTCCCGAGGTTGGGCCGCGTCCGGGTAGGGCTACTCCTTCGGCACGCGCTCGGGGAAGTCGCACATGATCCCGTCCACCGACCAGTTGCGGAACGTCGTGATCTCCTTCGGATCGTTCACCGTCCACGTGTTGACGCGTAGCGATGCCGCGTGCGCAGCTTTGATCAGATCCGGTGTTACGTACGCGCGTTCGGGATGGAGCGCCCACAGACCGAGCGCTTTCGCACTCGCGAGCAGCGCAACGCGGTCCGGGGAATCGGAGAAGAGGAACGCGCGGCGCACGGCCGGCGCGGCAGTTCGCGCGCCCTCGAGCGCGGACCACCAGAAGCTGGAGACATAGAAGTCGCCGCGGCCGCGCGCGGCGAGGCGGGCGCCCACGGCGGCTCCGGTCTCGCGAGCACGCGTTTCATCCTTCTCGCTCTTGACCTCGACGTTCACGCCCATGCGGCCTCGGCAGAAGTCGAGCACCTCGTCGAGCGAGAGCGACGACGTCGCCGTCGGACGGTCGTGCGTAATAAGCAACCGACCGTCCTGCGTGAGCCACACGTCCGTCTCGACCTCGTCGCACCCGAGGTCGAGCGCCTTCTGGAATGACGCGATGGTGTTCTCAGGCGCATGACCCATCGCCCCGCGGTGTCCGATGCGACGCATGAGTGCGATTCTGCCCTGCCGCTCCGCGCGTCACTACTGTGGTGGCCGTGAGGCTCAGTCCAGCGCTGATCGTCATCGCCCTCATCGCCTGCGCGGGTCCTGCGCCGGCGCCGAGCGGCTCGCCCGCGCCGGCGGTCCGCGCGGCCCTACGGAATGTGATCCTCCAGCCCGCGGATCTCCCGTCGGAGTACGTCATCGAGAAAGACGAAGAGATGACCCCCGACGATCTGGCGAACGGCCTCGGCGCGACGCAGGCCGAGCTGAAGCAGCGGCTCGCGGTCGGCTACGTGCGAACGTTCATCAAGAACGGAGATCCATTCGTGTGCTGCGCGATCGACTCGATCCTCATCGCGACAGCCGACGAAGGAGCCTCGGTCGCGACGGCCAACGAGTTCCGCACGAGGGCGCTCGAGCTCGGGTCCGTCGAGAGCGATCTCGGGCAGACCGTCGGGGACCAATCGCGCGTGTTCACGTTCCAACAGCCGACCGCCAACGGTTATCTGATCACCGTGACCGTTCTGTTCCGCTACGCCAACGTCGTCACTGCCGTGGAAGTTACCGGGCAGCCGGGTTCTTTCGAACGCACATACGTGCTCGAGTTCGCCAAAAAGCAGCTCGAGCGGCTCCGCGCGGACGCCCAGAAGCGCTGATGCGAGACTGGACCGCGCCGCGATGAAATTCCCCGTCTTCGACATGGAGCGCATGCAGTCCACCTGGGAGCACCGGGTGAAGTACGACCTGTCCGAGTCAGGCGTCGAGGCGATGACGCTCGAAGAGATCACGCGCGATCAGAAGGAGCTCATGCGCTCGAAGCTCGGGTATGCCGAGGGCGTTGGACGCGAGCAAACGCGCGTCCTCATCGCGGGGTTCCACTCCGGCAGCGACGCGAAGAACGTGCTCATCACGACCGGGACAAGCGAGGCGAACTTCCTCGCGCTCCTCACACTCGTCTCACCAGGCGACGAGGTCGTCGTCGTCATGCCGAACTACATGCAGGTGCACGGCATCGCTCAGGGGCTCGGCGCGCGCGTACGCGAGGTGTGGCTGCGCGAGGAGCGCGGCTGGCGCATCGATCTCGACGCGCTCGCGGCCGCCGTGAACGAGCGCACGAAGCTCATCTGCGTGTGCACGCCGAACAACCCGACCGGCCAGGTGCTGTCGCACAGCGAGATCGATCGCGTCGTGGCGATCGCGGCGAAGCACGGCGCGTGGGTCCTTTCGGACGAGGTCTACCGCGGTGCCGAGCTCGACAGCGTCGAAAGCGCGTCGTTCTCCGGGCGCGGCGAGCGGATCGTCGTGACGGGCGGGCTCTCCAAGGTCTACGGGCTACCGGGCCTGCGCATCGGTTGGCTCGTCGCGTCCGAAAGGGAGGTCCAGAACGCGCTGCGCCTCAAGGACTACACGACGATCGCGCCGGCCACGATGTCCGAGTCGCTGGCGGAGGTCGCCCTCGAGCGGCGTGACGAGCTGCTCAAGCGCGCGCGCTTCATCCTTGGCGAACGGTGGCCGAAGCTCGAGGACTGGGCGGCGACCCACTCGCGCGAGCTCCACTGGACGCCGCCCCAGGCCGGCGGCATCTGCTTCTTCAGCTACCGCTTCCCCCTCGAGTCGATGGCCCT
>Ga0114129_10008739_pt1 | contig 14445 bp, 16 predicted proteins | sample RhiMetdeltSRZDD1_FD_80071 | JGI IMG/M metagenome (GOLD analysis project Ga0114129, IMG submission 80071) | Populus rhizosphere microbial communities from Tennessee, USA - Rhizosphere MetaG P. deltoides SRZDD1 (version 2) (version 2) | ecosystem: Host-associated > Plants > Roots > Rhizosphere >... | reverse complement strand
GACGTTCCCCCAGCCGGTCTACGACGAATGGGCCAGTAAGTTCAAGGACAAGAGCGGCACGACGGTCAACTACAACCCGATCGGCTCGGGCGGCGGCATCGCCCAGTTCACGGCTAACACCGTCGACTTCGGCGCGACGGACTCGGCGATGAAGGACTCCGAGGTCGCAGCGGTCAAGAAGGGCACGCCCGTGCATGTGCCGACGGTGTTCGGCGCCATCACGATCTCCTACAACGTGTCGGGTGTCCAGAAGGGCCTCAAGCTCGACGGCAAGACCGCGGCGGACATCTTCCTCGGGAAGATCACGAAGTGGAACGACTCGGCGATCAAGAGCCTCAACCCAGGGGTGAGCCTGCCGAGCACCGGCATCACGGTCGTCCACCGCTCCGACGAGTCCGGCACGACCAAGCTGTTCACGACGTTCCTGTCCGACTACAGCCCCACCTGGGCGAGCCAGGTCGGCGCCGACAAGACCGTCAAGTGGCCGACCGGCACCGGCGCCGCGAAAAACGCGGGCGTCGCCGGCGCGATCAAGCAGACCGACGGCGCGATCGGCTACGTCGAGCAGGCGTATGCGCTGCAGAACAACTTCACGACCGCGGACGTGAAGAACAAGTCGGGCAAGTACGTCGCCCCGTCGCTGCAGTCCACCTCCGCGGCCGGCCAGGGCCTCAAGGTACCGGCCGACCTGCGGTTCAGCGCGATCAACTCGCCGAACCCGAACGCCTACCCGATCGCTTCGGCCACGTTCCTCCTGGTCTACCAGGACATGTGCAAGGCCGGGAAGAGCAACGATACGGCCCAGCGGGTCGCGAATTGGCTCAACTACGCGCTCGGACCGGGCCAGCAGGTGGCGCCGCAGCTCCAGTACGCGCCGCTGCCGGCGAACATCCTGAGCCAGGCGCAGGCCAAGGTCGATGCACTGACGTGCAACGGCACGAAGCTGCAGAAGGCCAGCTACTAGAAGCGCGTTGGAGTCCGCTTCGATAGGCGCGACTTACGGCGGCCGCCCGGTGATCGGGCGGCCGCCGCTTGCGCGCCTGCCGGACCGGCTGGTCAAATGGGGCCTGGCCGCCCTCTCCGTCGGCATCCTGCTGCTGATCGGCTTCTTCTTCGTGCGGCTCTACATCGAGGCCAGGCCGGCGTTCGAGAAGTTCGGCTTCTTCGGCTTCACCTTCACAAACAACTGGGACGTGCACGCCGCGCATTTCGGCGCTTTGCCGTTGCTCGTCGGAACGCTCATCACGTCGGGCGTCGCGCTCGTGATCGGGGTTCCGGTCGCCGTTGCGACCGCGCTCTTCACGACCGAGTTCTGCCCGCGGCGCTTCCGTGGTCCGCTGGCTGCGACGGTAGACCTGCTCGCCGCGGTGCCCTCCGTCGTCTATGGCCTCTGGGGGTTCTTCGTCCTGATCCCGAAGCTCCGCCCGGCGGAGCAGTGGTTCTCCGACAAGTTCTCGTTCCTGCCGTTCGTGGGCGGCCACGTGGCGGGTCCGTCCTACTTCATCGCGGGCCTGGTGCTCGCGATCATGATCATCCCGATCGTGAGCGCGATCACGCGCGAGGTCATCTCGACCGTCCCGACCGACCAAAAGGAGGCCGCGCTGGCCCTGGGCGCGACCCGCTGGGAGATGATCCGCATGGCCGTGCTCCCCTACTCGCGCGCGGGCATCACGGGCGCCGCGATGTTGGGCCTCGGACGCGCGATGGGCGAGACGATCGCAGCCACGATCGTGATCGGCAACGCGCCAGTGATCGGCAAGTCGCTGTTCGACCAGGGCTACACGCTCGCGGCGGTAATCGCGAACGAGTTCGGCGAGGCGGCCGCCGATCCGCTGCACCGCGCGGCTCTGATCGCGGCCGGCCTCGTGCTCTTCGTCATGACTCTGATCGTCAACGCCGTGGCCCGCGGGATCATCGTCCGAGGCCCGGCGCGCGAGCGCGGCACGGCCAGCGAGGCTTTTGGAGCGACGGGATGACCGCGATCGCGGCCATCGCCACCCGACGCAGGCGCCAGGACAGGGTCGCGCGTGGGCTGCTCGCGCTCGGGACCATGCTGGCGCTGATCCCGCTCGCGCTGATCCTCTACTACCTGATCGTGAAGGGCATCGGGGCCTGGAGCTGGAGCTTCTTCACGACCGATCCGACCGGGAGCTTCTTCGGCGACCCCGGCGGCATCAAGAGCGCGATTCTCGGCACGATCGAGATCGTGGGGCTCGCCACGGCGCTGGCCGCACCGGTCGGCATCGGCGTCGCGATCTGGCTGGTGGAGTATGGAAAGAGCAATCCCGTGGCGACCGCCGTCCGCTACTTCATCGACGTGATGACCGGCGTGCCGTCGATCGTCTTCGGGCTCTTCATCTACATCACGCTCGTGTTGAGTGGAATCGGAGGGACCTTTGCGGGCTGGAAGGGCGCCGTCGCGCTCGCCCTGCTTGCCCTTCCGATCGTCACGCGCTCGGCCGAGGTGGTGCTCGTGCTGGTGCCGGACACGCTGCGCGAGGCCGGGCTCGCACTCGGCGCTCCCCGCTGGAAGGTGATCACGCGAGTCGTGCTGCCCGCGGCGCTGCCAGGCATCGTGACGGGCGTGCTGCTGGCCGTCGCGCGCGCCGCCGGCGAGACCGCGCCGCTGATCTTCACCGCGACGATCGTGAAGACGAGTTCCTTCGATCTGGGCGCGCCCATGAACTCGCTCCCGGCGCAGATCTTCAGCGACGTCGGCCAGGCCCAGGACCGACTCGTGACGCGCGCCTGGGGAGCCGCGCTGACCTTGGTTGCCCTTATCTTCCTGTTCACTACGCTTGCGCGATTGTTTGCGAGGAGGAGCGCCGTAAGATGAACCCCGAAGTGAGGGACCCGTTGGTTCGTCCGTCCGAAGTGTCGAAACGCAGGGAAGTGCAGCAGGAGCGATCGAAAGAACGTGTGCCCTCTCAGCGGGGACGCGACGTCGTGCTCGAGCACCTGACGGCGTTCTACGGCGACAACCCGGCCGTGTCCGGCGTGTCCCTCCACTTCAAGGCGAACGACGTCACCGCGATAATCGGCCCCTCCGGCTGCGGGAAGTCGACGCTGGTGCGCTGCATCAACCGGATGCACGAGGAGATCCCGGGCACGCGCGTGGAGGGCAAGGTAATGCTCGACGACGTCGACGTCTATGGCCCCGGCTCCGATCCCGTGGCCGTCCGCGCGGCGATCGGGATGGTGTTCCAGAAGGCGAACCCGTTCCCGACCATGTCGGTGTTCGACAACGTCGCGGCGGGCTTGCGCCTGACCGGGAAGAAGGGCCGCGACCTGAACGGGCGCGTCGAGTCGGCGCTGAAGGGTGCGGGGCTGTGGGAAGAGGTCAAGGACCGCCTCGACCGTCCCGGCTCAGCGCTCTCGGGCGGTCAGCAGCAGCGCCTCTGCATCGCGCGCGCGATCGCGGTCCAGCCAGAGGTGATCCTGATGGACGAGCCCTGCTCCGCGCTCGACCCGCAGGCCACGCTGCGGATCGAGGAGCTGATCAGCGAGCTGAAGACGCGCTACACGATCGCGATCGTGACCCACAACATGCAGCAGGCCGCCCGGGTGGCCGACTCGACCGCCTTCATGCTGAACGGCGAGCTGGTCGAGTTCGCACCCACTGACAAGATCTTCACCAATCCGTCCGACAGCCGGACTGAGGACTATGTGACGGGCCGCTTCGGGTAGGCCATATGACGGACGATGTGAGAACCGACTTTCACGACCAGATCCAGGAGCTGGAGGATGAGACGCTCTCGACCCTCGAGCTGACCAGCATCGGTCTCGATCAGGCGATCGAGGCGGTCGTGACGCGGGACTCCGAGCTGGCGGTGATGGTGGTCGACAACGACGACCGCATCGACGGCCGGTACCTGTACGTGCATCAGGGCGTGCTCAACCTCCTGGCCCGCCAGGCCCCGGTCGCGAGCGACCTCCGGCTGGTGGCCGCCGTGCTCCACACGATCCACCACGTCGAGCGGATCGGGGACCTGACCGTCAACATCGCCAAGATGGTCCCGCTGATGGGCGAGCCGCCGGCGGGCGCGGAGGAGATCATCGCCAAGGTCGAGGCGGCCGGCAACCAGGCCCGCGACCAGATCCGCCAGGCCCACGTGGCGTTCAAGCAGCGCAACGTCAACCTGGCCGAGAACCTCGTGAGCCAGGACGACGTGATCGATCGCCTGAACCGGCAGGTGTTCCGCGAGGCGGTCGAGATCGGCAGCGACGAGCACGCCCGTGAGTGGGGCGCGCACGTAATGCTGGTCGCGCGCTACATCGAGCGCATCGGCGACAACACGGTCGACATCGGCGAGCAGATCGCGTTCGTGGTGAGCGGCGAGTTCCGCGAGTTCACGGACGCGTCGCACCCGGGCGGCGTGGCGGCGTCGTAGCCCCGGCCGGCTAGCCGGTCAGGCCGAACCGCCCGGCGAACGAGGACCGCCGGCGAAGGACCCACGCGAGGCCCATGAGCGGAAAGCTCAAGGCGATTGCGTAGTAGAGCGACAGCCCGCCCAGTGCCAGCCACGAAATTCCGTCGGCTGGAACGAACACGGTCTTCATGGGCACCGTCCCAGAGTGCGCCACAGCGGTGTCGTCCCGGCAGTGCACACCCGGCGGAATTCGCTGGATGCCGCCCGGCGGCCCGAGGTGGCCCTTGTCGAAGCACTGCGTCTGCGGGTCACCGAAGCGGACGGCCCAGTTGGTGCTCCAGAACTGATACGTGCCGACCACGAGCGTGCTCGCCGCCAGGACGACGAGGAAGCGGCGTCGCCCGCCTGATCCAACTGCGACCAAGGTGAAGATGCACGCGATCACCAGGCACAGGAAGCCAAGGACCGCCGCCCATGACGCGACATCGGTCATCGTGCCCACCGGCGGGTCGGGCAGGAACGCGTTGTAGAACGCAATGCCCGCGCCGCCGAGCGCGAATGCGATGCCCGCCGCGGTCCAGGAGCGCGAGCGCCGGCCGGCCGCGATCCCTAGTCCGGTTGCGGCGACGACCAGGAACACGGCGATCCAAACGGCCTCCATTGCGGAAATCATAATTTGCGGATCGCCGAGCCAGACGGCCAGTAGTCTCCGAGGCCATCGCCCGCTTCGCTCAACACACGCGGTTGCGCGCGCGCCCCGGAAAGCGGGATCAGCTGATCGCGAAGTTCCTCGAGATCCCCGTGATGCAGGCCGACAATCCCGCCTGCGAGCTGACGATCGTCAGCTCCTCACCCAACGAGGACGACGTCGTGTTCCTCACGGAAGTCTGGTCGAGTGCCGAGGCGCACGAACGCGCGCGAAACAGCTCCGAGGTCCAGGCGTGGGCGGCCGACATGCCGGCCTTGGTGGCCGGCCCGCCGGAGACCACGCGACTCGTAATCGAGGGCGGAAAGGGCCTCCCGCCCGAATAACGCTACGCGCGCGCGTCCAGCCGCGAGAGACCGGCGGCTTCGAGGGTTCTTCAAAACCGGGCAATGAATGGGAGGGGTGGAGCGGGCGGCGTTCCAAGGAAGGCAAACCGTTCATCCGAGCGCCTGTCACCGACTCGAGCCGCCCTTGCCGGATGTTGCGGTGCAAATCCTGCACGTACCGGATGAACGGCTTCCATTGAAGGGTTTGCCGGTTGCCAGGGGCCGGCAGCGCAACGAATCGCACGGACGCTGAACGAGAGTCGAGCGCGACCCATAACCCGCACCATCGCCCGTCACCGGCGGGATTACGCTTCGATGATGGCCCGCTTGCTTGGTGCGCTGTGCGTGGCGGCGATCGCCACAGTCGTGATGCTCACCGGCTCGCTCGGCGCCCGCGTGGACCGGCAGGGCGCGCAGTTGACGGAGCTGACCATCAACAGCGGGGCGGTCGGCCGCCGGCTCCCGGTGAGCGTGGTCGTGCCCGGCGGCTCCGGCGGCCCGAGGCGCCGTCCGCTGCTCATCTTCCTGCACGGCCGAGGAGGCAATCAGCGTTCCTTCCTCAACGGCGCGATGTTCGCCGCGCTCGCGCGGCTGGGCGTGCGCGCACCGATCGTCGCGTTCCCATACGGCGGCGATCACTCCTACTGGCACGACCGCACAGACGGTGCCTGGGGCCGGTACGTGATGACCGAGGTGATCCCGCGCGTCGTCCGTCGTTTCAAAGCCAACGGGTCACGCATCGCGATCGGTGGCGTGTCGATGGGCGGCTTCGGCGCATATGACCTCGCTCGCCTTCATCCCGCACGTTTCTGCGCGGTCGGCGGCCACTCGCCGGCCTTGTGGCAGAGCTCGGCACAAACGGCGCCCGGCGCATTCGACAACTCCCGCGACTTCGCGAGACACGATGTGATCGCGGCGGCCCGTGCCTCACCGGCGCGGTTCACGCGACAGCCGGTCTGGCTCGATGCGGGAAGGGCCGACCCGTTCCGCGCCGGCGATCACGCGTTCGTCGCGGCCCTGCGTGCGGATCACGCGGGGCTCATCGCGAGGACCTGGCCGGGCGGGCACAACGGGGCTTACTGGAACTCCCATTGGAGCTCGTACCTGGGCTTCTACGCCGACGCCCTCGCGCGCTGCAAGCGCTGATCACCCACCGGCGTCCAAGGGTGGCGGCTCGAGCGCCTCCTCCATCAGCGCGGTGTCGGCGTACTCGACCAGTGAGGCGAGGCGACCCTGGTCGTCGAAACGGCAGACGTAGCAGTACTGATTGTTGTAGGGGCGGCCGCTCTTGGTCACCACCTCTCCGCGGCACTCCACGACCACCCGATCCTCCTCCGCCGTGAAGGAGACGGCGCGGTTCCTGTAAGGCCGCTCGAACTGCGCGAACAGGGGTCTCAGCAGTTGCTCCTGCACAGCGCGCTTGCCGCGCCACGTGCCCGCCCATTGCGTGGCGGAGCCGGCGATCGTCCACGAGAAATCGTCCGACATCGCCTCGGCGAACGGGTTCCCGTCCCCTTCCGCCAGCGCGGCGAAGATCTCCGACATCAGCTGCTTGTTCCGCTGGGGATCCATGTGCACCTCCCGGGCTTAGCGGGGCGCAATCTATCCCGCTGCGTGCTGACTTGGACTCGTGCGCCTACACACGCTGAAGGGAGACCGCCTCAACGCGATATGGCACTGCCGATGTCCACCGCCGCCGGCGGTGGCGAGACCTCGAGTGGCGCGTTGTAGTTGCTCAAGTTGGCAACATCGCCGGGCTCCGCAGGCGTGTCGTCGCCACACTCCGGGTGCTTGCGGCCGCCTGGCCGTTGCTTTCCGGTCGTCACGAGGCGCAGCGGTAGCGGCGCGCCGGTCGCGGCGACATACACCTTGGCCGGGGCGGTGCCCGGGCGATCGCCCTTGTCTTCGATGACGACCGCGCGCCTCCCGGCAACCATCGCCGTTCCCCCTCGCACGAGCGTGCCATTTCCCGTCGTGAGACAACGACTGATCACCCTGGGACTGAGTGCCTGCGCGAGATCCTTCGCGAACGAGAAGGGCACCCTCCACCATCGGTCGGCGATCTCACCCGCTTGGGCGCCACCCTTACTGTCCTTCCAAAAGGCCTCGTTGCCCTTCATGTAGAAGCTTCCCTTGGCGACGAGCATCGAGGCTGTTCGGCCTTTGGTCTTGAGCGCGAGCCGCAGCTGCTGCGGCAACCCGACATCAGCCGAGATCGAGCCGTGCGTGGCGTCGGTGGACTCCAGGTGGAAGCTCTTGATCCCTTCCAGGGCTTTCGCGGCGAGCGCGACCACCTCCTCCGGCGGTTTCGACTCGATCCCGTTCGAAGCGTCCTGTGCATCGCCTCCGCAAGCCGAGCCGATCAGGAGCGACGGCAGCACTATTACGGCTGCACACACGAATCTCGTTCCAGCCGAGATGCCGGAGCAGGGTCTCGGCTTCGGTCGCCCGCGATCAGCCAATGTCACACATCCCGCCTCGACATGAGCGCCGCCGCGGCCGCGAGGACCAGGCAGGTGTAGGCGATCCAGAGCAGGGCCGCCGTCCCAAACGGGAGCACCTCGCCGCCCGGCGCACTCGAGGCAGGGCTGCCGTTGATCGCGGTCCCGAGCCCGGCGAGCGAATACCGACCGTAGCCCTCCGCCAAAGCACCCAGCGCCGGGTCCACCACAAAGACAAGGCAGAGCAAGACGACCACGGCAGCGACCTGATTGCGCAGCAAGTACCCAACGCCGGCGCTGAAGGCGCCCGCCAGGCCGGTGTAGACCACGCCGCCTACCAACAAGCGTGATACCTCACCTGTAGAAAGCGAGGGAGCTGCCTTCGCATCCAACCACGGCAGGGCGATGGCAGCTGTGACCACCGCCACCACCGTGCCGATCGCAAGCCCGGCGCCGGCGAGGGCCAGTACTTTGGCCGAGAGCGCTCGGAACCGGGACGGCGTCACGAGCAGTGTCCATGCGATGGTTCCGTGGCGGAATTCGCCCGCGCTGAAGACTACGCCCAATATGAGCAAGAAGAGCCCACTGATGGCCGCGGTCGAAAGGAGCGAGCGCACATCGTCCTCGGTGTGAAAGCTGGAGAAGGCGAGCGTCAGCGCCGTAGCGAGGATCACCAGGACGAGGCACGCGCCAACGAGACCCCAGAACGTGCGCGTTGTGCGGAGCTTGAGCAGCTCGGATGCGACCAGCCCGGTCATCGTCCGGCGTCCGTATCGCCGGTCAGCTCGAGAAAGACATCCTCGAGCGTTTGGGCCTCCCTGAACAGCTCGTAGACGGCAACCTGGTTTTGCAATGCGGCAGTGCCGACCCGCTCGAGCGACGCGCCGCGAACGGATAGCCAGTTATCCGCCTGGAGCTCGGCGATTGCACCGTCGGATTGGATCGCGGACTGCAGTGCCCGTGGATCGGAACTACGCACCCGGACGGGCGCGTTTGCGTCACGGGTGACATCGTGGAGCGAACCCTGTGCGACAAGCTTCCCGCGGCTGATCACCACTACCTCGTCGACCGTTTGCGCCACCTCTGCCAGCACATGGCTCGAGATCAAGACCGTGTGACCGGCGGCCGCAAGCCCCCGCAAGAAGTCGCGCAGCCAACGAATGCCCTGCGGGTCGAGCCCGTTTGCGGGCTCGTCCAGAACAAGTGCGGCTGGTTCACCGAGCAGGGCGCCGGCGAGACTGAGGCGCTGGCGCATGCCGAGCGAATAGCTCTTGACCCGGCGTTGCGCGGCGCCTTCGAGCTCGACCAGGCGGAGCACGTCCTCGACCCTGCTCTTCGGCAGGCCCGCAGCTGCGGCCAGCACGCGAAGGTGGTTGCGACCACTCCGGCTCGGATGGAACTGGCGCCCTTCCAATACCGCCCCAACTGCCCTCACCGGGTCCGCTAACTCGTGATATGGCCGGCCATCGACAGTAGCGCTCCCGGCACTGGGACGTGCAAGTCCCAACAAGCTCCGGATGGTGGTCGTCTTGCCGGCACCGTTTGGGCCGAGGAAACCGAGAATCCTGCCAGGGACGGCGCTGAAGCTGAGATCGTCGACCGCAACTTTGGAGCCGAAGCGCTTCGTCAAGTTGGTCACGTCGAGCATAGGCGGCGATCCTAGACGCGCGGCAGCGTGGTGCGGCTCCAGACTTGGCCCGCCCGCGGCCCTGCCTAGACTGCTGCGCCTGATGCGTGCTCCTCTGCGCTTGACCGCAGCGCTGTTCGCGGCAATCGTGGCCGGCGCGGTTTGCCTGACGACCGCCCCCACGGCAATCGCCAACGGCGACCCGGCCAGCGACGTGCTTCTGCAGAAGGATGTCTTCCTGCCGCTCGGGTCCTCGGTCTGCTCGCCGTTGAAGGACGCGGTGGACTCGGCGGCGGGCAACGCAGCACGCGCCGGGTGGCCGATCAAGGTCGCGGTGATCGCGTCGGCCTACGACCTCGGCACCGAGCCGAGCTTCTTCGGCGATCCCGCCGGATATGCGAAGTTCCTGGGCGGGGAGCTCGGGGCCTACAGCACACACCTGAAGCGGAGGCTGACGGGCGTGCCGCTGTTGATCGTGATGCCTCAGGGACTCGCCCTCTGGAACGCCGATCCGCGCCTCGACGACGTTGTCCGCGGGATCCACGTCGCATCGAACGCGGACGTGGCCGGATTGACCCGCGCGGCGCTGGACGCCGTCCAGAAGCTCGCCGCCGCGGCCGGGTATCCGACGGATCCGATCGGCGTCCCCTCGTGCTCGAGCAGCGGTAGCTCGCTCGGTCGAATCGCGCCGTTCGTGGTTCCGGTCCTGCTCGTAGTCGCCGTCGGAGTGGCGCTTCGCTTGCGCCGGCCCGAGCAGACCGGCTGAGCCTCTGAGCAACGACCCGCAACCACCAGCACGAACCGGAAACCCGGCTGGTGCCGGGGCGAGTCGGGTTGTCCTACCGCAGCCCGTTGTCGTAGTCGAGGTGCACGTAGCGGAAGCGGTGCGGCCGCACCGCGACCGTGACGGCGGCGCCATGTGCGATCCCCGACGGCTGCGGCTCGAGCCGGTAGCGGCCCGGCGACAATCGCACACGGAACCGTCCTCCGGCGTGCGATCGAAACAGGCGCACCACCCGCCTGTCACGGATCCGGACGACGCGAATTCGCGCCCCTTCGAAGCGCTTGGTGCAAAGCTCACCCGGGCGTTGCGGTCCCGGGCATCCGCTCAGCGTGACGATCCCGCGGATGCCGGACGGCGCGGTTGCGCCATTGCCGGCCGGTGCCGGCGCCACCAGCGCAAGCGCCGCGGCGAGCACGAGCGCGACTGTCGAGCCCTCACGACTCAACGACCACGAGCAGGAACGTCGCGAGACCGAGCACGACGGCGAGCACCGTGAGCGCGGCAAACACGCGCGAGTCCGGGTACGCGAAGGTTCCCTGCTCGATCGCGCGCCGCACCGCGCGCTCCCGCCACGAGCCGTAGACGATGAAGCCCGTCCCGAGCACGGCGTAGCCCGCGCCGATCGCCACGTAGGGCCAGTTCGGCCCGCCGCCGAGCTCCGGGATCAGGCGGCCCACGCCAAGGCTCACGGCCAGCGCGGTCAGGCCAGTTCGCCACCAGGCGAGCTCGGTGCGCTCGTTGGCCAGATAGGTGCGGCGCGAAGCCTCCGGGAATTGCCGGGGCCCGGCCGTCATTTGCCGGCCGTCTTCGGTGGTGGGAACGCCTCCGCGCCGACGAGCTTGCCGTCGTAGAAGCTGAGCGCCCAGACGCCGCCCTTCCTCACGGACAGATCGCTGCCGCTGCCGTCGAGCTCCACGTCCTCGTCGGCCGCCAGGCGCCCGACGAGCTCCGGAATCACGTCCCTCTGCGTACAGGCGACGACCGCGCCGCCCGGCCGGCCGAGGTGGCGGATCAGCTCGACCGCCTCGTCCTCGTGACCCGAAAAGCCCCGCTCCGAGAGCAGCGGCACCTCCTTGACCGACACCCCGAGCGCCTCGCTCAGCGGCTCCACGGTCTGGACGCAGCGCACATAGTCCGCCGACACGATCTCCTCGACGCCGAAACGCGAGAGCAGCCGCACCAGCTCCTCGGCCTGCTCTTCACCTTCCTCGTCGAGCGGCCGCAACGCGTCGTCTTGCTCCCACTTCGAGCGGCTGCCGGCGCTGCCGTGGCGCAGGAGCAGCACCGATCCGGTGAGCGCCGGCCGCCGCGAGAAACGCTCGAGCACCTCGCGATCGGAGGCGCGCGAGAGCAGCTCGTGAGCCTCGTCCAGAGGCAGCCAGCGCATCTCGTCGACCTCGGCGCTGGCGCTGAACCCACCGCCGACCGCCCGCATCGCCCAGTAGTTGACGACCTTCTCACGCGCGCCGCCACCGGATTTCTTCAAGTACCGAACCTCGCCAAGCGGCCGGCCCGGCTGAACGCGGTGGCCGGTTTCCTCGTGGACCTCACGGATCGCCCCTTCCAGCGCCGATTCGTCGGGCGCGAGCTTGCCCTTCGGAATGCTCCAGTCGTCGTACCGCGGGCGGTGGATGACCGCGACCTCCACCTTCGCACCGTCCTCCTTCTCGGCGAGGCGCCACACGACGCCGCCCGCTGCCTTGATCGGGCCCTTGCTCACATCCAGCTCGTGCGGCCCTTGCGGTCGAGGCGATCCCAGACGAACGGAAAGCGCTCTCGATTGCCAACCCGCTCGCGGAGCTCGCGTTCGATCAACCGGCCCGCCGCAAGGTTGAAACCGCCGGCCTCTGGATGGGCGCGCGCCACCTCGTGGATGGTCTCGCCGGCCACCACCGAGTCCTGAAGCTCTCCCAGCACGTCCTGAAGGTCGGCGGCCTTCTTCGCGAACTTCCTCGCGCGCGCCGCGCGCTTTCGGCCCAGCGCCGGCGCCACCGCATCGGCGCCGTAGCGCGCCCGCTTCGCGAGTACGCGCACGCGGTGGTACTCATCGTCGCCGCTCACGGCATCGAGCTCCCTCGCTTTCTTGCGAACCTTGTTCCATGCACGCCTGACCAGCGGCGGCAGCGCCGCGCGCGCGGGCTGGTCCGCGGCCTTGGTGAGCGACGGACTGGTGGCGGCCTCGACGAGGCGGTCCAGGAGCTCGAGATACCGCGCCGTGCGCAGCGCCCGCAACAGCACCGCGCGCGCCTGCTGGCGACGCGTCTCGAGCGCGTCGAAGAGCGGTCCGAGCTCGGGCTCGAGCTCATCCGCGTCGGATCGCAGGCGGTCGATCATCACGTCGAGGTCGCGGACGTTGCCCAACACCTGGCCGAGCCAACGCAGCTCCTCGCGCAGGCCGTCGGCCCACTTGCGGTCGACAAGCGGCCCGAAGGTCTTCAGATCGCTGCGCAGCCGGCGCGTGCCGACGCGCATCTGGTGAAGCGGCTCGACCTCGCCGAGACGCGTGCGGGGGTCGTTCAGCATGATTCGCTCGACGCTGCGTGCGATCGCCGCCCGCACCGCCTCACCTGCGTCCGCGGTCGCCGCGAGCCGTTCCGGCACGACCACTTCCGGGGGTGCCGTCGCCCGGCGGCCGAGAGCGCGCACGAGCTTCGGGATCTGGGGAGCGTCGCCCGCGCCGTTCTCCTGAAGCACCTGGGCGATCCGCTCGACGCCCTCGCGGTCAAGCCCCTTTCCCTCGATCTCAACCTCGCGAAAGCGTTCCACGACGCGGCCACGCTGCAGGACGGACACGCGGTCGTCGACAAGCTCCGCGATCTCGCGCCCGTCGCGATCGCGGAGCGACCACCGTCGCCGCCGCGTGCGAAGCCGGGCGACGGGCGTCAGCTCCGCGGCGCGCACGAACGCCGCGACCAGGTCCTCGGCGCCGTCGGGAACCATGTTCCCCGGGCCTTGAAACTCGAGCTCAGCCCGGCTCGACGAATCGCGGTCGGCGTTCGCGAGGCCCTCCGGGAGCTTCAGGGTCCAGGGGGCGCGATCCGCCTCGCCGGTCCGGTGGCGCAGCGTGATTCCGCTGCGGGCCAATCGAAGATCCGGAGTGTCGTAATAGGTCGCGCGCAGGTCGAGCGGCGCGAGCTCCTCGATTCCGTGCACCCCCACCCGCTCCGGGGCGAGCGGCGGGGCGAAGGATCCTTCCACCGCGAGCTTGCGCTCGAGCTCAAGCATCCCCGGCGGAGTGCCGCATCAGCTGCTCCTGCAGACTGAGGCGAATTTCACCCTCGGCGGAGGCCGGAACGCGTGTCCACGCGCCCCGGCGGTCGAGCGTCCATGCCCCGACGTTGTCGGACAGGGCGAGATCGAGCACGAGCTTGAGCTGCTCCACGATCTCGGGCGACCTGACGACCGCCAGCGCCTCGACACGATGGTCGAGGTTGCGTTCCATCATGTCGGCGCTGCCGATGTAGACCTCCTCCTCGCCGCCGTTCTGGAAATAGAAGATGCGCGAGTGCTCGAGGTAGCGGCCCACGATGCTGCGTACGGTGATGTTCCGGCTGAGGCCCTTCAGGCCCGGTCGCAGGCTGCACACGCTGCGTACGATCAGGTCGACGCGCACGCCCGCCTCCGAAGCTGCGTAGAGCGCGTCGATCACAGCCTGATCAGACAGGTTGTTCATCTTCATGATGATCCGGCCGGGCCGCCCGTTCCCGGCGATCGCCGCCTCGCGCTCGATCAACGCGATCATGCGCGTCCTCATGCCGTGCGGGGCGACCATCATCGACCGGTACTTCTTGTCGCGCGAGAAGCCGGTGATGTAGTTGAAGAGGTGCGCGACCTCCGCCGCCAGGTCCGGAGCGGCCGTGAACAATCCCATGTCCTCGTAGATGCGCGCCGTGATCGGGTTGTAGTTGCCCGTTCCCACGTGCACGTACTGGCGCAGCTCGCCGCCCTCGTCCCGCACGACCAGACAGAGCTTGCAGTGCGTCTTGAGGCCCGACAGCCCATACACGACATGGCACCCCGCTTTCTCCAGCGTGCGCGCCCACGCGATGTTCGCGCTCTCATCGAAGCGCGCCTTGATCTCGACCAGCACCACCACCTGCTTGCCGCGCTCGGCCGCCTCGATCAGGGAGCCCACGATCGGGCTGCCGGCGGTGCGGTACAGCGTCTGCTTGATCGCGAGCACGTCGGGGT
>Ga0114129_10008737_pt1 | contig 14446 bp, 14 predicted proteins | sample RhiMetdeltSRZDD1_FD_80071 | JGI IMG/M metagenome (GOLD analysis project Ga0114129, IMG submission 80071) | Populus rhizosphere microbial communities from Tennessee, USA - Rhizosphere MetaG P. deltoides SRZDD1 (version 2) (version 2) | ecosystem: Host-associated > Plants > Roots > Rhizosphere >... | reverse complement strand
TCGTCGGTGGTGGCATGAAGCTCGCGGCCGTCGGTGTCGCGATCGGCGTAGCGGGCGCGCTGCTGCTTTCGGGGCTGATTGAAAAGATGTTGTTCGAGATCAAGCCATTGGACGCCGTCAGCTATCTCGTCACGTCGGTGCTCCTCCTGCTCGTCGCAGCCGTCGCCTGCTACTTCCCGGCGAGACGCGCGACGCGGGTCGATCCCATCGTCGCGCTCAGGCAGGCGTGAGCAATCCAGAAGCGAGCACGCGAGAAATCCCAATCCGGCCGGAATCCACGTTGGCGCCCGCTCACGGTCGTGCTTGACACGTGACGCGCAATTCCAAGATTTATTGGCAGCGTCAACCAGGGACCGACCCCTGATAGCGCAGGAGGTCACCATGCCAGCCCGGCGCGCGGCGTTCAATACGAGGGTGCTCGCCTCCGTGCTCTTTGTTGCCATCCCCGTGCTCCTCATTGGAGCGGCCGTCGTGATCAGCATTGGCCAGGCGCGGCTCCGCGACACGGAAGGCGCCCGCCTCGAACAGGATGCGGAATACACGGCAGCGACGGTCGATGCCTACGTGTTCCGGCGCATCCTCGACGCGGCCGTCCTTGGCCGTATTCCCGAGATCCGTCGAGCTGCCGCCGAAGGTAGCGCGGCCAAGTACGACAAGGAAGCCGCGCTCAAGCTCGATCAGCAGTGGCAGGCGAATCGTGCCGCGGCTTCCGCCCAGACGGGTATCCTCAAGGTGCCCGCCTCGGTCTTCCTCGCAGACATCGTCCGCCAGGATCCCGTCTATCGCGAAGTGCTCGTGACGGATCGCTACGGTCGCCTGGTCGCGGCCTCGAACGTCACGTCCGACTACCTGCAGAACGATGAGGATTGGTGGACGCAGGCCTTCGATCAAGGCCACGGCCGCGTGATCGTGACGGACGTGCGGCGGGACGAGAGCGCCGGCGTCTACGCGTTCGACATCGTCGTCCCCGTCCCGGCGCCGGGAGCCGAAGAAATGGCTGGTGTCTTGAAGATCGTTGCGGACAGCCGTGAAATGCTCGCCGGAATTGCCGGGCTCGAATTCGGCAAAACGGGCGAAGCGATGCTCGTGAGGCCGGATGGCTCAATCGTGTTCAGCCGACGCTCGTACGACCCCAAAGACCGGTTCTTTGCGGCCGACCTGATGGGAGAGCGGCTTTATGAGCGCGAGCGCAGAAAGGAGAGCCCCGGCGGGATGACGTTCACCGCCAGGCCGGAGAACGGTGCGACTCGGATCGTCGCCGTTGCACCCGGCCAGCTGCCACGCAGCTACCCGAATCTCAACTGGCTGGTCGCCCTGTCAATCGAGCAGGACGAAGTCCTCGCCCCGTTTCGCTCGCTGGTGTGGTACATGGTCATCGTTTTTGCCCTGACCGCCGTCGCCGTCCTCGCTATTGGCCTCTGGCTTTCGCTGCGATTGGCGGCGCCGTCAATCGATCCGACCGTCGACATGCACCTTGTCGAGCATGCGCCAATGACGGGTACGGAGGAAACGTCCGACGCGCGAGGCTGAACGATCCGCGCGACGGGCCCGGCAGTCATCGGACGGGGGCGAGCGCACACGCCAGACGCACGAAAGTGCCGCCGCCAGCCTTGCCGCCGCTCTCGCCGACGAGATAGATTGTGCCGTCGTCGCCGAACGTCACGCCTTCGCCCTGAGGCTCGTGAACGCTCTCGAGATCGTACCGAAAGGATTCGCGCCACCGGCCCGACGTGAATTCCGCAGCCGCGTAGAAGGCGATCCAGGACGCCGTGCGCACGGCGATCCACTGGCCGTCGGGTGAACTGTCCGCGCCGGTTGGACGATCCTTCGGACCGGCTTTCGTGGTCAGCGGCTCTCCTACGCGTTCGAGCGTCGCGGATCCGGATCGAAGCGGGAATCGGTAGATGGCGACCGAACCCGGATCGCCCTTGGTGACGATGAAGACTTCCCCTGCCGGGGTGACGAACAGCGATTCGGCGTCGTGCGGCCCATCGGGATATGTCGCGTGGAACGCCTCGACGGGCTGACTCGCCGTCGCATCCGGCGACGGTTCGACAGTCCGATAGATCGTTATCCTCTGGCGGCGGCCTCTGTTATCGCCGATGTCGCCGACGTACACGCATAATCCCTGCGGACAAGGACCGACCGCGATGTCTTCCCAATCGTCGACCTTCGCGCCTACGAGCCGTACGCGGCCTTTGATCGCTCCACGCTGATCGAGTGCGACGATAATCGGCGGGCCGGAGTCGTTGTGCGCCCACAGCACGCCAGGTCTCGTGCGGCTCGCCGCGATTCCGCTTGCTTCCGGAAGATCGGGAAGACGGACGAGCTCTCCAAGCATGCGGCACGTCGCCGTATCGGCGCGCGACACCTGAAGCGTTGCTCCAGCCGTGCTCGACGTGACGATCCACGCGCTGACTGATAGGAGGATAGCCACCATCTGTCGGCCCCGATACATGCTACATGCCAGCAATCCGATTGTCGCCCGGGCGGCGGAATCCAAAACCGATCTCACATAAACTGGGGGGCTGTGGATCACGCATCCGTTCCGGACAGTGCGGTCTGGTGCAAAGGCCTGTGCAAGCGATACGGTGACGTCGTGGCACTGGCGGGTCTCGATCTCGAGGTGCGCCGCGGCGAGTGTTTCGGCATGCTCGGTCCGAACGGCGCGGGCAAGACGACGACGGTCGAGATCTTCGAGGGCCTGCGGGTCCCCGACAGTGGAGACGTGGAGGTGCTCGGCGATCGCTGGCGTGGCGACGGTCTTCGCTTGCGCGCGCGATTGGGCATTCAACTCCAGGAAACCAAGTTCCCGGAAAAGCTCCGGGTAAGCGAAGTCGTCGGTCTTTTCCGCAGCTTCTACCCGCGCGGTCTGGCGGTCAGCGCCATGCTCGCGCTCGTCGCGTTGGAAGAGAAGGCCGAGGCGTACGTGCGCACGCTGTCGGGCGGGCAGAAGCAGCGTCTATCGCTTGCGTGTGCGCTGGTCGGAGATCCGGAGCTCCTGTTCCTCGATGAGCCGACGACAGGTCTCGACCCGCAGTCGCGGCGCCAGACCTGGGAGATCGTCGAAGGTTTCAAGGCACGAGGGCGCACGGTTCTCCTGACGACCCACTACATGGAGGAGGCGGCTCAGCTCTGCGATCGTGTGGCGGTCGTTGACCACGGCAAAGTGATCGCGCTCGGCACGCCGCGCGAGTTGATCGCGTCGCTCGGCGCCGAGCACGTGGTCGAATTCGCCGTCGCGGACTCGGCCGCGCCGGCTGTCACCGAAAGCACGTTGCGCGCGCTCCCGAGCGTCGAAGGCGTCGAGAGCGACACGGGCAACTGGCGGCTCAGAGTGCGCGAAGTGCACCGGGCCGTGCCCGCGCTGCTCGCGGCCCTCGCCGAGCGGGGCGCGCAGCCGACGCACCTCACCACGCATAGCGCGACGCTGGAGGACGTCTTCATGGCCCTCACCGGTCGGAGGTTGCGTGATGGCTGAACCAGCAGCCTACGCGGTCCGCGCGCCGCTCATCGAACTGACGCTGGCGCGCATTCGGGAACTGACGCGCGAGCCCGAGGCCGTGTTCTGGGTATTCGTGTTCCCGATCGTTCTCGCGGCAATCCTCGGACTCGCATTCCGTAGTCGCCCGCCCGAACCCTTGCCGGTGGCGGTCGTCGCAGGGCCGCACTCGCAAGCGAGACTTGCGGCACTCTCTCGGGACGCGGATCTCAAACCGCGCGAGCTTGCTGCGACCGATGCACATCTGGCGCTCGCGCGCGGGCATGTCGTTCTGGTCGTGTCGGCCGACGATCCGCCATCCTATGCATACGACCCCACGCAGCCCGAGAGTCGCGCAGCGCGACTCGCCGTGGACGCGGCGTTGCAGCGCTCCGCGGGGCGAACCGATGCCTTCGCGCCAGGCCGAACGGAGTTGACGGAGCCGGGCGCGCGTTACGTGGACTTCCTCGTGCCCGGGTTGCTCGGAATGAACCTGATGGGAACCGGCATGTGGGGAATCGGTTTCTCCCTCGTCGTCGCACGCAACGGAAATCTGTTGAAACGGCTCGTCGCCGCACCCGCACGCCGGAGCCACATCCTTGGAGCGCAGTTGACGTCGCGACTACTGTTCCTGATTCCCGAAGCCGGCGCTTTGCTCCTGTTCGCGCACTTCCTGCTCGGCGTGCCGTTACGCGGCTCGGTGATCCTGCTCGTCGGAATCTCGCTGCTCGGCGCGCTCGCCTTCAGCGGGCTTGGGCTGTTGACCGCGGCTCGACCGCGCACGATCGAAGGCGTGTCGGGGCTCATGAATCTCGTCATGGTGCCGATGTGGATCTTTTCGGGCATCTTTTTCTCGACCGAACGTTTCCCCGCGGCTATGCAGCCATTCGTGCAGGCGCTGCCGCTGACGGCGCTCAACGACGCGCTGCGCGGCGTCATGCTGGAAGGAAGCGGCTTCGTTTCGCTACTGCCCGAGTTGGCGCTGCTGGCGGTCTGGGGCTCGGTGAGTTTCGTCGTAGCGCTGAAGATTTTCAGGTGGCAATGATCTTGTTTGAAAACCGCCTAGCCGGGGAGATCCGGTGGAACGACACCTCATCGAGTGGCTCACACGCGACGGCCCGCACGTGCTGTTCTTCGCTCAGCTGTTCGGGATTTTCGGTCTGCCGATTCCTGACGAGCTCCTGTTGACGATCGCCGGCTTTCTCTTCCGGCAGCACCGGCTGGACGGCAGAGCGACCGTAATCGCCGCAATCACCGGAGCTGCGGCCGGCATGACGATCAGCTACGTCCTCGGTCGCACGCTGGGATCCGCGGTCGTCCAGCGTGCCGCTCGCGCGCACCCGTCAGCGGTCGCACGCGCGCAAGCGTGGTTCCGTCGATTCGGATGTTGGCTGCTCGCGTTCGGCTACTTCATCCCGGGCGTGCGTCACGTGACGGCCATCAGCGCGGGCTCGACGCGTCTGAGCTATCTCACGTTTTCCATGTACGCGTATCCCGGCGCGGCTGTCTGGTCGCTCACGTTCCTTGGCCTGGGCTATTTCGCAGAGACGAGAGCGCAGCTGTGGCTCGATGCTGTCCGCGCTCACCTTGCGGCTCTTGCCATCGCGATCAGCGTCGCTGTCGTGGCCTACGCGTTCTGGGTAATGCGTCGCGTCCGTTCGCAGCGGGATCTTTCCCCGGCTGATACTCGTGATCACTCGGGTGACTAGCCCGATTCGGGAATCAGGCTTGGAACATGGCTTTTGGCTTTGGGCGTGGCAGAATCGTGGCGCGCGCGTGGGGGACCGGCTGCTCGCTCGCCACAGCCCAACTCGCTCGCCACAGCCCAATCGGTTGACTGCGAGCCACGCCGCAAGTAGGCTCGGCTTCCGAAATATCACGGACGCCCTCCTTACTGCCTGTACGGGAGGGCTCGAGTACAGGAGGTCATCGTGAAAAGCGTGTCGAAGGTGTGTATCGGAATGGTGATCATCATCGCGGCCGCTACGTTGGGGACTCGCGCAGTCATTGCTCAGAAACCTGGAGAGACCAAAAAAGCCGGCCCGCCGGCGACGAAGAAAGCTGCTTCGGCGGCACCGAAACACGTCCTGCTCGCACCCGACGACCTGAAATGGGGACCGGCGCCAGACGCGCTGCCGCCCGGCGCTCAGCTCGCGGTGGTCGATGGCGATCCATCGAAGGCGGCGCCCTTCTCGGTGCAGATCAAGTTCCCAGCCGGCTACCGTGTCCCGCCGCACTGGCATCCCAACGACGAGAACGTCGTCGTTCTCTCGGGCACGTTCATGGTGGGCATGGGTGACAAGATGGACGAGTCCTCCATGCAGTCGCTCGCGGCCGGTGGCTACGGCAAAGTGCCGCGGCAGATGCACCATTACGCGATGGCGAAGACCGAAGCCACGATTCACCTCTACGGGACGGGTCCGTTCGCCATCACGTACGTGAACCCGAGCGACGACCCGCGGAAGAAAACGACCGCCAAGTAGCTCGTTCGTGCGGTGGCATTATCGCGATCCGCCGCTCGTCTGGCTGCTCGTCGGAGCCTACGCGGCGCATGTCGCTGAGGAATGGTTCGGCGGTTTCCCGCGGTGGTTCGTATTCATCGCGGGACGCCCTTTACCGGCCGACGCGTTCCTGACAATCAATGCCATCGCCTTCGTCGTAATGACTGCGGCTGCGGCCGCCGCGATCCAACGCGACTCGTTCGGTTGGCTCGCGATTGCCATCGCGACAATCGAGCTGGTGAATGGCATCGCGCATCTGCTCGGATCGATCGTGACAACGAGCTACTCGCCAGGTGTCATCACCGGTGTTGTCCTGTACATCCCCCTGGCACAGCTCGCCCTGCTCCGCGCGTGGGGACAAGTCGAGCACGCATTTTTCTGGCGCGGCGCGGCGGCTGGTGTTCTCGCGCACGTGCTGGTGACTCTGACGGCGCTGGCATCCTCGTAAGGCGAACGATAGTACGCTTCTGCGGAGGTTCTCCCGATATGTACGTCTCAAAGCTGGCACGGGTCCTTACGGCGTCGGTCATCTGCTCGACGACCGTCCTGAACTCCCAGGAAGCCGTCGACCTCGGCGTGATCGATCGCATCAAGAACGAGGCGTTCACCCGGTCCGAGGTGATGGGCCACCTTCGGAACCTGACGGATGTGCACGGACCCCGGCTGACTGGGTCACCGAAATTCGAGGAAGCCGCGAAATGGGCGACCGAGCGGCTGACTGCTTTCGGCTTGAGCAACGTGCAGGTCGAGCGCTGGGGTCCGTTCGGCAGAAGCTGGTCGGTCGACCAGTATTCCGCCGAGATGATCGCGCCTCAATACATGCGACTGGACGCCATGCCTCTGGCATGGAGTGCATCGAGCCCTGGTCCCATCACGGGCGAGCCGATGTTGACTCCACTCGATCGCTCGTTCGTCGCCGGCGTCAAGAAGAACTCCGAGGCCTTCGAGGCGTACCGCCGCCAGTGGACCGGCAAACTGCGCGGCAAGATCATCCTGCTATCGCCGAGCAAGCCGACGCCGCCGCGCGACAAGCCGCTCTTCACGAGGTACACGGACTCGGAGCTTGCCGATCTCGCGAATGCCCCGGAGCCCACTGCGCTGCTGGGTGTGACGAAGCTGGACGATCTCGAGTGGCCGGGGAAGCCCGAGGACGTGTTCAAGCTGTTCATGTCGATGCCGGAGCCCCTGATCGATCAGTTGATCGATCGGTATGATGCCCTCGCGCTCGAACGCGGCAAGTTCTTCTCGGCCGAGGGCGTCGTAGCGATACTGACGGCCGACGACCGCGCGCGCGACGGCCTCCTCGCGGCCGAGGCCGCCGGCTCGTTCCGAGCGCGGGATCCGCTGGCGCCGCCGACCTTCGTCATCTCGGCCGAACACTACGGCCGAATTGCGAGGCTCGTCGAACAGAAGCAGGCGGTGCGCGTTCGGCTCGATCTCAAAACGACTGTCTCGGCCAAGGACGTCGATGGCGGCAACATCGTCGGGGAGATTCCCGGCGGCGCGCGCAAGGACGAGATCGTGATGGTGGGTGCGCATTTCGACTCCTGGCACTCAGGGACCGGAACCACAGATAACGGCGCCGGCAGCGCCGTCATGATCGAGGTGATGCGAATTCTCAAGGCCCTGAACGTGAACCTCGATCGAACCGTCCGCATCGCGCTCTGGAGCGGAGAAGAACAGGGCTTGCTGGGTTCGCGCGCGTATGTCAAGGCACATTTCGCGGACCCCGAGACGATGGAGCTGAAGCCCGAACACGCCAAGCTGTCGGGGTACTTCAATCTCGACAACGGTAGCGGGCGCATTCGCGGTGTCTACCTTCAGGGACACGAGGCGATGCGACCGCTCTTCCAGCAATGGCTCGCGCCGTTTCGCGATCTCGGTGGGACGACGGTCACGATCAGGAACACCGGAGGAACTGACCATCTGTCGTTTACGCGCGTCGGCTTGCCCGGCTTCCAGTTCATCCAGGATCCGCTCGACTACGGAACGCTCACCCACCACACAAACGCCGACACCTACGACCATGCCGTCGCGGAGGATCTGATTCAGGCCTCCGCTGTGATCGCGAGCGTCGTGTACGCTGCCGCAAATCGGACGGATCGACTGCCACGACGTGAGCTCCCAAAACCTGCGACGACCCGCAAACCGAGCGGAAACCCTTGACGCGGTCTGTTCGGCCAGAGCCTTGTCCCCTCGGGCGGTCGCAAGTGGATAACCGGGCACGGCGAGCACTCCTCCTGCGTCCTAATAGGAGGAGGAACGAGTGTCCATACGAGCGGTCAAGCGGATCATCACGGCGTCGCCGACGGTCGAGGGCGCGGGCGTCAAGCTGCATCGCGGGTTCGGATTTGGAGATACGACGGAATTCGACCCGTTTCTGCTCTTCGACGACTTCCGCAACGAACGGCCGGCGGATTACCTGAAGGGCTTTCCGTGGCATCCGCATCGCGGAATCGAGACCATCACGTACGTGCTCGCCGGGTCGGTCGACCATGGCGACAGCCTTGGAAACCGCGGCACGCTCGGCTCGGGTGACATCCAGTGGATGACCGCGGGCCGCGGCATCATTCATCAGGAAATGCCGAAAGGAGACGCGCAGGGCCGGATGCACGGCTTCCAGCTCTGGGCGAATCTTCCGGCATCGCTCAAGATGACGGCGCCGCGTTACCAGGACGTCTCCGCCCGCGATATCCCGTCGATAGTCGACGACGATGGGACGCATGTGCGCGTGGTGTGTGGGGAGTTCTGGGGCAAACGCGGCCCGGTAGACGGCATCGCGGCCGAGCCGCAGTATCTGGATGTGTCGGTTCCACCGAACAAGCGCAAGACCCTGCCGATCGAAACCACGCGGCATGCGTTCGCGTACGTCTTCGCCGGATCCGGCACGTTCTGCGATGCGTCAGGACCACTGCCGGTGAAGACCGATGACACCGGAGACGTCGACAACGCGGTCTACAACGACGCGCGAGATCGCTCGCTCGTCGTCTTCGATCGCGGCGACGAGGTGACGGTGCAGGCCGGCGAGCAGGGGATTAGGTTCCTGCTCGTCTCGGGCAAGCCGCTCGAGGAGCCAGTCGCGTGGTATGGTCCGATCGTGATGAACACGCAGGCGGAGCTGCGCGACGCGTTCAGGGAAATCCGCGACGGGACGTTCATCAAGTAGTCGAAGTTTGGGATTCGGGGTTCAGCGTACTGGCTTCCGGTCGCGCTCGATCCGCGGGCCGGATCCTTTCTTCCATGTAAACCGCCACGTCTCGCTCTTCCTGACATTCGTCACCAACGCGGGACGAAAGCAGGCGACGCACGTTCCGCCGCGGCGTCGCACACTCGGATACACGATGCCGAGTGAACCGCGTTGAACCAGCGTCTCCGCGAGCGCCTGGGATGCAACGTAGCTGTCAGGCGCGAGGCACGCACGAAAGCCACGGGCAGAACGCAGATCGTGGAAATCGGCGTTGAAGTCCGCGAGATAGTCGTCGTACGTGACCGATTCCTCTGGCCATCCAATCTCCGCGAGCTCCACGGATTTGTGAAACGCGACTTCCGCTTGCGACGTCTCGAGCTCGAATCCCGCGTACCACGCGCCCCGATCCGGTCGGTTGAAGCGCGATCCCAGAGGATGAGCGTGACAAAACGTCGCGTTGATGATGGCGGCGTGCGGCACTCCGGCGAGCAATTCATCGGAACCGATTCCCGGCAGGCGATTGCTCTCTCCGCGAAGCCTGTCGTTCGTCGCGTCATCGAGCTCGAAGATCGCGCTCAGGTGCGCGGCGTCGTCGGCAATCAGCGTCAGCACGCTGTCGCCGCGCGGAAGGTATTTCGACGGGATCAGCCGGTGCGTGTCGGTCTGGTGAAGCCGACGGACGGGCGGAAACGTCATTACCCGCTGCGGCGAGCGTCGACCAGGCGACGGACCGTCTCGATTGCGGGCAGGCCGCCGCGCATCATGTATTCGAGCGGCGTGGAACCGCCGAAGATGCGGTTCGTATTCGGCAGCTGGGCCCAGCGATCGGCCAGGCTCTCCGAATACAGGACGTGGAGTGCCTTGAAGATGCCCACCAGCAACGACACGCGCGTCAGCCGGTCGGCGTCCAGCACGCGATTGGGATCGCGCTTCATCTGATAGTAGGGGCCGTTCGTGACACCGCCGAGGAGCACACGCGCATCCTCGTCCTTCACCTGCCAGCGGCGCATGATATTGAAGAAAGCTCGCAGGCCAGGCCCGCTCAGGCGCTCGCGTACGGCCCTGTCGGCGAGATCCGCGGGAGGGGCGGGCAGATAGCGGGAGGCCGGATACGCGTACGCGGCACGCTGCATGATGTCGACTCCTGATCAGGAGTCTATCTGCTCCTCATCAGCCCGTCAAGCGGCCCACACGGCAAGCTAACTCGAGGTCTGTCGCGCAGCGAAGTACTCCTTGCGCGCGCGCACCTTCGAGCCTCGTTCGCTGACGCGGATCTCGAGCTTGTGCATCTTGTCGTCGAGCTTCGGGGGCTCGAAGCCAAGCGCGTACTGACGATGTAGCTCGTCGGCGACACGGGCGAACGTGGAGGCCAGGTTCTCGGCTCGTGTCAGCTCGAAGTAGCCGCCCCCCGTGTCGTCGGCAACCGTCGCAAGGCCAGGATCCGGCCGCGTCGAGCTCATCATCCCCTGCAGGCCGCCAATGCCGCCTCCGCCCGGTCCACGCAGCATCGTCGATTGCAGACCGATCGCATAAACCATTACGTCCTGCTGCTGTGCGTCGCGCATGACATCCATGATGCTGCGGTTGTTCAGACGAAAGTTCGCGGGCGCGTCGCCGCCATCGCTGAAGACGAGTACGACTTTCCGTCCCTCCTGCTCGCGCAATGCGGCGATCGCCTGATCGACGGCGTTCCACAGCGGCGTTGGACCGGTCACCGGCATGTCCGAGCGTAACGTCCTGATGAGTTGGTCGTGATCGCTCGCGAACTGTTCCGGCTGAATGACGATCTGGTCTGCAAAGCTTCCGATGCGCGCCTTGTCATTCGGCCCGAGGGCGCGGACGAATTCCTCCGCCGCGTGCTCCACCAGACCGAAGTTCCCGCGCATGCTCGTGCTGCGGTCGAGCATCATGACCACAGTAATCGGCTGAATGTCGTTGGAGAACACGCTCAGCGGCTGCGGCTTGCCGTTATCGCGGATCTCGAACGCTTCGCGAGCGAGGTCCGGCACAAGTCGACCATCCTTGTCCGTTACGGTGGCGTAGACCGCTACGGTCTTCGCGCCGCTGCGGAATGGCGGCTGCTGCTGCGCAGCGCGTCCGTCAAAGGTGAGCTGGGTGACAACGACCAGAGCGACAAAGATCGGCGCGATCGATTTCATGCAGGATTCTCGTGGCGGCGAGCGGATCGCCGCGAGTCGGCAGGCCCCTCTATCATCGCACGAATCCGTTGTCCGGCAATACCGCCGCCAATCGGTGCGACCCGTGGAGAGACACGACACCTCGCCATCGATTATCGCGGCGCGCTTCCTTGCGACGGTACAACCGTGTAGCCAGCAGGCACACCTTTCCCTGCCGCGAGTGCGGTCTTGATGTCGCGGGCGTGGCGGCATTGGCCTCGGTACTCGAATCCCGGACACGAACAGACAACGTCGGCGCCGTCGGCGGAGATTTCGTACTCGACGCCCGGATGCGACGTGCTGGCGAAACGATACCGCTCGACCGGTGGCCGTTCCAGAGCACGGGCCAGCGTCTCGAGCGCGCGGCGAAGGGCATCCATTTCCTCGGGCGAACCCGTTGCCCCGCGAGTGTCACCCACGCGATGCGCCTCGATGTCCATGCGAGCCTGTCGAAGGAGCCGGTCGATCAAACCCTCCTCATCCTCGGCCCGATCTACGTCCGCGACGCCCGATGAGATGGCGCGTAGCGCCTGCTGGAGCTCCGCGAGCACGTCGCCGGGCAGATCCGGCGCGATGGCCCGGCCGTCGACCACCGCGGTGACGAGCGCCCCTTTTCTCGCCAATACCGATTGGACGAAGTCGTCTATCGTGTTTCCCGCCACCATATACGTGACGTTCACGGTACGCGTCTGGCCTATGCGATACGCGCGGTCCTCGGCCTGCCAGTGATTGGCGGGCACCCAATCCAGATCGTTGAACACCACCTGCGTGGCTGCCGTGAGATTGGTGCCGACACCGCCGGCAATGATGTTCGCCAGGAACACGCGAATGTGATCGTCCTGCTGAAACCGGTCGACGAGCGGCTGACGCTTGTCGGCGGGAGTCTTCCCCGTCACGAGGACCGCGGTATCGCGGAACTGCTTCCAGAGTCGCTGCATCGGCTCCTCGAAACAGGAGAACACGATGACCTTCTCACCCTGCTCGATGGCGCCGTTCACGAAATCGACCGTTGCGTTCACCTTGGCTGCGGCGAGCGCCTGCCTCGCCTTCGTGATCGCCTGCAACAATCGTCCGCGATGGCGCAAGTCGCTGATGTCGGATCCCGGTGCTACTTTTTCGTGGCTGACCAGCAGCTCCACGGCTTTCCTCATGTCACGCACGCCGGTCCCCTCTGGCACTTCGATCGAGAGCCACGTACGTAACTTCGGAGGGAGTGCCAGCACCTGTTCCTTCGATCGTCGCAGCATCACGCCGTGAAGCGGCACGGTCAGCTCTTCGATGTTCGAAGCGCCGCCGGTTTGCCAGCCGTACTGGTTTCTCTCCGCGGCGCAATAGCGTTTGGCGAACGACAGAAAGCTGCGTCCGAGCGGGTGGCCGACGAGTTGAAGGAGGACGAACAGGTCCCGCGGCCGATTCGTCAACGGCGTGCCGGTCAACAAATACACTGCCGGATCGGCGCCTGCGTTTGCCTTCGCTGTTTCGGCGAGCTGCCTCGCGAGTCGGCTTCGCCCGCTGCGATGGTTCTTCAAGTAATGTGCTTCGTCGAAGACGAGCCCCGCCCATCGCTGCCGCCCGAGCATCTCGACGTGCTTCGAGAGGATGTCGTAGTTGACGATGACCCAGCCGGCATCGAGAGCGTTCGCTCCTCTCTCGATGATCAAGGTGGATGCATCCGGGGCGGCCGTGGTGATTTCGCGTGCCCAGTTGCGCTTCACTGACGCCGGGCAGACGACGAGGTACGGCCCGTCGGGAGCGACGTGACGCAACGCGAGAATGGCCTGGCGCGTCTTGCCGAGCCCCATGTCGTCGGCGAGGATGGCGCGGCGGCGGCCGAGCAGAAACGCCACGCCTTCGATTTGATGGGGAAACAGTCCACGCGCCAGCGACGCGGCCTTGCGAAACGCCGTGTCGGAGTCGTCGGGGGACAGCGCGAGCAGCCGGGCGAAGATATCCGCCTCGGCGTCCAGCGATCTGTCGAGCTCCTTGCTCAATGGTCTGTAACCAGAGACGGATTCAACGGCCGTCGGCTCCGGTCAACCTTTCGGCGACGTTCTTGCCCGCGTCCAGGGCCGGCGCCGCAATCCGGGCCGTGAACTGTTGTGACGCGAGCGAGAAGAGGCAATACGCGGCGAACCAGTAGAAGCCGGCGCCAAACCGTGCGGTGAATGCAATCATCGGAGGCGCAGCATTCGGACCGTGCGTCGGCGTCGCGCTGGCCTGGGCGGCCAGGTACGCTATGAACAAGGCGACCACGAAGACGTCGGCCATGGACCACTTCGCGATCGTCTCGACGAATGCCAGCGTTCGCCGCCGTCGCGCGGCGTTCGTCGGGCGCGTCGCCCACGCCACCAACACGCCCTTGGTGACCGGTACGATTACGCTGAACAACAGAATCAGCGTCGCCGGAACGGGACTTCCGACCTCGTACAACCGCCGCACGGATCCAACGATGCTGCGCGTCTGCGCGTAGACCTCGACCTCCACGACGCTCTTTTGGAGCGAGGCCGTGATCTGCGGCGACAGCTTTTCGAGGATGATCTTGCGGACGTCGCTCCCTGTCGCCTCCAGGAAGGCCACGATTGAAGGATTCATCATCGACTTGAGCATCGTGATGGTGTCGTCGCTGAGGCCGCGCTCGAGCATCGTGGGCGCCACCTGGGCGATGCCCTCGCGCGTCAGAACGCCGCGGATCGTCAGCACCGGGGCGAACAGGCCGGGAATCAACAGACCAATTGAGAAGACAAGGAGCGTGAGAACAGAGATGCGGGCGGTTTGCGGAGTCATGTGATTCGCGCATGATGCCCCATGTCGGGACCGTGCCGCCAGCGACCGCCAAAAGGGAAAAGGGAAAAGGGAGGGCAAATGGGAGAAGGAAGAGAACCTCCTCTCCCTTCTCCCTTTCCCTTTTCCCTTTCTTACCGCTTCTCTGACGACGTCACGACTCCCTTCTTGGTGTGATAGTTCGGATACGCGGGACGTTTCGGTTGTTGTACGGGGCTCTTCTCGAGAGCGGTCATGACCTCCGTAATCGCGCGCTCGAGCTGCGGGTCCTTGCCTTGTCGGACCTGCTCGGGATCGTGTTCGACTTCGATGTCGGGAC
>Ga0114129_10008735_pt1 | contig 14448 bp, 7 predicted proteins | sample RhiMetdeltSRZDD1_FD_80071 | JGI IMG/M metagenome (GOLD analysis project Ga0114129, IMG submission 80071) | Populus rhizosphere microbial communities from Tennessee, USA - Rhizosphere MetaG P. deltoides SRZDD1 (version 2) (version 2) | ecosystem: Host-associated > Plants > Roots > Rhizosphere >... | reverse complement strand
GTCATTCGGAATGCCGTTTGCGCTGATGTGGCTGCACAGGTATTTCCGGACCGGTAGCCGCCGGGCGCTGGTGTGGTTTGGTGTGGGTTGGCTGCTGACCGCCCTGGCGAACTCGGCGCTGCTGGTGTTCTTTCCAATCCTGTTGCTGGTTTGGTGCGTCTGGTTCGTGCGGGCGCCGGATTGGAGAAGACTTGCCGCGGTCGCCGCCGCGGCTGCCGTTGCGAGCGTGCCGCTTGTGCCTTTGCTCTGGGGTTATCAGGTGCGCCAAGCGGCGTACGGCTTCATCCGCAGCTACACCGAAATAAAACTGTTCAGCGCGGACATCGTCGGCCTGCTCGGCATGTATCACCGCGCGGTGCCCTGGCGTGGTGTCCTGCCGCACGACTTCGAGGAAGGCGCGTTGTTTCCCGGCTTCACCACGTTTGCATTGGGGATCATTGCGTTACGCAACGTGGTAAAGGGGACGGACATCGGTCCCTGGCCTCGCCGCCTCGCCCGCGCGGCGGTGGTTCTGACGCTCATCGTGCTCGCGCGGGTGTGGACCGGTCCATTCGGGTGGCATATCGGTCCGCTGCCACTTCCAGCTTTCAGCCCCTACCGCCCGTTCACATTCGCCGTGCTGATGCTCATCGCCGGCGCGATGCTCACGACGGGTTTTCGGCGTGCCTGGTCCGAGCGCAATGTCGTGATGCTCTACGTAGTCGCCACGGTCGTGATGTGGCTCGTGGCGCTGGGCCCGGAGCCCGAATGGTCCACGCCCTGGCGTGCGCTCACATACGGGCCTTACTATCTGCTCGTCCGAATCCCCGGCATCCAGAGCATCCGGGTTCCGGCTCGCGCGTGGTTCCCCGCGATCCTGTGTCTCAGCGTGCTCGCGGCCTTCGGAACGGTTGTCCTCCTTCAGCGATATCGACGCCACGCGTCCGCGGTGCTCGCGAGCATTGCGCTGCTGATCGTCGTTGAAGGCTGGTGCGTCGATCGAATCGTCGAGGTGCCACGGCCGATGCGCCGTGGCACGATCCCCGAGGGTGCAACGGTCCTGGATCTTCCAATCGAGGAGGCGTTCCACAACGCGGTCCCGCAGTACCGCGGCGTTATGGGCGGTTACCGTACGGTCAATGGGTATAGCGGGTACTTGCCCCCACACTTCACACCGTTGCGGCGTGCTATCGCCGACGTGATTCCAAATGCGTTGGACGACTATCGCCGCGACGGCGATCTATATGTCATCGTCCGGCCGGGGCTCTCGATCGTCATCGCGCGCTGGGTTGCCACACTTCCAGGCGCCGAGCATCTTTTCGACGTCGAGGACAGCCGAGTGTACCGGCTGCCGCAGCTGCCGCGCGCCCTCCGGTCCTCGCCCTAAGTGCTAGAATTAGCAGGTTTTGCGCAAGATTCTCGTGGCCAACCGCGGCGAGATTGCCGTGCGGGTGATCCGTGCATGCCGCGACATGGGAATGGCCTGCGTAGCCGTGTACTCGGAGTGCGATCGCACGGCGCGCCACGTACGAATGGCCGACGAGGCCTGTGCAATTGGCCCCAGCGCTCCGCTTGAGAGCTACTTGCGCGTCGATCGGCTGATCGCCGCGGCGCTGGCGACCGGCGCCGACGCCGTGCACCCCGGGTACGGCTTTCTTGCGGAAAATGAATCGTTTGCAGCGGCATGTCGGGCCGCCGGGCTGACGTTCATCGGACCAACCGCTGAAGCGATCTCGTTGATGGGCAGCAAGACCGCGGCGCGTCGCGCAGCAATTGCTGCCGGCGTGCCCGTCGTGCCCGGTTCCGATGCTCCGTTCGATGCCAATCAATCGGATTCGGTGATCGAGGCTGCGGCTGTGAGTGTCGGGTATCCGCTGCTCATCAAGGCCGTCGCAGGCGGCGGCGGCAAGGGCATGCGCGTGGTGACCGCGGCCGGAGACCTGCCGAGCTCGATTCGCGCCGCCCGGTCCGAGGCTCGCGCCGCCTTCGGCGATCCCGCTATTTATCTGGAACGACGACTCGTCAGGCCGAGGCACGTGGAGGTGCAGCTACTGGGCGACCTGCACGGCAATGTGCTGCCGTTCGTCGAGCGTGAATGTTCGATCCAGCGCCGGCACCAGAAAGTCATTGAAGAAACGCCGTCGCCTGCCGTATCGCCGGCACTTCGCGCGGAGATCACGACGGCAGCCGCGGCCGTAGCGCGCTCGGTCGGATATACGAGCGCCGGAACGATTGAATTCCTCCTGGAAGAGGACGGGCGCTTCTATTTTCTGGAGATGAATACGCGCCTGCAGGTGGAGCACCCGATTACCGAAATGGTGACTGGCGTCGACCTCGTGCAGTGGCAGATCCGCATCGCACAGGGGGAGCCGCTCGATATCGATCCGCAACAAGCCCTGGCCCCTAATGGTCACGCAATCGAGTGCCGTATTTATGCGGAGGATCCGGACGCAGGCTTCATGCCCTCTCCCGGCCGGATTGCCGCGCTCGACGTTCCCGGCGGTCCGTGGATTCGGGACGACAGCGGCGCCGAACCTGGCACTGACGTTCCTATTTTTTACGACCCGTTGATTTCGAAACTGTCGGCGTGGGGAGCTGACCGCCAGCAGGCCCTGACACGAATGAAGCGGGCACTCGGCGAGTACCACGTCGGGGGCATTCGGACGACCGTCCCATTTTTTCGATGGATGCTGGAGCAGCCGGCGTTCGAGAACGCCACATTCCACACTGCATATCTGGACGAGCTCTTGCAACAACGCCGCGGCGAGCCTTTCGAGAATCCGCGCGAGGACGAAGAGGAAATCGCCGCTGTCGCTGCGGCGCTGCACACGGTGATCGCGGTCGGGATTGCGCCGAGCGGGCGCTCCGCCGCACGCGACGTTGCGGCGTTATCAGAAGCCGGGCGACCCCCTGTGGGAAGAGCCGGATGGAAGCGGCTGGCCCGACTCGAGGGTCTGCGCGGGTGACCTTCGAAGTCGAGGCTGGCGGGCGCAGGCGGGCTGTCGAGATCGCGGGGGCCGGTCGCGCGTACCGGGCGGTGGTCGATGGGCGCGCATATGCCCTAGACGTCGCGAGAGTGGGGGACGTCTGGTCGCTGCTGGTGGGCTCGGCTGAGCCTGTTCTGTGGTCGCCGGCGTTGCACCCGGGGCGGAGTTACGAGGTGACGATCGGCGAGCAAGCGGGAGGCGAGCTGGCGGTCTATGTGAACCGCAGGGCTGTGCCGGTCAGCATTCACGGTCTTACCGGCCCACGAGCGCAGCGGCGCGCTACCCGGGCCGACCGCACGGGCGAGGCGCCAAGCGGACCGCTGAACATCGTTGCGCCAATGCCCGGCCGGATCGTCAAGGTGCTCGTGAACGAGGGCGACGCCGTTGTCGCGCGGCAGGGCGTCGTCGTAGTCGAGGCGATGAAGATGGAAAACGAGGTGCGTGCGCCACGAGCCGGCACCGTCAAGGAAGTGCGGGTGACACAAGGTGCGCTCGTCGAGGCGAGAACAGTGCTGATTGTTATCGAATGATCAGGGGTCTTGGCTGCGCGCAATTCGGGCGGTAGTGTTAATAGTCTGGTCTTGGGTGAATTTTGACCTACAGCGTCCTTAACCACCCCGTCACACTGATCACGCTGCGTGTGATTCGCCGCGTCCTGTTGATGCTTGCCGTGTTCGTCGCGGTCGCACTGGTCACGACCGTTTCGATCGATCTCGGGCCGTCACTGAAGGCGCGCGCTGAAGCGGCTGCGTCGCAGTACATGGGCCGACCGATGCATATCGGTCGATTATCCGTACACCTGTGGCTCGGGCGTTTCGTAGTCGAGGACGTCGTCATCGAAGGTCTGACACCGCAGTCGCGCCCGTTCTTCATGGCGCAGCGCATCAATGTCTCGGTGCCCTGGAGCACGCTTTTCGACCGCAGGATCGTCTTCGGCGCCATCGAAATGACTGATTGGCGGATGTTCGTCGAGACGTTTCCCGACGGCCGTCACAATTTCCCGCGGTTTACCCGTGAGAGACGGACGGCGAGCTCCTGGACCACCACCCTGCAGTATGTCCGCGCCAGCCGCGGAGAGTTTACGTACGCCGATCACGGCACTCCCTGGAGCGTCGTCAGCCGCAACCTGGACGTAATCGTGGCACGGCCGACGTCCGAGTATCGCGGCCAAGCGCGGTTCACAAACGGAACCATCTCCATCCAGAAATACGTGCCCATGCGCGCGGACATGAGCACGACGTTCCGCATCGTCGATGGCAAGGTCGTGCTCGATCGGATCGACCTGAGCACCGACGGCTCGAAGTCACAGCTGACCGGTGAAGTCGATCTCACTCGCTGGCCCGAGCAGACCTACCGCGTCGTCCGCTCCCAGGTCGATTTCCCCCGCATGCGCGACATCTTTTTTGGCGACCGCGATTTCACCGTCGGGGGCGAAGGGGAGTTCACGGGCACGTTCCACCTCTTCCGCGAAACCGTGAACGGACGCTCCCGCACCGGCCGTGAGCTGAAAGGCGTATTTTCGAGCGCCAGCACCAACGTCAACAGGTATCAGTTCACCGACCTGCGTGGCGCGCTCTTGTGGGTCCCCGAGCGGTTTGAGGTCACCGAAGCGACGGCCGCCCTGTACGGTGGCTCGTCACGTTTCAGTTACCGGGTGGGGCCCTTCGGGCAGCCTGGCGTCCGCGCGGTCGCGAGCTTCGACACCGTGTACGAGAACGTCGACGTGCTGGCGTTCACCGACCTGCTCGAGCTCGACGGCATTCGCCTGGCGGGACGCGCCTCGGGGCGCAACCTGCTCGAATGGCCGCTGGGCCGTTTTTCCGATCATCGCGGCGACGGAGAAATCCGACTGGAAACGGCCAGCCCCACGCTCTCGCGATTCATGACCGCGTCGGAGATTGACGATGCAGAGCGGCGTGGGCGGGAATGGGGGCCCTTTGACGCCCGACCGTTGAGCGAGCCGGTGCCGATTGCCGGCAACATGATCTACGCCTACGGCCCCGAGTGGCTGGACTTCGGTGTCAGCCGTCTGGCGACACGTGACACCTATGTCGAGTTCGAGGGACGCACTGCATACGGCGACCGATCGAGGATTGAGTTTCACGTCACGAGCGCGGACTGGCAGGAGAGTGACCGCGTCTTTGCCGGCGTGCTGACTGCGTTCGGGTCGCGGACGGGCGTGATCTCAATAGGAGGTTACGGCACTTTCGACGGTGTCATGGTCAACAACGTGCGCCGTCCCCGCATCGAAGGTGTATTCCGCGGCGAGCGCATCCGGGCGTTCGACGTGGTGTGGGGTTCGACCACGGGTCGTGCTGTGATCGAAAACGCCTATACGGATGTGGCCAGCGTCGCGGTGCTCGACGGCGACTCCGCCATCCACGTCGACGGCCGCTTTTCGCTTGGTTTCCCCCGGCGCGACGGCGGCGAAGAGATCAACGCGCGCATTCGCGTGATCCGCAGGTCCATCGCCGACCTGCGCCATGCATTCGAGCTGGACGAGTACGACGTTGACGGTTTGTTTTCCGGGGAGTTCCACGTCTTCGGCGCATACCGCGGGCCATACGGCTTCGGTCAGATGGCAATCGTTGACGGCGTCGCTTACAGGCAGCCGTTCGAAACGGCTGTGTCCGCCGTGCGTCTCGAAGACGGCGGCGTCAGGCTCGATTCACTGCAGATTGTGAAGGCGGGCGGCCGCGCGGCAGGTGCGGCTTACGTCGGATATGACGGCACGTATTCATTCAACCTCGATGGGCGAGGGATACCCATCGAGGGGATTGCGACGGCGTCAACGACGACCGCGCCATCGCTTTCCGGACGGTTCGATTTCAACGCGGGAGGCAGCGGGACGTTCGATCGGCCGCGGTACGACGTTCGCGGCACCATCAGCGACCTCTTTGTGGGCGACGAAGGCATCGGGCAGGTCGTCGGTCAGGCCAGCGTCAACGGCGACATGATGACGCTGAAGCTCGAAGCGGCGTCGCCGCGTCTGGCGGTGTCCGGCTCGGGTCGGATTGCTCTGACACCCGGGATGGAAGCCGACCTGTCGTTCGTCGTCGCTGACACATCACTCGATCCTTACGTCCGCGCGCTTAACCCGAACCTGTCGCCGTTCACGACGGCAATCGCCAGCGGCAACGTTCGGGTCGTCGGACAACTCACCAACGTCGACGAGTTGCTCGTGGACGCGACCGTCGATCGCCTGGACCTCAGATTCTTCGACTATCGGCTGCGCGGCGCGGCGCCCATCCACATCGCGCTGGATCGGCACACGATGCGCGTCGAGGAGATGCGGCTTGTCGGGGAGGAAACGCAGCTCGACATCAGCGGCGTCGTCAACCTGCACGACGAGCGCATCGCCGTGCGCGCGACGGGGGACGCGGGCCTCGGCCTGCTTCAGGGTTTCGATTCGAACATCCGCAGTTCCGGCCGCGCGTCGCTCGAGGCAACCTTCGAGGGCCCGATGCGCGATCCGATCGTCACCGGAACGATGACGGTGGAGAACGGACGGGTGCGTCATTTCGGCCTGCCGCACGCGCTCGAGAACATCTCCGGGCCGGTTCGATTCGACACGCGCAGCATTCGTCTGGACGAAGTGACCGCGCGGCTCGGCGGAGGTCTCGTCCAGTTCGGCGGCCGCATCGACATGGAAGCGTATCGGCCCACCCGCGTCGATGTGACGATGATCGGCGACAGCATGCGATTGCGCTTTCCCGAAGGGATGCGGTCGCTGGTCGATGCGGACCTGAGCCTGCAGGGCATGGTGGATGCTTTGACCCTGTCAGGCACTGTGACAGTGCGGAACGCCGTGTATACGCGCGGTTTCGACGATCAGGGAGGTCTGTTCGATCTCACGGGGGGCGGCGGCGGACCTGTGGCATCGACTGGGCAGGTTGGTTCGGCCTCGCTGGCGGCCACGGGACTGCCGCTGCGATACGACGTGCAGATCGTCGCTCCAGCTACTCTCGAGATCCGGAACAGCATGGCCCGCATCTTTGCCACCGCCGATCTGCAACTGCGGGGTACCTACGACAAACCGCTGCTCTTCGGCCGCGCCGAAGTGGACCGCGGTGAATTCACATTCGAGGGACGACGGTACCAGATCACGCGTGGGACGATCGATTTCAACAACCCTGCGCGTATCCAGCCGTTCTTCGACATCGAAACCGAGACCCGCGTCCGCGTGCCCGGCCAGACCTATCGGGTGGTTGCGCGCGCCGCCGGCACACTGGATCGACTGACGCCCGCGTTCGAAGCTGACCCGCCGCTGCCCGAGGTCGAGGTACTGAGTCTGCTGTTCGGGGACGTCGCGCCGGGACAGGACGTCGAGTTCCGCCAGTACAGCACCAACATCACGCCGCAGCAGCAGCTCCTGCGCGACCGTGCCACGCGCGCGCTGACCGGCTCGGTCACCTCCGAGGTCGGCCGCGTCGTCGAGCAGACCTTCGGTGTCGACACCTTCCAGCTCACGCCGTCGCTCGTCGACCCGAATACGCAGTCGTCGCGCCTCGATCCAGCCGCGCGGCTGACGATCGGCAAGCGGCTGTCCGAGCGCATCTACCTGACGTACACGCGAAGCCTCTCCTCGTCGACGCGCGACCAGATCATCCTGCTCGAATACGATCAGACCGACCGCTTCTCCTGGATTCTCTCGCGCAACGAGGATCGAACCTACGCGCTCGACGTGCGTATGCGACACGCCTTCTGATACCGGGTAGGTGTTCTGGTATCGTGTAATTCAAGGTTCAAGATTCAAAGTTCAAGATGCACAGTGCAAGCAGAACGTTCTTGGCAGGTTTGTGTTTGCATCTTGCATTCTGCATTCTGCAGTCCCCGTCGACCGTCTCAGCGCAGACTCCTCCCGTCATCACTGAAGTCCAGGTCCAGCAGGAAGGACGCACCATCGACGACCAGCTCGTAACCGGGCTCATAGAAACCACGGTCGGCGAACCGCTGTCGATGCGCGAAGTGCGCGAGACGCTCACGCATCTGGCAAGCCTGAATCGATACGAGGACGTGCAGGTCCTGCAGGAGAGCTCCGGCGCCGGTATCCGGTTGCGCTACCTACTCGTGCCATTGCATCCGATCGATCGCATCGAGTTCCGCGGCTCGCTGGGTTTGGCCGAGGACCAGATTCGGCCGGTCGTAACGGAGCGGTTCGGCGCCGCTCCCGCGGCGGCACGTGCAGAGGACGTGGCCGAGGCGCTCCGCGTGTTCTACAGCGAGCGCGGATTCCCTGCCGCGCGCGTGATACCGCGGATCGAGGAGACGCACGTGCCGGATCGGGCGACGCTGGCATTCGAGATCCAGTCCGGCCCCCGCGTAACGATCGGCCGCCTCGACATCGACGAAATCGACGCCGCCGACCGCCGCGTGCCATCGGGCAATATTGCCGTGCGCGTTGGCGACCCTTATGACGGTCCCCAGATCATTCAGGCGCTGGAGCGCTATGCCGGGTCGCTTCGCGCGATGGGGTTCTATGAAGCGCGCGCCGTCCACACTGTCGCGTTCGATGCGAACGGGACGGCGACCGTGCGTGTCACGATCGATCGTGGTCCGCTTGTCACTGTCGAATTTGCCGGCGATCCGCTTCCGGAGGCAGACCGAGAGCGGCTCGTGCCGGTTCGCACCGAAGGATCGGCAGACGAGGACCTCCTCGAGGACGCCACTCTCGCGATCGAGGACTACCTGCGCGCACGAGGCTACCGCGACGCCATGGCGGAGCATTCCCGCACGGAGCGCGACGGAATGCTCACCATCACCTTTACGGTCGATCGCGGAGTCCGGTTTGTCGTCGAAAGCGTCGCGATCACCGGGAACAGTGTGGTTCCGGCGGCCGATCTCGAGAAGCTCCTGCAGATCCAGAGCGGCCAGCCGCTCGTCCAGACCGCGGTGAATCGCGCTGCGATCGCCGTTCGCGATCTGTACCGGTCGCGCGGTTTCACACGTGCAGTCGTCCAGAACAGCGTCTGGGAGGCGCCGCGTAATGAAGCCGGTGGTCCGGACCGTCGCGTCATGCTCGACTTCACCGTAACCGAAGGACCACGAACGCTGGTGTCGTCCATCGCCTTCGTGGGCAACGAGGTGCTGACGGGCGCAGAACTCAACGAGTTGATGACAACCCAACCGGGCCGGCCGTATTCAGAGAGTGACGTGGTTGCCGCTCGTGATCGCATCGATATCGAGTACCGCAACCGCGGCTACGAAAATGTGGTCGTCGAGCCCGAGGTGTCATTGACTGATGACGGTACGCGTGCCGACATCCGGTTTGCGATTGCCGAGGGCCAACAGGTGATCGTGGACCACGTCATCATCATGGGAAACGAGCGCACGAACACGCAGACGATCGAGCGCGAGCTCCTGCTGAAGCCGGGCCAGCCGCTCGGGTACTCCGCCCGCATCGAAAGCCAGCAGCGGCTTGCGGCTCTGGGTCTGTTCCGCCGCGTGGTGATTGAGGAGCTGCGCCATCCTGGCGAACCGAGGCGCGATGTGCTCGTCCAGGTCGACGAGGCGCCGCCCACGACGATCGGATATGGTGGTGGCGTCGAGGGCGGAACACGCCTCCGCCCGACCGGCGAAGGCGGCCAGGCCGAGGAGCGCTTCGAAGTCGCGCCTCGCGGCTTCTTTGAAATTGGCCGACGGAATCTCTGGGGAAAGAACCGGGCCGTCAATCTCTTCGGTCGTGTCAGCCTCCGTTCGCGCGACATCGTGCTGTCTGACAGCGGTGTCCGGTTCGATCAGCCCGCCGAGGGGAGCGGCTACGGCTTCAACGAGTACCGTGTGTTGGCAACGTTCCGCGAACCAAGAGCGTTCAACACCCCAGCCGATGTGCTCGTCACCGGCATTCTGGACCAGGCCATTCGATCGAGCTTCAACTTCATCACACGCGAAGCGAGGGCCGAGGCTGGTGTGCGCGTCGGTCCGCGCTACAGTCTGGCGGGCCGCTACTCGTACGAACACACACGACTGTTCGACGAACGCTTCACGGAGGCCGAAAAGCCACTCATCGACCGGATTTTCCCGCAGGTACGCATTTCCAAGTTTTCTGCTTCGGTTATCCGGGATACCAGAAATGACGTGCTGGATCCCGATTACGGCACCCTTGTGATTCTCGACAGTCAGCTCGCCGCGCGAGTGATCGGATCCGAGGTTGGATTCACCAGAACCTTCGTCGAAGGGTTCGGGTTCTACCGCGTGCCCACACCACGGCGTGTGGTGCTCGCCTTTGGATCCCGTTTCGGTCTGGCTCACGGGTTCCGCCGGACGGTTGCGCGCATCGGTCCAGACGGCCAACCAATCATCGGTACCGGCGGCACACCAATCGTTGACGTCGTGGAGGATCTGCTGCCGGCGAGCGAGCGGTTCTTCGCGGGCGGGGACACGACGGTGCGGGGCTTTTCGCCGGATCGACTAGGTACGGACGCGACGATCAGCTCCACCGGGTTCCCAACTGGCGGAAACGGGCTGGTGGTGCTGAACGCCGAGGTCCGGCTTGCGGTCATCGGTGGGCTCGGTGCCGTCGGGTTCCTCGACGCGGGCAACGTCTTTCTTCGCGCCAGGGATCTGGACCTGGGACAGTTGCGTGGCGCCGCCGGATTCGGCCTTCGTTATCGATCGCCGGTCGGCCCCATTCGCATCGACATGGGGTTCAAGCTCGATCGTCGCGAACTGGCGCCGGGCCGACTCGAACGGCGCAACGTGCTGCACATCTCGCTCGGGCAGGCTTTCTAACGTTTTATGCCAACCCTCACGGAGACAGGGAGACGCAGAGCCGTCCTCGGAGGCCTAAAGGCCACCGGCTACCTCACGCCTCATCGGACAGTGCTTTTCGCATTTGGTGGGTTATTGGCCTTTTGCCTTTCAAATTCCCCTGCGCTGGCCCAACAGCTTCTGGACCGAATCGTCGCTCGCGTCGATGGCTACCCGATAACGCTTACGGACCTGAAGGCTGCCGTGGCGCTCGGAATCGGCAACGTACCTCTGGGCGCGCCAGAGGCCTCGGCGATCGAGTTGCTGGTCGATCGCCAACTGATGCTTGCCGAAGTGGAGCGGTTTGCGCCGCCGGAACCGTCGCCTGCCGACATTGCCGGCGAGGTGGAGGCCATGACCGCCCGCGCCGGTGGTCGCCTGGCTGCCGTGACCGAGGAAACGGGTGTAGACCAGGCGCGCATCCGCGAGCTGGCGCGTGAGAGCTTGCGCATTCAGGGCTATCTCAACCAGCGCTTCGGGACGACGACGCTGTTGAGCGAAGAGGAGGTATTGCAGTACTACCGCATTCACCCTGAGGAATTTACGCAGAACGGGCGTTTGATCCCGTTTGGCGAGGCGGAACCGACCGCCCGTCAACGTGCGGCGGCCGAACGCCGCGCGTCAACGATCTCTCAGTGGCTGCGCGACTTGCGGAATCGTGCGGAAATCGTGATCGTCAAGGGGTAGGTCGCAGCAGGAAGTCACGCTCCGACGATTGCGACGCGCAGCACCTCGAGTCCGTTGAAGCCGGCATGGCTGACGATTGGGGCCACGCTGCTCCCACGCCGCAGATACAACACCGCCCAGAAAGCGCCGAGTAGCCCTGTCGTGACGACCGCATCCCAGCCCTGCATGTAGTGGCCGGCTCCAAACGCCACGCTGAGCACGGCCACTCCGACCGCCGGCCCGCCCAGATGGCGCACAAAACGCTGTAGCAGAAATGCACGCTGCAGTTCTTCGCGCACGCCTCCCGCAACGATCGCGACGACCGCGAGGGCGATCGCTTCGGCAGGGGTCGCGGCGAGCTGCTCGAAAGGATTGGTCGGCACGTTGTGTAGCCATGGCGCTAACAGCCGAAGCAGGTTCAGCAAGACGACGACGGCGAAGAATACGAGGGGGATGAGCATCACGCCGACGAGCGTTTCGCGCGCGACGGGTCGGTCGCCGAGCCATAACGCTCGTAAGCTGTCGCCGTGCGCGCGAGTCAGCGCCGCCATGAGCGCGACAAGAATAAGGGTGTCGCCGAGCGAAAGGATCAGCACAAACGGCAGCGACAGCCGCCCATCGTTCCCCTCCGGCGTGAGCCCGATCAGGCCGAGGAGCACGCTGAGCGCGATCTGCGTCGGGACGCTAGAACAAAGGAGTATCTCGCCAATGGCGACAGCTCTTCGCTGTCCAGGCGTTGTTCCGGTGTAGGGGACTGTTGGGGCGTCGGCCACTGCTCAGCTAGACCGTGTAAAAATGACAGGCTAACATCAGCTCTGCGTCGCGACACCCCACGCGGCCTGGACCCAGTATGACAGCCACCATTTCCCGCGACCGTGTCCTGATTGTCGAAGACGACCCGACGACCCGCCTTGGGTTGACCGAGCTCGTCCGCACGTGGGGTTTTTCCACCGAAGGCGCCGCCGACGGCCAGGAGGCGCTCCAGCGTATCACTGCGTTCCGTCCGTCGATCATCATCAGCGACCTGGTGATGCCCCGGATGGGCGGCTTGGAGCTGCTGCATTCCGTGAGGGAGGAGGCCGGCGACGTCACGATCGTCATCCTCACTGCGCAGGGAACGGTCGAGACCGCAGTGGAAGCGATCAAGGAAGGCGCGTACGACTACCTCACGAAGCCGATCGAGCCGCAGCGATTGAAGATCCTGCTCGACAAGATCGTCGAGCGGCAGGAAACTATCCGCGAAGTCAAAGTTCTGAGGCGTCAGCTGCGCGACTCCGGCAGCTTCGGCCGGATGATCGGCGCCAGTCCGCAGATGCGGAAGGTGTACCAGATCATCGAGCAGGCGGCGCCGACGGCCGCATCTGTTTTGATCTGGGGCGAGTCGGGCACTGGCAAGGAGCTCGTGGCGCAGACCGTTCACCAGCTGTCGCCGCGGGTGCAGGCCCCGTTTGTTCCGATCAACTGCGCAGCAATTCCGGAGACGCTGCTCGAGAGCGAGATCTTCGGCCATGAACGCGGCGCATTTACCGGCGCACTCGATCGGCGGGAGGGATGCTTCGAGCTGGCCGACCGGGGTACGCTCTTCCTCGACGAGGTCGCCGAAATGACTCCCGCCACGCAGGTGAAGCTGCTGCGGGTGCTGCAGGAGCGCACCTTCCGGCGACTTGGGGGCCGGACGGAGCAGACTGTTGACGTGCGGGTGATCGCCGCCACGAATTCGACCCCGCTCGAGGCGGTGAAGAACAGCCGCCTTCGAGAGGACTTGTACTATCGTCTCAACGTGTTCGCCATCGAGCTGCCACCGCTCCGCCAGCGCAAGGACGATCTGCCGCTCTTGATTCAGGCGTTTCTCACCGAATTCAACACGCGCAACAACAAATCCGTATCGGCGGTCGATCCGGTGGCCATGCGGGTACTCGAGCAATACAACTGGCCCGGCAACGTCCGCGAGCTTCGCAACGTCATCGAGCGCGCGGTGATCCTCAGCACTGGCGAGTTCATCGAGCCCAAGCATCTGCCGCCGCTCGCAAGCCCCGCAGCCGCGGCTTCGGCGCCCGCCATCTCCCTCGAGCCCGGTGTGACGGTGGAAGAAGCCGAGCGGCGCCTGATCCTTCTCACGCTCGAGCACACGCGCGACAACAAGACGCGCGCAGCGGAAATCCTGGGCATCAGCCTGAAAACGTTACATAACAAGCTCAATCGGCTGCGGGGAAGAAACTCGGCGAAGCAAGAGGCTCCTGGAGCGTAGTGAGTTTTTTTGAATGCGCCTAGGCATCAAAGGCAAGCAGATCGCCGGCGTCACCGCGATCGTGGGTATCGCGATGATGACGCTGAGCGCGCTGTACGTGACGCGCGTCGCCGGCGTTGTGCTGCACGAGAGCCAGGCACGAGGGCAGCTCCTTTCGAACGCGATCTTCCACCGCGCGCGGGAAGTGGTCACTGACAGCCCCCAGCCGTACGAAGCTCTGCGTGCCGACCCGGGGCTCCGCGCGATCCTCGAATCGAGCATTTACAGCGAGAGCGTGACCGGCGCCGTCATCCTCGACACGAGCGGCATGATCATCGCGAGCAGCGATCCCACCCGGGAAGGCTTGAGTCAGGCGGAACGTCCCGATCTTGCGGCGCTCCTCGAGCAGCGCCCGTTCGACCAGCTGCGCGTGATCTATTCCGAAGAAGGACAGACGCTCGAAGTGCGACAGTCGATGCTGCTCGGCAACGAGGCATTTGGCTCCATTCGAATCGGCCTCTCGACCGTGCTGATGCGCCAGGAGCTGAACGCCGCGCTGCGACCCGCGCTCATCACTGCTGCTGTGGCGCTCGGCGTGGCCGTCTTCGTCGCGGCGCTGCTCGCACAGCTGCTGCTGCGGCCAATCCACGTCCTCCGCAGCGGACTCACACGGCTCGGGAAAGGTGAGTTCGGCGTGAAGCTCGACCTGCCGCAGGACGACGAGTTCGGCGAACTGGGCGCCTTCTTCAATACCGTCAGCCAGCAGTTGTCGGCCGATCGCACACAGCTCGCGGGCCAGAAGGCCAGCCTCGAATCGGCGGTCGAACATCTCGAAGACGC
>Ga0114129_10008733_pt1 | contig 14448 bp, 25 predicted proteins | sample RhiMetdeltSRZDD1_FD_80071 | JGI IMG/M metagenome (GOLD analysis project Ga0114129, IMG submission 80071) | Populus rhizosphere microbial communities from Tennessee, USA - Rhizosphere MetaG P. deltoides SRZDD1 (version 2) (version 2) | ecosystem: Host-associated > Plants > Roots > Rhizosphere >... | reverse complement strand
GTCGCCGCCAACTTCGTTTGGCATGATTTCGATCGCGCGCAAGAAAAAAAACGCGAGGTAACGATGTCGACGTGGCGTGACCATTTGATGGAATTCGCACGCGTCCCGCCGATGCGTTGCCATCACCGCGAGGGCGGGTCCGCGTACGGCATCTGCGGCGAGCTCGCCACGGTCGAGCGACCCGGCGACAAGGCGAACGTGCCCGAGTTTTTCTGCGAGCGGCATCGTGAACCCGCTGACATGCCGATCGCGGCCGCCACCGTGTTTCGCCGTGTGCATCTCGTTGTCGACCTGTACGTCGCCGCGGCGAATCCTTCAATCCCGATCGCTCAAGCCGAAGCCTTAGCGAAAGTAGAAAGAGCGGTTCAGTCGGCCGGGGGGGTGCTTGACGTGCAGGAGATTCGTACCACAGTGGGCAAAAGCGGCGGCCCGCCGCATCTAGGACCGCTCGCGAGCCTGAAACTGACCCCTGACTAGCCACCCCCCCCGAGAAAACGCGTCCTACGGCATTCTGTGCGGTCGAGCTAGGTCGGGGTAGCGGCCCCCGCCGGGTTGCGGCATGATGCCCCGGACCCGTTCGGCGCCCGCGGCATATCCGGGGGGGACGCGCCGCGGCGTCTCGAGCGCCGGAACGATTCCCGTTCCGACGTTCGGCGGGTCCGTGGCGACGATGGATAACGCGACCCGTGTCGACGTGGCGGGCCAACTGCTCGAGATCGGCGCGAACTTGGAACGCGCCGCAACTCTGCTGATGCTCGAGCCTGTCGACATTCGCGGCATCAAGACGCTATTGACGGAGAGCGGCCGATTGCTCGAGCGCGCGTACAAGAGCGTGTCCGCGGCGGGCTATCGGGCGGACCGTCCGGAGTAACCGATGCGCGCCCTCGCGATCCTGGTGACCGTGGCGACCTTTGCGAACATCGTCGCCGCGACCGTCAATTACGTCGTCGCGGAACGACTTTCGCGGCGACGCGCCGATCTCGATGCCGCGGCCGCCGAGCTCGAGCACTTACGCGCCGTCAACGCCGTCCTCGGCCGATTGCGCGCGGGCGAGCCCGTCACACGAGCAGTGTCGCCACCCAACACGCCAACCCCGCCGCGACTAAATTGACTTTCACGGGCGGGTTGAACACCGCGGCGAAGAACAACAGCAGCGCGAGCCCGAGTAGCACCGTGTGCAGCATCGCTCACTCCAATTCGCCCGCGGGCGGGTCATAGCGCCGTCGGCCGCCGGGTCGGGCGTCGGCTTGATGTTTGACGTACCACTCCCACATCGTGTCTATCTTGAATTCGACGCGCCCCAACCGCATCCACATCGACGCGAACCCGCCGATCAACGTCGCGATCGTCGCCGCCATTGTGATCCACGGTACGAACTTCTCCATCGCGTCAACCTCCCGCGGCGGCGAGCTCGTCGACGACGAGCGCGGCGAGTAGTTGCGCATCGTCGGCCCCGTAGCCCCATCGCTCGAGTTGCATCACAAAGTCATCGACGGAGAGCAACCCCTTTTTGACCGCGCTCTCGAGCTCGCCGAGCGACAGCGCGCGCGCGGCGAGCTCCCCGTTGATCGTCGTGCGGCGGCCCCGCGCATCGTCCCGCGTCGCGAGCTCGTCGGCGACGACTGCGACGAGCCGATCAACATCGTCGGCCGCATACGCCGCGGCCGCGGCCGCGCGGTAGTCGTCGAGCGTCGCCGCGCCCGCTAACACCGCGCGCTCGAGTTGCGCGAGCGTGAGGGCGCGCGGTTCGGCGGCCGCGGGCGCGATCGGCGTGACCCCGCTCCGCGCCGCTTTCGCGTCCGCGAGCTCGAGCAGCAACAAGTCCATTTCGATTGCGATGTCGTCGTCCGTGTATCCGGCGGCGACGAGCCGCGCCATGTACGCATCCGGGGTAATGACGCCGAGCCGCGCGGCCCGCGCCGCGCGCGACAACGGTAACGCCGCGGGTCCACTCGCGGCCTGCGCTGCCTCACGTCGCCGCCGCGCGGCGTCAGCGTCCGCCACGTCTCGCCGCAGTTCCGCGAGTAACACGGTTTGCGCGTCAGACGTGTACCCCGCGTCAACGAGATAGCGTTGAACGTCTCCGTCGGACTTCACGCCGAGCAACACCGCGCGCCGCATTTGCTCGAGCGTGACGCCTTTGACCGCGGCCCGCTTGCGTGCGGCATCGCGTTCGGTCCGCGCCGCGGTGTCGTCCGCGATTTGGACTTCGAGTAGTTCGCGCATCGCGGCGCGCGCCCCGTCGTCAAACTTCAACGACCGCAAGAGCTCGTCGTACTGCGCGAGCGTCCGATGCCCGTGACGGACGAGCGATTCAAAGCGCCCGAGATCGATCGATCGCGCTTTCGCCGCGGCGTCAGCCTCACGCCGTTTGGCCTGCGCCGCGGTGAGCTCGCCCTTTCGTACGTCGAGCGTCCGCGCGAGAATGTCGATATCGTCGACCGCGAGCGACCGCGCCCGCAACGCGTTCCGGAATTCGTCCACTGTCAACACGCCCGCGAGGGTCGCCGCTTCCAGCGCGCCGATGTCAATATGCCGCGTTTCGGCGCGTTTGCGTGCGTCCTCGGCGCGTTGCTGTTGCTCGCGGTAGTCGGTCCGATCGGTTTCCACTTGCGCGAGGTAAATTTCAACCGTGTCCGCGTCGTACAACGGGGCGAGGACTTCGCGCACGCGTTCGATCGGAATCAACCCGCGGACCGCGGCCCGCCGCAATTCGCTGAGTGCGCCGCGGCGCGCGAGCGCGTGTTGTTGCTCGAGCTCCGCGGCGCGTTTCTTCGCGGCGTCCTCGCGCGCCGCTTTGTCGGCGGCCCGTTCTTCGGCGACGCGTTTCGCGTGCTCCGCGGCCGTTTTCTGATCGTCGATCTCGAGATGTAACAGCGTCTCGAGCGCGGACCCTTCGTCCTCGGGGTACCCCGCGTCACGTAGCCACGCGCGATAAAACGTCATCGGCAGAATCTTGCGCTTCACGCACTCGCGCACCTCGGCCCCGCTGAGATGCCGCACGTTGAGATCGCGCTCGAGATTCGCCCGCTCGAGGTAAAACGCCCGTTCTTCGTTGTCGGTGATGATGTCGCCGACATGCGCTTGTAATTCGGGAAACGGGAGATCGCGATTCACGAACGCGCGCAGCAACGTGGGCAGCACATCGCGTTGCACGTTCTCGAGCCGCGTCGACTCGGCGGCCGACAGTCGCGCGGCCGCGGTCACTTCGTCGTGTCCTTGATCGCGCAACGACTGAAGAATTTCGGCCCGCGACCGCGCGCCGAACCGAAACAGCGCCATTTCTTCGGCGAGTGAGAGGAATTGCCGTTGCGCGTTGAGATGCGCCTCGATGCGTTTCGGACTCCACCCCTGGCGGCCGAGTTCTTCGTCTAATTCCTCGCGTTTCCACGTGCCGCGCAAATACTGCTTGGTGGCGAGCGATTCGCTCAGCAGCGCGGGCCGATGATCTTTCAGGATCTTCCACTCGAGCGGGACGACGATCATGTGACGGACGAGCGGGCCATGTACGGCCGCGCTCGCCCGCCCGAGCCCGAGGACGTGCGAGATCGTGTCATCGAGCTCGCCGAACGTTTCGATCTGCCCGAGCGAAAACGCTTCAACGAGCCACCCCTCCAACCACCCCTCGAGCGACAATTGCGCCATCGCGGACAGAAACCGCTTGGCGGGCGCGTCGGACGGTTCGATCGGCCCGCCCCCGGTTCCGTCCCCGCCCGCTTGTCCGCTAAACGCGCGCAACAACGCCGCGCCGATCGCGTCGGCCGCCGCGGCATTCCCGCCTTGCCCGCGCCGCGCATCGAGATCGCTGACATGCACGCCGAACATGTCCAGGATGGCGGCCTGCGCGAGCCGATTGAACGATGGCCCCGCGACATCCTCAGCTTTCGCGAGCGTTTCGGCGGCGAGCGCGCCAATCTGGCCCGCGACCGCCAACACCGCGCCGATGACGTTCACGATGCCGGTCTGAATCGCGTTCGCGCCCGCTTTCTCGAGCCGCGACAGATTCTTGATGTCGGTAAACGTGGCCCCGATGGACTCGAAGAGCTTTTGTAGGTCCGGATATTCGTGCGGGGGTTCGTTTGAATCGTCGGCCATAGTGCGTCACGGTGCGTAACCGGGTCGCATTCGGCGACCGGAACGTGGTTTGGAGGACTCGCCTCGCAGCGCGCCGGGGACGCAACCCGACTACGCACCTCGCCGATTCTACGCTCTCACGCGCCGGCGGCGACTAGTTGGGCTCGAGCGGCCGATCGGGTGGCGTCGACGCCGCGATCAGAATCATCTGTCCGAATTCTTCAAACACGGCCGCGTGATCGCCGCTCCGGTTCAGACAGTAGTCCGAGAGCGCGTTCACGTCCTCGAGGACTTCGTGTCCGGGATAGTCGCCGGGGGTCCGCGGGGACGGCGGCCCAACTTGGCGGCCCCAAAACATGCGCATCCAATCGGGCGCGAATTTCCCCATCGACCGAATCAGCGTCAGCCGTTGAAAGAGCCCGTCGCCTTCCATGATCCGGTCGATCCAGTTCTCGAGCTCCGTCACGTGTCGCTGGACCCAGGCGAACGGCGCGTCAACCCGATGCTCGATCTCCGACAGCACCGCATCGAGTTTGGACAGGATGCGAATATGGAACACTTCGAGCGTGTGATTTAGGACCCGCAGGAAGTTAATCGTGTCGGTGATCGGCCGTATCCACGTTTTGTAGAACGCGTCAAGCCGCTTCTTGACCTGATTAATCCACTCGAGCACAGGCGTGAACGTGTGATGCAACCACCGCTCGAGCCGCAACAGCTTGTCGTTGACCCATGTCAACGCAGGCTTGAGGACGTGCGTCCACACGTTGCGCGCCGATCGGAGCACTTTCGCGACGTTGCGCCCCGCGTCCCACAATCCGGACTTCACCGCGCGCCCGAGTTGAATGAATCCCGTCCGGATAAACTGATACGCGGCGAGCAGAACGGACACGGCCGTTGACGCGAACGCGTGTAACGCCCATTTCACCGCTTCGGCAATCGCGATCAGGATGCCGAAGAACGCGGCCGTGTGCGGCGGGGTGCCGAGCGGGTGCACGTAATCGAGCGCGACCGCGGCGACGAGCAGCGCGAGCCCGACGCGGTTCGCACGGAGCCGCGCGGCGAGCCACACGCGGTCACACGCGCGACAGTCGTCGTGCGGCGCGATGCGTCCGTCGTACGCGGGATGATCGGGACAGCGCGGCATCACGCCCGCCGGAGCGTTTTGAGTTCGCGCGCGAAATCCTCGAGTTGTCGCCGCGCATCGTCCGGGTTGAACGTCGCCGCGGGAAACGAGCGCGTGAACGGTCCGTCCGGACCGACCTTGAACCGAATTTGAAAGTGTTTCACGAACGCGCCGCGCTCGTCGGGCATATGCGTCTCTGTGGTGTCGAGAATCGCGAGATCGTCGGCCATTTAGCCTCCGTGTTTGTCGCGATATTCGTCGCTCTGCATGATCTGCTCGCGGACCCATTCGAGCGACTGTCCGCGCACGATGATCCAGTCCATCCAATTCGCGAGCCCGCCGGGGTCCGCCTCGCGCCCGAGCAGTTCGCGATACATCCGGCGAATCGCTTCCCGGACTTGCGCTTGGTACCGTTCGTCCTCGGTGGGTTCACCCGGCGGCCCGCCGCCGGGTCCGCCCTCGCCGGGTCCGCCTTTCCCCGGTGGGGGTTCGGGTGGCGCGGCGGGTTCGGGTTCGATCGGCCGTCGATTTCGGTCCCCGGTTCCGGTTCGTCGGGTCCGGGGACGTGCCCTTGTTGCACCTGGTGATCTTCGTCGACCGCTTGCCCGTTGGCGTCGACGATCGCGAGCGGTTCATTCCCGCTACCGGGTGCGATGTCCCGCGCCGCGTTCGTCGACGCCCCGATCGCGCCGTCGTCCGGGACGGCCAATCCGATGCCACCGTCCGCGGTCAGTTCGTTGTATGTCTGATCGTGCCCCGCGGTGATGCCGTGTAGCGCGTCGGTGAGCTCCGCGGCGAGCCCGAGAAACGTCCCCGGTGTGACGACGGGTGGCGCGATTCGGAACGGGTCCCGAATCGCGTACGGTCCGTCCGCGTACTGCACGCTACGGGACCCGGACCACGGGCGGCGACGCGGGCGCGAGCTCGTCCACGCCCGCGCCCGCGCTTTTGATGCGCCCGCTCGCGGTGATGTTTTCATCGCGCGCGTTCGGGCGTGTGTACGTACGGCGTTCCGCGGCGGCCGCGGGCGTTTCGGCGACCCCTGTCGCCGGGTCGATCGGGAGCGTCACGCGGCCCGCCTTGACCGCGGCGTCGAGCTCCGCGACGGAGAGCGGCGGGCACGCGTGAAAGTACTGCGTCCCATCGGGCAACGTCGGCTCGTACTGCCCGCCGCACGTGCGACACTTCAGCATCACGCCCCCTCGATGCGCTCGCGCACGGTGTAGATCGGCGCCGCGTATTGATCGGCCGCTTGAATGCCCCCCGTGCCCGTCCGGATGCGATAGCCCGCCGCGACCGTCAGCCCGAACGGCATCGGGTGATTAAAGTCGGTATTCACGTCCGCGAACGCGGCCCCGTAGCCTTGCGTGCGGCGGTACGCTTTCGTCGTCGACGCGGGTATCGTCGCTTGCGCCCGACTGATGTAAAAAATGTTCGTCCCGTCGTCGAAAATTAGATCCGATTGGCGGTTCGCGACCGCGACCGCGGTCACGAGCGAATAGCTGAACGCGATGACATCCCATCGCGCGCCCGCCGGAACCGTTTCGCTAATGTCCACGCCCGCGCCGGGGGTCGTTCCGACAATCGTCCGGATGGCGCCCGCGCCATCGAGCGAATTTGCGATCGGCGAACCCGGGTACGCGAGCCGTTGAACCGCGGTGATGCTTCCCGCGGCGAGCGTCGCGAGATCGATCGCGGCCGATCCTTCGCCGCGAATTAGGGACAGCATCACGAATGTCTGCCCCGTGAGCGGCGACCCGCCCGACACAACCGCGCTCGCGTTGAGTAACCACCCCTCCGTGAGCCGAACTGTGCGCGTCGACGCGCTCCGATCGGTCGCCGGGACGATCGATTCGTTGAACGGCACGATACGCCCGTCGAGCGATTCAATCCGCCCGCGAATCGCGACCGTGACCCCGGACGCGCCGTTCAACACGGTCGCCCGCAATTGATCTTCACCCGTCACGAACGTGCCCCGCGGCGCGCGTAACGATGCCTCACGTAACCACGTGGCGCGATCGGTGTTTTGGTTCAGCGTTCCGTCTGCCATTGTTGCTCGCCTACTCGAGCCGCTTACGCGAAGATGGAAACATCGCTATTCGCCTCGAGCCATTCGCGGACAAGGAATTGCGGCGTCGACCACGCATCACCCGCTTGCATGTTCGCGACATCCGTCAAAAACGAGTGTCCGGAGAGCAGTACCGCGTCGTTCGGAATCGGAAGCGTAGCGGTCAGTGAGATCGGGTCGAACGACAGCGCAATGCCGGGGGCGAACGTGTACCAAAATTGCAGGCTTGCCGTTTGCGCCGTCGTGTGCGTCACGACCGTTGTCCCGGCACCGAGCGAGACCATTTTGAATCGCACGATGCGATTCGCCGCGGTCGCCGATGTCGAGAACACGGCAAACAATCGGACGAGTTGCCAGCGTCCGTTCGTCGGCGCGAGCTCTTGAATCTGCGCGCCCGCGGCGGGTTGTGTCCCCGCGACGTACCGCGGACACCCAAGCCCCTCGGTTGACGCGAGAATCGGCGACCCCGGATAGCCGAGCGGTTGCGACGCGGTCACGAACCCCGCGAGAATCGTCGCCACCACGAGCGCGACCGCGCCCGACCCGCGTACTAATTGCACGACGCAGAACGTTTGCCCGAGAAGCGGCGTGGACCCCTCGGAGAAGACGGTCACGTTGAGCAGCGCGCCGTCCCCGATCGCGACATCTAACGCAACCGGATTGCGATCGGTCGATGGAATGAGCTTCCATCCCTGAACTTTCGTTTCCCCGCCGCGCGTCGCAAAGCGCGCGTGCATTTTCACCGCGACACCCGCGAGCGTGTTGTACGCAATCAACCGTAACCGATCTTCGCCGGTGAGATAGAACGGCGCGGGCGAGATCGCCTGCAACCGCGCCGCTTCGCCAATCCCCGGCGGCCGGTAGACGACCTCGCGACTACTCACGCCGGTTCAGCGTCGGCCGATTCGCTCGAGCGATCGGCCGGTTCGCGGCCCGCGTCGCCGCGGCGCGAGGGTCGCTCGCGATCTTTCTCGCGCTCGCGGGCAAACCGCGCGGTGTAGCCGCACGTCCCGCACCGATAGAGCTCGCCGAGCTCCTTGCGTTGTTCCGGATTCGCGGTGTCGACGCCGGGGGGCAACGCTTGCGGGTTCTCGCGGTCGACCGCATGACGCCATTGATCGTCCGTCGGGACCGCGGCTTTTTTGAGCTCGCCGCCGCACGTCGGACAGGGGTCGCCGCGCTTCAATTCTTTCGCTTGTGGCATCGGTCGTTTCTCCCGTTGCTCGAGGAGGTTGCGATACAGCGCGCCGCAGACCGTCTCGCGCTCGAGCTCCGCGAACGCTCGCGTGTAGTCGTCGAGCGTCGGGACGCGTCCCGTGCGGCCCGCGGCGTCTCCGTCAATCCATTCGTCGAAGTACGACACGGACGAATCCTCAGCCGAGCATCGCGAGCCAAATGACCACGTTCGCGGTCCCGCCGTTTTCATCGTTGACGCAATCCACAAGCGTTGCCCCTTTGTTCGCGCTGTTGATCACGGGAATCAGGGGTAAGCCGTAGTGCATCGAGATCATGCGGAACCACCACGAACAGTCTTCGGTCAAGTCCGGTTCACCCGGAACGGACACGCGCAAGTTGCCCGTGTCGGGTCCGCGCAAACACACGGCCGCGCATTCGGTATTTGTCGTGAGTCCCATGAGCGCGTAATCCGTGTTCGCTTGCAGGAGATCGGTATCCGCGTTGATGGCGCGCGCCCCGTTGTACCCCGCGGTCGAGCCCAACGTGATCGCCAATCGGACGGGGACGATATGCCGCATCCGTTGGCGCACTTGGTCCCATGTGAACAACCGCGCCGCTTGCCCCGGTAAATCGGCATAGTAAATTTGCTGCACGACGCTTTCGATGTCACCCGCGGTCGCCGACCCCGCGAGTTCCACGATCTCGGTATCCTGCGGGTACAACCGTTGCGCCGCGCCGAGCGGTAAGAGCGGCTTGACCACACCGATTTGAACGCGTGATCGGATGGCGTCAACGTTGTCGTGCATTTTTGGACTGCGCACGCGAACCTCACCCGCGGCCTGATTGTCGACCCACAGATTCAACAACCACACGTCCGAATTGAGCGGCGCGTTTTTGACGGTGAACGAATCGCCCGAAGCGACCGTGGTCGCGGCGAGCGTCGTATTGATGGCGGTTCCGGTACTGGTGAGCGTGTCTAAGGCTGGCGGCATGATGGCGCGACCTCCTTACTTGCCCGTCTTCAGTTTCCCGAGCTCGAGCGCGACCGCGTTCGCGCGCGCCTGATTCGCGGGCGAGCGGCGCGGCCCTTTCGGGGGCAACGTAATCGATCGCAGTTTCTCGAGGTACGGCGCCACGCCCGACGCGTACGCGCCCTCCGCGTTGCGAATGCCGTCGGGATAGCGAACCGCGCCGAGTTTCGACGCGTTCTCGCGGTACTTGCCCGCGGACCCGGTGATGCCTTTGCCGTAGCGTCCATCGGCGATCGCTTCCTGCACCCCTTGCGCGTAATTCGGTTCACCCGCGCGCGCGCCCGCTTCCCAGTCGGCCGCCGCGCCCTCGACGCCCGCCTTATAGTCAGGCCCCGCGGTCCCCGCGCGCGTCACGAATTTGCGCACGATCGTGGCGTTGTCTTTGACCTTGATCGCCATGCCGATCGCGAGCCCGCCGATCGCGAGCGCGACGAGCGTCCGGGACACGGCCGCGGGGGGCATCGTCGCGGCGGGTTGGTAGGTAGGCGCCGAGCTCGCCAACGGTGCGGCCGCGATCGGCCCCGTCGCGAGCGCGAGCGCGAGCGCGAGGACGCTAAATCGTGTCAGGATACGCATATACACGGTTATCCACAGGGCGTTGTTGATAAGCTGTGGACCGATTGTGGATCGCGCCCCTAATCGACCCGCGAGCCGATGACCGTAGCACGTGTCCCCCTATCGCCGCCTAAATCATGCACAGGCGAATGTGGAAAAATTCCATCATTCGAACTTATGGCGAATGCCGTACTTGGGCGAACGCTAGAACGCGGCCCGTTCGTGCCTTGCCAGAACTTACGCCTTTCGTACGAATCGTTGAATACCCGTGTGACGGGGGGGCGAATCCGCAGTTTCCACAGAGGTACGTACGTACGTACGTGTTTCCTCTCTCCTAAACTCGTACGGAGAAAGAGCTTGCGGCGTGTGCTCCGTTGGCGGGTTCTGTCGAGCTCGTCTTGACAACCACGAAACGCAGGCAGAATATACGTCAGTTCGAACGCCCGCGTTAGTCATGCGCGTACGAGCCATCCCCAGGGAGTCAGACCGTGGAATTTATCCGTCGTATCTTGCTGCAAGGTAACTCCGCGTGCGTCACGTTGCCCCGCAACGCGATGCACTACTTGAAATGGCGACCCGGTGATCACGTCGTCATCACGTTGACGGCCGAACGCACGCTAGTGTTTGAAAAGTGGCGCAAGTACCCGGAGAAACCTGAAGAACCACCCATCCCGGCCGAGGTGTTGAATCCGCCGGTTCCGTCATGACGCACCCCGCCGTGACGCGCGACTATCGTGAACTGCCCCTCGCGGTCATTGACCCGCCCGCGCTCGATGCGCGCATTGACCGCGACCCGGACAAACTCACTGAGCTTGCGCAGGATCTTGCGCGCCGCGGCATGATCTACCCGCTCGCGGTTGTCGCCAACGGGGACCGCTTCGAAGTCGTCGACGGATGGCGACGCTATCTCGCCGCGAAACAAGCGGGACTCGTCGCGGTCCCCGCGCTCGTGTACCCGACGAAAACCGACGCCCTCGAGGGCGTGAAGTACGCGGCGAATGCGTTCCGCGAGGACATGTCGCCCGCCGACGAAGCGATCTTCTTCAACGAACTGCTCAACACCGAATGCGGCGGCGACATCGAAAAGTTGTCCGCCATCGTCAACAAAAAGCTGTCGTACATCGATAACCGTCTCTCGTTGTTGAACGGGGACACGGAAGTCTTTGAAGCCTTGCGCAATCGCAAAATTACGATCGGCGTTGCGCAGGAATTGAACAAGCTGAGTGACGACGGATGGCGCCGCTACTATTTGCTGCACGCGATCAAGGGGGGCGCAACCGTCGCGGTTGTGAGCGCGTGGATCGTGGATTGGCGAGCCGCGCACGTCGACGCACCCGACGCGCCCGCATCGGAGCCGCGCGCGTACGCCGAACCCGCCGCGTCCCCCTACGATCCGATGCGCTGTTACGTCTGTCGCCAAAGTGACCCGCGGTACCTGCCCGAGACTGTCGCGATTCACACGCATTGCCTGCGGGCGATTCTTGATAAGTTGCTCGAGACCTATCATGGCGACCCGTCCTCGAGGTGACACAATGGCCACACCGCGTAAACGCGCCGCGCGTAAACCGAACGGCGCACCCGCCCGCGACCTCGCCGCAGAACAGCGTCGGTCCGAGAAGCGAAAGTTGTCGCGGGTCCTCCGCGAACATCACGAGCTCCAAAAGCTGATGTCGCGAGTCCAGCGCGAAACGTACAAGTCCGAAGCGGCCGCCCGTCAACTGCACGCGTGGTTGACGAGCCGCTATCCGTCCCCGACCCGCGTCCCGTCGGCCGAGTGAGCGACCGCGTATGCACGAGCGCGCCGCGCCCCGTTTCGTGATCCTGAACGATCAACCCGACGGGACGTTTTTGTTTCTGCGCGAGGACGGGTTGCCGTTCGACTGGCAAGTGACCCCGTTCGAGACTTCGGCGCGCGTCTTTGCGACGCGGGACCGCGCGTACGAAGTGCTCCGCGGGTCCGGGAAAAATAAAGACGGATGGCGCATTCTCCAATGGACGTAACCCCGCCGCTGCCCGTCGCGTTCGCCAGTTGCACCGATTGTCGGCATCTCGCCGCGTTGCTGATCGCGCTCGCCGCGGGACTCGACCAAGCGCCGCAACCCCGCGATCGGATCGTGCTCGTGATTCCCGACGAGACCCGCGCGGCGTTAGGGTGGCCCGCGACCGCGGCCCCGATCGCCCGCGTCGATGGCGCGTCGCTGTCCTTCACGGTGTCCGATGCCGACGATTAATATCTTCCCTGTCCTCGCGCGTGCATTGGCTCTCGGTGGCGCGTACGAATCGCTCGAGCTCGTCGGGGTGCCGTACCGCGATATCGACGATGCGTGTAGTGGCACGCGCGGCCCGCTGTTGCGCCGGTACTATCTGCTGTTCGAGCCCGCGCGCCATGTGTACCTGCATCACTTGTTGCGAAGCGACGACGATCGGCACTTCCACGATCACCCGTGGTCGTTCTCGACCTTCCTCTTGACGGGCGCGTACATCGAACACACGCCCGACGGAGCGACGCGTCAGCCGCAAGGCGCGTTTCTGGAGCGGCCCGCCATTTGGCGGCATTGGCTCGAGCTCGAGCAACCCGTGTGGACCCTAGTGATCACGGGACCGTATGAACGTGACTGGGGGTTCTGGACCCCGACCGGATTTGTGAGTCATCGCAACTACGCCGCGGCGGGTTGCGAGTAAGGGGTGTCATGGCTGAGGACTTCATTGCCCAAGTACCGCACCCCGATGGCCCGCTGCGGCGGCCGTTCTGCGTCCTCGATGGACTCGACCCGTTGTTGATACGCGAGCTCTTGTCGTCGATGGACCGAATCGTGAGCGGTCTCGAGGACATCGCGACCGCGATCAACGGGTTGACCGATCGGCTGGAGCATCCGCCCGCCGCGCCCGCGCACGGTGAGCGGTGATCGACGAGCTCGCCCGCACGCGCGAACGTTTGCGACAAGTCCGCGCGGGTGCCGTGACGCGGGTCCGCGACGAGCTTGCCGCCGCGGCGGCCCGCGACGCGGCGCGCGCCAGCGCCGTCGCGGTCGGTGATCGCGTCGTTGACCTCGAGACTGGTGAGGAAGGAATTGTGATTCATGGAACCCGTGAAAACATCGTCATTCCAGTTGCCCAACGGTGAGATCGTCGAGACGATTTTCGTACGGTTACAAAACGGGCGCATCGTGCCGCGGCGGCCGGAAGAAGTCATCAAGCGGCCCGCCCCGCCCGAGCCGCAGAAGTGATCTGTTTTACCTGCGGTCACTACGTGAACCCCGATCGCGAAATGGACCGCGAGCAACGTTCGGAGTCTTGCGCGTGTCGCTGTCATCCGTGGAATCACATCCCGGCCGCTGTCGCTTGGTACGCGTGGCGCATGTACCCGCCCGACTGGCCCGCGTGTCGGTGTGGCCTGCCCGTTCTCGATGGTCACGTCACTTGCGGCCGGGTCCGATGCGGGACGCAACGTGAGGCAAGCCGATGACATGGGACGTGGCGCTAGATGCCCAACTCGCGACGGTCTACGCGACGTTTGAATCCGCGGTTCAGATTCGCCCAGAAACGCGCGCGCACGGACGCGCCCGCGTCTCGATTTCGGTTGGGGACGGCGGCGATCGCTGGATCGTCGATGCGCTCGAGCTCGAGCGCGCGGCGCGCGCCGTCGCGATCGTCGCGGGCGTCGACGACAACGAACGGCCGTAACGATGGCCTTCCCCGACTACGATTACACGTCGACCGATTTTGCATCGCTTTTAATTCAACGCTTTTACCCGGAACGCACGGACGGAGAATCCCGCATCATTAAAGCATTTCTACTCGCGCATCTGTCGGAATTCGATCGCGTGACGTTCGGGAAACGCATCGGCCGCGGCGCGGACATCGACCCGACGACGTTGCCCGCGGTCCAACGTGCGACGGCATTTTCCACCCGCAAACGGATTGATATTCTCGCGTGGCGCGGCCCACAACCCGTGATTATCGAAGTCAAGCAACTCGTCGACCCGCGCGCCCTCGGACAAGTCCTCACGTATCGGCATCATTTCCGCGAAGAATTCCCCGACGCGCCCGAGCCCGATTTGCTCGTCGTCGGCCGAGAGAGCGACCCCGATACGCTCGCCGCGCTCGCCGCGCATGGCGTGACCGTGTATCTGTATCCGGACGCGATCGCCGAAAACCCGGTATGACAGGCGACGAGCTTCTCGAGCAGTTGAACAACTTGATCGAATGCGCGCGCGCGTCGTTACCGCACTGGGTCCCGACGATTCTTGAAGAAACGGTTGTCGAGATCAGAGCGGTCCTTAAGGAAGCGGCGCGCGCGCGCGTGGTCGATCGCTCTCAACACCCGGACGAACCCCGCGCGGATTCGGAAAGTGATTAAAAAAAACACCGACCCGACGAGCCCGAATCCCGCGCCCGCCGCCGCACACCGCGGCGGGGAC
>Ga0114129_10008732_pt1 | contig 14448 bp, 11 predicted proteins | sample RhiMetdeltSRZDD1_FD_80071 | JGI IMG/M metagenome (GOLD analysis project Ga0114129, IMG submission 80071) | Populus rhizosphere microbial communities from Tennessee, USA - Rhizosphere MetaG P. deltoides SRZDD1 (version 2) (version 2) | ecosystem: Host-associated > Plants > Roots > Rhizosphere >... | reverse complement strand
GCGCCTCCCGCTCGGACGCGCGCCGGAGGGGATTCTCCTGCCGCCGGGCGGATCGATCGCTTACGTTGCCGTGAACGGCGACAACCACGTCGCCGTCGTCGATCTGAAGACCTGGCAGGTCACGAAGAAGATCTCCACCGGCAACGGACCCGATGGGATGGGTTACACGCGCTGAAATTTCAGATTTCAGATTTCAGATTTCAGATTCAGATTTCAGATTCCAGATTAGCCCGTTTGGGTGATCCGTGGTCGTGGTTGCGGCGAGTACCATCGATCCATGATCCCGCAACCTGATGATGCGGCGCTGCTCGACGCCTATTCGCAGGCCGTCGTCGGCGCCGTCGAAACAGTCGGTCCCGCCGTCGTCAAGATCGAGGCCGATCGCGCCGGCGGATCCGGCGTCGTTTTCACCCCCGACGGGTTCGTGCTCACCAACAGCCACGTCGTTGATCGCGCCCGCGCGCTGAAGGTCGTCCTGCCGGACGGCCGCACGATGCGCGCGGACGTCGTCGGTCAGGACGCGGACAGCGACCTCGCGGTCATCCGCGTCACCGATCAGAGCGGGCTGCCGCTGCCGTGGGCGACGCTCGGCGACTCGCGCGCCGTGCGTGTCGGCCAGGTCGCGATCGCGATCGGCAATCCGTACGGCTTCCATCACTCGGTCACGACCGGCGTCGTCAGCGCGCTCGGCCGGTCGCTGCGTTCGCGCTCGGGCCGCCTGATCGACGACATCATTCAGACCGACGCGTCGCTCAATCCGGGAAACTCCGGCGGTCCGCTGGTGACGACGCGCGGCGAGGTGATCGGCATCAACACGGCGATGATTCTGCCGGCGCAGGGGCTGTGCTTCGCGATCGCCAGCAACACGGCGCGGTTCGTCGCGGCGCGGCTGATGCGCGACGGCCGGCTGCGGCGCGCGTACGTCGGCCTCGGCGGACAGAACGTGCCGGTGCCGCGCGCGATCGCGCGCGCGAACCGCATTGCCGTGGCGTCGGGCGTGCAGATCGTGTCGGTCGAGGCCGGCAGTCCGGCGGCGACCGGCGGCGCGCGCGAAGGGGATATCGTGATCGCATTCGGCGATCATGCCGTCACCGGCATCGACGACCTGCTGCGTCAGCTGACCGAGGAGTGCATCGGCGCGCCGATGCGGATGACGATCCTCCGTCGCGGCGAGCGGCGGCAGCTCACCGTGGTGCCGACAGGCACGTAGTGTCCGCCTTCAGGCGGACCTTCACGCGCCGGACCACGGTCCGGCTAACGCCGGACATTACGTACGATCGCGTTACAGCGTGATCAGCCCGCGCCTGACCGCACGCCGGACGGCATCCGTGCGGTTCGCGGCGCCGAGCTTTCCTGAAATCGACGACACGTGAAACTTGACGGTCTGATCGCTGATGCCGAGGCGCTCGGCGATCGACTTGTTCGGCAGTCCTTCCGCGAGCAGCTCCAGCACTTGCACTTCGCGCGCGGTCAGCGGCTCGGCGAATGCGTCGCCGTCGCGCCGCGACTCCGGTGCGATGACAATCGCGTCCACGTCGAGATCCGACGCCTGCGCCGCCGCGACCGAGGAGAATTCGGCGATGACGTCGACGCTGGAGCGTTCGAGCTTCGCGTGGAGGCGCGCGCGTTCGGACGGCGAGCCGACGAGGACGACGCGCATCTGCTTCGATCTTAGGGCGGGTAGGGCAGGTAGGGCAGGTAGGGCAGGCAGGGCAGGTGGGGCTCGTAGGGCTCTTGCCTCACCTGCCTCTCCGGACCTAAACGGGCCGTTCTCCGACCGTAACGGCGAGATCGACCGGCCCGCCGCCGCGCAGCACGCGGAGCGTCACGCTCCGCCCGACGCGGTCGCCGAGCAGCAGATCGAGCAGATCCTCGGGCGAGTGAACGGGCCGTCCGTCGAAATCGATCACGATGTCGCCGACGAGCACGCCGGCCGCCGCGGCGGGGCTGCCGCTCGTCACGCCGACGACCAGCAGGCCATCGTCGCGGCCGTGCGTCTTCTGCTGATGCTCCGCCAGCGACACCGGCTGGCCGGCGATGCCGAGGTAGCCGCGCTTCAGGCTGCCGTGCTCGAGCACGGTCGCCGCAGTCTTCCACGCAATCGACGCAGGGATGACGACGCCTAGGCCACGAATGGCCGCCGCGGTCGCGATGCCGATCAGGCCGCCTGACGTGTCGAGAAACGCGCCGCCGGCGAAGCCGTCGTGCATCGGCGCGGTCGTGCGAATCACCTGATCGATGGCACGCCGCCGTCCCGTCGGCAGCGGTCCGCCGATCACCGACACGATGCCGGCGCTCGCCGTCACCGCGTTGCTCCACGAGCGCGCGACGGCGACCGCGACATGGCCGACCCGCGCGGCTGTGACTGACGGCTTCACCGCGGCGCCGCCAAGTCCGGGGACTTTCAGGACCGCAAGGCTCGTCGCGGGATCCCAGCCGGCGAGCTCCGCGTCGAGCGTCGCGCCATCGTGGCGGCGCACGTGCAGACCGTCCTCGCGGCCCAGCGCGCGAACCGTCGTCAGCACCACGTCATCCGCGTACACGAGACCGCTGGCAGGGCGCCGGCGGCCCTGCACCTGAACGACCGACGGCGCGGTCCGATCGACCGTGTCGGCCAGCTGATTCGAGAAAGCCGTGAGGGAATCGTTCGTCATGTGCGTATCGTCGCAAAGAGCAGAACCGCGTGGATCACCCAAACGGGCGGCGTATGATACGCGCCGTGATCGATCACGCGGGGCAGCAAAGGCAGGAAGAGCAGGAAGAGCAGGAAGGGCAGGAAGGACTCGCATGCGCAGCAAAGTAGGTGTTGCCTCGTTCCTCGTCGGCGCGGTCTGTGTCGGACTATTCGCGCAGCAGCGAAGCGTGCCGTCCGACAAGCCGGAGACGCCGTTCAAGCTCGCCACGGTGCAGATCAGCGGGCGCACGCGCCTCGGTCTGGTGATCGGCACGCGCGTGCTCGACATCGCCGCAGCCAACGACGCATTGACGAAGAGCGCCGGCCTCCCGTCGCTGCGGATTCCGTCGGAGATGCGCGAGCTGATCGAGAGCTACGACAGCGTCAAGCCACGTCTGTATCAGATTGCCAACGCGTATCGGAGCGCAGGCGGTGCGAAGGTTCCTTACGCATTCGGTCTCGATGAAGTTGGCGCGCGGGCGCCAATCAAGTACCCGTACAACCTGCTTGCGGCTGCCGCGAACTACCGGCTGCACGCAGGCGAGATGTTTCCGCCGGGCAGCCCGCAGCAGAAAGCGGCCGAGGAGGCGGATCCGGATAAAGAGGATCCGGTGTTCTTCGCGAAGTCGCCGCGCTCCTGCATCATCGATCCCGGCGAGCCGTACTACATGCCGCCGAACCGCAACATCGACTGGGAAGGCGAGCTCGCCATCATCATCGGCAAGCCCGCCTTCAACGTCAGCGAAGGCCAGGCGCACGACTACGTGTTCGGCTACAGCATCATGTACGACGTCAGCGATCGCGGCGGAGCGGGACGTCCGCTGACTGCGATGTTTCCCGGACCGAACTGGTTTCGAGGGAAGAGCCGCGATCGATCCGCGCCGTTCGGACCCTTCATCCTCCCGAAGGAGTTCGCGCCCAATCCTCCTCACTTTCATATCGTCACGTCCGTAAACGGCGTGGTGAAGCAGGACGGCAACACGAAGAACCTGATCTGGGACGAGCCGCACATGATCAGGTTCCTGTCGTCGACGCTGACGCTCTATCCCGGGGACGTGATCTCGAGCGGCACGCCCGACGGCGTCGGCGCCGGACGCAAGCCGCCGGAGTACCTGAAGCCGGGCGACGTCGTCACGATCACGATCGACGGGATCGGCACGCTGACGACGCCGATGCGGGCGGCGCGGTGATCGCGCGGCTGCCTTCCCGCCTCCGCTCCAGCGTCATTGTCTTCTGCGCCGCGACTGCCATCGCGGCCAGTCAGCAAGGGCAACGCGGCGGGCAACCGTCGCCCGCCGACACGGTTCTCATCAACGGTCACGTCGTCACCGTCGATGCGCAGTTCTCGATCGTGGAGGCGATCGCGATCGCCGGCGGGAAGTTCATCGCCGTCGGCTCGAACGCCGCGATTCGACCGCTTGCCGGACCGGCGACGAAGGTCATCGATCTGCACGGACAGACCGTCATACCCGGCCTCGCGGACGGCCATCTGCACGATGCCGGCGGCGGGCCAGGCGTCGACCTCTCGCGGGCGCGTTCAATTGCGGACGTGCTCGCGGCGATCGCTGCGCGCGTTCGTCAAAGCCGGCCCGGCGACGTCATCGTGACCAACAGCGACTGGCATGAAGCGCAGCTCGCGGAGCAGCGCCTGCCGCTGCGTAAGGATCTCGACGGCGTGTCGCCGGCCAATCCGGTCGTCGTCGTTCGCGGCGGGCACGAATACATCCTCAACTCGGCAGCCTTGCGAAAGTGGAACATCACGAAGGAGACCCCGTCGCCGTCGGGCGGCCGCATCACGCGGGGCGACGATGGTGAGCTGAACGGCGAGCTGATCGATCGCGCGAAGGCGCTCGTCGAGCTTCCGCCGCCGGCGCTGACGATCGAGGCGCTGGCCGCACAGCACCGCAAGCTGAACGCCGCGGGCCTGACCAGCATCCGGTATCCGGGCGCGTCGCCCGAGCAATACCGCCTCCTCCGCGACATGGCGCGGCAAGGCGTGCTGACCGTTCGCGTCAGCCAGCTCCTGCGGTTCAACGTCGACAGCGGGCCGAGGATGCGGGAGCTGATCGCCGCCTCCGGTCTGACGCCGGATGAGGGCGACGAGTGGGTGCGGATCGGCGGCATGAAGCTCGGCGTCGACGGCGGCTTCGAGGGCGGCTGGATGCGGCAGCCGTACGCCGAACCGTACGGCGAGCACGGCACGTTCCGCGGCGTGAACACGATGACGCAGGCGCCGTTCACGGACGTCGTTCGCGAGCTGAATCGCCTCGGCTGGCGCGTCGCGACGCACGCCGTCGGCGACGCGGCAATCGACGAAGTGCTGACCGCCTACGAAGCCGCGAACGCGGATCGATCGATCGTCGAACGTCGCTGGACGATCGAGCACGGCTTCGTCCCGCAGGCCGATCAGTTTCCACGCATGAAGGCGCTCGGACTGGTCATCTCGGCGCAGAACCATCTCTACCTGGCCGGCCCGAGTCTCGTGAAGTACTGGGGCGCGGAGCGCGCGGCATGGACGACGCCGATGCGCGCGTATCTCGATCGTGGATTCATCGTCGCCGCCGGGACCGATTCGCCGGTCGTGCCCTATCCGCCGCTATGGGTCATTTATCACTTCGTAACGCGGAACACGATCAGCGGCGGCGTGCTGGGTCGCGATCAGAAAATCACGAGACGCGAAGCGCTGAACGCCGCAACGATCGCCAACGCGTACCTCACGTTCGAAGAGCGCGTCAAAGGATCTATCGAGGTCGGCAAGCTGGCCGATCTCGTCGTGCTTCCGGAGGACATCCTGACCTGCGCGGAGAAGGACCTCGAGCGGATGCGCGTGACGATGACGATGGTCGGCGGTCGAGCGGTGTTCGGCGAGCGCTGACGCCCGCGACGCGGTGCGTAAACGTTTACGATCCGGGTAACGCATCGCGGCAGTTTCACGATTATTCCCAACAACTTGCCGCTGGACTCAAGCTTGCTCAGCAAGGTGACCTGTGACTCGATACTCGTTGTCTGCCCGTTTTTCGATCGTGCTCTGTTCGGCCTTCTTCGTGATGGCGCTCGCGTCTCCGGCGCCCGCGCAGAATCCCGATGACGACGCGCAGCTCCGGCCGGCGGAGCCCGACTTCGTGGTGATCAATCTGCCGACGACGATGCCGCTGCCGGTCGGCGGCGTGAGTTTTCACCTGACCCACCGCTTCAACGAGAACCTGCGGAACGACAAATTCGGCACGCAGCTCGGGAACCTGTTCGGGCTCGACAACGGCGCGAACATCGGCCTCGAATTCCGCGTCGGCGTCGCGCGCCACCTCGAGGCCGTCGTCCAGCGGACGAGCATCGGCAAGACGATTCAGTTCTCCGCGAAGTACGACGGCTGGCACCAGACGACCGATCGTCCCGTCGCACTGTCGGCGATCGTCGCGATCGAAGGCGACAACAACTTCCGGGAGAACTACGCGCCGGCGCTCGGCGTCGTGGTCGGCCGCACGGTCAACGATCGTCTGGCGCTGTACGCGACGCCGCTCTGGGTCCACAACACCGGAACGGGCGGCTCGACGAACGAGAACACGGGGCTGCTCGGTCTGGGCGGACGCGTCCGTGTGCTCGAGACAACCTATCTGCTCGCCGAGGTGACGCCGCGCATCGGCGGATTCGCGATCGGCGATCCGGAGTACGCGTTTGCGATCGAAAAGCGCGTCGGCGCCCACGTGTTCGCGCTGACGTTTGCGAACGGCGCCGGCACGACGTTCCGCCAGCTGTCCCACGGCGGGTTTCCTGGCGCGCTCTACCTCGGGTTCAACCTCACGCGGAAATTCTTCTAGCCGTCTTGTTCAACGAAGGAGCTGGTTGCATGAAGCACGTGTCCATCGTCGCCCTCGCCGTCGCGCTGATCGCGGCCGGCTGCAGCAAGAGCAGCTCGCCCACCAATCCGACTCCGACCAAGCCAACGTTCACGGCCGATCTGCGGACGTCCAACGAGGTGCCGCCGATCGCGAACGCGGAATCGAGCGGCACCGGTTCGGCGACGATCACCTTCGACGTCACGCGCGACGCCTCGAACAACGTGACCGCCGGCACGGCGACGTTCGTGGCCAACGTCAGCGGGTTCCCGGCCGGGACGGCGCTGAACATCATGCACATTCACGAAGCGCCCGCCGGAACGAACGGCAACATCGTCGTCCAGTCGGGTCTGACGGCCGGCGAGGTGACGCTGGTCAACGGCGCGGCCTCGATTACGAAATCCAACATCATGCTCGATCCCGCGGTCGCGACGCGGATTCTGAACAACCCGGCCGGTTTCTACTTCAACATCCATTCGACGCTGAACCCCGGCGGCGTGATCCGCGGACAGCTGGTCAAGATCGCGGGCTAACCCGAGGCGACCTCCCGGCACGAGGATCACTCGCGATTCTCCATATAATTCGGCCATGCCGATCGCATGGCCGAATTCATTCGGCAGCCCGAGAGGGCTTCGCCACCGATTCGTCTTCCTCTTCGTTCTCCTGACGTTGTCCGCAGGGGTCGGCGCGCAGCAAAGCTCCGCGCCGGCGGCGCTGACGGCCGCCGACTACGCGCGCGCCGAGCGCTTCATGACGTACAACACGACGCCGCTCGTGCTGCACAGCGCGGGACGGCCGACGTGGCTTCCCGACGATCGCTTCTGGTACCGCACCGTCACGGAAAAAGGAACGGAGACGCTCCTCGTCGACGCGACGACCGGCGCGCGAACGGTCTGCGACCTGCCGGCATGCAAAGCCCCGGCGACGGGCCAGGGCGGCGGGCGCGGCGCCGCGCGGACGGACATCCCGTCGCCCGATGGCAAGCGCACCGCGTTCATCCGCGACTGGAACCTGTGGGTCCGCGACGTCGCGACCGGCAAGGAAACGCCGCTCACGAAAGACGGCGTGAAGGATTTCGGATACGCGACCGACAATGCGGGCTGGACGTTCAGCGATCGGCCAATCGTCGCCTGGTCGCCCGACTCGAAGAAGATCGCGACCTTTCAGCAGGATCAGCGCAGCGTCGGCGAGATGTACCTCGTCGACACCCGCGTCGGCCATCCGAAGCTGCAGGCGTGGAAGTACCCGCTGCCCGGCGATACCATCGTGGCGATGATTCACCGCGTCATCATCGACGTCGACACCGGCAAGGTCACGCGCCTGCAGATCGACAGCGACCAGCATCGATCGTCGCTCTGCGACGACGTCTCGTGCCGCGGCGACGACTGGAGCGACGTCGAGTGGGCCGAAAACGGAGCCACGGTTGCGTTCGTATCCACGTCGCGCGATCACAAGCACGAGCAGCTGCGCGTCGCCGACGCGAGCACCGGCGTGGTGCGCAACGTGATGGAAGAGAAGGCGGAGACCTTCTTCGAGTCGGGGAACGGCCGCGTCAACTGGCGCTATCTGCCAGGGTCGGACGAAGTGATCTGGTTCTCCGAGCGCGACAACTGGGGCCACCTGTACCTCCACGATCTCAAGACCGGACGCGAGAAGCTGCAGATCACGCGCGGCGAGGGCAACGTCACGCAGCTGCTCAAGGTCGACGAGCGCGACCGCGTCCTCTATTACGTGGGCGTCGGATTCGAGCAAGGACGCGACCCGTACTTCCGTCACTTCTACCGAATCGGGATGGACGGCCGGAACCGCCAGCTGCTCACGCCCGCGGACGCCGACCACGACGTCACGATGTCGCCGTCGGGGCGGTTCTTCGTCGACGTCTACTCGAAACCGGATGCGCCGCCGATCGCCGAACTGCGCGACAGCAGCGGCGCGCTCGTGATGACGGTGGAAAAGGCGGACATCTCGAAGCTGCTGGCGACGGGATGGCAGCCGCCGGCGCCGATCGCCGTGAAAGCGCGAGACGGCAAGACCGATCTGTACGGGCTGCTGTACAAACCGACAAAGCTCGACCCGTCTCGCACGTACCCGATCGTGAACCACATCTATCCCGGACCGCAGACCGGCAGCGTCGGCGGACGAACGTTCTCACCGGCGCGCGGCGACGCGCAGGCGCTCGCGGAGCTCGGCTTCGTCGTCGTCGAAATCGACGGCATGGGGACGCCGTGGCGATCGAAGAAATTCCACGAGGCGTACTACGGCAACATGGGCGACAACACCCTCGCCGATCAGGTCGCCGGCATGCGGGAGCTCGCGCAGCGATTTCCTTGGATCGATCTCGAGCGCACCGGCATTTACGGTCACTCGGGCGGCGGATATGCCGCGGCCGATGCGATGTTCCGGTATCCGGACTTCTTCAAAGTCGGCATCTCCGAGGCCGGCAATCACGACAACCGCGGCTACGAAGACGACTGGGCGGAGAAGTGGCAGGGGCTGCTTCGCACCAATCCTGACGGCACGACGAACTACGACAACCAGGCGAATCAGCTCGTCGCGAAGAACCTGAAGGGCAAACTGCTGCTCGCGCACGGCACCATGGACACGAACGTCCCGCCGTACAACACGCTGCTGGTCGTCGACGCCCTGATCAAGGCGAACAAGGACTTCGATCTGCTGATGCTGCCGAACCGCGGGCACGGCTTTGGCAACGAGCCGTACATGGTCCGCCGCCGCTGGGACTACTTCGTGAAACACCTGCTCGGCGTGGAGCCGCCGCGCGAGTACCAGATGCGCGCGCCGACTGATACAACACGTCCGTCGTTGCAATAACGGATCTGTAAGCTGACAGTTTTGGTCTTCGCGACGCCCATCCTGTAAGCACGCGCGGAAAGCGCTGTCGGTGAGACAGTTACGGACAGCGCTTCGTTCTTCCTCAAACGGCACACTTCGCGCATTTGGGGCCCCAGCATCAGAGGGCTTCCCATGGATCCTGCGTTCGCTTCCTCGCAGAAATCGGCCGTCTATCAGGATGGTCTTGGTGAACGCCGCCGCATCAGCGACGTGAGTGGCGCCGACACGATCGAACAACTCTGTCTCCGCGGCGAGCTGACCGCGGTTCCGTCATTCGAATTCGCGCTCCGCGAGCGCGCCAGCCGCCTGGTGAGCTTCCGCCACGTCTATTACGGACGGGTCCGCAGCATCGATCGCCTGTCCGATCCGTCGTCGACGCTCGCCATCGTCTCCGATTCGATCAAGGGCATCCGCCTCGCGAACCTGCTCGTCGCCAACGAGCGCCGGCCGCTCACGCTCGACATCAACGCGTCGCTCCACCTGCTTCGCCAGCTCGTGTCCGCGGTCGCGATGCTGCACGAAACCGCGCGCGACGTCGCGCACGGCGCGATCGGTCCGGAGCGCATCATCGTGACGCCGAACGCGCGGCTCGTCATCGTCGAGTACGTGCTGGGTGCGGCGCTCGAGCAGCTGCGGTTCTCGCGCGAGCGCTACTGGAAGGAGATGCGCGTCGCGCTGCCGCCCTCGCCGGCGCGGGCGCACTTCGATCACCGCGCCGACGTGACCCAGGTCGGCGTCGTCGCGCTCTCGCTCGTCCTCGGCCGAATGCTTCACGACGATGAATATCCGGACGGCGCGGCGGACGTCCTCGAGCTCGCCGACGCGATTTCGTCGACCGGCGTGCGCAAACCGCTGCCGCAGTCGCTGCGGACGTGGATCGGCCGCGCGCTGCAGCTGGATCCGCGGCATTCGTTCGCGAACGCGCTCGAGGCGCGCGATGAGCTCGATCGCGTCCTCTCAGGCGAGCAAGATGAGGACGTCGCGTCGATAGTCGGGACGGCCTCGAGCCCGCCGCCGGAACCGATTGTGTCCGCATTCATGCCGGCGGCCACCCCCGCGCCGGCGACGAACCGCGAGGCGGGGACGCCGCGCACGAACACGCGGACGAAATCCCAGATGACACCGGCCGCCGCCGAGGCGCTTTCGGCGTTTGCCGCGGAGGCGCCGACCCCGGCTGCGCAGGCACCGGCTCCGGTCAGCCCGATCACTCCGGCGAGCCCGCTGAGCCCGACGAGCCCGATCGGCAACCCCGCGCGCTCCGAATGGGTGCGCGTCGATCCGCCGCGCGCCGAACCGGCGCGTGCCGAATCGGCGCGCGTCGAGCCGGTCCGCACAGAACCCGCGCGCGTCGAGCTGCCGCGTCCGGAACCCCCGCACGTCGAGCCGATGCGCTTCGAGGCGCCGCACCCCGCCGACGACGAAGAGTCGGACGACGAGGAAGCCGCGCCGTCGCTGCTGTCGCGACTCCCGGTGAACCGCGCCGCGGCGATTGCGGCCGCGGTGGTGATTCTGTCGACCGCCGGCGTGTTCGGCGTGCGCAAGCTCCTGAACGGCGGCGCCGAAGTCTCGCAGACCGGCACGCTGAACATCAGCAGCAACCCCGCCGGCGCGCAGGTGATCGTGGACGGCCAGTCGAGCGGCGTGACGCCGCTGGTGCTCGCCCTGAAACCGGGCACGCACAACGTGGAGCTTCGTGGCGGCGTCGAGCCGCGGACGTTTCCGGTGACGATCACCGCCGGCACGCAGGTCACGCAGTACATCGAGCTGCCGAAAGCGCCGACGGCGTTCGGCCAGCTCCAGGTGCGCACGGAGCCCGCTGGCGCGCAGGTGACGGTCGACGGCATCCCGCGCGGCAAGTCGCCGGTGCTCGTCGAATCGCTCGCCGCCGGGGATCACACCGTCGTCCTCGACAACAACGGCGCGAACGTGAAGCATTCCGTGTCCGTTGAAGCGGGGATGACCGCGTCGCTCGTCGTGCCGCTGCCGGTTCCGGCCGAAGCCGCGCCGCTGTCCGGCTGGCTGACCGTCTCGGCGCCGGTGGAAGTGCAGCTCCTCGAGAACAAGAAGCTGATCGGGACGAGCCAGAGCGACAGGATCATGGTCGGCGCCGGCAGGCACGAGATCGAGATCGTCAACGAGGCGCTCGGCTATCGCGCGGTGCGCTCGATTCAGGTCGCGGCGGGCAAGACGACGCCGCTGCGCCTGGAATGGCCGAAGGGCTCGATCGCGATCAACGCGCTGCCGTGGGCCGAAGTCTGGATCGACGGCGAGCGCGTCGGCGAGACGCCGATCGGGAACCTCGCGCTGCCGATCGGCCCGCACGAGCTCATCTTCCGGCATCCGGACCTCGGCGAGCAGCGCTACGCGACGACCGTGTCGCTGCGGGAGCCGGCACGCGTCAGCGTGGATCTGAGAAAGAAGTAGGAGGGCGTCATGTCGCGCACATCTGCCGGTGTCGTGACGAGTCTCATCGCGGCGTTCTTCATGGCCGCTCCGGCGTTCGCGACCGATCAGGACTCGATCGCGGCGGCGCGGGACCTCTATGCGTCCGCCGCGTATGAAGATGCGCTCGCGCTCCTCAACAAGTTGCCCGGGACGCCGCGTCCGGCGGACGAGGCGCGCGCCATCGAGCAGTACCGGGCCTTCTGCCTGCTCGCCCTCGGCCGCACGGCCGAAGCCGAGCGCGCGATCGAAACGGTGGTCACCGCCGACCCGATGTACCGGCCGACGACCGATCTGTCGCCGCGCGTGAGGACCGCCTTCAGCGACGTGCGCCGCCGCGTGCTGCCGGGGATCATCCAGCAGAAATACGCCGACGCGAAGACCGCGTTCGACAAGAAGGAATTCGCCGCCGCGGCTGACGGCTTCGCGCGCGTGCTCGACGCGATGAACGATCCCGACGCCGCCGCGTCCGCCAGTCAGCCGCCGCTCTCGGATCTCCGGACGCTCGCGGTCGGGTTCAAGGATCTCGCGATGCAGGCGATCACGCCGCCGCCGCTGCCCGTGACGCCCCCGCCGGCGGCCACGCCGGTGACGCCGCCCGGGCCGAAAGTCCCGCGCATCTACACGTCCAACGACAGCGACGTCGTTCCGCCCGGCGTGATCCGCCAGGATCTGCCGCCGTATCCGGGCCAGGTGCCGATCCTCCGTCAGGGGATGATCGAAGTGCTCATCGACGAGACGGGCGCGGTCGAATCGGCCATCATCCGGATTCCGGTCGCGCCGCACTACGATCAGCTCGCGCTCGCCGCCGCCAGGAGCTGGCGTTTCCGTCCGGCCATGCTCAACGGGACGCCCGTCAAGTACCGGAAGGCGGTTCAGATCACCATCAAGCCGACCGGACCGGTCCGCTACAAAGAGGACTAGCGGCTCGGCTTGTATCTTTCTCCTGAATCCGGCAGTCTAAAAGGACTAAGGAGAGCAGTGATGGCAAAGCGGCCAACCTCGGGCATCGTCTGTCCTCGATGCGGTGTGCCGAGTGCGAAGATTATCGGGCGGTCCGAAGCGCTGCCGGTCGTTTATCTGAAGTGCGACGACTGCGGCCGCGCCTCGATCTCACCTGAGTAAGTCACACCAACTCAACGATTTCGACCTACGTAACCACTTGTAACCGGCAGGGCACGGCCCGTGAGGGCCGTGACCAGGTCGGCCGTGGTGTCCGGCGACACGGTGGCGAGCGGCTTCAGGTAATCGCCTTCCAGCGCCGCGACCGGCACGCCGTCCTTGTAGACGAGCTTCGTGCTGGTCTGAGCCCGGATGCGCTCGCCGCTCGTCACGATGCCAGCCAGATTCAACGGATCGGCCGCGCTGATGGTGACGAGCCGGCCGTCCGACGGCGTCCGGCGGATCTCGCGCAGGCGCTCGACCGCCTCCGGCAGCGCGAACTGCTCACCAGACATCCCTGAGACGAAGCGGCCGCCCCGAATCTCCCCGCGAGCTTCGAGCGTGCGGCAGGCGCGCGCGAGCTCACGCCAGGTCGCAGCAGCCCGCTCTCGAGTCAGCAGCCGACGAAACAGCACACCGTAGCGGCGGAGCAGGACGCGAGCCTGTACTTCGGCGCAGGCCGAGTCCTGTGGACCCGGCTCTCGATTGTCGACGACCGCCCATCGACCGGCGACGTGGAGCCGGCCGCGCGAATACGCCGTCGGTTGGTCCGACGCGGAGCGCAGCAACGATCGCAGGCCGCCGAAGCCGTCCGACGTGATGAGGCCGGCAGCGACCAGCCGCGCCAGCGCGCCTTGCAACGCCTTCTCGTCGAGACGGCAAGCCGATCCCAATTCGTGGGCAAACGAAGCGCCGCGCGTGCGAAGCACGGTGAGGACGGCGTCGGCAACCGGATCGAGCGATGGTGCGGCTGCGGCATCTTGCGTCGGCCTGAGGGCGTCTTGAGTCCGCCTGAAGGCGGACACTACGTACGACTGCTCGCGCGGAAACAGCGCGACGGGCGTCGCCGAGATGACGCCAGGAATTTCTTCGGATGATGGCGCCGTCAAACGGGCCCACGCGACCTCGCCGGTCAGACACAGCGTATCCAGCAGCGTCGGTTCGTACGGCTCGACGCGCGCGGGAAGAATCGCGCGCTCCCATGCCGAGGCGGGCCCTTCGTACCCGGCGAGCAGCTCGATCGTCTCGCGAAGACCGCCGACGCCGGTCAGCCGGCTCGCCGGCGCCGCGTGCTGCCAGTCGAACAGGAACCGCATGAAGTCGGCCGGCGACACCGGCTCGATTTCCGCGCGCAGGCGATTGAGCGTGTGCCGATGGATTCGCGCGAGCAGCGTGCGGTCGCACCATTCGACGCCGCCGGCGGCTTCGAACGATCCGCGCAGGACGACGCCTTCCGTCTCGAGCGCGATGAGCGCCGCGTCGACATCGGCGATCGGCAGGTCGAGCGACGCCGCGAGCGCGTCCGCCGTTGTCGGTCCGACAATGGACAGCCGTCCGCGCAGCAGCTCTTCGAGCGCCTGCTCACGCGTCCACTGACGGCCGGCCCGAGATGGCGGCGCGACGATCTGCGGCTCAATCGACGCATCAGGGTGAATCGCCAGCAGCTCAGGCAGTCGTTCGGCGGCAATCCAGATCGTCGCGTCGCGG
>Ga0114129_10008731_pt1 | contig 14448 bp, 11 predicted proteins | sample RhiMetdeltSRZDD1_FD_80071 | JGI IMG/M metagenome (GOLD analysis project Ga0114129, IMG submission 80071) | Populus rhizosphere microbial communities from Tennessee, USA - Rhizosphere MetaG P. deltoides SRZDD1 (version 2) (version 2) | ecosystem: Host-associated > Plants > Roots > Rhizosphere >... | reverse complement strand
TGCCAGCTTCATCGGGCAGGGATCGACCCGTTAGGCCGTCGTCGGCGATGCCGATCGCGCGGCGACCGCCGAGGAACTTGCGCGGATGCGCGGGATGGTGAAGCAGGGGATGGAGGTCGGGGCGTTCGGGCTCAGCTCCGGCCTCTTCTACGTGCCCGGCACGTTCACTCCCGCGGACGAGGTCGTCGAGCTCGCGAAAGTGGCCGGCCGTATGGGCGGCATCTACATCTCGCACATGCGTGACGAAGCGAAAGGGATCGTCGACAGCGTGCGGGAGACGATCGCCATTGGCGAGCGCGGCGGGCTGCCGACGCAGGTGACGCACCACAAGGTCATCGGCAAGGCATATTGGGGCCGCTCCGTCGACACACTCCGCCTGATAGACGAGGCCAGGGCGCGAGGCGTCGACGCCACCATCGATCAGTATCCCTACACCGCCTCTTCCACGAGCATCACGGCCGCGCTGCTGCCCAAGTGGGCGCAGGAGGGCGGGCGCGAGGCGCTGATGAAGCGGCTCGACAATCCGGATACGCGGGAAAAGATCAAGGCCGAGACCGCCGCCATCATCAGGGACGAGCGCGGCGGGGGCGATCCGCGGAACGTCGTCGCCGCGAGCTGCCGGTTCGACGCCTCGCTGGCGGGGAAGAACCTGTCGGAGATCACCGCCAGGCGGGGCCTGCCGGTCACGATCGAGAACGCCGCCGAGACCGCGATGTGGATCGTGATGGAGGGCGGGTGCCAGGGCATCTTCCACGCGATCAGCGAGGAGGATCTGCAGCGGATCCTGGTCCACCCGGCGACGATGATTGCGTCGGACGGGGAGGTGCCGATCTTCGGGGAAGCGGTGCCGCATCCACGGAGCTACGGGACGTTCGTGCGAGTGCTCGGCGTCTACGTCCGCGAGAAGCGGCTCCTGACGCTCGAGACCGCGGTGCAGAAGATGTCGTCGTTCCCGGCGCAGCGGATGGGGCTCGCCGATCGTGGTGTGCTCCGGACCGGGCTCAAGGCCGATGTCGCCATCTTCGATCCGGCGCGCGTGGCCGACACCGCCACGTTCGAGAAGCCGCACAGCTACGCGGCCGGCGTGTCGGCGGTGGTCGTCAACGGCGAGGTCGTGTTCGAGAAGGGGGCGATGACCCCGGCGCGTCCGGGCCGCGTCCTCTACGGCCCGGCGCGGCGTTGAGGCGGAGCAGGATGCATCGAGAGTCTTCGCGGCTGGCCGCGGTCCAGCCGCCCGTCATTCCCATCGTCGGCCGCTGGACGACGGAAACTCCGGGAACGATCTCGCTCGGCCAGGGCATCGTCTCGTACGGACCGCCGCCGGAGGTCATGGAGGCGGTGCGGTCGTTTGGCACGGCCCTGAGCGATCACCGGTACGGTCCGGTCGAAGGGCTGCCGGAGCTCGTCTCCGTGCTCGAAGCCAAGCTCGCCGCGGAGAATGCCGTCGCCGTCCGCCCCGCGAGCCGTGTCGTGGTCACCGCCGGAGGGAATCAGGCCTTCGTCAACGCGATTCTGGCGGTCACGGATCCCGGAGACGAGGTCATTCTTCCGGCGCCCTACTACTTCAACCACGAGATGGCGATCGTGATCGCGGGCGCCGTGCCCGTTGGTGTGCCCACCGATCGCGAGTATCAGCTCGACGTGGACGCGATCGCGGACGCGATCACGCCGCTGACGAGGGCCGTGGTCACGGTATCGCCGAACAACCCGACCGGGGCCGTGTACCCCGAAGTGGCGCTGCGGGCGGTGAACGCACTGTGCCGCGATCGGGGCCTCTTTCACATCCATGACGAGGCCTACGAGTACTTCACCTATCCGCCGGCCCGTCACTTCTCGCCGGGCTCGATTCCCGACGCGGGCCGCCACACGATGTCGCTCTACTCGCTGTCGAAGGCGTACGGGATGGCGAGCTGGCGTGTCGGCTACATGGTCGTGCCCGACGCGCTGGCCGACGCGGTCAACAAGATCCAGGACACCCTGCTGATCTGCCCGCCGGCGGCCTCGCAGCGCGCGGCGCTCGCCGCGCTCGCGGTCGGCGCCGCCTATCCCCGCCGCCACCTGGCGCAACTCGACGCGATGCGCCACGCGATCTTCGACAGGCTGAACGATCCCGCGGTCCCGTGCGACGTGCCCGCCGTCGCCGGCGCGTTCTACTACCTGGTGCGTGTGCACTCGACGCTCGACGCGATGACAGTCGTCGAGCGCTTGATTCGGGAGCACAAGGTCGCCACGATTCCGGGCTCCGCCTTCGCGGATTCGGCGCCGTGCTCGGTGCGTATTTCTTACGGGGCGATCGATCCCCACGCCGTGGAGGAAGGGATTGGACGGCTGGTGCGTGGGCTGAAAGCGCTCTGTTGAGTTTTGTCGGGGGTTCGGGGCTCGGGGCTCGGGGCTCGGCAGAGCCGGTGGTACTCAGAGGCAACCGGGATACGTTCGAGCGGCTGGTTACCTCTGGTTACAACCGGCTTTGCCGAGCCCCGAGCCCCGAGTCCCGAGCCCAGACGTTACTTGACCAGAAACAACCGATCCTGCCGCTTCAGCGCCCAGCGGATGCGGCCCTCCTTGTTGATGATGACGTCCTCTTCCTGGGCCATGCGGACCGGCTGGTTGTTCCACTCCGGCACCGGCGTCGTCGCCTGCAGCTCGATCGAGAACCACATGCTGGGGATCACTTTCGCGTCTCCGCGGCCGGTGACGCCGTCCTGGTAATCCCAGAGTCCGATGAGGGGGCCGGCACCGTGGCCGTGCAGGCCGATTGGATGCGAGTAGACGGTGCCGTCGATGTTCAATGACTTCATCCGCTCGCGCGAGGTGGCCAGGATCTCGTTGCCGCTGCGTCCCGGCCGGATTTCCTCGAGCAGGATGTCCTGCATGGCGTTGGCGTTGGCCAGCGCGCGCTTCAGACCGGCGGGGGCGTCGGTCTCTCCGGGCAGCAGAACATATGCGTTGTGCTGCGTGTCGGTGTTGAGCCGGGCGACGGTGATGCCGACGTCGCAGTGCAGGACGTCGCCGCGCTGGATCACGGGATCGTCGCCGAGCTGTTCGGCGGTCGCGCCTTTGCGCTGCACTTCGACGCTCGGCTGGAACCAGGTGTCGAGGCCGAGGTCGGTCACTCGCTGCCGCCACCACCACACCAGATCGCTCGTACGCGTCGTTCCGGGTGTGATCACAGAGGACGAAAACATCGTCGTGGTCATCGACCAGACGAGCTCCTGCATCCGGCGGAAGAAGGCCTCCTCGTCCGGGAGCCGCGAGGCGATGAGCTCCAGGGGCAAGGCTTCCGCATCCTGGAAGCGCGAGACCCAGCGATCGCCGAGCGCCGCGGTCATGCCCTTGAGCTCGCCGCTCGAGAGGCCATCCGAGAACGCGAAGACCGTCGACCGGTTGATGGCGATCGCCCGGGGGTTCTTCTCCTCAATGAGACTCTTCAGCGCCTGCCATTGCTCGTCGCCCCAGAGCTCCGCCTGCTGTCCGCGGCCGATGTTGCCCGCCGCCTGTTTGCTCGATCGCCGCGCCTCGAAGACGCCGCCCTGAGACGTCCCCCCGAGCGCGATTCGCTGAACGCAGTCGGCCGCCGGTGGACGGCCGGCCGCGGCGCAGCTGTCGAAGAAGACGTAGATGGTGCGGCGCCTCGCGGCGAAGGTCTCGGGGGCGGTGATCGCCTTGAACACCGGGTCCTCGGCATACTCGCGCATCGGCACCACCCACATGTCGACCCCGTGCTTGCGGAGGAGCGCGGGCAGGAAGGTGTCGAGGCGCTCGCGCAGCCAGCGCTGCTGCATGGCCGCAAGGTCGCGCTCGGTGCCGAACGGCCGTTCCGGTTGCGAGGCGGCGCCGGCCGCGCCGAGCGCGCGTCCGAGCTCTTCGTACTGATCGCTCGCGATGAACTCGACGCCGGCATCGCGCGCGGCCTGCATCCGCACCCGCGCCGCTTCGACGGATCCGAAGTTGTAGCTCTCGGTCCAGCCGTCGCTCTGCCCCTTGGGATGACCGTTGAGCGTGTAGAACCGCACCCACAGCCCGAGCGCGTGGGCTCGCGAGACGATGGCCCGCAGGCGTTGGTCGTCTTGTGGTGTCCACTCACCCGCGTTGTTCTGTCCGCCGCGTTCGACGACTGCCCACCCGAAGTTCGTCCACCGCCGGTAGTTCGTGGCGCCGCCTGGAATCAGCGTCTCCGGCGTGGCGGCGACGGCCGCGGCCGCTCGTTCTTCGGGCGTGCTGCCCTGGAACGACGGCGGGGCCACCGTGCCGAAGATTCTGAGACGGCTGCCGACCGGTACCCGGGTATAGAACGTGTCGACCTGGTTCTCACCGGCTTCGGTGATCGCCAGCAGCGGCCCTGCGGTGAATGGCGTCACCTGGTTGGGATCCGCGGCCCGCTCTGCGGTCGTGAGCCACGCCTCGTAGCGGCCCAGGAGCTCCCAGATCGCCTGGTGGTGCGCCGGCTCGTTGGTCTTGAAGTCGAGGTGCAGGACCATCACCGGCCATGTGTCGCGCCGGTTTTCCTTCAAGGCGCGCTCCATCAGCGGACGCACGCGATCGAAGAAGTACGATTCGAGGGTCGGCTCGGTGCCGTCGGGCTTCGCGTCGTGCGACACAACCGATCGGCCGCGGCCCGTGGCGGGATCGATGAACCACGCGACGTCCTGCTCGATGGCCACGCCCGACGACCGGACCGCGAGGGCACGGTCGAGGCGATCGCCCCAGCGGCCCTTCTCGGGATAGCAGTTGTGGGCGTGGAGCCAGACCTGCGTGCCCGGCTGCAGGCGGTCAGCCGCGGCGGACGGGGCCTGCGCCAGTGCAACCATCAGCGCGGCAGCAACGGCCGCGGCCTGCCGGAGTCGTCTGCTGGTCATGCGAGATTGATCTCGGCGAAAACGGCGAACAGCGATCATTTTCCCTCCACCACGCGCGGACCGGGACCGTACTTGCCGAGGAACATCCGGATCGCCTCCTCCATCTCGCCGGCCGAGCGATCGATCATGCCCAGGTGCCCGCCGCGGAGCTCCGCGAACATGGTGGCGCCGCGCGCCGCCTGCTGCAGGCGCCGTCCCTCGCTCACCGGAATCACTTCGTCGTCAGTGCTGTGGATGAACAGGATGGGCGCGGGAATCATCGAGATCTTCCGGATCGAGTCGAAGGAGCTGCGCATGAAGAGCCGGAGCGGGAAGAACGGATACCGGCGGCGTGTCAGATCGACGAGTGACGCCGGCGCCCCCTCGAGGATCATGGCTGCCGGCGGCATGCGCGACGCCATGTCGACCGCCACCGCCGCCCCCAGCGACCAGCCGTAGATGACGATCGAGTGCGGCGGCACGCGTCGCGTCTCGCGAAGATAGTCGTAGGCCGCCCGTGCGTCGGCCTGGAGCGTGGCTTCCGTCGGCGACCCGGCAAGCCCGCCAAATCCGCGGTACTCCGGCGCCAGCACGTTCAGGCCGGCGCTGCGGAGCAGGCGGTAGTGCGCGATGTTGACCTGCGAGGCCACGCTGGTGGCATTGCCGTGGAGATAGAGTGCCCACCGGCCCGCATCGGATTCTCCGGCGCGCATCGCCCAGGCGAACTGCTGCGCGCCGTCGCTCCGGGGGATCTCGACCTGTTCGTAGGGAAACGGCGGCCGCCCGGTCGCCAGCGTGCTCCCCGACTGGAACACGAGCTGCGTCTCCCGCCCGATCAGCCACATCACGACCGCGGCATAGGCGATGACCGAGAGCAGGAGCAGCATCCCCAGCACGCGCCACGGCCGTGGCCGCCACCGCGGCCGCTGCCGGCGCTCGGGTCCTTTGTACGTCCGGGTCACATCCCCATCTGAACACGACTTCGCCCGTAGGCCGTAGTCCGCAGCCCGTGTCGGGGCTCGTGGCTCGGGGCTCGGGGCTCGGAGCCGGTGGTACTCAGAGGCAACCGGGATCACTCCAAGCGGCTGGTTGCCTCTGGCGACCACTGGCTCTGCCGAGCCCCGAGCCCCGAGCCCCGACCCACCGGGTATGATTCAATGAGATGCCCGAGCCGTTGCGCGTCGCGTTCCTGGGATGCGGCTTCATCACGCGCGTGCACAGCCGGCACCTTGCGGCGCTTCGCGGCGATGTGGTGGCGAGCTACGCGAGCCGCGACCGTGGCAAGGCCGCGGACTACTGCCGGAAGTACCGCGGCGCCGCCAGCTACGGGGACTATCTCGAGGCCATCGCCGATCCGCGTGTGGAAGCGGTCGTCGTCGCCGTGCCGCCGCGTTTTCATCTGGACCTGACGCTGCGCGCGCTGGCGGCCGGCAAGCACGTCCTGGTCGAGAAGCCCGCTTTCCTCCAGATGGCCGACTATCGCGCCGTGCTCGAGGCGCGCGAGGCGGCCGGGCGCGCCGTGCTCGTGGGCGAGAACGATCACTACAAGCCGCTCGCGGTCCGCCTCCGCGAGCTGCTGGCGGAGCGGGTCATCGGCGATCTGGTGTTCGCGCACTTCGTCACGATCGCCAGGCGGCTGAAGGAGGCGGGAGACTGGCGCAACGACGAGGCGCTGGCGGGCGGCGACGCGTTCTTCGAGGAAGGGATTCACTGGCTGCACTTCGCCGGCAGCCTCGGGCCGAAGATCGTCGAGGTCCACGGCTACCGGCCGTCGGTGTCGCGCGAGGGCCCAGATCGCCGCGTGAAGAGCATGATGGTGGCATTCCGCTACGACAACGACGCGGTCGGATCGCTGTACTACTCGCGCGAGATTCCCTCGTTGTTCCGCGGGCTGCGGTGGTCCAAGCTGTTCGGGCGGCAGGGCGTGATCACGTTCGAGTCCAACGGGTTGTTCGTCTTCGTGCGCGGCGGCAGCCTGCCGCGGCTGGTGTTTCCCGGGTTCCGGGATATCCGCGGCTACCAGGCGATGTACCGCGATTTCGTGACCGCGGCCCGGACCGGAACGCAGCCGGAGATGAGTCTCGAGCGCGCGATTGAAGATCAGAAGCTGATGGAAGACATCTACGCCGAATCCAGGCAGGCCACGTGACCGGGCCGTTCGACATCGTCATCATCGGCAGCGGCGCCGGCGGCGGGACCATGGCGCATGCGCTGGCGGAGAGCGGGGCCCGGATCCTGATCCTGGAGCGCGGCGACTTCGTGCCGCAGGAAGACGAGAACTGGGATCCCACCGCGGTGTGGAAGCACCTGCGCTACCAGTCGTCGGAGCGCTGGCTCGACGAGCACGGGCGTGAGTTCCGGCCCTACACGCACTACAACGTCGGCGGCAACACCAAGTTCTGGGGCAGCGTCCTCTATCGTCTGCGCCGCGAGGACTTCCAGGCGGTGGAGCATCGCGACGGCCTGTCGCCGGCGTGGCCAATCGATTACGACACGCTCGCGCCCTACTACGACCGGGCCGAGCGGCTCTACTGCGTGCGCGGGGAACGGGGTCTCGATCCGACCGAGCCGGAGCGCGGACCGTATCCGTTCGCGGCGGTCGAGCATGCCCCCGGAATGGCCGCCCTCGTCCTGCAGCTGCGCGAGCTGGGCCTGCACCCGTCGCCGCTGCCGCTCGGCGTGCTTCGCCCCGGCGAGGCCGACGGCTGCGTCCTGTGCAACACCTGCAACTCCTTCGTGTGCCGTATCCACGCCAAGAGCGAGGCCGACATCTGCGCGGTGCGACCGGCGGTGGCGCGTCCGAACGTGACGCTCTGGACGAACGCCTGCGCGCGGCGGCTCATCGCCGACGCGCGGGGGCGGAAGGTGCAGGCGGTGGAGGTCGAGCGGAACGGCGAGACGATCCGCGTCGAGGCGCCGCTCGTCGTGGTGTCGTGCGGCGCGGTGAACTCTGCCGCCCTGCTGCTGCGGTCGAGGAACGACCGGCACCCGAACGGATTGGCGAACTCGTCCGGGCTGGTCGGCCGGCGCTACATGGCGCATCTCGCGACCATGATGCAGGGGTTCCACCCGTTCCGGCCGAACACCGACCGCTTCACCAAGACCGTCGCCATCAACGATTTCTACTTCAGCGGTCCGCGGTCGAAGTACCCGCTCGGCCAGATTCAGTCGCAAGGGCGCACCCACGGCGTCATGGCGCAGACGGTGTATCCGTCGATTCCGCTCGGCGCGTACGAATGGTGGGTGTCGCGCGGCGTGGACTGGCTGGTCATGTCCGAGGACCTGCCGCGGCTCGACAACCGGGTGACGGTCGAGCAGGACGGCCGGATCCGGCTGCACTATCGCCCCAACAATCTGAAATCGCACCGGATGCTCGTCGCGGAAACCGCGCGCATCCTCCGGCGGCTGGGGTTCTGGGCCGTGGTCAGGCACTCCCACGGCAGCAAGAACACCACCCACCAGTGCGGCACGCTGGTCTTCGGCACGAACCCGCGCGACTCGGTGCTGGACCCGTACTGCCGGACCCACGACATCGACAACCTCTTCGTCGTCGACGCCTCGTTCTTCCCCTCGTCTGCTGCGGTCAATCCGGGGTTGACGATCATCGCCCAGGCGCTGAGGGTCGCGGATCACATCCGCGCGACCGAGCTCGGGCAACGGAGTCAGCTGCGTGAAAGCCCGGTCCTTCAGTCATAGCGGCATCACGGTCTCGAACTTCAACCGCGCCGTCCGTTTCTGGTGGGACGTGTTCGGCTGTCCGCTGGTCGGCGTCTCAGACGCCCCGCCCGAGCGCGTGCGCGGCTTCTTCGGCGTCGATGCGCCGCACGGCACCTGCAAGATCGGCTGGATCCGGATCCCGGGCGGCGCGGTGGTCGAGATCTTTCACTTCGAACCGCAGCAGCCCGCGCAGCCGGTCGTCTGGAACCGGCTCGGGCTCACGCACATCTGCCTCAACGTCCGCGGGATCCGGAAGTGGCACGACTACCTGGTCTCGAAGGGCGTGACCATCGTGAGTCCACCCGAACAGTCGCCGCGCGGCCACTGGCTGTTCTTCGTCCGGGACTTCGACGGCAACCTGATCGAGATCACCGACCTCGGGTTCATGTATTACGTGCTGCAGTGGCTCGGCCCGCTCGGCGGATGGATTTTCAGGCGGGGAATGTACAGGAAGTACTACGACTAGCCTCTCACATTGCCAACATTGCCAGGAGTGCCAACATTGCCACCATTGCCGAAGACACGGGCAATTCGGACGACTCAGCACAGTCGTACGTCGGCAGTCCAACCGACGTGCCGATGAGCGCGAAGTAAGGATCAATGTTGGCAATGCTAGTAATGTTGGCAATGTTGGCAACGAGCTAAGTCTCCCCCATGCTTCGCAAGCTGCTGATTGCCGTCGTCGTGCTGCTGGTCCTTGCCGCCGGCCTGTATTTCGTTGCCGCGCGGGTGCTGGGATCGGGCCTCGTGCGCACGACGCTGGAGCAGCAGCTCTCCGCGCGCCTCGGCCAGCCTGTCCGGATCGGTGCGGCCTCGGCGGCCATCTATCCGCGCGTCGCGATCGATCTGCGCGATGTCTCCATCGGTGCGCCCGCCGGGGTCACCGCCGGCCGCGTCCGGGTCGTCACCGGGCTCCGGCCGCTCCTGTCGCGCATCATCCAGGACGCCGAGATCATCGTGGAGGACGGCGAGCTCCGGCTGCCGCTGCCGTTCGATCTGTTTCCATCCGCTCCAGGCGCCGCAGCGCCGCCGACCGAATCGCCGTTGACCGTCGTATCGATCCAGACGATCGAGCTCCGCCGCTTCACGCTCGCGGCCGGCGACGAGCGTTGGGTGGTCGACGCCGACTGTACGCTCGCGGGGGATCGCCTGGACGTCGCGCGGCTCACGACACACGCGAAAACAACGCGACTGCACGGTTCGGGCGCCGTCACCAGCCTGTCGCGGACCGAGGGACAGTTCACGGTGACCGGCGATCCGCTCGACCTCGACGAGCTGATTGCGTTCGGCTCCGCGGCCACCGGTCCGTCGACCACGGCGGCCCCGTCGGCAACCGCCGGATCGCCGCTGCGCATCGACCTGAACCTGACCGCGCCGTCCGGCACCTTCGCGGCGCATCAGTTCCGCGATCTGTCGACGACGACCGTCATCACCAGCGGCTCGCTCTCGCTCGCGCCTCTGGCCGTCGCCGCCTTCGGCGGGCGCTTCAACGGCCGGCTCGATGCCGACGCGCGGAAGGCCGTGCCGCTCGTGCGCCTCAACGGCCGCGTCGAGGGTCTGGATATGACGGAGGTCATGAAAGCAGCCGGGTCCGACGGTGGCATCACCGGCCAGCTCGGGGGCACGGTCGACCTGTCCGCGGCCGGCACTGACTCCGACGCCCTCCTCCGCACCGCGCGGGGGTCGATCGCCGCGGCGATCACCAACGGGACGATGCCACGGCTCGAGCTGGTGCGCTCGATCGTGCTCGCCTTCGGCAAGCCGAGCGGCGGGCCGCCCGAAGGATCCGGCTCCGCCTTCTCACGCCTCGGCGGCACGTTCGCGCTCGCCAACAGCGTCGTGACCTCGAACGACATCCACATGGCGTCGCGCGACTTCGACCTCGACGGCGCCGGCAGCGTGGCCCTGGTGAGCGGAGCGATCTCGGGCCGCGGCGATGTCCGGCTGTCGCGCGAGTTGACCGCGCAGGCGGGCGTCGATCTCCGCCGCTACGCCCAGGAAGACGGACAAGTCGTGGTGCCGGCCACGTTTGGAGGTACGCTCCAGCAGCCGACGGTTGCGCTGGACGTCGCGGCGGCCACGCGCCGCGCGCTCGGCAACGAGATCCAGCGCCGCGCGAAGTCGCTGTTCGACGATCTGTTTCGAAGGAGAAAGAAGTGATGGACGCAAGTGGAGCGTCGAGACGGGCGTTTCTGCGCTCCGCCGGCGTGCTGACGGGGGGAACGCTCGTCGCGCGCTACGTGCCGGCCGCGGCGTTCGCCTTCCCGGCGGCGGCCGGGCGGCAGGCGGCGGCCTCCGACCCGATGGTCGAGAAGATGCGCGCCCAGATGGGCGCGAATCCCATCGAGACGACGAAGCTCGCTGACGGGCTCGTCCTGCTCTCGGGTCCGGGCGGCAATGTCGTGGCGCTGTTCGGCAAGGACGGCAAGGTCGTGGTGGACTCGTTCGTCCAGCCGGCATGGCCCCGTCTCAAGGAGACGCTCGACGGTCTCGACGGGGGACCGTTCAAGACGCTGATCGACACGCACTGGCACTTCGACCACGCCGACAACAACGGCAACTTCCGGGCCGCGGGCGCGGGCGTGCTCGCGCACGAGAACACCAGGACGCGATTGTCCGAGCCCCACGATCTGCTGGGCATGCACTTCGAGCCGGCGCCTGCCGACGCGCTGCCGACCGACACCTTCGCGGACCGCCGCACCGTGACGGCCAACGGCGATCTGATCATCCTGGCGCACGTGCCGCCGGCGCACACCGATACCGACATCCTCGTGCACTTCAGCAAGGCCAACGTGCTGCACATGGGCGATCTGTTCTTCAACGGCCACTACCCGTTCATCGACGCGTCCACGCGCGGCACGATCAACGGCATGATCGGCGCCGCGGATCGCGCGCTCCAGATGGCGAACGACAAAACGAAGATCGTGCCCGGCCACGGGCCGCTCGGCGATCGCGCGGCGCTGCAGAAGTACCGCACCATGCTCGCCACCATTCGCGATCGGATCCGCGCGCTGAAAGCCAAAGGCGCCACCCTGGACGAGGTGAAGGCGGCGAAGACCAGCGCCGAGTTCGATGCCGACTGGGGGAAGGGCATGATGACCCCCGACGCGTTCGTGGCGCTGGTCTACGCCGGCGTGTAGGAAAATCGGACTTCACCTTGCCCTTTACCCATCTCAAGCTGAACCCCTCCCTCAACAAGGCGCTCAAGGAGCTCGGCTTCGTTCGTCCGACCGGGATCCAGTCCACGGCCATTCCACCGGCGCTCGAAGGCCGCGACGTCGTGGCCTGCGCGCAGACCGGCAGCGGCAAGACCGCCGCTTTTCTGCTGCCCATCGTCCATCGCCTGATCGAGAAGCCGCGGCGGACCACCAGAGCGCTGGTGCTCGCGCCGACACGGGAGCTGGCCGCGCAGATCCTCGACGACCTCAACGCCATGGCCGTGCACACGCCGGTGACCGGCGCGGCCGTGTACGGCGGCGTCGGCATGGGGCCGCAGGAGCACGCGTTCCGCAGCGGCGTCGACATCATCATCGCGACGCCCGGCCGCCTGATGGATCACATGCGCTCCGGCTACGCCAGCCTCAAGCACATCGAGCATCTGGTGCTGGACGAGGCGGACCGCATGCTCGATATGGGCTTTCTCCCGGAGATCAGGCGCATCCTCGCGCAGCTGCCGGCGCGACGGCAGACCCTGTTCTTCAGCGCCACGATCCCGGCCCCGATTGCCGCGCTCGCCAGCGAGATGCTGCGCAATCCGGTCTCGATCGCGATCCAGCGCCAGGCCGCGCCGGCGGCCGGCATCACGCAGGCCGTCTATCCCGTCTCGCAGGAGCTCAAGTCCTCGCTGATCGTCCATCTCCTCCGCAACAAGACGATGACGCAGGCGCTGATCTTCACGCGGACCAAGCACCGCGCGAACCGGCTCGCGGATGCGCTCGTCCAGGCGGGCATCCGGTGTGAACGGATTCACGGAAACCGATCGCAGGCACAGCGCACCGCGGCGCTCGCCGGCTTCAAGAGCGGCACGTTCCCGGTCCTGGTGGCGACCGACATCGCGGCGCGCGGGATCGACGTGGACCAGCTCGGCCACGTGGTGAACTTCGACGTGCCGCAGGCGCCGGAGGACTACATCCACCGGGTCGGGCGCACCGGACGCGCTGAGGCGACCGGCGAGGCGTTCACGTTCGTGTCGCCGGAAGAGGAGAACGATCTCCGCGACATCGAGCGCGCGATCGGGCGACGCCTGCCGCGGGTGACCGTGCCCGACTTCGACTATGCGGCGCGGCCCAGGACGCGCTTCGAGATTCCCATCGCGCAGCGGATCGCGGAGATTCGCGCGCGCAAGCGCGAAGAGCGGGCCCGGGCCGAGATCAATGCCGCGCGGCGGTCGGCAGCGGCGCGTCGTCCCCAGCCGTCGCCTGGACCGTCGCGGCCGGCAGGGCAGGGAGCGTCACGGCCCCCGTCGGGGGGACGCGGCCGTTATCGCGGGGGGCGGGGCGGCCGCGGTGGCGGCTCGTCACGCGGATAGAATCGGAGCCATGAAGAACATCGGCTTTCTCGGGCTTGGCGTGATGGGCACCGGCATGACCGGACGATTGCTGAACGCCGGCTACACGCTGACGGTGTGGAACCGGAATGCCGCGCGCGCGGAGCCGCTTCGCGCCCGGGGCGCCACGATTGCCGGCACACCGCGCGAGGCCGCGGCGGGGGCCGACGCCGTGATCGCGATGGTCGCCGACGACAACGCCTCGCGGGCGGTGTGGACCGGTCCGGACGGTGCGCTGGAAGGGCTGGGGCAGGATGCGGTCGCGGTCGAGTGCAGCACGGTGTCGCCCGAGTGGGTGCAGGAACTGGGGCGGCTGGTTGAGGCGCGCGGCGCCGCGTTCATCGACGCGCCCGTGACGGGTAGCAAGCCGCAGGCCACGAACGGCGAGCTGCTGTTCCTTGTGGGCGGCGACGGGGAGGCGCTGGATCGAGTTCGCGACGTCCTGCGGCCCATGAGCCGCGACATCGTTCACATGGGGCCGGTGGCGAGCGGGGCGCGGATGAAGCTGGTGAACAACTTCATGTCCGCAGTGCAGGCCGTCGCGCTTGGAGAGGCGCTGGCGTTCAGCCATGAATGCGGCCTCGATCCGGTCGGGGCGATGCACGTCCTGGCCAACGGCGCCCCCGGGAGCCCGCTGGTCAAGACGGTCGGCGCGCGGATGATGGCGCGCGACTACGCGGTCAACTTCTTCCTGCGCCTGATGCGGAAGGACGTGGGCTACGCCGCAGACGAGGCCAGGCGGCACGGGGTCGAGCTGCACACCGGCAATGCGGCGCTGGCGCGTTTCGATCAGGCGATCGCGTCGGGCTGGGGAGAGTCGGACTTCGCGGCCGTGGCAGAGGCCATCGCCGGCCGTAAGCGCTGAATGTCAGAACCGGAAGGCTCGCAAGCTTTGATCAGCCGATCGAGGCCAGTCGCAGTGCCGTGATCTTTGCCTGCTCGTCGGCCGCGGCTTTGAGCTCTGCGGCCGGGCTGTTCGTGAGCCGAGAGTGCAGGATCTCCAGCATCTCGGCCGCGCTTCGTCCGCTGGCGCACACGATGAAGATGAAGCCGAACTTGTCCTGGTAGGCGCGGTTGCCGTCGGCGAGCGCGTCGAGCACATCCCCCGAGGCGCCGTTCACGCCGCTCTGCTCGCGGGACGACAGGTGCGCGGTGTCCGGGAAGCGGCGGGCCAGCGACGCGCGATCGCCAATCTTCGGGTGATGACTGAACGCTTCGAGCCAGTCGGTCTGCGTCAGATCCTCCCAGCTCTCCCGCGCGGCGGCCATGAGCGTTTCGTTGCTCCCGAACGGCCGGCGCCGGAGCATGCGCCGGACCCAGGCGCTCGATCCGCAGCACGTGGACAGCAGA
>Ga0114129_10008729_pt1 | contig 14450 bp, 10 predicted proteins | sample RhiMetdeltSRZDD1_FD_80071 | JGI IMG/M metagenome (GOLD analysis project Ga0114129, IMG submission 80071) | Populus rhizosphere microbial communities from Tennessee, USA - Rhizosphere MetaG P. deltoides SRZDD1 (version 2) (version 2) | ecosystem: Host-associated > Plants > Roots > Rhizosphere >... | reverse complement strand
CGTGAGCTCCGCGCCGTCGCGCCACTCCGTCATCGTCTGCTGATGCCCAGCTCGCCGCTCAACGTCGGCCGGCGCGCCGGCGGCGATCCTGACGCGATACTGGTCGGGCGTGACGACGCCGGACACCAGCGCGGCGCCGGTTCCCCACGCCACCTCGATGACGACCATGGCGCCGTCGTTCGTCAGCGGATCGCTGGAGAACGCAACGCCCGAGCACGTGGCGGGCACGAAATGCTGAATCACGACCGCCATCGGCGCGTGGTCATGCGGCACGCCCAGACGCTCGCGATAGCCCCACGCCGCCTCGGTCCACGACGACGCCCAGCAGCGTCGGAGCGCGGCAATAACGGCCGGCAGATCGGGTTCGGCGACGATGACGCTCGTGTGAATCCCTGCGTGCGAAGCGTCGCGTTCGTCCTCGTGCACCGCCGACGAACGCACCGATAGAGCCGCAGCGCCCGCCGCGGTGAGGCGCGCGATCGCGTTGCCGACGGCGCGTTCAAGGTCCGCCGGCATCGCGGCCGTCTCGATCTGCCGTCGCAGCCCGGCCATCGACTCACGCCGGAGGTCCGCGCCATCTGCCGCGGTGAGCGCCGCGACGCGAGCGACATGCGCCGCGAGACCGGAGGCTTCGAGCCAGCGGCGATAAAACGCCGTGGTCAGACAGACCGCTGGCGGTGTGGCCCAGCCCGCGCGCTCCAGCGTCGCGAGCCCCATCGCCTTGCCGCCACAGAGCGCCGGATCCTTCGCGTTGATGAGATCGAGCACCCAGTGCTCGGGGGGCGCTCCTGTCGGGGCGTCGGTGTGCACTACGGTACGAAAACATTTCAGCCTCCCGAGGGCAATGCGACTTGAGTCTCGTATGACGTTCGTCGCGCACTGCACGACCGAGCGCCAACTCGCCCCAGGAGCGATTGAGACGATTTACATCCGACCGTCGCAGCACGCACGCACCGGACTATGGTCCCACTGGCTGATGACCTGAGCCGGCGACTAGAGTGACCCATTCGTGGTGTGGCCCGCCAATTCTGCCGGGGGTGGAGAGCCAAGCGATGTTGACGTGTCGACGAACTCAACACCCGACGCGCTGGGCGCTATGCCTGGGCGGCATCGTGCTGTTGGCTTCGACGGGTTGCCAGCGCGGAGAGGTCGCCGCGTCCAAGCAGGCGCCGCCGCCACCGCCACCCACCGTGATCGTCGCCGAAGTCCCGCAACAAACCGTCAGCGTCGCGGCCGAGTTCGTCGCCCGAACCGAAGCCGTGCCCACCGTCGAGGTCCGCGCGCGGGTGCCGGGCGTGCTCGAGGGAGTGCGGTTCAGGGAAGGCTCCGAAGTTCGCCGCGGTCAGGTGCTGTTCGCCATTCAGCAGGACGAGTACAAGGCAGCGCTCCAGTCGGCGCGCGCGCAACTGGCGAAGGCCGAGGCAGATCTCACTCGGGCCCGCGACGTCTCGATCGTGGATCGATCCCGCGCCCAACTCGATCAGGCCAAGGCCGATCTCGACAAGGCGCGGCAGGATGTCAACCGGTATCGGCCTCTCGCCGAGGCCAAGGCGATTCCCCGGCAAGACCTGGATACGGCCGTCTCGAAAGAGCAGGTCGCGGTGGCCGCCGTCGAGGGAGCCGAGGCGGCTCTCAAGGACACCATGCTGAGCCAGCGAACCGCCATCCAGCTCGCCGAGGCTGCGGTCGAGTCGGGGAAGGCCGCCGTCACCCAGGCCGAGCTCAATCTCAAGTACACCGTGATCGAGTCCCCGGTGGATGGGATCGTCAGCAAGCTCTCGGTCGACACGGGCAACCTCGTCGGCAAGGGCGAGCCCACGTTGCTGGCCACGGTGTCGTCGATCGATCCGATCTTCGTCGATTTCGCGATCTCCGAGGCCGACTACCTGCGGCTGGTCAAGCGCGTGCCCGGGCTCGGCCGCGGCGAGGTCTCGCCGAACCGCGCGCCATCCCTCGAGCTGATTCTCGCCGACGGGACGCTGTTCGCGCACAAGGGCCGCCCGATCTTCATCGACCGCGCCATCGATCAGAAGACCGGGACTATCCAGGTCCGCGCTCAGTTCCCGAATCCCGAGAAGGTGCTGCGCCCGGGTCAGTTCGGCCGCGTGCGGGCCGTGACCGAAGAGATCCGCGACGCGATCCTCGTGCCGCAAACGGCGGTGCAGGAGCTTCAGGGCGCCAAGACCGTGCTGGTGGTGGGTGACGGAGACAAGGTTGCGCAGCGCACCGTGACGCTGCGCGAGCCCTACCAGCAGTTCTTCATCGTGTCCGCCGGGCTGAAGCCCGGCGAGCGCGTCATCGTCGAGGGAATCCAGAAGGCGCGGCCGGGGATGCAGGTGAAAGCGGAGGTCAAAGCGTCGCCCGACCGGGCCCCGGCGCCGGCGGCGTCGCCGCCGGGCGCGCCGACCGGCAAGCCCAAGGGCGGAAGCTAGAGCGGGTCGTGGCCGAATTCTTCATCCGCCGTCCCATCGTCGCCATCGTCATCGCGATCCTGATCGTCATGCTCGGCGCGTACGCGCTCCTGCGGCTCAGCTTCGAGCAGTACCCGTTCCTCGCGCCGCCGACGATCCGCGTCACGGCGAATTACCCTGGGGCGTCCGCGGTGGCGGTGGAGCAGTCGGTCGCCACGCCGATCGAGCAGGACGTCAACGGCGTCGACCGGATGATCTACATGAAGTCCTCGAACACGAGCGACGGCCGCATGCAGCTCGACGTGAATTTCGAGGTCGGCGTCGATCAGGACACCGCCAATGTGCTCACCCAGAACCGCGTGTCGTCGGCGCAGGCGCGGCTCCCGCAAGAGGTCATCGCCCAAGGCGTCACCGTCAAGAAGCAGAGTCCCAGCATCCTCATGCTGATCTCGCTCTATTCGCCCGAGGGCAGCTACGACGCGAACTTTTTGATCAACTACGCGTCGATCAACGTGCGCGACCAGATCCTGAGAATTCCCGGCATCGCGCAGGTCGATCTCTTCGGCGGCACCGACTACGGCCTCCGCGTCTGGCTTCGACCCGACAAGCTCGCCAAGCTGGGACTCACGCCCTCCGACGTGATCGCGTCGATCAAGGAGCAAAATCTCCAGGCGCCCGCGGGGCGCGTCGGCGCCGCCCCGGCGCCAGCCGGCCAGGCGTTCACCTTCACCGTGAGCGCGCCGGGCCGCCTCGTGACCACCAATGAGTTCGAGAACATCATCATCCGCGAAGCGCCCACCGGCGCTCCGGTGCGCATCAGAGACGTCGGACGCGCCGAGCTCGGCAGCCAGGACTACAACTCGTTCGGCCGGCTCAATGCCAAGCCGTCCGGCGCGATGGCCGTGTATCTGCTCCCCGGCGCCAATCAGCTCAAGGCGTCCAAGGCGATCTACACGACCATGGACACGGCGAAGGGGCTGTTCCCTCCGGATCTGGATTACAAGATCGTCTACGACACCACGCCCGCCGTCGAGGCCTCGATCCACGAGATCGTCAAGACCTTCGTCGAGGCGCTGGTTCTGGTCACGCTGGTCGTATTCATCTTCCTTCAGAACTTCCGCGCCACGTTCATCCCGCTCCTGACGGTGCCGGTCTCGATCGTCGGCACCTTCATCTTCTTCCCCCTGCTCGGCTTCTCGGTGAACACGCTGTCGATGTTCGGTCTGGTGCTCGCCATCGGCATCGTCGTCGACGACGCGATCGTCGTCGTCGAGGCCGTGATGCATCACATCGAGCACGGGATGAGCCCGCGCGAGGCGACGTCCCAGGCCATGAAGGAGGTGACGGCGCCGGTGATCGGCATTGCGCTGATCCTGTCGGCGGTGTTCATCCCCGTCGCGTTCATCAGCGGCCTCACCGGGCAGATGTACCAGCAGTTCGCGCTCACCATCGCGATCTCGGTGCTGCTCTCCGCCTTCAGCGCGTTGTCGCTGTCGCCCGCGCTCTCCGCGATGCTCCTGAAGCCGGCCCGCCCTACTCGCGGCCCGCTCGGCATGTTCTTCCGCGGCTTCAACCGGGTGTTCAACAGCGCGACGCGGGGTTACGTCGGCGTCGCCCGTCTGCTGATCCGCCGCGCCGTCGTGACGGTGCTGATCGTCCTCGTCGTGATCGTCGGCGTCGGCCTGCTCGGCCGCGCGCTGCCGGCCGGATTCATTCCCGAAGAAGATCAGGGCCTCTTCGGCGTCAACGTGCAGCTGCCGCCGGCGGCCTCGCTCGAGCGAACGAGCGCGGTGCTGAGCCGCGTCGAGGAGATGCTGGCCAAGGTCGAGGGCGTCGAGTCCTTCCAGACGATCGGCGGGTACGGCGCTGTCACCAGCACCTACCAGCCGAACTTTGGCAGCATCTTCGTGCGGCTCAAGCCGTGGGAGGAGCGGCACGACCCGTCGCTGCACGTCACCGGCATCATGCGCCGAATGCAGCAGGAGCTGTCGACGATCCCGGAAGCGATCGCGTTCCCGTTCAACATCCCGACGATCTCCGGCTTCGGCGCCTCCGCGGGTTTCAACTTTCTCCTTCAAGATAGGAGCGGGTCGTTGAGCATCGAGGAGCTCGGCGCCCGGACGCGCGACTTCCTCGCCGCAGCGCGCCAGCGGCCGGAGCTCAACACGCTCTTCACCGCCTTCGATCCCACGTATCCCCAGGTGAAAGTCGAGCTCGATCGAGAAAAGGCGCGGGCGCTCGGTGTGCCGGTGAACGACGTCTTCCAGGCCATGTCGAGCGCGATGGGCGGCAGCTACGTGAACGACTTCAACCGCTTCGGACGCCTCTACCGCGTCTATGTCCAGGCCGACGCGGATTACCGGCGCAAGCCGACCGACATCGGCGATGTCTACGTCCGCAGCAAAACCACCAACACGATGATCCCGCTTTCGACGCTCGTCACGATCACGACGCAGCCGGGGACGGAAATGACGACCCGCTTCAACCTGCTGCGGTCGGTGGAGATCAATGGCACGCCCGCGCGCGGCGTGAGCTCGGGGCAGGCGCTCGCCGCCCTCGAAGACGTCTTCTGGAAGACGATGCCCAAGGAAATGGGCTTTGCCTACTCATCGCTCTCGTACCAGGAAAAGATCGCGCCGCCCGCCACACCGACGTTCGTGCTCGCCATCGTCTTCGTCTTTCTGCTCCTGGCCGCGCTCTACGAGAGCTGGCGCCTGCCGTGGGCGGTCCTGCTCGGCTCCCCGCTGGTCGCGCTCGGCGCGTTCTTCGGCGTGTGGCTGGCAGGCTACGACAACAACGTCTACGTGCAGATCGGCCTCATCATGCTCGTGGGGCTCGCGGCGAAGAACGCGATCCTCATCGTCGAGTTCGCGAAGGTCAAGCACGAGGAAGGCCTGAGCCTCGAGCACGCCGCGCTCGAATCCGCGCGGCTGCGCTTTCGGCCCATCCTGATGACGGCCTTCGCGTTCATTCTCGGTGTCGTGCCGCTCATGCTGGCCCGCGGCGCCGGCGCGGGGGCCCAGAACGTGATGGGCACGGCCGTGTTCTGGGGCATGTTGATCGCCACCGCCCTCGGCGTGTTTCTCATCCCCGGCAACTTCGCGTTCGTCGAGGGGCTGGGCCGCAAGCGGGCCGCCCAACGTCCCGCGAGCCGACCGCAGGCGCCCGCGCATCTGCCGGGCGAGCAGCACGCGTGAGAGGCCGGGCGCTGCTGGCGACGGTGCTCATGCTGGCCGGGTGCACCGTCGGACCCGATTATCGGCGTCCCGACGTCTCGGTGCCCCGTGAGTTTCGCGGTCAGCCACAGCAGCCCGTGAGCGAAACCTCGATCGCGGACGTCGTCTGGTGGGAGGTCTTCAAAGACGAGACGCTGCTGTCACTCATCCGGACGGCGCTCGCGCAAAGCTGGGACGTGCGCATCGCCGCCACCCGCGTTCTCGAGGCGCGTGCACAGGTCACCATCGCGCGATCCTTCCAATTCCCCGACGTGAGCGGGAGCGCGAGTGCCCCCTACATCCGCACGACCGGCAGTCGAGCGCCGACGCCAATCCAGTTCAACGAGACGTTCAGCCCGCTCGCGACGCTCGACCTCGCCTGGGAGATCGATCTCTGGGGCCGGCTGCGCCGCGCCACGGAGGCTGCCCGCGACGATCTCCTCGGCTCGGTGGACGCTCAACGCTCCGTGATCACCACGCTGGTCAGCGACGTGGCGAGCGCATACTTTCAGCTCCGCGAGCACGATCTGGAGCTGGAGATCTCCAGACGCACACTGGCGTCCCGGCAAGAATCCCTTCGGCTCGTTACGATGCGTTTCGAGGGCGGCGTCGCGGCGCAGATCGACGTGCGACAGGCGGAGGTCCTTTTATATACGGCGGCGGAGACCATCCCCGAGGTCGAGCGCCGGATCGAGCAAACGGAGAACCTCATCTCCGTGCTGCTCGGCCGAAACCCTGCGGCGGTGCCCCGAGGCCGTACGTTGCACGAAAGCCTTGTGCTGACCACGCCGACCGTGCCGCCGGGGCTGCCGTCGAGCCTCCTCGAGCGCCGTCCGGATATCAGGCAGGCGGAGAGCCAGCTCGCGGCCGCGACCGCCCGGATCGGTGTGGCGAAGGCGGACTACTTTCCACGGGTCACTCTCACCGGCGCGGCCGGCGCGGGAGGTATCACGATCAACGGCAGCTGGTTCGGACCGTTCGGCATCGCGTCGATCGGGCCGCAGGTGACGCTGCCGATCTTCAACATGGGCCGGATCAAGGCCGGCGTGGATTCGGCCGAGGCCCGCGCGCAGCAGGCGGTGCTCGTGTACCAGCAGACGATCCAGCAGGCATTCCGCGACGTCGCCGACGCGCTCGTCGAGCATCGCAAGCGTCGCGAGTCCCGAGAGCAACAGGAGCTGCTTGTCCAGTCCCTGCGCGATGCGGCGCAGCTGGCCAACATCCGCTACCAGGGCGGTGTGACCAGCTATCTCGAAGTGCTGGACACGGAGCGCCAGCTCTTCGACAACGAGCTATTGCTGGCTCAGGCGCAGCGCGACGAGCTGCTCGCCATCGTGCGCATCTACCGAGCGCTCGGCGGGGGCTGGACGTCGTAGCCCGCCTCCAACCTCTGCGATAAGGCCTAAAGACCCGTACGCCACCGCAGTCGGCCCTGTGACAACGAGGCGCCCAGCCCGAAGCTTTGTGAGCGCCGCGTCTCTGAAGACGAGGCGCGAACCAGGGAGGAACACACATGTTCAAGACAGCGACGCTGCTTCTCCTCGGGGCGCTCATTACGGGCCTCACCGGCTGTGCGAGCTCGAATCCGAGCGCCAGCGCCCCGACGGCTCCCGTCGATGTCAGCGGCACCTGGACGGGTAACACTCAGACGAGCGCCCGAACAGTCACCATGCAGCTCAAACAGACGGGGAAGAACGTGGCGGGGACACTCGAGGGCGCCGGTGTCCTCGATGGGGCGATCACCGGCGTCGTCAAAGGCGATACGATCCAGTTCGCCGAGAGGACGGGTATTGGAACGACGCCGTGGCTGACCGTCAAGGGCGATCAGATGTCCGGAGACCTCGGCAGCGGCAACATCCTGACTCTTCGCCGAGTCCGGTAGCGCCGGTGAGCTGACTCGGCGCGCTCAGAGGAGACCGAGCTCATAGTTCACGATGAGGCGGAACTGCTTGAGCGTTTGAGGGTTGCCGCCGCCAACGTAGCCGTTGCGGAAGCGCAGCGACAGACCCTTGATGGCCGGCACGTTGTAGATGATGTCGAGGTCGCCCTCGTAGGTCGTCGGCTGCGCTTTCCCCGCCCCGGGGTCGATGCGATCGTTGCCTTGCGCATAGATGATCTGCACGGTCAACCCGGGAATGCGCCAGGGCAGCAGGGTGCCGCCGAAGTCGTACTTCATGCCGACGCCGAACGCTTTCTCGTTGGCGCGGTCGAAGTCCGTGACCAGCAGCGAGAGGTAGCCGGGCCACGTGCCCCACGGAGACGATATCGACGCGTCGGCCCCCGTGAAGTGCGCCGCTGTTCCAACCGACAAGCCACGCCACACGACCCGCATACCCGCTCCGACGTTCCAGGTCGCGAAGTCGCCAACCCGCTCCTCGCCGACGCTGCGCTGATCCGTGTACTGCAGACCGAATTGCAGCTTGAGGTCCTCATTGGTCGTGTGCGTGTATTCGGCCTTGCCGAACGCCGTGTTGAACACGTCGAGGCCGTAGAAGTTTCCGCCGTAGAGGGCGAGACCCTTGATCGGGGTCAGCGTGACACTCGTGAGGATCAGCCCCTTGCCGTCACCGGACGCGCCGGCTTGGCGGGACATCGGGATGAAGTCATTCGAGTCCCGCGGCTTGATCTGCGTCAGATAGCCGAGGTCGTACTTCGCCCAGTCCACCGTTCCAGACAGCGTGACGCCCTCGAAGGTGTTCGGCACCATTCGGTCGTCCTGCGGGTTGACGTATCCGTCCTCGACGCGCTGACGGTATCCCTTCAGCAGCGCGTAATCCTGGTATCGCAACGCGCCCCACGCTTCACCGAAGGTGCCGATCGCGCCCCCCCCTGGCGTGAGGAGCAGGGTCCCCGGACAGCAGTCGGGAGCGTACAGCGGCCACGAGGTGTAGTACGTCGCGCCGACGGCGAAGGTTTCGAGGAGCCATCCGGAGGTGTATTGCAGCCAGCCGCCCGTGGCCAGGGCCTCGCTCGCCGTGCCGTTGTCGTTTTGCTGATTGAAGTAGAACGTGCGCGATCGGAGCTTCAGGCTGGTGTCCCGGAAAAACGGCGGAAGCGTGCTCAGGTATTCCTTGAGCCTCGGAAAGATCTCGGGGCGCGGAATCCGCACGGTGTCTGGCGACCGGACAAAATCCTCGTCCCGATCGACGGGCAAGCTCCGCTGATCGGAGGGCACTTCCGCAGGGGCGGTCGGCTGAGTCGGCGCCTGGGCCACCGCCACCGACGGCAGCAGCACGAGCACTGCCAGCATGAGCGCAAGCACGCTCGGCACGGATCGCTCGCTCATTGCAATCCCCTCTCCGGCGCGTCCCACCTTAAACGTGGTGCCCCGGCCCACAATGAGACGTTGGTCCAAATATCGGCCGGCAGAGTCGTGATCGAACGTGACCGATGGCAGACCGACACCAGGAGATCGAGATGACGACAGAGTCGACCGACCGGATCGTCGGCCTGAATTTCCCACCGACGAGGAGCGGATGATCGCCGAGCACACGCTCACCGTTGTGACCCGTCAGGCGTGAGACGGCGCCGCGATGATGCTTCGGCGACTGGCCCTCGCCGCCGTCCTGCTGCTCACGCTCGCCGTCGTCGCGTCCGAGGCGCAGCAGATGGTCCGGTTCGCCGGCTCGGTGCAATGGATCGCGGGGAACAGCATGCAGCGACGGCTACCTGTCCCCGGATCGCCGCCGAATCGTCGCGGGCGAACTGTGGCGCGACAGCGGCAAAGGATACTGGACACAATCGCCTTGAGGTAGACCACAATGACAGCAACAGTCCACCGTCCGGTGTTGCTCGGACAGCGCGCGCTCGTCGTCGGCGTCGCGAACGAGCACTCGATCGCCTACGGATGCGCCCGCGCCTTTCGCGAGCTCGGCGCCGAGCTCGCGATCACGTATCTCAACGATCGGGCGCGGCCTCACGTCAAACCGCTCGCCGACGCGCTGCAGGCCTCCGTCTTCATGCCGCTGGACGTCTCGACATCGGATCAGCTCGACGCGCTCTTCAAAACCCTGGGCGAGAAGTGGGGGCGGCTGGACATTCTGGTCCATTCGATCGCGTTCGCGCCGAAGGAGGACTTGCAGGGCGGCCTCCTCGACTGCTCGGCCGACGGATTCGCCAAGGCGATGGACATCTCCTGCCATTCGTTCATCCGGATGGCCCGACGGGCGGCGCCGCTGATGGCCGAGGGTGGAACGATGTTCGCCATGAGCTACCACGGCGCCCAGAAGGTCGTGCCGAATTACAACGTGATGGGGCCCGTGAAGGCGGCGCTGGAGGCGGCGTGCCGTTATCTGGCCTACGAGCTGGGCCCCAAGCAGATTCGCGTGCACGCGGTGTCGCCGGGACCACTCAAGACGCGGGCGGCGTCCGGCCTCAAAGATTTCGACGTGATGCTGAACGAGGCCACGGAGCGCGCGCCGCTCGGCGACCTGGTCGACATCGTGGACGTCGGCTTCGCGTGCGCGTACCTCGCCACACCGTACGCTCGGCGCATCACCGGCACCACGATGTACGTCGACGGCGGCGTCAACATCATGGCGTGAGCCGCGTCTGCGAAGCGCCATGACCTCGGAGCGGGCTTCACGCGGCCTCACTGAGCGCGTGGTAGGCGGAGCTCGGCGATTCGCCGCGATCTTTGTCTACTTGTGGGCTGTTCTCACGCTGTTCGCCCTTCACGAATCGATCGTTCTGGCCAAGCACGAGATCGATTATCGCGGCTACGGCTTGGCGTTCATCAATGCGTGGGTGCTCGCCAAGGTGATGATGGTGGCCGACGATCTCAACCTCGGGAGCCGGTGGTTCGAAAACCGTCGCCTGATTTACCGCATCCTGAGCCGGTCCGCGCTGTTCGCACTGGTGTTCATGGGCGCACACACCGTGGAGAATCTCGTCGTCGGATGGTGGCAGGGCAAGACAGTGCTCGAGAGCATTCCTCGAATCGGTCGCGGAAGCTTCGCCGAGATTCTCTCGATCGGCGTGATCGTCACTGTCGCATTGATGCCGTTCCTCGCATTCAGAGCACTCGAGCAAGCGCTCGGCCCCGGCGTGGTGCGGCGCTTACTGCTGGCCCCCCGATCGAAGCTCAAGCCTCGGCAGGTCAGCCGACCGTAATCGACGGCTCCCGCTCCACGACCATGGCGATGCCCTGTCCGCCGCCGATGCAGAGCGTCGCCAGCCCTACATTCCGCGAAAGACGACGCATGCCGTGCACCAGCGTGACGAGGATCCGGCAGCCGCTGGCGCCGATGGGATGGCCGAGCGCGATGGCGCCCCCCGACACGTTCGTAATTTCGGGAATGAAGCCGAGCGTACGCGTCACCGCCAGCGCCTGGGCGGCGAACGCCTCGTTGGACTCGATCAGCCCGACATCACCCATCGTCAAGCGGGCGCGGGCGAGCACCTTGGACACCGCGGCGATCGGGCCCGTGCCCATGAGCTGCGGGTCCACACCCGCCGACGCGCTGGCGCGTATGCGCGCCAGCGGAATGACGCCCAGATCGGCAGCTCGCTCGGCGGCCAGCAGCACCACGGCGGCGGCGCCGTCGTTGATGCCGGACGCATTGCCGGCGGTCACCGTTCCGTCCTGCTTGAACGCGGGACGGAGGGTGCGCATCACGTTCGGGTTCGGGCGTGTGCGTGGCAACTCATCGGTATCGAACACGAAGGACGGCCCTTTCCGCTGTGTGACCTCGATCGGGACGACCTCGTCCCGGAAGTATCCGGCCTCGATGGCGTGCAACGCGCGACGCACGCTCTCCGATGCGAACGCATCCTGCTCCGCCCGGCCGATCCCGAAGCGGTCCGCGACGTTCTCGGCGGTAATGCCCATGTGCACACCCGTCCACGGATCGAGCAGCCCGTCCCTCAGCATCGAATCGACGAGCGGCTCGTCACCCATGCGAATGCCCCAGCGGGCCTTGGTCACGAGATAGGGCGCGTTCGTCATGCTCTCCATGCCGCCGGCGACCACGACGTCCGCCTCGCCGGCCGCGATGGCCTGCGCGCCGAGCGCGACCGCCTTCAATCCAGATCCACACACCTTGTTGACCGTGAACGCCGGAGCCTCGATCGGAATTCCAGCATTGACGGCGCACTGGCGGGCGGTGTTCTCGCCGAGTCCGGCCTGCAGCACGTGGCCCATGATGGTCTCGTCGACGACTTGGGGTCCGACGACGCCGGCACGCTTGAGTGCTTCGGCGATCACGATAGCGCCCAGCTGGACGGCAGAGAAGTCTTTCAGTCCGCCGCCGAACGTCCCGATCGCCGTCCGACACGCGCCCGCGATCACGACGTCGCGCATCAGGAGCCCGCGGTGACTTCGACGGTGATCCGCTCGAGCGTCGCCGTCTCGAGCACCTGGACGAACGCCCGCAGAAGATCCGTGTACGTCACGATCCCGACCAGGTGGCCGTCGACAACGGGCAGCGATCCAAAGCGTCCATCGAGCATGACTCGCGCCGCGTGCTCGATCCGCGTCTCCGGCGTCACCGTCACGGGATCCGGGGTCATGATCCGACCCGCCACAGAGCCGGGCGAATCCCGGCTCGCGGACCGAACGTCACGGTCGGAGACGATTCCGATCAGCCGCCCGCCGGCCATCACCGGCAGGTGTCGGACGCGGTACTCGTCCATGATCAGGCGGGCCTTGTCGCATGGCGTCTCGGGGCCGATCACCACGAGCCGCCGGGTCATCACGTCGCGCACCATCATGACGATCACGCTCGTCTCCTTGTCCGGTCGTCACCGCGCCGGGGGCGGCGCATCACCATGACGACTCTCACTCTTTCAGGATTTCCCTTCGGCCGACGCTGTGCTCGGCGAGTTCAGGCTACGCGCGCCCCATCGACATCAGCGCGACGAGCACCGGGCCCCCGGGCGGTCAGCAGGATGTTGCCGATGGCGTACGGCGCCGTCACGGACCGTCGGCCTCGTACGGTCGTACGGTTCTTGTTCAGTAACCGCCAGGCGAGGGCTCGGTCTACGGGATGTTCGTCCCAGGAGTGTTGGCTCCGAGCCGGCGAGATGTGGCCCTACGAGGCTGATCTCGTGGCACCGGGGCCACCTGGCCCTACCGCCCGGGCGCGGCGTCGGGCCTTGGTGAAGATCGTGAGTGCCACGCCGCTTCGCGTCCCCAGCGAAATCTCAGTGGTCGAGGAGGCAGAGTCCGCGGCGCACGACTTATCGATCGTCGTGGGCGGTCCGGTCTATGACTTCCTGCACCAGATCGGGCTGGTTCGGCCGAGCCTGCCGAACGTACTGCGCCGGGCCATCGCTGCCGTCGCGATCACGTGGCTTCCGCTGCTCGTCCTGTCGCTCAAAGACGGACTGGCCGTCGGCGACCGGGTCGTGATTCCGTTCCTCTACGACCTCAGCATGTATGGTCGGCTGCTCATCAGCTTGCCGCTCTTGTTCCTGGCCGAGATTGTGATCGACCCCGCCATTCGTCGCGCCGTGGGCGAGTTCGTCCGCAACGGAATCGTGCAGGAGAAGGAGCTGCCCGAGTTCGAAGACGTCTTGCACAAGGCGCGACGGCTGCGGGACTCGCCGATCCTCGAGTTGACCTTGCTGGCGCTCGCGTTGTTCCCGGTCTTTCTGTTTCAGCGCGAATGGGGAGCGGGCGTGGTCTCCAGCTGGCACACGACCTCTCGGGGATTGAGCACGGCCGGATGGTGGTACGCCGCCATCAGCGCGCCGCTCTTTCATTTCGTGGTCTATCGGTGGACGTTTCGCTACGTCGTCTGGGCACTGCTGCTGTGGAGGATCGGCCGGCTCGACCTGCATTTGATGCCGACGCATCCCGACCGCGCGGCCGGACTGCACTTTCTCAGCCTCACCCAGGCCCGCTTCGGGATCCTCTTCTGTGCCCTGGGATGCGGGTTCGCGGGGCGCATCGCGAACAGTCTCGCCTACGAGGACGCGTCACTCGCCTCCTTCAAGGTGCTGATGGGCGCGTTCGTCGTGCTGTCGGTCCTGATCGCGCTGTGTCCGCTCGCGCTGCTGGCGCCAAGGATGGCTCGGGTACGGCGCGCGGGGCTGGTGGAGTACGCGCGGCTCGGCACCCAGTACACGGAAGCGTTCGACCGAAAGTGGGTGAACACGGCCCAATCCCCCACGGAGCCGCTGCTCGGGACATCGGACATCCAATCGCTGGCCGATCTCGGGAACAGCTACACGATCATTCAAGAGATGTCGATCGCGCCGATCACGAAACGGCTCGCCCTCCAGCTCGCGGTCGTCGCCGCCGCACCGTTGATCCCCGTCATCCTCGCGTTCACACCGACGAGCGAGATCGTGAACGCGCTCGTGAAAATGGTGATGTGACGCGGAGATCGCGACGACTCAGGGCGCCGAGCACTTGCCGAACATCAAGAACCCGCCGACCGGCGACAGCACAGCGCCCGACATCGCGCCGGTGTCCTCGGCGACGTTGAGACCCCACGCCTTGCCCAGCGTCTGAACCTCCTCGCCGTGAATCAGCAACTGCCCCGCGCCACGTCCGAAGGACGTGATTCGTGCCGTCCGGCCCGTCGCCGACCCGCTGATGACCCGGTTGGCGATGTCGACGGTCACCACCGGCGGAAGGCTCACGGTTTCTGCGGTGCCCCGTGTGCAGAGCGCGGCTTCGGGGCACACGAACACCGCCTGGATGGCGCATTTCATCGGCGCTGAGCCGTCGTACGGCGCCGCGGCGGAGGCCACAGACGGACTCGCAAGAAGTGCGGCAAAGAGCACCAAGGCTTTCATGCGTCCATCATCAGCACGCGGGTTCGCGGTGCCGTAGCGCCAAACCGCGCCGATCTGTACCCGTTCGGCCCTGTCCCCG
>Ga0114129_10008727_pt1 | contig 14450 bp, 15 predicted proteins | sample RhiMetdeltSRZDD1_FD_80071 | JGI IMG/M metagenome (GOLD analysis project Ga0114129, IMG submission 80071) | Populus rhizosphere microbial communities from Tennessee, USA - Rhizosphere MetaG P. deltoides SRZDD1 (version 2) (version 2) | ecosystem: Host-associated > Plants > Roots > Rhizosphere >... | reverse complement strand
CGCGGAGGCCTTCCGGGGCGGCTGGTTCCACTCGGGCGACATCGGGGTGTGGCATCCCGACGGGTACGTGGAGCTGCGCGACCGCAAGAAGGACATCATCATCTCGGGAGGCGAGAACATCTCCACCATCGAGGTCGAGCAGTGCGTGGCCCGGCACCAGAGCGTGATGGAGTGCGCGGTGGTGGCCATCCCCGACGAGAAATGGGGCGAGCGCCCCAAGGCCTTCGTGACGCTCAAGCCCGGCCGGAGCGCCACCGAGCAGGACATCATCGAGTTCTGCAAGCAGCACATCGCCCACTTCAAGGCCCCGGCCGCCGTCGAGTTCGGCGACCTGCCCAAGACCTCGACCGGAAAGGTGCAGAAGTTCGTGCTGCGCGACCGGGAATGGAAGGGCCGCACGAGGCGGATCAACTAGTTTCAATGTTCGTCGGCATCCTCGACCAGTCGCCGGTGCGGAGTGGCGGCACGCCCGCCGACGCGGTCCACGAGACGATCGAGCTCGCGCGCGCGGCCGATCGCTGGGGCTTTCACCGGTACTGGCTGGCCGAGCATCACTCGACGCCGGGGCTGGCGGGCGCGAGCCCCGAGGTGCTGATCGCCCAGGTGGCCGCGGTGACCAGCCACATCCGGGTGGGCTCGGGCGGCGTCATGCTGCCGCATTACAGCGCGCTCAAGGTGGCCGAGCAGTTCCGGATGCTCGAGACACTCCATCCCGGCCGCATCGACCTCGGGATCGGCCGCGCGCCGGGCAGCGACCAGCGCACCGCGCGGATCCTGCGGCATGGGCCCGGCGCCCTCGGGATCGAGCACTACCCGCGGCAGATCCAGGATCTGGTCGCCTTCCTCCACGACGACCTGTCGGCCGACCATCCGTGGCGCGGCGTGCACGCGATGCCCGCCGGGCCGAGCGTGCCGGAGGTGTGGCTCCTGGGCTCGAGCGACGAGAGCGCGCTGCTGGCCGCCCAGCTCGGCCAGTCCTTCTGCTTCGCGCACTTCATCAACGAGCAGGGCGGGGCGGAGGTCACGCGCGCCTACCGCGACCGGTTCTGCGCTTCTCCCGACCTGGCCGCCCCGCGGAGCAGCGTAGCCGTCTTCGCGGTCTGCGCGGAGACGGAAGCCCAGGCGCGGCGCCTGGCGCGAAGTCGCGACCTCTTCATCGTGCGCCTCTACACCGGCCGCCCCGCGCCGTACCCCTCGGTGGAGGAGGCGGAGGCGTATCCCTACAATGCGCAGGAGGTGGCCATCGCCCAGCACGCGGCCCGCCGCAGCGTGGTGGGCACGCCCGAGCAGGTGCACGAGCGGCTCCTGCAGATGGTGGCCGACTACCAGGCCGACGAGCTGGTCGTTGTCACGATCACGCACGACTTCAAGGCGAGGATGCGCTCCTACGAATTGCTGGCCGAGGCGTTCGAATTACCTGGGAGGACGACTCCATGACCATGCGCCTGTCGCTGCACACGTGGACGCTCGATACCACTCCGCTCGCGGACGCGCTCGTCGTCATCAAGAAGACGGGCTGGGACGCCGTCGAGCTGCGCCGCCTCGACTTCGAGCGCGCCGCCCAGGCCGGCCAGTCCGCCGAGCAGGTGCTGGCGCTGGTGCGCGCGTCCGGCCTGCCGGTGGCCTGCGTGGGCGTGGAGCTCGGCTGGGTGTGGGCCGCCGGGGAGGAGCGGGCGCGGCTGCTGCGCGTGTTCGCGGAGCAGGCCGCGCGGGCGAAGGCGCTCGGCTGCACCACGATCATGAGCCCGGTGGATCGCGGCCGCGGGGACGCCGCGGACGCCGCGCGGAGCATTCGAGAAGTCGGCGACATCGCCCGCGAACACGGCGTGCGCCTGGCCGTCGAGTTCAACTCCCAGTGCGAGCAGCTCAACGCGCTCGGGCCGATGCGCGAGGTGATGGCGCGGGCCGGCCATCCCCAGACCGGCCTCCTGCTCGACACCTATCATCTCGGCCGCACCGGCGCCTCGCCGCGCGAGATCGAGGACGTGCGGCCCGAGGAGATCGCCTACGTGCAGTACAGCGACGTGCCGCGCACGGGCCTCGAGCCGGGCAAGGCCCTCGATCGCCTGCCGCCGGGGCAGGGGAGCGTGCCGTTCAAGGAGTTCTTCGCCGCGTTCGCCCGCCAGGGCTACGCCGGCTACGCGAGCTACGAGGCGCCCAACCCGGCCGCGTGGAAGCGCCCGGCCGAGGACGTGGCGCGGGAGGCGCTGGCCGCCACGCGCGCGGTCATGCCCTAGGAACAGGAGACGCCATGCGATACCGCAAGCGCGCGATGATCGTGGCCGCCCAGCCGGAGGCCACCGAGGCCGGGGCGGAGATCCTGAAGGCGGGCGGCAACGCGGTGGACGCCGCGATGGCCTGCGCCTTCGTGCAGGGCGTGGTGGACCCGCTGATGTGCGGCATCGCGGGCTTCGGGAGCTGCGGCATCGCGATGCCCGCCGCCGGCTTCCACGGCTACATCGACTTCCACGCGCCCGCCCCGCGCGCGGTCCGGCCCGACACGTGGGCCGACCGCATCGAGTCGGAGGCGCGCGACGGCTACGGCTTCATCCTGCGTGGGCGCCTGAACGACATCGGCTACCAGGCCATCTGCGCGCCGGCCAGCCTGCGGGCCTACCGCGACGCGCATCGGGAGCACGGGCGGTTGCCATGGGAGCAGGTCCTGGAGCCGGCGATCGCGTGGGCGGAGGGGGGCTGGACGGTGCGCCCGCACGTGGGCTCCTGGTGGGCGGAGGACGGCCAGATGGGCCGCGCCGCGAACCACGAGCGGCTGGCGTTCACGCCGGCCTCGCGCGCGCTCTACTGCCGGCCCGACGGCACGCCCAAGCGGGTGGGCGACCGGGTGGTGAATCGCGATCTCGGCCAGACGCTCCGGCTGATCGCCAAGCACGGCGACGAGGTGTTCTACGAGGGCGAGATCGCCCACGCCATCGTGGAGGACATGCGCAAGCACGACGGCCTGATCGCGGCCGAGGATCTGCGCGGCTGGCGCACCACGCGCAATCCGCCGCTCTGGGGCACCTACCGACGCTACCGGGTCTCGAGCAATCGGCCCCCCGGCGGCGGCGTGATGCTGCTCGAGATGCTGAACATCCTCGAGCACTTTCCGCTCGCCTCGCTCGAGCACAACTCGGCGGAGTACCTGCGGCTGGTCGCCGAGGCCATGAAGCGCGCGACGATCGACAAGGACCGCCACGTGGGCGATCCGCGGTTCGTGGAGGTGCCGGTGGACCGGCTCGCGGGCAAGCCCTACGCGGCGGAGATGGCCGCCGAGATCCGCGCCGGGAAGAAGGCCGACGTGCCGCGCTTCAACGCGGGCGCCCCGGTCAAGGACACCACGCACGTCTCCGTCATGGACGCCGAGGGCAACTGCGTGACCATGACCCACTCGCTCGGCATGCCGTCGGGCGTGGTCACCGCCGGGCTCGGCTTCATGTACAACGGCTGCATGGGCGTCTTCGACCCGCGCCCCGGCCGGGCCGGCAGCCTGGCCCCCGGAAAGGCGCGCTTCAGCTCGGTGGTGCCCTCCATCGTATGGGAGGCCGACCGGCCGCACCTGATCATCGGCGCCCCGGGCGCGACCCAGATCGCGATGGGCGTGCTGCAGGTGCTGCTGAACGCGCTCGACTTCGACATGACCATGGTGGAGGCGGTGAGCGCGCCACGCTTCTCGGCCACCGGCAACGCCATCGACGTGTCCAACCGCATCCCGCGCGGGGTGGAGCGCGAGCTTCAGACCATGGGCTACGAGGTCGTGCGCAGCCCGAACACCTATGGCTTCGCGGCGGTGCACGCCATCCGCGTGCACCCCGACGGTCTCGACGGCGGCGCCGACCCCGGCCACGACGGGATCGTGATGGCGGTGTAGCGGCGCGAGACTGGACCGGCGCGGAACGATGGAAGAACCGGGTACGGACCGCAAGACTCGCCGCGCGGTCGAGATATTCGAGGCGCAGATCGCGCGGCAGTTCCGAGGGAGGCAGGCTCTTCGCGCCGCCACGGGTCTGATACGGTCCGGGATCAGCCGTGGGCGTAGTTCGCCCGGCACTAGCGCGACCGGGGCTTGACGTCGTATCCAGGATGGTGGACACTATAGTCCACCATGGTAGATACGGTATCCGACCTGAACCAGCGCATCGCCGACCGCGTGCGCGAGCTGCGTGCCGCGCAAGGCCTCTCGCTCGACGCCCTGGCCGGCAAGAGCGGGGTGAGCCGATCCATGATCTCGCTCATCGAACGTGGTGAAAGCAGCCCCACCGCGGTGGTGCTGGAGAAGGTCGCTGCGGGTCTGGGCGTGATGCTCGCCGCGCTGTTCGATACGCCGGCCGTCGCGGCCCAGGTGTCCAGCGGCCCGGTCGCGCGGCGTGATGACCAGCCGCAGTGGCAGGACCCGGCCTCGGGCTACCTTCGGCGCAATGTCTCGCCGCCGGGCGTGCCGCAGCCGATGCAGATCGTGGAGGTGCGCTTCCCGCCCGGGGGGCGCGTGGCGTTCGAAACCGGCGGGCGCGACACGCGCGTGCACCAGCAGGTGTGGGTCCTCGAAGGCGCGATCGACGTCACGCTGGGCGTGGAGCGCCACCGATTGCGCGAGGGCGATTGCCTGGCCATGCAGCTCGACCGCCCGACGATGTTCCACAACCCGACGCGAAAACCCACGCGCTATGCGGTGGTGATCGCACCCGACCCTCCCGCGAGACGATGAAGACCCCGACCGGATCCCTGCGACGCGTGCACGCGGTCGATGACCGGCAGATCGACGAGCTCGCCGACGTGTTGATCGACTGCGTCGAAGGCGGGGCGTCGGTGAGCTTCATGCACCCGCTGTCGCGCGATCGCGCGGTCGCGTTCTGGCGCCGCGTGGCGCAAGGCGTGGCCGCCGGCGAGCGCGCGCTGCTGATCGCCGAGGATGTGCGAGGCGTGTGCGGCACCGTGCAGCTGGTGCTCGATCAGCCGGAGAACCAACCGCACCGCGCCGAGCTATCGAAGATGCTGGTGCATCGCCGCGCCCGCCGCCAGGGCCTGGGGGCGGCGCTCATGCGCGCCGCGGAAGCCACCGCGCGTGAATGCGGCAAGACGCTGCTGGTGCTCGACACCGCCAGCGCCGAGGCCGAGCGCCTGTACGAGCGCCAGGGCTGGGTGCGGGTGGGGGTGATCCCGGGCTATGCCCTGCTGCCGCAGGGCGGGCTCTGCGGGACGGCGGTGTTCTACCGCGACCTCGGCGGTTAGCTCGAGCCGCGCGTGGCGCCCGAGGCGAGGAGCGCGGTGACCTCGTTCTCGGTGAGCCCGACCTCGCGGAGGATCTCGAGGCTGTGCTCGCCCAGCCGGGGGGGCAGGCGCCGGATGGCGCCCGGCGTCTTGCTGTAGCTCGCGGGGATGCCCGGGAGCCGCATCGTACCCTCGCTCGGGTGCTCCACGGTCTGCCAGAACCCGACCGCCTCCAGGTGCGGATCGTGCAGCAGCGCCTCCAGCGTATTGACCGTCATCGCCGGAATATTGCGCCGGTCGAGCTCGGCCAGCCACTCCGCGTTCGTCCGGGTCAGCGCGACCTTCGCCAGCTCCTCGTACAGGCCCTCGATGTGCCGGAGCCGCGTCGCGAGCGTCTTGTAGCGTGGGTCGTCGAGGAGGTCCTGGCGGCCCGTGAACGTGAAGAAATCCCGCCAGTTCTGATCCGTGTACGGCAGGATCGCCAGGTAGCCGTCCTTCGTCTTGAACGGGCGCCGGTTCGGGTTGAGGATCCGCTTGTAGCCGATCGTGTCGATGGGCGGCGCGAACGTTTCCCCGTAGAGATGCTCCACCATCACCCAGGCGGCCATGCTCTCGAACATCGGCACCTCGACCTCCTGGCCTTCGCCGGTGCGTGCCTTGTGGTAGAGGGCGGCGAGCACCGCGGCCAGCACCGTCATCGAGCTCGACTTGTCGGCGACGATCGTCGGCACGTAGCGAGGCTCGCCCACGATCGAGGCCTGGAGCGAGGCGATGCCCGAGGCGGCCTGGATGATATCGTCGTAGGCCGGCTTGTCGCCGTAGGGCCCGCCGGCCCGGAAACCGTAGGTGCCGACGTATACCAGGCCCGGATTAGCCGCTCTGAAAATCTCGTACGACATCCCGAGCCGCCGCGCCGCCTGCGGCCGGTAGTTGTGGAGCAGCACGTCGGCACCTTCGGCGAGCCGGAGCAGCACCCCGCGCGCGGCCTCCTGCTTGAGGTCGAGCACGATCGAGCGCTTGTTGCGGTTGACGGCCAGATAGAACGCGCCCATGCCGGGGTTTCGCATCGGGCCGAGCTGTCGCGTGGTGTCGCCCTCGGGGGGCTCGATCTTGACCACGTCGGCGCCGAGGTCGCCGAGCTGCTGGGCCGCCCACGGGCCGAGCACGACGGTCGTGCAGTCCACCACGCGCACGCCGCTGAGCGGTCCGGACACGGCCGGAGCCCGGCTAGGCGCCGCCGGTGACGACGAGCGTCTGGCCGCTGACGAAGTCGCTGTCCGGGCTACAGAAGAGGTAGATCGCGCCCGCGGCCTCCTCGGGCAGCCCGCCGCGGCCGAGCGGGATCATCTGGTTCATCGCGGCGATGCGCGCGCCCTGCACGCCGACCTTCACCTGGCGGCCGGCGACCTCGATGGTCCCGGCCTCGCCCTCGGCGAGGGGCTTCGTCAGGCGCGTCTGCACGTAGCCGAAGGCCACGCAGTTCACGGTGACCGCGTAGCGGCCCCACTCCTTGGCGAGCGTGCGGGTCATGCCGGTCACCGCCGCCTTCGCGGAGGAGTAATTGACCTGGCCCGCATTGCCGCGCACCCCGGAGGTCGAGGAGACTTGCACGACTTTTCGAACGATTCGTTCACCCCGCGCCGACTCGGCCTCGAACTGGGCCCGCAGGTAGGGCGCGAACGCGCGGAGGATGCGGAAGGGGGCGGTCACGTGGACGTCCATGATCGCGTACCACTGCTCGTCGGTCATCTTCTGGATGACGTTGTCCCACGTGTAGCCGGCGTTGTTCACGATGACGTGAAGGCCGCCGAGCTTCTGCACCGCGGTGTCCACGACGCGCTCGCCGAAGTCCTTCGCGGTCACGTCGCCATTGCACGCCACCGCCCGGCCGCCCAGGCGCTCGATGAGGGCGATGGTCTCCTTGGCCGGCGCGTCGTCGAGATCGTTGACCACGACCGCCGCGCCGTCGCGCGCCAGCCGCAGCGCCACCTGCTGGCCGATGCCGCGCCCAGAGCCCGTGACGACCGCCACCTTGCCGTCGAGCTGTCCCCCGTTCAGCTGTCCCATCGTCGGGCCTCCTCGTTGCCGCGACCGTCGTGGTCGAAGGCGCCCGGAGTATACCCGATCGCCCGCCGGCCGCGCCGGGCTTCGCGGTGCTACAATCCGCGACCATGCGCGACCTCGAGGTCGGCCGTCTCCGCATCGGCGCGGTCGTCGAGACCGCCGGACCCACGCGGCCCACGTGGCTGTTCCCGTCCGCCACGGCGGAAGGGCTCGATCGGCACCGGGCCTGGCTGGCCCCGCATTTCCTCGACGCGGAGGGCCGCCTGCTCCAGAGCGTCCACACCTTCGTGGTGAAGACGCCCGACCTGACCGTGCTCGTGGACACCTGCATCGGCAACGACAAGGACCGGGGCGGCCGGCGGCCGTTCCACATGCTGCGCACCGGCTTCCTCGACACCCTGCGGGCGGCCGGCGTCGCCCCGGAGGCGGTCGACGTGGTGATCTGCACGCATCTGCACGTGGATCACGTCGGCTGGAACACCCGGCTCGACGACGGGCGGTGGGTCCCGACCTTCCCCCGCGCCCGCTATCTCTTCGCGCGGCGAGAATGGGAGCACTGGACCACCGAGAACGAGGAGGGCACGCAGCGCATCATGGGCGACAGCGTCGCCCCGGTGCTCGACGCGGGCCTCGCCGAGCTTGTGGACATGGACCACCGGGTCACCGACGAGATCCGCCTCGAGCCGACCCCCGGCCACACCCCCGGGCACGTCAGCGTGCGCCTCGTTTCGGGCGGATCCGACGCGGTGATCACCGGCGACCTCATGCACCACCCGATCCAGATCGCGGAGCCCACGTGGCAGACCACGTTCGACACGGACCCGGACGCGGCGCGCGAGACGCGGCGCGCCTTCTGCGCTCGCTACGCCGACCGCCCGGTGACCGTGCTCGGCACGCACTTCCACCACCCGACCGCGGGGCGCATCGTGAGCAACCGCGACGGCTGGCGCTTCGCGGTGGAGGCGTAGGCACCCTTGACAAGGCCCCGCGGCCGGAGGTAGTAAGACAACGGTTCAAGTTTGAACTATGCCCACCCACTACCGGGGTAGCCCGCAGGAGCAGGCGGCGCTCGACGCCTACATCAAGCTCATGCGCGCCGCCGAGACGGTGACGGCCCGGCTCGAGCCGCTGATGCGGGCGGCCGACCTGACCGTCGGCCAGTTCGGCGCCCTCGAGGCTCTGCTGCACCTGGGCCCCCTCTGCCAGCGGGATCTCGGGCGCAAGCTCCTGCGCAGCGGGGGCAACACCACCGTCGTGGTCGGCAACCTCGCCCGGCGCGGGCTCGTGCGCCGGACGCGGCGGTCCGACGACCGGCGGTTCATCACGGTCACGCTCACCGACAAGGGCCGCCGATTGATCGGCGGGATCTTTCCTCGCCACGCGCGACACGTCCTGCGCGAGATGCGTGCGCTCTCCCTGGCGGACCAGGCGGAGCTGGGCCGGCTCTGCCGGCGGCTCGGTCGCGGATTCCGGGAGCGTCGCGAAAAGGAGAACGGCAATGGCGTCACAGCCCACCCGCTTCGGCTCGCTCCGGCACTTTGAGAAGGGCGGCGTCGAGGTCATCAAGGACGATCCGCGAAACTACGTCTTCTCCAACGTGTTCGAGGTCGCCTCGAAGGCCAAGCCCTACGAGAAGGTCGCGGTCGGCAAGAACATCGAATACGTGATCGAGGCCATCCGGGCCGAGGGCACGTCCGGCTGGCGGGTGGCCGCCCAGGACGAGTTCGCCCTCGTGATGGACGGGGAGGTCGAGGTCCGCCTGGTCAAGCCCGACAACCCGTCCCTCGTGCCGCCGGGCAGCCAGGGCTCGATTCCGCTGGCCGGCGATCCGACCGGCAAGAAGATGGGCCGCGTGCGGGCCCGGCGCGGGCACATGACGCTGCTGCCCGCCGGCGCGGCGTACCAGTTCCACGCGGGGAACCCGAGCGTGATCCTGCTGCAGACCCTGGCCGGCCGCGACACGGTGGAGCGCTGGGCCCAGATCTGCCAGACCACGCCCCGTCCGCAGACCCAGAGAGGATGACGCCATGACGACCGATACGCTCCCCGAGCTGGGCAGCATCGAGCCCAATCAGTACGGCTACCGGGACTTCACGCTGGGCAAGTTCTCGTTCTCCCGGGACGAATACTTCGTGCACGTCCGCTGGCCCAACGGCACCCACATGCTCCCGGTCGACGCGTTTCTCCGCGCGATCCAGCGTGACGTCGCGTGGGGCTTCTTCTACGGCATCGTCAACTTCGACACCGTCATCGGGACGGTGAACCACTACGGCACCGTGGACCTCTTTGCGGGCCGCTTCAATGCCCAGTACCGGCAGGCCGGGCTCGACTACTCGGAGAACTTCAAGTCCGACGCGATCAGCCGCCTCTTCGAGGCGATCCTGGCCGACTGGACGAACGCGACGTTCGATCCCTTCGCGTCCCCCGAGGAGACGGGCAGCGCCTTCGGGCCCAAGAACGGGAGCAACAAGCGGGCGATCACGCGGCACCGGGTGACCGCCAAGCGCATGATCGGCGCGCCCGGTGACGAGCCGGTCCGCACCGACGACAACGGTTTCCCGATCAACCGCCAGTTCACCGACGTGCCGCAGGACGCGCCCGAGGTACACGCGGAGCCCGGCTTCGAGCACGAGGTCGTCTCGGTGAACCTGTTCGCCTATCTCTCGCGCTCCGACGTGACGTGGAATCCCTCGGTGGTGTCGGTGTGCAAGAACAGCCTCTACTGCCCGACCACCGAGGAGTACATCCTGCCGATCATCCACGGCAATGATCGCGTCGAGTGGTTCGTGCAGCTCTGCGACGAGATCCAGTGGGAGGTCGAGGACCGGGACACCGGCGCGGTCCGGGCCCGCGTCACCATGAAGGCGGGCGACGTGGCCGCGATGCCTGCCGATATCCGGCACCGCGGCTTCTCGCCCAAGCGCTCGATGCTGCTCGTGTGGGAGAACGCCTCGCCGGAGCTCCCGGCGCTCTACGCCAGCGGCAAGATGCCGCCGGCACCCGTGCAGTTCTAGGAGGACGACGATGTCTGACGAGCGCAGGGGCCGGGGTCGGCGTGATTTCCTGCGGGTGGCCGGCGGCTCGGCCGCCGCCCTCGCGCTCCACGGCATCCATCCGGGGCGAGCGGCGGCCCAGCGCGGCACGCGCACGCTCAGGATCGGCTACGTGAGCCCGCAGACCGGTCCGCTGGCCGGCTTCGGCGAGACCGACCTCTTCGTGGTCAGCGGCATCCGCAAGGCGGTGGGGAATGGGCTGCCCATTCGCGGACAGAGTTTTCCGGTGGACGTGCTCGTGCGCGATAGCCAGTCGGACCCGAACCGCGCCGCCGAGGTGGCCTCCCGCCTGATCCTGTCGGACAAGGTGGACCTCATGCTGGTGTCGAGCACGCCGGAGACGACCAATCCGGTCTCCGATCAGTGCGAGGCCAACGGCACGCCCTGCGTGTCGAGCGTGTGCCCGTGGCAGCCGTGGTTCTTCGGCCGCGGCGGCAAGCCCGAGACCGGCTTCAAATCCACGTACCATTTCTTCTGGGGTCTCGAGGACATCATCGGCGTCTTCGTGGACATGTGGGAGACCCTGCCGACCAACAAGGTGGTCGGGGCGCTCTGGCCGAACGACGGCGACGGCAATGCGTGGGGCGACCCGCAGCGGGGCTTTCCGCCCGCGCTGGCCAAGGCCGGCTACAAGCTCGTGGATCCCGGCCGATACCCGAATCTCTCCGACGACTTCTCGGCCCAGATCTCCGCGTTCAAGAAGGAGAAGGTCGAGATCGTGACCGGGGTGCCGATCCCGCCGGACTGGACGACGTTCTGGAAGCAGGCGGCCCAGCAGGGCTTCAAGCCGAAGATCGCGTCGGTCGGCAAGGCGCTGCTGTTCCCGCGCTCGGTCGAGGCTTTGGGCGACCTCGGCGAGGGCATGTCCACCGAGGTGTGGTGGACGCCGCGGCACCCGTTCAAGTCCTCGCTGACCGGCGCGAGCGCCGCCGACCTGGGCGCCGCCTACATCAAGGAGACGAAGAAGCAGTGGACGCAGCCGCTCGGCTTCACCCACGCGCTCTTCGAGGTCGCGGTCGACGTCCTCAAGCGGGCCGCCTCGCTGGACGACAAGAACACGGTCGTCGCCGCCATCAAGGCCACCAACCTCAATACGGTCGTCGGCCCGATCAGCTGGGGCAAGGGGCCCGTGCCCAATGTCACCAAGACCCCGCTGGTCGGCGGGCAGTGGGTGCGCGGCAAGGACTTCCGCTTCGACATGGTCGTCGTCAGCAACAAGGCGGCGTCCGGTATCCCGGTCTCCGGGAAGCTCCGGCCCATCGGCCAGGCGTGAGCGGCCGCGGCCGCTGATGGCCGCGCTACTCGCGCTCCAGCACGTCTCGAAGGCGTTCGGCTCGCTCCGGGTCATCGACGAGCTGACCCTCGAGGTGGGCGAGCGCGAGGCGCTCGGGGTCATCGGGCCGAACGGTGCGGGCAAGACCACCGCGCTCAACCTGATGATCGGCCGCCTGCGCCCCGAGCGCGGGGCGGTGATCTTCGCCGGCCGCGACATCACGAGCGCTCCGCCGCACGCGCGGTGCCGGGCCGGCATCGCGCTCACTCATCAGATCCCGCATCCGTTCGACGCGCTCACCGTGTTCGAGAACGTGCTGGTGGGCGGGGTTTTCGGCGGGGAGACCTCCGAGCGCCTGGCCTACGGTCCGTCCATGGAGGCCCTCGAGCTCGCGGGGCTGGCGGCCAAGGCCAATACGCGCGCGGGGGCGCTGACCCTGCTCGAGCGCAAGCGCCTGGAGCTGGCGCGGGCGCTGGCCACCGGACCGCGCGTGCTGCTGCTCGACGAGATCGCGGGCGGCCTCGGCGAGCACGAGGTGCACGAGCTGGTGGAGGTGATCCGACGCGTGCACGGGGCGGGGGTCGCCATCATCTGGATCGAGCACATCGTGCACGCGCTCCGCTCGGTGGTGAGCCGGCTCACGGTCATCAGCGCCGGGCGGATGCTGATGGACGGCGCGCCCGACGAGGTGATGGCCAGCGCCGAGGTCCAGCGCGTCTACCTTGGAATCGACGTGCAGTGACCCTGCTGAGCGTCCGCAGCCTGAGCGCCTTCTACGGAAGCTTCCAGGCCCTCTTCGACGTCTCGCTCGAAGCCGGGGAAGGCGAGACGGTCGCGGTCATCGGCGCCAACGGCGCCGGCAAGACCACGGTGCTCCGCACGATCGCGGGTGCCCTGCCGGTGCCGGCCTCCGCGGTGCACTTCGACGGCACGCCGGTCGGAGGCCGCCCGGCGCACGAGCTGGTGGACCGCGGCATCGTACTGGTGCCCGAGGGGCGCCGGATCTTCCCCAGCCTGAGCGTCGAGGAGAACCTGCTGGTCGGCGCCTACCGCGGCCGGCCCGGACGCTGGACCCTCGCGCGAGTCTACGAGCTGTTCCCGGTGCTGGCCGAGCGCCGCCGCCAGCCGGGCACGAACCTCTCGGGGGGCGAGCAGCAGATGCTGGCCATCGGCCGCGGGCTCATGGCCAACCCGCGCCTCCTGCTGGTGGACGAGATCTCGCTCGGGCTCGCGCCCCTCGTGGTCCAGGGCCTCTACCGCGTCCTGCGCACGATCGCCGGGGAGGGCACCACGACGCTCGTGGTGGACCAGAACGTGAGCCAGATCCTGCCGCTGGCCCAGCGCGTGTACTGCCTGCGCAAGGGCGCCGTGTCGCTCGAGGGGCGTCCCGCGGAGCTGACGCGTGCGCGCATCGCCGCCGCGTACTTCGGAGTGTGACCATGGCCTGGGTGGACACCATCCTCCAGGGGCTGCTGCTGGGCGGGCTGTACGCCCTCTTCGCCACCGGCCTCTCGCTCATCTTCGGCGTCATGCGCATCGTCAACCTGGCCCACGGCGACCTCAGCATCCTGGCCGCCTTCCTCGCCGTCGTCGCGGTGGAGATGCTCGGCTGCAACCCGTTCCTGGCCCTGATCCTGGTGGCGCCGCTCATGGCCGGGCTGGGCTATGCCCTCCAGATGCTGGCCCTCAACCGCCTGCTCGGCCGCGGCATCCTGCCGCCGATCCTGGTGACGTTCGGCTTGTCCATCATCATCCAGAACGCGCTGCTCGAGACTTTCTCCGCCGATTCGCGCCGGCTGAACCCCGGCGGCATCGAGACCGCGAGCCTGTCGCTCGGGTCGTCCGGGCTCGCCATCGGCTGGTTCCCCTTCATCACGCTGGGGGCGGCGGTGCTGATCCTGGTCGGCCTGCAGTTCGTCATCGGCCGCCTGTCGGTGGGGCGCGCCTTCCGCGCCACCTCCGACGACCAGGAGACGGCCGAGCTGATGGGCATCGACAACCGGCGTCTCTACGGCCTGGCCATGGCGATCTCCCTCGGCATCGTCGCGGTGGCCGGTGTGTTCCTCGGCATCCGGACCACGTTCACGTTCAGCAGCGGGCCCGACCGGCTGCTCTTCGCCTTCGAGGCCGTCATCATCGGCGGGCTCGGCTCGCTCTGGGGCACGCTCGTGGGCGGCGCCGTCCTGGGGATCGCGCAGACCGTGGGCGCCAAGCTGTCCCCGGGGTGGGGCATTCTCACCGGGCACCTCGTGTTCCTGGCTGTCCTGCTCCTCCGTCCCCAGGGCCTCTTCGCCAGGCGCCGGAGAATCGCCTGAGCCCTTCGATGAAACCCGCCGCGGTCCGGATCGAGCGCACGACTCACGCCAGCCGCATCGGGGCGGTCGGCGCCGCGCTCCTCCTGGGCGGCCTCGTCAGCCTGCCCGCGTGGGGCGATCCCAGCACGATGCGCATCCTGGTGGAGTTCATCGCCCTGCTGGTGCTGGCCCAGATGTGGAACCTGCTCGCCGGTTATGCCGGGCTCGTCTCGATCGGCCAGCAGGCCTATGTCGGCCTCGGCGGCTACGCGCTGATCGTGCTCGCGGACGATCTCGGGGTGAATCCGTTCGTCGCGGTCCCGCTGGCCGGGCCGGTGGCGGCCGCGTTCGCGCTGCCCACCGCCGCCCTCGTCTTCCGCTTCCACGGGGGCTACTTCGCGGTGGGGACGTGGGCCATTGCCGAGGTGTACCGGCTCCTCATCGCCAGTACGCCGGTGCTCGGCCGGGGCTCGGGCCGCACCCTGAAGGCCGTCTTCCCGCTGGCCCGGGAAAGCCGGGAGCTGACGACCTATTTCCTGGCGCTGGCCATCGGCGTAGCGT
>Ga0114129_10008726_pt1 | contig 14451 bp, 17 predicted proteins | sample RhiMetdeltSRZDD1_FD_80071 | JGI IMG/M metagenome (GOLD analysis project Ga0114129, IMG submission 80071) | Populus rhizosphere microbial communities from Tennessee, USA - Rhizosphere MetaG P. deltoides SRZDD1 (version 2) (version 2) | ecosystem: Host-associated > Plants > Roots > Rhizosphere >... | reverse complement strand
GCAGTAGCAGACGGCCTTCTCCTTATGTCAAAACTGTGGGCTGGTATTTCCTTCTACAAGAGCGAGCACGGGTCAAACTGTCAGCGGCTCTAACGCCTTTTGGCGAAGCTGGCGGGTCGACTCTTCGGGATCACCTTTAGCAAACACCGCCGAACCCGCGACGATCCATTCAGCGCCGTGGCGGACCACGCTGGCTACGTTATCCAGGCCAATTCCGCCATCTACCTCTATATGAACGTTCAAGCCGCGAGAGTCAATCATACCCCGCAGCCGACTTATCTTGTCAAGCGAAGTGCCTATGAACGACTGCCCTCCGAATCCCGGATTCACCGACATCACCAAGACGTAATCAACGAAGGGCAGCGCTTCTTCTATGGACCCGAGCGGCGTCGCGGGATTCAGCACGACGCCCGGGCGGCAACCCAGGTCTCGTATCGCCGCCAGCGTGCGATGCAGATGCACGACAGCCTCTACGTGGACCGATATCAGAGAAGCTCCCGCCCGCGCGAAATCGTCGATGTACAAATCCGGATCGGTAATCATCAGGTGGCAATCGAGCGGCAAATCCGTAGCGCGCCGAGCCGCCTTAACAACAAGCGGCCCGATGGTAATATTGGGCACGAAATGGCCGTCCATCACGTCGACGTGGATCAAGCCGGCCCCGCCGCGCTCGGCCGCTTTTATCTCGTCGCCAAGCCGCGCGAAGTCCGCGGACAAGATTGAAGGGGCGATCTCGATCATAGCGACCCGTTAACCAAATGCGTCAATCACGCTTCTAGTAGTTTGGACGATGAAATTGCGAGCACGAAACCTGCGACCGGGATTCAATGCCTGACTCTTGTTCTGAACGGGTCCGCTGCTGACCACTATGGTAAGAACGGAATCTTTTTTGACCGACGAGTTTGGACCCGGGCGAGTCTCGATCACCGAATTTGCTGGAACAGTCGTATCAGTGCGATGCTGAATCTTCACCCGCAGGCCGGCCTGTTCGGCGAGCTTCTGCGCTTCGGCTTCGGGTCTGCCGACGAGGTTGGGCACCTGCGTATCCCCGCTGCGGAATAAAGTGTAGATCGTCACGATCGCGCTCAGGAAGAAAGCGAGAGCTAACACGATCACCATGCCGAGTCTGCGCGAGAGCGTCCACGCAATGCTGCGAGGTTCGGCGTGGCCGGCGCTTCTTAAGGAGCTCATAGCCGGAGTCTAGCATTTACGTAGAAACGCTTTCAATTGGATAGGAGTTATTGTTCGGGCTACGGAGAGGCCGTCTCAAACTTCAATGTTCGTAGTACGGCCTTCAGGCGGAAGTTCGTATGGTGAGAGGTGAGAGCGCGTAGCTTGCCGCCGAAGAATGCGGGAACTACGAACTTCCGCCTGAAGGCCGTACTACGAACGTTCGTTTCTTCACAGAGAGCCGCCCGTACAGTTCTTTAAGGAAGGGAAGCAACAATGTGGGCGCTTTGCTGTATCTCAGCGCTGGCGAGCCAAAACAACGAGAGCAAACCATAAAAGCCGATTACGAAAACCGCCAACATCACCGCGGAATAACCGATCACCACAAACCGCAATCCAGTGTCTTCCGCGTATAAGTGCTCTGAGTTCTCCATCTCTTCCTCCGAATCTCAACGTCTAATACGGTCGCGAGCTGAGACTCGGATTTAATGGCTTCATTCACCTGAAAGGCTCTTCCACATGCGGCTCAACCAACCAGAGTCTTCCTCTCGCGCGGTCAATCGCTCCAACTCTCCCGCATCGAGCCACACGCCATGACACTTGTTACAGCGGTCGATCTGCACGTCTTCATAGGTGATCTCGACAAGCGTGCCGTCACATTTGGGACAATGGATTATGGCGGCGTCGGCGGCCCGCTTCTCGCGAAGCTTCTCGATCAACTCCTGCTCCTTGCGGCGAAAGTATTCTTCCTCGAGCGACTTCTCGCGTTCATCCCAAATCTTGGACATATGAGACCTCCTTGGAAGGCTTCTTTGCGGCTTAGCGAGTCTTTGCGTGCTTTGCGCGAAACCGACCGCCATTGACGTTCTATTGTATTCCCCAAATGTCTCCGTTCAGAATTTACCTATCGTTGCCCACCTTGATTATCTGGTCGATAACTTTTGGATCATCAGGGAGCAGCCCAACTTTCGCAAGCCGCGGAGTCAGCGTGATCCAGTTCTTATCCAAGGTAAACACGCGCCGGAACAACGGCAGCGAATCGTCGACGCGTCCCATATTCACCAGGGCTACGGCGTGCCAGTAGACCATCTCGGCGTTGTCGGGAGCGAGCTGCGCGGCCGCACCGTACTCGCGAAGCGCGCGCTCATTGTCCTTTTTCTCGACCGCCAAATCGCCCGCGTTCATGTGATTGTAAGCGCGCTGCAGCGTGATCAGCCGACGAAGCTCCTTCAGTGGCTCAGAGCTGTCGTCAACTCGCAGGTCGAAGATCCGATCCTCCCAAGCGCGGCCGGTAGGCTTGCCGGTCACAATGACTATGGCAGCCGATTGTTTGCCTCTGATGTCACCGCCTGCCGCCTGTGCGGCTTCAAGCGCAGCCATCATTCTCTCCGCGAGATCGCCCTTGGTGGTTTCAAACGCGCGCGACATTGCAGGCCACACCTTGTCGTTCAGCATCAAGTTCGCTTGCACCGAGTAGTCTTTCCCGACGATGTGCCCGGCGGCCTGAATGTCCTTTGAGCCGGTGTGAGCAGCGACGCGCCCCTGCGCATCGATCATCGCGACCTGCCGGACATCCCTCCCATCGTCGCCGGCAAGCAACCCCTTCAGCGCATCAGGAGCGCTCTTGCCCGCGCGCATCAAATCGAGTCCGAGTTTCCCATAGCTCGGATCGACGAACGATTGGGTGGCAACGGCGCCGATGCCGGCTTCAGCCCACGGCACGATTGAGCCGACGGAGAACCAGTGAGACTGAACGGCGACGCCAAGCTCGCCGGTCGCAGGGTCTCGCGCAACGATTGAGAAGGTGTGCACGGGCCGCTTTGAGTTCTGGCCTCGATCATGAGTCTGGCCAGCGATAATCGGGGCCAGTAAAAAAATTACCAGCGTTAGACGCATAGTGTGCACAGCGAGCGAAAAGAATCCATTCATAGTCTAACCTCGAGTTAGTAATCTCTTCTTGGGGCTAACGCAACTAGTCGGAGGCGCCGGTCTAAACGCGGGTCAAGGCGCGAGCGCCAACTGTACCTTGATAGCCTGCTCGATCTTCCGCATATCGATTGGGGACAGACTTCCCATCAGATTGAGCAAACGGGTTTTGCTCACCGTTGTGAGTTGGTCTGCCATTGCCTTGTTCTGTTTGCCGTTGAGTTGAACGACCGCTTCGCTCGGATAAAGACGATCAAGGTTTGTGGTTAACGGAACGACCTGAACGCGATTCAAGAATCTGTTTGAGGAGTCGTTGCTGATGATGACACCCGGGCGTTTCTTGCGGATCTCTCCGCCGATAGAGTGTTCGAAGTTTACCCACCACACCTCACCTCGTTGCATCTGCGTCTCCGATCATTGCCTCGGCCCATTCAAGCGCCTCAGCTTCGCGAGTCTTGTCTTCGGCCATTCGACGGTAACCGGAGTCGAGGTCTGGCTCGCGCATCTTCGGTAGGATCAGAGACTCGATGAACTGACTTATGTCTTCCGGTCCACCGATTCTCTGCAATTCGTCGTAGACCCTTTCATCAACATTGATCGTGAGTTCTTTCTGCATAACCTTCTCCCGCGGTCTTACTGTTCGCTGGAATTCTACAGCAGAGGGCAAGTCGGATAAAGAGCAGCGGTTCGGCGCTACTGAACCGTCAGGGACTCTTTCCTCACAAGACCGCCGCTCTCGATGATCGTTGAAGTCACTTGGTTGATGTCAGCGTGAAGTCTCTTCTGTACCGCCCTACTGGTGCTTGAGATAGTTTAGAAATCCGAAAGCGCCCGTCGAATACCATACGATGAAAATTAAGATTGCCCATGGCAGGTTCCTGGCCAGTAACTGAGTCAGGAAGCCCTTCAGCGTCGGCGACTGAGCAGGCAGCGGGCTTAGGGCTAGCATAACCACACCGACCATCGGGAACATCGTGAGACCGTGAATTGCAGGTCCAAGCCACCACGACCTCGCTGCAAAGGGCCTTACCAAGAGCCAGTAGCCACCACATACAATCCCGAGGAGTAGAAAAGAATCTCCGAGGAGATATGAGTACCGGCGCCTCAATTTGACGGGATCAACCCCCTCTCGAAAGACAAAGAAAACAACATGAGACACATAACAAAAGAAGAATAAGAGACCAATGGCAGGGAAAATCCCAAGTAGGACCTTTTGTACGTCGAGAGTCCTTGCTGCTTCGAGTACTCCAATGGCGTTCAAAACCCTTGCGAGATTGAGCGCAAACACGGGGTCGGAAAAGTCTACGTCTTTAATCAACCAGGCCATCACAAAGTACGAGAGGACCATAAATATGCCTGGCTCCGTTAGTGTGTTTGGCCCTGAGTCTTCCGCTTGCAAAAGGCCTGCTGCCTTGCAAGGGCGGAAATTGATGAGAAGAACGGTTCGCAGATAAATGGAAATTGTGTCGAAGATTCCTTCAATCCAGGATTCGATCTTATCTCTGAACTCAAAAGCTAGTTTTTCAGAAGGCTTCTCCATCAATTCTGAATATCAATCGGATGGTTCGATTTCGATGTTGATGTTGAGTTCTTTGACAATGCTGAGAATTCCTTACTTAACGAAGTGTGATCTCCCGCCGACAGCATTCCAGAGCTCAGGACCTTAACTCGTTCCATGCGGTGTCGCATCTGCTACCTATCCCGCAGCCTTCGAACCTGCTTCGATAACCTCCAACTCGCTGCGCTCTCGCCGCGCGCGAAGCACCTTCTTATCAAACTTCCCCACGCTTGTCTTCGGCACTTCGTCGATGAAAGCCCAGCGCTCGGGGACCCACCACTTCGCGACTCTCTCAGCAAGAAACGCGCGCAGTTGATCAGGCGTAGTCCCGGCGCCGTCCTTCAACACCACACACGCGAGCGGTCGTTCGTCCCATTTCTCATCGGGCACGCCGATCACCGCGGCTTCGATCACGTCAGGATGAGCCATCAACGTCGTCTCAAGCTCGACGGTGGATATCCACTCGCCGCCCGATTTGATCACGTCCTTAGCGCGGTCCGTAATCTGAATAAACCCCTTCTCATCGACCGTTCCGACGTCGCCCGTTCGCAGCCAGCCGTCGTGAAACTTCTCAGGCGTGTCGTCGCCGTAATAGGACGCCGTTATCCACGGGCCTCGCACTTCGATCTCGCCGACGGCGTCACCATCCCAGGGGAGAACCGCGTCGCCGTCGGTCAATCGCATCTCGACGCCCGGCTTGATGCGGCCTGTCTTCGACCGCCAATCCATGAGTTCTTCCTCGCAGCACCCCTTCGGCGGATAAGCGATCGCGGCAAGCGGACTTGTCTCCGTCATTCCCCATGCCTGAATGATCTTCACGCCGAAGCGCTGTTCGAATCTTTCCATCAAGCTCCGAGGCACCGCCGATCCTCCGCAGATAACCATTCGAAGCGAAGAGAGATCGACCGGGTTATTCTCGGCGTAGCGAAGCACATCGTTCCAGATTGTCGGCACGGCGCCCGAGAAGGTTGGCCGCTCAGCCATCATCAACTTGCATAAGGACTCAGCTTGAAGAAAGCGGCTCGGCATAATGAAGTCCGACCCCGCCATCCATCCACCGTACGGCAAGCCCCAGGCGTTGGCATGAAACATCGGGACTATGGGAAGAATTCGATCGTGCTCGGTCAGTGCGAACACAGACCCGGCGCACTGGGCGAGCGAATGCAGGAACGTCGAGCGATGCGAGTAGACCACGCCTTTGGGATTGCCGGTCGTTCCGCTGGTGTAGCACATCGCCGCTGCCGCGCGTTCATCAATTTCCGGCCAGTCGAAGCTCTGTTCTTCAGAAGCTATTAGGGTTTCGTAGCGCAGAACCTTTCCAAGCGCCGACGCGTCGCCGTCACCCACAACGATGTAGCGCTCGACGGACTTCAAATCATTTGCCACGCGCGCAAGCAGCGGGACAAGCGAATCGTCTACGATGATGAATCGATCCTCGGCATGATTGATGATGTACGTGAGCTGGTCAGGAAACAGCCGGAGATTGAGCGTATGCAGCACGGCTCCCATGCAAGGGATCGCGAAGTAAGCTTCGAGATGTTCTTGCGTGTTCCAGGAGAAGGTCCCCACCCGATCGCCTTCGCCAATTCCCAGCCGCTTGAGCGCTGCGGCAAGGCGCTCGGCTCGGTTGGCGACTTCGGAGTATGAAGCTCGGCGAGATCCGTCGCCCATGAAGGTGACTACTTCGCTGTCGGCGTGAACCCGTCGGCCGTGTTCGAAGATGTGATTGATCGTCAACGGACGATCCTGCATCGTGCTGAGCATAGTAATCTCCTTGGAGATTGAGTCTTACGAGGAGCCATTGCAGTGATTCATGATGGCGAGTTTGGATTATCTTCAACTGCAGGTCGGAGGGCAACCCAATTCGAGGAAGGGGATTCGGAGCGTGGCGATCGCTGGCGTCTAAGCGGAGCGATGGTGGGCGCGAACAGTGTCTGGTTCGTTGGAATTGGGGCCGGCTGGCAGTGGTTGTCGAGCAGTCGGCAATCATCTGCCAGCCATCATTGATGATGAACTGTCCAAGTCCATTGAGTGGGAGCCCTCTGAAGCCTCCGGGAGGATCTGAGTATCTTCCGACGACAAGTTACGCCAGAGTAGCCGGATCACATCCTTACTGCGCCAACGACGCTGACCCAGCGCACAAGGTTGCTAGGCGCACGCAGTGACGAAACCTTTGATTGTCTGTTACTCTTTGTTGCCTTTCCGGTCGCGCTCTTTCTCAGGCTTTTCCTTACACTCGAGAACGGCCACAGCTCTTCGTTTCACTACAGCTATCCAATAATGTTCCACAATTTGCCCTGCGAATTCGACACGGGCACGGCCAGTAAGTCTCACACTCTCATCACGGAATGGGCAATTATCTGGACACTCCTGCTGGTCGATCCAGGCATCCCCAGCACCCAGGGCTAAAGTTTCTGCCAACGTTGTAGCAACCGTGACTGCGGCTTGGCGAGTTGCTCCGTAGCCCACACCCAGCACAGTCAGTTGTTTAATGTTGCGGCCACAATGTGCCATGACAAAACTCCTTTCGTTCTTTGTTTTGATGGTGCAATTCTTTAAAGATCACCTAGCATCATGTTTGGGCCACCTTAGGGAGAACTCACCACTATATTGACCAACGTAAGCCCCGAGGCACCGTCTGTTATGAATACCCCGTGGCGCGCAGGGGCACCCAGCGGAAGATTACCGGCCGGGGCTAGAGGCGGTGTTGTAACCGCTATCTTGATATCCTGCTTCCCATCATTGTTCACGTCGGTGACCATCAAGCTAACAGCACTTTGTGCGTTAAAAGACGCGGTGGGAGGAGGACTCCCCGGGCCCGCGTTTATCGTGGCGTCCTGCACATTTGTGCTCGCGCTTGTGTTTGCTATACGCGTCCCTACGGACGCCGAGGCTGATGTAAACTGTCTCTGTCCGAACTGAGCGTAAACCCAGACGCTCAGCACTACGACCAGCGTGGCGGCCACAGTGGCAAGCGCGACTAATCTCTTTCTGGACATAGCGATTCTCCTTTTTTAGTACCAGGCCGGACTGGATATGCTGATGTTGAGAAGTGTGAGCCCGGTAGCTCCGTTGGTCACAAAGACTCTGTATTTGGCGGGCTGAGCGCTGGGCGGAGGAGAAGGTGAATCGACCACTACGAGGATTATGTCGTTGATTCCATCTCCGTTCACATCCGCATTGGCTTCAAGGGCGGCTCTCTGTCCAGCCTCAAATCCAACCAAAGTTCCAGTCGTTGAGTCGAAGATAGGCGTTAACGTTGCGCTGGTTGCTGTAGTAGTACTCGCGATCTCAGCCGTCTTTGGCGGCGCTGCCTCGGCAGCTTCCCCAAACACCTCCCAGATACTAAGCACCGCAAACATCACCACGGGTATTGTCGCAACGACTATGGACTTCCGGCACATAAGTTACCTCCTTATCTCTCTCCGGATTATCGGCTTGTTACTCAGCACGGCTCGCTGCTCACGTCTTATTAGTTCGGCCTGGCGCGGAAAGCTTTACTTTGTTCCCTGAAGAATATTCCGGCGGCGCGGTAAAGGAATTCTAAGCTAGCTGCACTTCTACTAATGTGCTAGAGACTATTATGATCGTCAAAAGCCAGCTTTGGGCCAAAGCGCCCGAACACACGTCGGCGCGCCACTGTTCATTCGTCGACTAACAGTAGCCTTGCTTATGAAACCAGCTGCAACTATGATACGCGCCATGCCCGCGCAGGATGACCTCGGCGCGACTTATATCCGGCAGCTCATGCAGGGCCGCAACGTAGAGGAAAGTTTTCTCTGGCTGTTCCGCAGGTATCATTCCGCAGTATCGCGATTCTTCTCCCGGAGGGGGTTCTCTCAAGAAGACTGTCGCGACTTGACGCAAGATGTTTTCTTCGCGGTGTACGTTGGCGTAAAAAACCTGCGCAGCGAGGACGCGTTTATCACATGGTTGTTTTCGATAGCGCGAAATGTCGCGCTTCGTCACTGGGAGCGCCAGATGAGGCACGCCAAACTCGAGTTGGTACCATCCCGTGATGTGGACGCCGAAGAGGGCGGCACCGCAGCAGTGGATCGGGTGGCCGGCTCGGACCCCGATCCCCTGAGCCAGATGCTGGATCTCGAGAGAGTCGAGGTGGTGGGCGCCGCTCTCGAGAAACTGCCGGGCCGCGAGCAGGCTTGTTTGAGGGCAAGCCTGATCGAGGATCTCAGCTACAAACAGATCGGTGAGCGTTTGGGTATCAGTGAAAACACGGTGGCCGTTCACGTCCACCGCGCTATGAAAGCGCTGAGGAGCCGGTTGAGGGGAGACGTCTGACGATGGACGATACTGAGCTCCGTCGCCTCGCAGGGGAGGCGTTTCAACAAATGCAAGGGGAAGCATCACATCTATCTCTCGAGCAGACAGCCGAGTTCGCCCGAGGCGAATTGTCCGGCTCTCGTCGAGACGAGGTCGAGAGGCATTTGACCGAGTGTGCGCCGTGCCGGCTGCGAGTGGATGAGCTCGAGCAGTTTCTCGCCGATTGTGAGAGCCCGTCCCGCGAAGACCTGACCGAGGAGTGGCAGAAGATTCGGTCGCGGATCTTGTGGCACAAAGCCGTCACATCGGCGCCTAGATGGGGCGCGATCGCGGCCGTGGTGATAGTAGCCATTGGGTTAACGTGGCTGGTCATCTGGATTCTGACGCCATCGCCGGCTCGACTGCTCGCCCAGGCCTATCACCAGCAACGCAGCTTCGACTTGCGGCTCGCGGGCGCTGAGTACGCCCAGGTGCGGCAGCAGAGAGGCGGCGAGTCCGTCTTCAGTTTTCCAGGAGCCCTGTTGAAAGCCCAGGCGCGTCTGGCCGAAGAGATCAAATCCAATCCCGACGATCCCGAAACCCTGCGCCTTAAAGGCGAAGCGGAAATGATGGTGGGCCAAGCTGCGGCAGCCGTTCAAACACTGGAGAGGGCCCGGGATCTGCAACCTCAGGACGCCCATATCCTTTCAGATCTCGGAGCGGCATACGCCCTGCGAGGCGACCTTGAAAAGCAGTTTGACGATTATGCGAATGCGCTCGAGTATCTCGGACGCTCTGTTCATCTGCGGCCGGGGGCGTTGGAGACGATCTTCAACCTCGCGCTGGTGCTCGAACGAATGATGCTCAAGGACCAGGCGATTGAAAAATGGGAAGAGTATCTGCGGCTGGACAACGCCAGCGATTGGGCGAAAGAGGCCAGGGAGCACTTGTCCGGTCTCACAGCCGAGCTGAAATCGCGGGAAGATGCCCTACATCAGATCGTCAACGATCCGGCCCAGTTTCTTGCGATGGCTGCTTCAGGAAATGGGGTGGACGCCGAAGCCTACCTGCGAGACGTTGCGGTGACGAAGTGGTTGCCTCGCGTGGCGTCGGACAATTCGGCAAAGGAAGCGACAGTGCGGCTCGCGCAAATCCTAAAGGAGCGGCATGGCGATTTCTGGCTGGCTGAGATAGTCAATTCCCGCAGTGGATCGGAATTGCTAACGGGCCTCGAAGAACTCGCGGCCGCGCGTTCGGCCAACCAGAGAGGCAATGCGGAGGCCGCAATCACGGCCGCGCGGGACGCGCAACAAATCTTTTTGCGCGCCGGAAATCGCCCGGGGAGTCTCTGGGCGCGGTTCGAAGCCGTCCTGAGTTTGCACCGTCTCTTGCGCCGGGATGAATGTCTTGCCGCCGCAGAAGAGCTTATACACGACATAGGCGTGCATCCGTATATTTGGCTACGCACGCAGCTCCTGGTCATAGATGCCACGTATACGATGCGCGCGGGCCGGTTGAGCGAAGCAGCACCTCTCCTCCGTGAGGCAAGAAGAATTAGTCAGGCAGCCGGCTTTGGCGAAGCCCAATTGAGGGCGAGCATCAACTATCTCGACTGCATCCGGCATATCGGACTTCCATCAGAAATCTTCGCGGCAGCCAGAGCCTCTTTACAGACTTTCTGGAGCGGAGCTTACCCGGCAATTCGCTTCCAGCAAATCGCCAGTCGGCTGCGCAGCATCGCAGTAGGCGCGGATCAAAAGTACGCAGCCTGGTTTTTCGCGCGCAGCGACTTGTGGGCCGCCGGAGCGACACGCGACGCGGCGGTTGAGGCCACGGCGCGTGCAAACCTCGCGGTCGCGGCCAAAGCCATCGGAGAAGACGATGAGGCAAGGGCACAGCTCGAAATAAGCGAGCCGCTCTTTGCGAAGCTTCCAGTGGCGTATCGCCTGGAGCCGATGATCGATCTCGCCAACATCGAACTAGGCCGGCGGGATGTTGACGATGCGCTGAATCGTTTGGATGTGCTGCGAGCTGCGCTTGATCCTGCGCCGACGGTTCTGATCGAGACCCGTTACTATTCGGCGCTTGGCGAAGCCTATCGGCTGAAGGGTCTGCCTGATCTCGCCCTGGATGCATTTGGGAAAAGCATAGAACGTGGAGTGCGTCGAGTCGCGGCGTTGTCGACCGAAAGCGAGAGAGCCGGGGTGCTTAAGACGATCGAGAAGAGTTACCGCGGACTGGTCGCTGCAACTCTGTCGTTGCCCGGTGGGGACGCGGAGGCCCTGCGGACGTGGCAGTCCTTTCGTAATCTCGACACGGTCGGAACTCCTTCAAACGCTCATAGAGTCAACCACCCGGTTCTCTCGTTCGTTGAATTGCCGGACGGGTTCGTCAGTTGGCTCGCCTGGAAAGACCAGGTCAGGATGCATCGATTCAACGCGTCGAAAGATGCTGTCGCAGAGGTCGTGGGTCGCTTTCGCCGCGAGTGCAGCGATCCCGGGAGCGGGCGGCTCAGGCTATTGAAGGACGCGCAACAGCTCTACCAATGGATGGTCGAACCCTTTGCGACTGAATTAGCGGATCAAGATCGGAACTTGATCTTCGAGCTTGACGGCGTTCTCACAGGCATTCCAGTGCAGGCTCTGATTTCGCGAGACGAACAGTATCTTGGTGACCGGTTCTCGGTGTTGGTGTCATCGGGATATACGACCAAGCCACAAGCGGCGGCGCTGAGTCCTAATGCCAAGGCGCTAGTCATCGCGAATCCCTTGCTCGCCGGTGAGGGCGCCGCGCGATTTCCGAACCTGCCCGAAAGTCTTAAGGAAGCCGAGGTGCTTCGCACGACTTTCTCCGCCAACAGCGTACTGGAGGGCCCTAATGCCACTATCCGTGCGCTGGAAGGGTTGCTTCCGGCGGTCGATGTGGTTCACTTCGCAGGCCACGGTTACTCCAATTCGGACGGTGGTGCGTTACTGTTTGCACGGAGCGACTCGAAGGGCCCCGGTTACGAAATGTTGCGGTCGGCGGAACTGCGGCACCAGGACTGGTCACGTTGCCGGTTGGCGGTCCTCTCGGCATGCGCATCAGCAGAGGGAGAAATTCGTGGGCCGCATAACCCTGACAGTCTAGTACGAGCTCTCACTAGAGCGGGCGCTTCGCGGGTTGCAGCCAGCTTGTGGAATGTCGACTCGGCTGCTACCACGGAACTGATGAGGGCATTTTACAAATCTTTGGCCGGCGGCGCTGACCCAATGCAAGCTTTGCGCGTGGCACAGCAATGGATGCGCGCGCAGTCCAACTGGACACACCCTTATTACTGGGCTGGCTTTCAGATGTACGGAACAACATAGGAGAGAGCGAGGGCTGAAAAAATGGCAAGTGGAACACTGTATGTTTTCTTTCACGGGCTGTCGGTCATGTGGGAAAAAGACGACCGGATCGAGGTCGTATTGCCGCAAGTTCCCGGACACGTTTTCAAGGCCGGCACCTTCCTCGCCGAGGCATCAATCAGTTCGGAAAGCCCCCTGTCGTTAGAGGGGGTTACCGCAGGAAGCGCGAGTTTCTCTCAGACGAACTTTACCATCAACCTGCCGGATTGCTCGTTACGAAATAAAAGACGTGCAGCCACTCTGTTGCTCGATCGTCCAAAATCGATTCTTGGGTTCCGCCTTGCCGCAGACCCTCAAGGTGAGTTTGTCGTGACTAGAAACGACACGTCGGCCGGTTGGAAGAAGGTAGCGATTGTTCCGGTCCTGACGTACGACTACCAAGACGAGAACGACCTCGCTCTCAAAAACCACTATAACTGGGAGCCGTCCTCCTGCGGCGGCGCGACGAGCCTCCATATCATTTCGACATCCGAAGGACCGGAAGGCGACGAACACGATCAACAGACTCAGAACGTCTTGCGCAAAGTGCTCGGAGGTTATCCCGGAGTGACATTCAAAAAACCAATTACGCCGACTGACTGGAGGGACACGAAGAGTCCGAACTACCTGGCGGGTCCGGCGCCAAGCCCGGGAGCGGCGCCGAGCTTCAAGGCTAAAGGAGAGCACCTTGTCACTGGACAGAATGAGTTCGCATTCGCTCAGGCGGAATTAGAGGACTTCAGAGGCCGGCTAACGAGGCTTGGCCGGCTTGGGCGCATGAAACGAGCGGCGCAAACCATCGAGGGCCTGTGGCGCGATCCGGACCCGCTTGGCGAAGAGGTTTCAAACTGCATCGCGTATACCAACGTGCCGTAAAAGGAGTAAGTATGGGGATAGAAGAAATCAAAGCCAGGTTATCTGCTCACTTCTTTCAAGATCATCCGTCGCCTTGGGTGAACGGCATCGGAATTGGTTGGATACCCAGGAGGGATGAAAGGCCGGAAACTTTGGAGCCCCCGTGTGTCTTGGTATTCGTCGGAGCATCAACGCCGGAATGCGAATTGAGGACGATCAGAAACACAGTGACCGACATGGGCGGGGATAGCCGCTGCGTGTTACACACAAGCCGCTTCGTCGGTCTTCAAGCTACAACGGGCGCTTCATTCAGTTACCGCGCGCCACATCGATACAATCTGCCGCTTGTTAGTGTTGGTACGCTCGGCGCAGTGGTGAGAGCCGGAGGCAAGCGATACCTTCTTGGCTCCAACCACGTCATTGCTCACAATGGCAGGGCGAAAGTGGAGACCGAGGTGGTTGCGCCCGGCACGCGTGACGCTACGGAGGGTTCAGTGATAGGAGCACTGTCGCACGTCGTCAAGCTGAATGCTCCGCCGTGGCCGCTGAACGGAACTACGGAGGATCAAGCCAACAAGGTCGATTGTGCGCTAGCCGAAGTGACTGGCGCGATCGACGCTCCAACGCCGGTTGAAGTACTCTCCATTGGTCCCTCGCCCACTCCGATCCCAGTCACCAAGATGGGGCGCACAACGCTGAAGACCGATTCGTTGGTAAGTGTTTTTGATTGGGACGGATTCATTGATTACAGTTTTGGCACTTACTACTTCGCTGGCTTCTTAGGCGCTTATGACGAGCCTCAGACCAGTCCGTCGGGAACAAGAATCGTGTTTGCGGAGCCGGGAGATTCCGGAGCGCTGGTTGTGAATACACAGGGGCAAGGGGTCGGTTTGATAACAGCAAGGGCCTATGTTTTCGATGACTCTGGTCAGTTCACGGCCACCATCATATTGATGTGTTCTTTAAGCGCGGTTCGGGACGCGCTGGCTACACCAACTATGCTTGGAATCCCACTGGCCAAGATTGAGTTTTGGCGGTGACACATAATATCTGCTCCGGTCTTGCGCGTGACCTATGTCGCTTCTTGCGAGGCTTGCGGCTGAGCAGGGGAAGTAAGAAATTTGAATGATAGAAGCGCAGCCAGACCGGCCATCGCTGCTCCGAAGTAGAACGTCGCGGTCGAATCGATCATGTCCCACAACAAGCCTCCGATGTAGCTTGCTGCAATCTGCGTGACCCCGACGACCATTGAGTAAACTCCAATCGCTGTTGCGCGTCCCGCTTTCCCGGCGCTGTCGACAGCGAGCGCCTTCG
>Ga0114129_10008725_pt1 | contig 14451 bp, 12 predicted proteins | sample RhiMetdeltSRZDD1_FD_80071 | JGI IMG/M metagenome (GOLD analysis project Ga0114129, IMG submission 80071) | Populus rhizosphere microbial communities from Tennessee, USA - Rhizosphere MetaG P. deltoides SRZDD1 (version 2) (version 2) | ecosystem: Host-associated > Plants > Roots > Rhizosphere >... | reverse complement strand
TTCGCGTCCAGAGCCATCACCATGCCGTCGCGAAGGAGCACGAACGGGTTGATCTCGACCAACGTCGCGTCGACCTCGGCCAACACGTCGTAGGCCTTCGAGACCAGGTCGGCGGCGCCCTCGCGCGCCTCCGCGGGAAGGTGACCCGTCAGCCGGCGCGCCTGGTACGGGCGCAGCCCCCGGCCGGCATCGATGTGGACGCGCCGGATCGCCTCGGGGCTGGTGCGGGCCACCTCCTCGATATCGACGCCGCCCGCGTTGGAGACCATCGCCAGGTAGGTGCCGGCGCCGCGGTCGAGCGAGATCGCCGCGTAGTACTGGGCGCCGATGTCGACGAGACGTTCGACGAGCACGGCCGTCACGGGCTTGCCGCCGAACCCCTCCTCGAGCATCCGGGCCGCCTCGCGCGAGGCCTCCTCCGGCGAGTGGACGAGCTTGACGCCCCCGCCCTTGCCCCGGCCGCCCATCTGGACCTGGACCTTCACGGCGACGCCGCCGCCGAGCTTCGCCGCGGCTTCGGCCGCCTCCTCGGGCGTGGTCGCCACGATCCGTTCGGCCACGGGGATGCCGTGGCGTTCGAACAGGTCCTTGCCCTGGTGCTCGTAGAGATCCAAGGTCAGCTGGCCTGCTTCTCCGCCAGGCGTCCGTTCAGCCAGCCGACGATCTCCCCGGTGGATGCGCCCGGCGTGAAGATCTTCTCGATGCCGGCCTCCTGGAGGCGCGGGATGTCGTCCTTCGGGATGATCCCGCCGCCGAACACCAGCACATCGGCCGCGCCCTTGTCTCGGAGCAGCTGAACCACCTTCGGGAACAGCGTCATGTGCGCGCCCGAATGGCACGAGAGGCCGACGGCGTCCGCGTCCTCCTGGATCGTGGTCTCCGCGATCTGCTCCGGGGTCTGGTGCAGCCCCGTGTAGATCACCTCGAACCCGGCGTCGCGCAGGACGCGGGCGATCACCTTGACCCCGCGGTCGTGGCCATCGAGGCCCGGTTTGGCGACAATGATGCGGAATTTGCCAGGCACGTGGGCCAGTCTAGCGAGGGCTCGACGCTCCCCGGGCGACCCTTCCCGCCCGGGAACTCGTATGAAATGCGAGGTATGAGGTCCCGGTTTGAGGTTACATTTGCCCAGGCGGATAAACGGGACGGACGGAGACATGGGCAGACGGAGTTCCAGGCAGACGGCGGTCGTAGCTGACCGCCGCCCGCTCGAGCGCGGCCTGGCCCGTTTCCTCCTGGAGGAACGGGGTCTCCACGTCGTCGGCGAGGCCGCCACGATGTCGGACGTGCTCCTGCAGGCCCAGGAGCTCCGTCCCGACGTCCTCGTCCTGCACGAGAAGCTCGCGCTCGATCACGAGCCGGCGCTGATCGCGCAGATCCGGAGCACCTCTCCCCAAACCAGGATCGTCGTGCTCGCCGCCGACCGGAAGGCCCTCCCGCCCGCCCTGCTCCTGCTGGCGGACACCGTCGTCGAAGACGGTCCTGGGCTGACCGAGCTCGGCTTCGCGATCGCCGGTCCCGTACCCGCCGGACAGACCGACGATGACGAGGAGGAGGAGGACGACCGAGCGGCCGCCGCCGGGGCCTCCTCGAATTCGCGAGCCCAGCGTTGGGCAGACCGGCTGAGCGGGTTGGCGGTCGCCTCCGTCATCGCGCTCGCGCTCCTGTTCGCTCGGTCGCTCGCCCTCGTCGGGCCGTCCGGCGATGCCCAGGAACACGTCGACGCGGCCCTCGCTTCTCTCGACACGCTCACCAGTTCGTTGTCGACGGCCTCTCCCGAAGAGATCGCGGCGATCGCGTCCACGCTCGTCCAGGAGCGAGCGGCGGCGCAGCAGGCGGGTGCGGACGTCACGGAATTCGACCAGCGGGTGGTGAGCGAGCTGGCTGCGATGTTGGACTCCGTTTCTGCCCAGACGCGGCAGATCCTCCTCGCGATCCTCGAGGAGGTGTATTCGGACAACGACCAGCCTCCGCCGTCACCTCCGCCGACGACTCCCGGTCCTGAGCTGACCGACACGGTGTCACCCGCACCCGCGACCTCGGCGACCGAGACCCCGATCCCGACGTCCGAGCCTCCGGTCTCGACGGAGTCCCCGTCGACACAGCCGCCCACGACCACGGAGCCGCCGGCGACGACGACCGAGCCCGCGACGACGACGGAACCGACGACCACGACCGAGACGACGACGACCACGACCGAGACGACGACGACCACGACCGAGACGACGACGACGACGACCACGACCGAGACGACGACGACGGAACCGACGAGCACCACGACTGAGACCACGACGAGCGAGCCGACGACCACGACGGAGCCGACGAGCACCACGGAGCCGCCGACGTCCACGACCGAAACGCCGACCACGACCCAGCCCGAGACGACGACCGAGACCACGAGCCCGCAGACCCTCAAGAGCGCAGGCACCAAGTCGGGCGTCCTGTTGCTCCCGCCGGCGATCGTCCTTCTCCTGACGGGCTCCGCGTTCGCCCGTCGGAAGGCGATCCGTGAGGACGAGCCGACGGACGACGACTGAGGACGGCGGGAACCGCCCGCCTGCGATACTTCGAACGTGGCCGGCAAGAGGAGACGCTTCCGGTTCCGCCCGCCCGGACTGAAACCCACGACGAAGGTCGGAACGCTGGGTCCGTACCGCGGGCGGCTCGGTCTCGCCTGGGTGATCGCCCCGATCGTGGCCGGCGCCGTGATCCTGGTCGCCGGCTACCTCGTGCTCACCCGGTGACGCTCGCCGGCTACTGCTGGCCTCCCTCGGTCGCGCGGGGCGAGCCGGCCGCCCTCCACGTCTCGACCGATGCGGGCGCGTTCGACGTCGAGGTCGCCCGCGAGGGCGCCGAGCGCGAGTTCGTCTGGCGCGCCTCCGACGTGCCCGCCGGTCACCACCCCACTCCCGACGACGCGTCGAGCAAGGGCTGTGGCTGGCCGTCGGCGCTCGAGATCCCCGTGGGGAACTGGCGATCGGGCTACTACGCGGTGAGCCTCATCGCGGGCGCGGAACGTCACGACGCCTTCGTCGTCGTCCGCCCCGAACCCTCGGACCCGGCCCTGATCTTGCTGGTGCTCTCCACCACGACCTGGCACGCCTACAACGACTGGGGCGGACCCTCGCTGTACACCGGCGGCACGCGCGTCTCGTTCCGGCGGCCGTTCGCCAACGGCTTCCTCGTCAAGCCCGAGCCGATCGGCCGGATGATGCAGCCCGAGCCCGACCGCGAGGCGATGGGCTTCCGGACGTGGGCGCGGGCGAACGGGGTCTCGGACTGGTGCGGCGGCGCGGGCTGGTTCACGTACGAGCGGACGTTCACCCGATGGGCCGAACGCAACGGGTTCCGGGTCGACGTCGCCGTGAGCCAGGATCTCGAACGACATCCGGACGCTCTCCACGGCGCGCGACTGTACGTCAGTGCCGGCCACGACGAGTACTGGTCGTGGGGCATGCGGGACGCGTTCGACGGCTTCGTCGCCGGTGGTGGCAACGCCGCGATCCTGTCCGGGAACACGTGCTTCTGGCAGGTCCGGTTCGACGAGGACCACGGAGGGATGACCGGCTACAAGTACCGAGCCGACGAGGACCCGGTCCGCGGAACATCGGACCGGCACCTCCTGACCGGCTGCTGGTCGGACCGGCGCATCGGCCGCCCGGAAACCGAGACGATCGGCCTGACGTTCACGCGCGGAGGGTACGCCCGTTACGGCCTCGGCGCGCCGGACGGCCCCGGCGGGTACACGGTCCACCGGCCCGAGCACTGGGCCTTCGACGGCACGGAGCTATCAGCGGGGGACGCGTTCGGCGATGCGGACGCGATCGCCGCGTACGAGTGCGACGGGTGCGCGGTCGAGCCGGATGATCACGGAAGGCCCACGCCGACCGGCGTGGACGGCGCGCCCGAAGGGCTCGAGATCCTGGCGACCGCCCCGGCCCACCTGTGGGCGCAGGAGGAGCAGCCGACGCGCTACGCGCACGAGCCGGGCGAGCTCGAGACGTGCTCGACGGCCGTGTTCGGGGACGCGAGCCCGGAGCACCTGGCCGAGCTCGGGGACGGACTCGCCGTGATGGGGGTGTTCGAGCGCCCGGGCGGGGGGACCGTCGTGAACGTCGGCGCGACGGACTGGGTCCTCGGTTTGAACGACCCTGTGGTCGACCGCATCACGAGGAACCTGCTCGAACGCCTGTCGGCCTAGCCTCAACCCACCTTGCGGAGCGGCGCATACGCCACCAACAGCCGCTTCTCCCCCGCGTCCTCGAACCGTACCGTCGCCTCGGCGTCGGTGCCCGCGCCGCTCACGGTCAGGACCACGCCCTCGCCCCACTTGTCGTGGAGCACGGTGTCGCCGGCCGCGATCTGTGGGATCTCCCGCCTGCCCTCGACCGCGGCTCGGATCGGCGAGACGGTGGCGCCGTCCCCGATCGACGTCTCGCCCTCCTCGAGCGCCTTGACGAGCTCGGACGGGATCTCGCCCAGGAAGCGCGACGGCGGGCTGTAGGAGGTCGAGCCGAACAGCGTGCGGCTCCACGCGTACGTCAGGTACAAGCGTTCGCGGGCGCGCGTCACGCCGACGTACATCAGCCGGCGCTCTTCCTCCAACTGCGCCGGGTCACCCATCGAGCGGTAGTGCGGGAACACGCCGTCCTCGAGCCCGATGATGTATACCACCGGGAACTCGAGCCCCTTCGCGTTGTGCAGCGTCATCAGGGTGACGCTTCCGGACTCCTCGTCGTACTCGTCCTGCTCGGACACCAGCGAGAGCTGCTCGAGGAAGTCCGACAGGCTCCCGTCGGGCGATCGCTGCTCGAACTCGGCGGCCACCCCACCGAGCTCGCGGATGTTCTCGATCCGACCCTCGGCCTCGACCGTGCGCTCGGCCTCGAGCTCGAGCAGGTAGCCCGACTCGGTGGCCGCAGCCTCGACCATCCGCTGCGGGCGGGCGCCCGAGTCCAGCGCCTCCTGTAAACGATCCATCACGCCGACGAAGCCGGACACCGCGCCCTTGGCCCGCGCGGCGAGCTCGGGGATCCGGTCGACCTGGCGGCAGGCCTCGAGGAACGCGATCTCTTCGAACGCCGCGTAGCCCTCCAGCGAGGCCACGGTCGCGTCGCCAACCCCGCGCTTGGGCGTGTTGACCACCCGGCGGGCGCTGATCACGTCCTGCGGGTTGATCAGCAGCTTGAGGTACGCCAGGACGTCCTTGATCTCCTTGCGTTGGTAGAACCGCACGCCCCCGACAACCCGGTACGGGATGCCGGCACGCATGAACACGTCCTCGAGCACACGGCTCTGCGCGTTGGTCCGGTAGAAGACCGCGACGTCCGCGTACCGGTGGTTCTCGTCCTCCACCAGGCGATGGGTCTCCTCGGCGACGAACAGCGCCTCCTCGTGCTCGTCGTCGGCCCGGAAACGGACCGCGAGCTCGCCCTCGGCGGTCTCGGTCCACAGGGACTTCGGCTTGCGCTGCACGTTGTGCTCGATCAGCGCGTTGGCGACCGCCAGGATGGTCGACGTGGAGCGGTAGTTCTGCTCCATCAGGAAGACCTCGGCGTCGGGATAGTCGCGCTCGAAGTCCAGGAGGTTCTGGATCGTGGCACCGCGCCACGAGTACACCCCCTGGTCGGCGTCCCCCACGACGCAGACGTTTCGGTACTTGGCGGCCAGCAGGTTGACCAGTTGGTACTGCGCGCGGTTCGTGTCCTGGTACTCGTCGACCAGGACGTAACGGAACCACTCCTGGTAGTGCTCGAGCACCTGCGGGTGGTCGCGGAACAGCCGGACGGTCTCCGTGATGAGGTCGTCGAAATCGAGGGCCCCTGCCGCGCGCTTGCGTCGCTCGTACTCGACGTAGACCTTCGCGATCGTCTGCTCGTAGAAGTTCCCCGCAAGCTGCTCGAACTCCTGCGCCGACAGGACGTTGTCCTTGGCCTTGCCGATCGCGGCCGCCATCGCTCGAGGCGGATACCGCTTGATGTCGAGGTTCTGGTCCTTGAGGACGCTGGTGATCAGGCGTTCGGTATCGCCGTCGTCGTAGATGGTGAAGCTGGTCGGCAGGCCCAGGTGGTCGTGCTCGCGCCGGAGGATGCGGGCGCAGGCCGAGTGGAACGTCAGGATCCACATCCCCTTGGCGATCCGCTGGCCGAGCAGGCCCTCGACGCGTTCCGCCATCTCGCGGGCGGCCTTGTTCGTGAAGGTGATGGCCAGGATCGCGTACGGGTTCACGCCGTGTTCGCGGATCAGATAGGCGATCCGGTGCGTGAGGGCCCTGGTCTTGCCCGAGCCGGCCCCGGCCACGATCAGGACCGGGCCCTCGGTGTGGAGGACGGCTTCCGCCTGGACGGGGTTCAGGGATTCCAGGAGCGGAGACACGACGGCCACGGCCCGATTGTAGGGGTCGACCGGGACGCGTTCGGGCCGGCTCAAGTCTGCGGGTGGAACCTGCGACACTTCTTGGGATGGCGGACACGAAGACGCTCGGCGAGAGCACGGTCCCCGAGCCCGAGGAGGCCAGCCCCCGCAAGAAGCGGAGGCGCCGGGGGCGGATCCTGCGGATCATGGGCCTGGTGCTCATCGGGGCAGCCCTGGTCCTGGCGGGCTACCTGTGGTGGCAGCTGTGGGGCACGGGGTTCGCGACCCGCAGGGCGCAGAGCGAGCTCCGGCCCGGGTTCGAGAACAAGATCGACACCCTCGACCCGCAGGACGCGCCCGATCGCGTGGCCAAGGTCCCGGGCGACGCCGTCGCGATCATCCGGATCCCCGAGATCGACGTCGACTACGTCGTCGTCGAAGGGACCGACACCGAGGCCCTCAAGAAGGGTCCCGGCCACTACACCCAGACCGCCTACCCCTGGCAGGACCACGGCCGAGTAGGGATCGCCGGCCACCGGACGACGTACCTCGCGCCGTTCTGGTCGCTGAACGAGCTCCGTCCGGGCGATCGGATCGTGCTCGCCACCGAGTACGGCATCTTCAACTACCGCGTGACGCGGAGCGTGGTCACGCCTCCGAGCGGGATCCTGCCCTCGGGCGCCTCGGTCCTCGACCAGACGAACGACCCGACGCTGGTCCTTACCACCTGCAACCCGCGGTTTTCGGCGTCGACGCGTCTGGTGGTGCTCGCCGACCGCGTGAACTGACGCGGGCACCCTCGCGCCCGGTTGCAGGAGACGAAGCTCGGTCGGTACCGTCCTGGGATGGCCGCCGGCTCCTACGAGAACATCGACCCGAACGTCCTCAAGCGGCTCCCGAACCCCGGTGGCGCGATGGAGCTCAAGCACAAGGCCCCCGAGGTCACGTTCCTCGGCGCGCGTGATCAACCCGACTTCGGCACGTTGTACATCACGTTCTATCCCGCGGAGACGGTGATCGAACTCAGATCACTGAAGGAATACCTCTACCAGTGGCGCGACAAGGCCGCGTCCTATGAGCGGTTCCTGGACGTCGTGTACAACCATCTCATGGAGGTGTACCAGCCCGTTCGACTGCGCTTGGTGTTCGAGACGCGGCCACGAGGCGGCATATCGAGCAAGCTCTCGGTCGACTCCGATTGGGCGATCCGAGGCGGCAAGGAGCAGTTCCGGGATTGGGTCGGCCTGGACGACACCTGGTAGCGATCTACTCCCACTCGATCGTGCCGGGCGGCTTGCTCGTCACGTCGTAGGCGACGCGGTTGACGCCCGGGACCTCGCGGACGATCCGGCTGGCGATCCGGTCGAGCACCTCGTGCGGGAGCCGAGCCCAGTCGGCGGTCATCGCGTCCTCACTGGTAACGGCCCGCACGATCACCGGGTGCTCGTAGGTCCGGCCGTCGCCCATGACGCCGACGCTTCGAACCTCCGCCAGCAGGACGCAGAAGGCCTGCCACGTCTCCTGATCCAGGTTCGCCCGCCGGATCTCCTGCCGGACGATCGCGTCGGCGGCCCGGACCACCGAGAGGCTCTCCGCAGTGACCTCGCCGACGATCCGGACCGCGAGTCCGGGTCCCGGGAACGGCTGGCGCTGGACGACCTCCTCGGGGAGCCCGAGCTCGGAGCCGACGGTGCGAACCTCGTCCTTGAACAGGTCTCGGAGCGGTTCGACGAGTTCGAGGTCCATGTCCTCGGGGAGCCCACCGACGTTGTGATGGCTCTTGATCGTGGCCGCCGTGCCCGAACCACTCTCGATCACGTCGGGGTACAGCGTGCCCTGAACGAGGAAGCGCGCGCCGCGGTGGTCCCGCGCGACCTCCTCGAACACGCGGATGAACTCCTCCCCGATCGCGCGGCGCTTGCGTTCGGGATCGGTGACGCCCTCGAGACGCGCGAGGAATCGGTCGGCCGCCTTCACGTGCACGAGCGGGACCCGGAAGTGCCGGCCGAAGGTCTCCTCCACCTGTTCCGGCTCGCCCTCGCGCAGCAAGCCGGTGTCGACGAACACGCAGGTGAGCTGGTCGCCTATCGCCTTGTGGACGAGCAGCGCTGCCACGGCCGAGTCCACGCCGCCCGAGAGCGCGCACAGCACCTCGGCGCCGCCCACCTGGGAGCGGACGGCGGCCACGGCTCGCTCGATCACGTTCGCAGGAGTCCACTCGGGGAGCAGGCCGCACCCGTCGTAGAGGAACCGCTTCATCACCGCGGTGCCCTTGGGCGTGTGGGCGACCTCCGGATGGAACTGCACCGCGAACAGCCCGCGTTCGGGATCCTCCATCGAGGCGATCGGGATGGCCTCGGTCCGGGAGGTGACCCGGAAGCCCTGGGGCGCAGAGGTCACGGCGTCCCCGTGGCTCATCCAGACGTGCTCGACCGGCGCAAGGTCGGCCAGCAGGATGCCGGGCTCCCCGACATGCAGCTCGGTGCGCCCGTACTCGCGCTGCCCGGTGGCCGCCACCTCGCCGCCGAGCGCCCTCGCCATGAGCTGATGGCCGTAGCAGATGCCGAGCACCGGCACGCCGAGCTCGAACAGGCCGGGGTCGACGTCGGGAGCGCCCTCCTCGTAGACGGAGGCCGGCCCGCCCGAAAGGACCACGCCGGCCGGGCGCCGCGCGGCCACCTCGGACGCCGTGAGGTCGTGCGGGACGATCTCCGAGTAGACGTGGCACTCACGGATCCGGCGCGCGATCAGCTGCGCGTACTGCGCCCCGAGGTCGACGACCAGGACCGGCCGTTCGGGGGCCGGTCGCTGGGAACTGGTCACGATGCTAGTGGCCCATCCCCACGTGCTGGGCGGTCTGGTACGTCTTGCCCTCGGTCTTGATCGACGGCGCGATCACGAGCTCGGCCTTCTGGAACTCGCGGATCGTGGCGTACCCCGTGGTCGCCATCGACGTCGCGAGCGCCCCGAAGAGGTTGAACGTGCCGTCGTTCTCGTGCGCCGGCCCGATCAGGATCTCCTCGAGCGTGGCCACCTGCTGGGTCTTCACCCTGGCGCCGCGCGGCAGCGTCGGGTGGAACGTGGCCATCCCCCAGTGGTAGCCGCGCCCCGGAGCCTCGTACGCCCTGGTCAGGGGTGAGCCGATCATCACGGCGTCGGCACCGCACGCGATCGCCTTGGCGATGTCGCCGCCGGTCCGCATCCCGCCGTCGGCGATCACGTGGCAGTAGCGCCCGGTCTCGCGCAGGTGCTCCATGCGCGCCGCCGCGGCGTCCGCGATCGCGGTCGCCTGCGGGACGCCCACGCCCAGGACGCCGCGCGTGGTGCAGGCGTTTCCTGGCCCGACGCCCACCAGGACGCCGACGGCGCCGGTGCGCATGAGATGGAGCGCGGTCGTGTAAGAGGCACAGCCGCCGACGATCACGGGCAGGTCGAACGTGGCGATGAACTCCTTCAGGTTGAGCGGTTGGCTGTGGGTCGACACGTGTTCGGCCGAGACCACCGTGCCCTGGATGACCAGCAGGTCGAGGCCCGCGGCCACGACGGCCTGGGCGTGGCGTTCGACGCGCTGAGGCGTGAGGGAGGCGCACGAGACGACGCCCCCCTCCTTGATCTCTCGGATCCGCTGTTCGATCAGGTGGTCCTTGAGCGGCTCCTTGTACAGCTCCTGCATCCGGCCGGTCGCCTTCTCGTCGGGGAGCGAGGCGATCTCCTCGTAGATCGGCTCGGGATCCTCGTAGCGGGTCCACAGACCCTCGAGGTTGAGGCAGGCCAGGCCGCCGAGCTGCCCGATCCGGATCGCGGTCGCCGGCGAGACTCCGGCGTCCATCGCCGAGGCCATCATCGGGAGTTCGAACGTGTAGGCGTCGATCTGCCAGGAGATGTCGACATCGTCGGGGTCCCGCGTGCGCCTTGACGGCACGATCGCCACCTCGTCGAACCCGTAGGCCCGGCGGGCCTCCTTCCCCTTGCCGATCTCGATCTCCACCGCGCCTCCCCGATCAGACCCCGATACGCAGAAACGCCCACCCGCGTTCGGGTGGGCGTCGCCGTTCCATGGACGGCACGGTACCACGGGGCCCGGACCCCGAGGCCCTGCTCCCACGACGAAGGTCCGGGCCGGTTGCGCGAGCCCGAGACGGGGAGCAGACTCGAAAGCGTGAGGCCCTTCACCTGACGCTGATCGCACCGAGCACGAGGTCCTCCGTGGGCGCGGGCCCCTCCGGGCCCCCGCCGTATCCGTTCCCCGGGTCCACTTCGCCCAGACGAGCGTGAGCAGCGACGGACCTGTGGTCAGCGTCCCTCGGCGACGTGGCCGGTGTCGGTCAGGCGCAGGTCGGTCATCCCCGAATGCGACCGGTCGCCCTCCACCTTGGGCTCGTCGTCCTCGAGGTAGCCGAGCTCCTTCAGTCGGCTGAGCGTCCGCTGGAGCGATCCCTCCGGCGACTCGACCATGGTGTCGAGCACGAGCTCGGGGTGCTCCGGCACCTCGTAGGGGTCGTCCACGCCGGTGAAGCCCGTGATCTCGCCCGCGAGCGCCTTCTTGTACAGGCCCTTGGGATCCCGGTTCTGCGACAGCTCCTGGATCGTCGCGTGCACGTACACCTCGACGAACTCGCCGATCTGCGCCCGGACCTGGTCGCGCGTCTGCTTGTACGGGGAGATCGGGCAGCAGATCGTCGCCACGCCGTTACGGGTCAGGAGCTCGGCCACGAACCCGATCCGAAGGATGTTCGTGTCCCGGTCCTCCTTGCTGAACCCGAGTCCCTTCGACAGGTTCTGGCGAACCACGTCGCCGTCGAGGATCTCCGTCTTCATCCCGCGCGCCTGGAACTCGTGGTACAGCATCTCGGCGATCGTCGACTTACCGGCGCCCGACAGTCCGGTGAACCAGACGGTGAACCCCTTCTGTTCGGGGTGATGCGTCACAGGAAGCTCCTTCCGACGGCGCCCTCGGACGCCTCAAGGTCGTAGAGGGACAGTATGGAGGGACCGACATCGACCAGGTTGAGGTCCGGGACCTCACCCATCGCCTGACCCGGGAGCCCGGCCATCGCGAACACTCCCGAGCGGTCGTGGTTCGCTCCATCGGGGCCCGTATCGTTCTCGTAGGTATAGATGCTGCGATTGCCGATCGAGCCGACCGAGCGCCACGCCAGGTCGCCGAAGTAGACGATGAGATCCGGCGCCACCCCGCGGACCTCGGTATAGACCTCCTGCGGCTTGAGGACCCTGGTCCCGAGCGGCTCGCCGTCGGGGCCGGGAGCGGCTTCGATCCTTTGGATCAGCTCGTTTCGAACTTCCTCGTACCGGGCGGGTTCGACGATGCCATGCGGCTCGCGGCCCTTGACGTTGAGGAACAACCGGCCGTAGTAGCCGCCGTCGCCCCAGGCGACGGTGTTCGACCAGTCGATCGCGGCCTCGTTGATGGGAAGGACCTTCGACGGGTAGGCCTCGACGGTGAGGTATCGCTCGCGGATCAGCCAGTCGTTGAAGCAGAAGCCGCCCATCATCGGGCGCGCCCCGTGATCGCTCATCACGATCGTGATCGCGTCGTCTGGCAGAGCCCCCAGGAGCAAGCCGACCTGATCATCGAGGAACCGGTAGTAATCCTGGAACGCGCCCTCATACTTGTTGCCAGGCTCGTACAGCGGATGCGTCGGGTCCCAGTGCTGCCAGAACACGTGGTGTAGACGGTCCGGCGCGATCTCGCACAGCATGAAGAAGTCCCACGGCTTGTCGGCGGCGAGCTTCCGGCCGACCTGGAACCGGCGTTCGGTCATCTTGAACACCTGGTCCAGTGCGACGTCGTAGCCAGCGCGCCGGAAGTCGGGGATGTCGAAGATGTATTCGTTGCCCTCGCCGAGCTCGTCGACGATCTCGGTCTCGAGCTCGGTCGGGAACGCCCAGGACTTCGCCGAGGGCGGGGTGAGGAAGCAGCCGACCCGCCAACCGGGGAAGGCCTTGGGGGGCGGGAACGAGGGCGGAACGCCGATCAGCAGCGACCGCAACCCCTTGGCGCCCAGCAGGTCCCAGACCGCGGGTTCCTTCACCGCGTCCGCGGTGGCGATCGAAAGTCCCTCGTACGACGTGTCCTTGCGGTTGCGGAACCCGTAGATGCCGAGCTGGCCGGGCGTCTTGCCGGTCATCGCGCACGCCCACGCGGGGACGGTGATCGGCGGCGTGATGCTCGCGAGGTCGCCCCACATCCCCCGCTGCATGAGCGCGTGGATGTTGGGCGTCTCGGCGGCGAAGTCGCGGAACAGCAGCTGGGGCGTCGCACAGTCCAGCCCGATGACCGCGACCCGCGGCGTGTCGGTCACGTGCGAGCCCCTCGTCTTGGTCACGGAACGGGAGCCCGCCGGGCTCCCGCGGACATGCTACCAACGGCGTCGTGCCATGGGCCCGGCGACCTGCGAGGATGCGCCCCCGTGAAGCTCCTGCGGCGGGTCCTCGTATGGCAGGCGGCCCTGTGGGCCGGGTTCGGCCTGGTCCTGGTGATCGCTCCCGGGTGGGTGGTCGAGACCGTGTTCGACCAGCCCCCGCTCGGCGAGGAAGCGTGGCTGCGCGTCTCGGGCGTCATGGCGATCGCGCTCGCCGGCATGATGGTCCTGGTCTCCCACCGGGTCGAGGACCTGTGGTGGTGGTCGTGGACGTTCGTGATCCTCGAGGTCGCGAGCAGTGTCGTCCTGGTGTTGAACGCGCTCGTCGGGGTTCCCGAGGGCGCGGCATCGTGGCCGTGGTGGCTGCTCGCCGGCGTGAACGCCGGGTTCGCGCTGATCGAGCTGGCCGCGCTCGCGCGGATCGGGGGCGAACGGCCGCCGGGCTAGCCGCTGCAGCGGTTCGCTGGCGCCCCCTGCCGCCTCGATCGCCCTCATCTAGATGTCGAACGCGAGGAGGGCCGGCGTGCGCGCCGGCCCTCCTCGTCTTCCGGTCGAACCCGGGACGTCAGTGCATGTGCCCGTGGCCGGCGGCCTCGGACTCCTCCTCCTCGGGCTTCTCCACCACGGCGCTCTCGGCGGTCAGGATGATGGCCGCGATCGAGGCCGCGTTCTGCAGCGCCGAACGGGTGACCTTGGCCGGATCGAGGATCCCGGCCTTGAACATGTCCACCCACTCGTCGTTCTTGGCGTCATAGCCGCGCGAGTCGCCCTCGGAGCGGATGCGCTCGACCACGACCGCGCCCTCGCTCCCCGCGTTGTGGGCGATGAGGCGGGCGGGCTCGGCCAGCGAGTTGCGAACGATCCGGGCTCCGGTCGCCTCGTCGTCGGTGAGGTCGACCTTGTCGACGGCGGCCTCGGCGCGGATCAGCGCCACACCACCGCCCGGCACGATGCCCTCCTCGATCGCCGCACGCGTGGCCGACAGCGCGTCCTCGATCCGGTGCTTCTTCTCCTTCAGCTCCACCTCGGTGGCGGCGCCGACCTTGACGACCGCGACGCCCCCGGCCAGCTTGGCCAGGCGCTCCTGCAACTTCTCGCGATCCCAGTCCGAGTCGGTCTTGTCGATCTCGGCCTTGATCTGGTTGATCCGGCCCTTGACCTCGTCCTGGGAGCCGGCGCCCTCGACGATCGTCGTGTCGTCCTTGGTGACGACGATCTTGCGCGCGCCGCCAAGCAGGTCGAGCCCGACGTTCTCGAGCTTCAGCCCGACCTCCTCACTCACGACCTGGCCGCCGGTCAGGATCGCGATGTCCTGCAGCATCGCCTTGCGGCGGTCGCCGAACCCCGGCGCCTTGACCGCGACCACGTTGAAGGTGCCGCGGATCTTGTTGACCACGAGCGTGGCGAGCGCCTCGCCCTCGACGTCCTCGGCGAGCACGAGCAGCGGGCGTCCGGCCTGCAGCACCTTCTCGAGCAGCGGGAGCAGTTCCTGCACGCTCCCGATCTTCTTGTTGACGATCGCGACGTAGGGCTCTTCCAGGACCGACTCCATGCGCTCCTGGTCCGTCACGAAGTACGGCGAGATGTAGCCCTTGTCGAACTGCATGCCCTCGACGAACTCGAGCTCCATACCGAACGTGTTCGACTCCTCGACCGTGACGACGCCATCCTTGCCGACCTTGTCCAGCGCCTCGGCGAGCACGTCCCCGATCGC
>Ga0114129_10008723_pt1 | contig 14452 bp, 10 predicted proteins | sample RhiMetdeltSRZDD1_FD_80071 | JGI IMG/M metagenome (GOLD analysis project Ga0114129, IMG submission 80071) | Populus rhizosphere microbial communities from Tennessee, USA - Rhizosphere MetaG P. deltoides SRZDD1 (version 2) (version 2) | ecosystem: Host-associated > Plants > Roots > Rhizosphere >... | reverse complement strand
TGCCGGATTACATGATCCCATCGGATTTCATAACGCTCGACGCGCTCCCGCTCAATACTAATGGGAAACTCGACCGCCGAAGGCTGCCCGGCGCCAAGACCGTTACGGCGATGTCAGTCATACCGCGGACAACAATTGAGCAGATAACGGCAAATGTGTTGGCCGAGGCCCTGGGGCTTCATCAGGTAGGGATTCACGACAACTTCTTTGAGTTAGGCGGACATTCATTGTTGGCGACTCAGGTTGTTTCTCGACTGCGCTCGGTCTTGGGTGTCGAACTTGCCGTGCGCGCATTGTTCGAAGCCCCCACCGTCGCCGGACTTGCGGCGGAGGTTGAGGTCGCCCTCGGAACACGGCAGGCTTCTCCGATTCCGCCATTACTACCCTGCGATAGAGACGGCTTCTTGCCCTTGTCTTTTGCCCAGGAGCGGCTATGGTTCTTGAACCAGTTGGAACCGGATAACCCGTTCTACAACATGCCTACGGCATTGCGCTTGCGCGGTCCGATTCGCGAGGACTTACTGAAACAAACACTCAGCTATTTAATTGCCCGCCATGAACCGCTTCGCACAAGTTTCGGCATGGTAGGCGGTCGCCCCGTGCAGATCATACATCCTGTCGTAGAGATTCCCTGGCGGTTTATCGACCTGAGCGACCTGCCCGAGGCTGGGGCAATTGCCGAGCAGCAGGTATGTCGGGAAGCCCAACGCCCATTCGACCTTGAACGCGCTCCATTGCTGCGAGTCGCGCTGTACCGTATTAGGGAAAACGATCAGGTGTTGCTGTTGAACATGCATCACATTGTCGGCGACGCCTGGTCCAATAGTGTTCTCGTTCGTGAATTCGGTGTCTGCTACCGGGCCCTTGCCGATGAGGTATTGCCTGAATTACCCGGACTGCGCGTGCAATACGCTGATTACGCCGTCTGGCAGCGCAAGTGGCTCGAAGGCGAGGTTCTGAAGCGACAACTTAGTTATTGGCGGGCGAAGCTGGCGGGAGTTCCGACCTCGTTGGAACTGCCAGCTGACCGGCCGCGCCCGGCGGCGCAGAGCCATCGCGGGGCCAATTACCGCTGGCGGCTCGACGCGGATCTGTCAGACCGGATCAAACGATTGGGGCGGGGCGAGGGGGCGACTTTGTTTATGACGCTGCTGGCGGCATGGCAACTGCTCCTGGCCCGCTACAGCGGTCAGGAGGACTTCCTGGTGGGGACTCCGATCGCCAACCGGACCCGGGCGGAGTTGGAGGGGGTGATAGGCTTCTTCACCAACACGCTGGCGCTGCGGGCCAATTTAGCGGCTGCGCCGACGTTCCGGGAGTTCTTGTCGGAGGCGAGGAGGACGGCGCTGGAGGCATACGCGCATCAGGACTTGCCGTTCGAGAGGCTAGTGGAGGAGTTGCGGCCCGAGCGAGATCTGAGCCGAGCGCCGCTCTTTCAGGTGATGTTCTTATTGGAGAATACGCCGACGCCGGAGCTGCAAATAGCCGGCCTTGAGATCGATGAGATGGAGTTATCCACTGGGGCTGCGAAGTTCGACCTGATATTTGCCATGGCGGAGACGCCCGCCGGCATTGCGGCAAGTATTGAGTACAACACGGATTTGTTCGATCGCGAGAGGATCGAGAGGATGGCCAATCATTCCACCCTTTTGCTCGAATGGGTCGCAAGCGATCCGGATCGGCGAGTGTCTGAGATACCGCTGCTCGTCGCCGCTGAAATCACGCAAGTGAAGTCCATCGGGAAGATTGGCGGGAAGATTGGCGGGAAGATTGGCGGGAAGATCGGCGGGAAGATCGATCGTCAGGTATTGTCGACAGTAAAACCTTCCGAAAATGAATCGCCAGGGGAGTTTGTCAGGCCGCGCACTGCGATCGAAGAAGTGATAGCGGGTATTTGGGCAGAGGTGTTGCGCACTGCGCATTTCAGCGTTCACGATGACTTCTTCGAACTGGGAGGGCACTCATTGCTCGCCGTTCATTTAGTCTCCAGGGTGCGTGAAGTTACGCAGGTATCCTTGCCGGTGCGATGCGTATTCGAAGCTCCAACAGTGGCCGGGATGGCTTCTCGCATTTCCGCTCTCACAGACAATGTCGGTATCAGACAGTTTGTCGCCCGAAAAGGTCGCGGCAGTTCATCGTTGGCGGCAGTACAACCAAACGGATCGCGCCCGCCTTTCTTCTGCGTCCATCCGGCCGACGGAAATGTTTTCTGTTATGTGGCTCTGTCTCGGATGCTGGGTTCGGATCAGCCCTTCTACGGCTTGCAATCTCCCGGGCTCGACGATGACGAAGAACCGTATACTGAGATAGAGGCTGCTGCGGCTTGCTACATTACCGCGTTGCGTTCCGTTCAGCCGAAAGGACCCTACCGGCTCGGCGGATGGTCGATGGGCGGCGTGATAGCTTTTGAAATGGCTCGACAACTTCTCGAGTGTGGCGAGCAAGTGTCTCTACTCATCTTGATCGACAGTTTTCTGTCGACTCGCAGTGAGGCCATTATTCAGGAGACCGACCAATCACTTCTTGCCGGATTCGCGCTGAATCTCGGGCTGTCAATAGATCAACTGGCCGCCGTTCGGGAAGAACTGCGCCTTCTCGGCCCGGATGAACAATTGAACCGGATTTTAGAAGTGGCTCGTGAGTCGAAACTTGCCCCACCCGATATTAACGTCTCAACAATACGCAGACTACGTCATGTTTATGACGCCAACGTTCGCGCAGTTAATAAATACGCGCCCCGAGCGGTACCTGTACAGGTGACGCTATTAAGGGCGAGCGAGCCGCTTTCGGCGGATACGGAGTCGCAGGTTTTGGAGTGGGAACGATGGGCGACGTTGGGAGTGAAAGTTTATGAAGCGCCGGGCAATCATTTCGATATGTTGCGTGAGCCTAATCTCGAGTTCATGGCGAAGACATTGAACGATTGTTTGGCAGATCGGGAATCACTCACAACAGGTCAGTAAATATGGAAACCTTATCTCATGACTTACGCTTCGGCTTTCGCCGTTTGATCAAAACTCCGGGCTTCGCCGTCATCGCCATTCTTTCGCTAGCGCTGGGCATCGGCGCGAACACGGCGATCTTCAGCCTGGTTAACCTGATCCTGTTCCGCCCGCTGCCTGTGGTCAGTCCTAAAGAGGTCGTCTCGGTCTCGGCCGTCGGCAAAGACGGGGAATTCGACGCGCTCTCCTATCCGAACTATCTCGACTTCCGTGACCGCAACGAGGTCTTGTCAGGATTGCTCGCCTACCGTTTCACGTATATGAGTTTGAGCCGAAACGGCAATAACGAGAAGGTCTGGGGCTATCTGGTTTCGGGCAATTATTTCGACACGCTCGGCGTGAAGCCCGCGCTCGGTCGGACTTTTATACCCGAAGAGGACAAGACGCGGTTGTCGCATCCGGTGGTCGTAATCAGCCATTCACTCTGGCGGACGCGGTTCGGCGGCGATCCGTCGGTCGTCGACAGTGACGTTCTGATCAACGGCAGGAAGTTCAAAGTCATCGGTGTCGCGCCCGCCGGGTTCAAGGGCACGGAGGTCATCTACACGCCGGAAATTTACGTGCCGCTCGCGGTGCAGAAGTGGATCGAGCCGGAAAGCAATTACCTGGACAGGCGTGATGCGTCAAACCTGTTCGCCGTCGGGCGGCTCAAACCGGGCGTCAGCGTGGCGCAGGCCGAAGCCTCGCTCAATCTGCTCGCCGCGCAATTGGCCAAAGACTTCCCGAACGAGAACGAAGGTCTGAGGATTCAGGTCGTTCCGCCCGGCTTCGTTCTGCCGCAAATCAGAAACCAGATGCTCAGCGTCTCCGCCGGGTTGATGGGGTTGGTTGCGCTGGTCTTGTTGATCGCCTGCGTGAATCTTGCGAACCTGCTGCTGGCGCGCGCGACCGAACGCGGCAAGGAGATCGCCGTCCGGCTTTCCATAGGCGCCAGCCGCGCGCGCATCGTCCGTCAACTCCTAACCGAAAGCGTGATGCTGGCTGCGGTTGGCGGACTTGTTGGCATAGCGTTGGCCCAGTGGATCGTCGACTCGATCATGGCGTTGAAGCCGCCGATTGATATTCCGGTTACGTTAGAGCCTCACGTGGATTGGCGGGTGTTGGTCTTCTCAATAGTCATTTCAGTCATCACGGGAGTTCTGTTCGGACTGGTCCCGGCGCTGCAGGCGACAAAACCCGACCTCGTTCCGGCGCTCAAAGACGCCGCATCGCAATCGAGCGTTCGCCGCTCGTTGCTGCGCAACGGCCTGGTCGTGGCGCAGGTCGCGGTGTCGCTGATTCTGCTGATTGCTGCCGGTTTGACGCTTAGAGCATTGCAGCGACTGCGCGCGATGAATCCCGGCTTCAATCCCGAAAACGCCTTGATGATGAGCTTCGACCTGAGTCTGCAAGGTTACCAGACCGACGCCGGCATACAGCTTCGCAGGCCGTTGCTCAATCGCGTCGAGTCGTTGCCCGGCGCGCAATCGGCTTCGGTCACCGATTTCATACCGCTCAGCATGAACTACAACAGCACGGCGATTCTGATCGAAGGCCGTCCGCAGGAGCGCGGCCTCAACGCGCCGTCAGCGATGTATGCCAATGTCGGGCTGAAGTATTTCGAGACCATCGGTACGCCTCTCGTGGCAGGGCGTGATCTGAACGAGCAGGATCAGGAAAGGAAGACTCGCTCGGCCGTCGTCAACGAAACCTTCGCCCGCAAATTCTTCTCCGGCGCCAGCCCGATTGAAAATGCGCTCGGCAAACAGTTCCGAACCTCGCCGGAGGGCCGGCCTTGGCAGATCGTCGGCGTGGCGAGAGACGGAAAATACTGGACCATCGGCGAAGACCCGCAGGCGTTCATCTGGCTCCCGATCGGCAATCAGCTTGCGTTCAACTATCTGTTAGTTCGAACCACCGTAAGACCGGAAACTTTGATCGGCGCGATTCGCGGCGAGTTCAGCAATCTGGACCCGAACCTGCCCGTAACCGATGTCAAACCGCTGACCGAGCACATGAACCTGTCGCTCTTCCCAGCGCGCGCCTTCGCCGCGTTGCTCTCCGCGTTCGGATTACTGGCGCTGGCGCTGGCGGCGATCGGGATATTCGGCGTGATGTCTTACGCCGTCAGCCAACGCGCCCGTGAGATCGGTGTCCGAATGGCTCTGGGCGCGGGTGCGAAAGACATATTCAAACTCGTCACCTGGCGCGGATTGTTGTTAACGCTAATCGGCGTCGGAGTGGGGCTCGTGTTGGCGTTCGTTGGGACGCGGTTCATTTCGAGCCTTCTTTACTACGTGAGCGCGGTCGATCCGTTGACGTTCGCGGGCGTGACGTTGCTGCTCGTCGCCGTCGCGTTTCTGGCTTGTTACTTCCCGGCGCGCAGGGCGATGAAGACAGACCCGATGGTTGCGTTGAGGCATGAGTGACTGCGACCCGTTCTTCCGAAATGGCTCTCATAGTCAGGGGTGGAAAGCCATATTCTATAACCCGATCTTTTGTGGCCGGTGATGATTCTGGCGTCACGCAGGGCATTTTTCGCAAAGCGATGGTCTCATCTGCGCGAGGTTCTGCAAATTCGCGCTCATCCGCGAGTTCTTTTTCCGGGCCAGATTTGAAAGGGAGTTGAAACGTAAAGCCGGCTAAAGTCTGAACTCCATGTTTTTTTCGAGAGGGTGAAATGCGAATGACAAAAACGGTCATCTGGTTGACGCGCGGCTGCCTGCTGGTTGCCGTCACACTCTGCGCGAGCTCGACAGGAGGGCAGGTTTCAGCGCCGGGCCAAGCCGCGCGCCCGAACGTCGTCTGGTTCGTCGTGGACGATATGTCGGCGAACTTCTCGTGTTACGGCGAGAAGCAGATCGAGACTCCCAACGTTGACTGGCTGGCGGCCAGCGGCGCGCGGCTGGAGCAGTTTTACGCGCAGCCGGTCTGTTCGCCGACACGCGTGGCGTTGATGACGGGGCGTTACCCGATGCGGCACGGGTTGCAGGTCGGCGTAATCAGGCCGTGGGCGCGATATGGGCTGCCGCTGGATGAACGCACGCTGCCGCAGGCATTGAGAGAGGCCGGGTACGCGACGGCCATCGTCGGCAAGTGGCATCTGGGCCATTTCGAGCGGGCTTACTTACCGACCGCTCGAGGTTTCGATCATCAGTACGGCCATTACAACGGAGCGATAGATTATTTCCGCCACGACCGCGAAGGCGGGCACGATTGGCATCGCGACGACCGGGCGAGCTACGACGAAGGCTACAGCACACACCTGTTGGCCGAAGACGCCGTGAAGTTCATCAATGAGAACGCGGGCCGCAAACCGTTCTTTCTTTATGTGCCCTTCAACGCCGTCCACGCGCCGCATCAGACGCCGGAGAAGTATAAAGAAGCCTATGCCTATCTGCCGGAGCCACGCCGGACTTACGCCGGGATGCTGGCGGCGATGGACGAAGCGGTCGGCCGGATCATCGCGGCGCTCGATGAGAAGGGGCTGCGGCGAGACACGATGATCATCTTCTCGAGCGACAATGGCGGCCCGGAGCCGGGACGCGTGACCGACAACGGCCCCTTCCGCGCGGGCAAGGCCACGCTATACGAGGGCGGCGTGCGAGTGGCGGCCTGCGTCTCGTGGGAAAGCCGCATCAAGCCCGGCGCGCGGGTTGATCAACCGCTACACATGGTGGACTGGTATCCGACACTGCTAAGCCTCGCTGGCGCTTCGCTCAAACAGAAACTACCACTCGACGGGCGTGATGCCTGGGGCGCCATCGCCGAAGGCAAGGCCTCGCCCCACGCGGAGATTCTGCTCAACGCCACCCCCAACACCGGCGCGATTCGCGTTGGCGATTGGAAGCTGGTGTTGAACGGCAAGGTTCACGCCGATGAAAACGAAACCGAGCGCAGTCCGAGCGAAGCCAGGCTGGCGTCAGTTGAGTTGTTTAACTTGGCCGACGATCCATATGAGAAGAAGAACCTGGCCGAGAGCAATCACGACAAGGTGAAGGAACTGCGCGCGCGGTACGACCGTCTGGCGGCGCAAGCTGTTCCGCCGAAGATCAAACCAAAAGCGGCGGATTTCAAATCGCCGAAAATCTGGGGCGAACAGGCGCCCCCTCCACCTAAATCGCTCCACTAAAGCTGCGGCTGGCGTTCTGAATCACCGGAAATGAAAAGACGATTTATGATACGGAAATGGATAGTCTATTTATCGTTGATCTGCGGCGTCGCCACTTTCGCAGCGCCACACTCACAACTCGCAGTCGCTCAGGCGGGACGGCCGAACATCATCTTCGTCCTCGCAGATGATCTAGGCTACGGCGATACGTCCTGCTACGGCGCGACGAGTTTGAGGACGCCGAACATCGACCGGCTGGCGAAAGAAGGGTTGCGCTTCACCGACGGTCATTCGGCTGCGGCGACCTGCACGCCGTCGCGGTACGCCTTGATGACGGGCGAATATGCCTGGCGGAAGAAGGGGACGGGCGTGCTGCCGGGCGACGCCTCGCTGATCATTGAGACGGGAGCGCCGGCGCGCGCGACGCTGCCTTCGTTGTTACAAAAGGCCGGGTATCAAACGGGCGTGGTCGGCAAATGGCATCTGGGCCTGGGGCCGGAGGGCGGGCCGGATTGGAATGGCGAGATCAAACCGAACCCGAATGATCTGGGTTTTGGATACTCGTTCATTATGGCCGCGACTGGCGACCGCGTGCCGACCGTTTATCTTGAGAACCGCCGCGTCGTCGGGCTCGACCCGGCCGATCCGATCAGGGTGGATTACAACAAGAAGATCGGCGACTGGCCAACCGGTAGAGAGAACCCCGAACTGCTGAAGATGCATCCGAGCCACGGCCACGACATGACCGTCGTCAACGGCGTAAGCCGCATTGGTTACATGACAGGGGGACAGCGGGCGCTGTGGAAGGATGAAGACATGGCGGACCTCTACGCCAGCAAAGCCATTTCTTTCATCGAGCAGAATAAAAACAAAGCGTTCTTTTTATACTTCGCCACGCATGACCCCCACGTGCCGCGCATGCCGCACCCGCGCTTCGCGGGCAAAAGCGGGATGGGGCCGCGCGGCGACGCCATCATCCAGGCGGACTGGTGCGTGGGTGAAATCTTGAACACGCTCGACAGGTTAGGGCTGGCGCGAAACACTTTGGTCATTTTCAGCTCGGACAACGGCCCGGTCGTGGATGACGGTTATAAGGACGACGCGGTCGAGAAACTCGGCGGTCACAAACCCGCCGGGCCGCTGCGGGGCGGCAAGTACAGCAACTTTGAAGCGGGGACGCGCGTGCCGTTCATCGCGCGCTGGCCGGGGCGCGTGAAGCCGGGCGTTTCCGGCGCGCTCGTGTCGCAGATTGATCTTCTCGCCTCGTTCGCCTCGTTCACGAATCAGAGCCTCGGCGGCGCTGACGCGCCCGACAGTTTCAATGTGATGCCCGCGTTGCTCGGAAAATCGAAGGTAGGGCGCGAGCATTTGGTCGAGCAATCGAGCGTTCTTTCGCTGCGCGTCGGGCGGTGGAAATACATCGAACCGGGCAGGGGGCCGAAAATCCAGAGAAACACCAATACCGAGACCGGCAATGATCCCGACGGGCAGCTTTACAACCTCGCTGATGATTTGGGTGAAACGAGCAATCTCATGACGAAGTATCCTGACCGGGCGAAAGAGATGGCGGCGCGGTTGCAGCAGATCAGGCAGAACAACCGGAGCAGACCATGGGAGAAATCATGAAACATCAGAGTCAATCACCAGCAAAGCCGCTCAATTCGCGGCGGCGACTGGCGCCGGTGATCCTGGTCGTAAACCTTGCGCTGCTTGCGGCGGCGATGTTGATCAAGCCACGGCCCGTGACCGTTTCGGCGCTCGGGCGCTCGGCCGCGAAGCCCAACGCGCTGTTCATCGCCGTTGACGATTTGAATCATTGGGTGCGTCATCTCGGTCGAAACAAGCAGGTCATCACGCCGAACATCGATCGTTTAGCGGCGCGCGGCGTGACTTTCGCCAACGCCTATTGCGCCGCGCCCATCTGCAATCCGTCGCGGGCGTCGCTGTTGTCGGGGCTGCGGCCTTCGACGACCGGGGTGTACAACAACAGCATTGACTGGCGTCCGCAGATTCCGGCGGACAAGGCGCTGGTGACGCATTTTCGTCAAAGCGGTTATTACACGGCGGGCGCGGGCAAGATTTATCACGGCGGCTTCGACCGCAATGAGGAGTGGGACGATTACGGCAAGGAGCGCCGCGGCCCGTTCAAACTGTTGAACCCGACTGACGGCGTCGGCGACATCAAGTTCTCTCCAATGGACTGCGGCGACGAAGGCATCTCCGATTACAGCATTGCCAGTTACGGCGTCGAACAACTCCAGCGCAAACACGTCAAGCCATTCTTTCTCACCATTGGCTTCCACAAACCACACCTGCTCTGGTACGCGACGAGTGCCATTGATCGTGCGCTGGCCGGGTAAGGTCAAGGCCGGATCGGTGACTGGCGAACTATTCTCCGGTGAAGACCTCGCGCCGACGTTGCTCGAAGCCTGCGGCCTGAAACCGTTGAAGGAGATGACGGGCCGCAGCGCGCTGAAACTTCTGCGCGGCGACTGCTGCTTTCGATCTCGGTCGTGTGGTCATCGGCAAACGTTACAATCTGATTTACAACGCGCTGTGGCAATTGCCGTATCGGCAGGTGGATTTCGCGGGCGACGCCTTCTGGAAAGAGCTTCAGCAAATGAGCAAGGACGGCAAATTGTCGCCGTTGACGCAGCGGCTCTATTTTTCACCAACGCGTCCGATGTTCGAGCTCTTCGACCTGGAATCCGATCCGAGCGAATTCAACAATCTGATCGGCAGCGAAGAACATGCCGCCGTCGAGCGGGAACTAAAAGCCGCGCTGCAGGAGTGGATGATTCTGGAGCGCGACTACCTTCCGCTGCCGGTTCCACCGGCCCCGGGGCGATGAATTCGGTCAAACGGACACGTAGCACGCAAACAGATCAACGGCGTTCTATCTCCATTAGCGCTATCCTCGACTTCTGGAGCGATCACGGTTACATGCTCACTGAGCACGGGCAGTGGATGAATCAGAATTTGTTTTACGCGCCGCGCAAAAAGCGCCTATCTCCGGGAGCAATCAATGACAAGCTTTATGAAACTTTGCGGAGGCTTTGTCGGGCTGGCTGTGGTCACGCTGTGCGGCCTGATGCTTTGCGCGCCGCGCACAACGCAAGCGACGCAAACGACTCGTCGCCCAAACATCCTTTGGATTTCCACCGAAGACATCAGTCCTGACTTGGGATGTTATGGCGACTCGTATGCCGTAACGCCCAATGTTGACCGGCTCGCCGCGCAGGGCGTGCGCTACACCAACGCCTTTGCGACCGCGCCCGTTTGCGCGCCTTCGCGTTCGGCGATCATCACGGGAATGTATCCGACGACGATCGGCTCGATGCATATGCGCTCGAAGGCCGCGCCGCCCGCCGGCGTCAAAGCCTTCACTGAATATTTGCGCGCCGACGGGTATTACTGCGTGAACAATTCCAAGACCGATTACAACTTTGAAGCGCCGCCCGCCCACCGCCCGCCGGACACGGTTTGGGATGAATCGAGCAACACGGCGCATTGGCGCAATCGGCCCGACAAGTCGCAACCCTTCTTCGCCGTCTTCAACATCACGGTCACGCACGAAAGCCAGGTGCGAGCGCCGGAGACGCAGTATAAACGCAACACGGCGCGCCTGACGCCGGGGCAATTCCACGATCCGGCCAAGGCGAAGCTGCCGCCGTACTATCCTGACACGCCGCTCGTGCGCAGAGATTGGGCGCGCTATTACGACAACATCACGGCGATGGATTACCTCGCGGCCGATATTCTGAAACAGCTCGAAGACGACGGCCTCGCGAACGACACCGTCGTTTTCTTCTGGGGCGATCACGGGCGCGGGCTGCCGCGCGCGAAACGCTTTGTCTACGATTCGGGCTTGCGCGTGCCGCTGATTGTGCGCTGGCCGGGGCGGATTCAGCCGGGCATGGTGAATGACGAGTTGGTTTGTCTGTTCGATCTTGGCCCGACGGCGTTGTCATTGGCGGGCGCGCCGATTCCGGCGAACATGCAGGCGCAGGCGATCTTGGGGCCGCAGAAGAGGCCGCCGCGCCAGTACGCCTTCGCGCATCGTGACCGGATGGATGAATCGTACGACATGATGCGGTCGGTGATGGACAAGCGGTATCACTACATCCGCAACTTTCACCCAGACCGGCCCTACGCGCAGCACATCGATTATATGGAAGAGATGCCGACGATGAAGGAATGGAGGCGGCTGTACAAAGACCACATGAGTGCGCTCGATCCGAATTACGGCAAGGCGCTCAATCCGGCGCAGCTTCGTTTCATGGCGCCCGAAAAGCCGCCCGAAGAGTTGTATGACGTGACCGCCGATCCGCACGAGATCAACAATCTTGCCAACTCGCCGCAGCATCGGGCGATCATCAAGCAGATGCGCGCGGCGCTCGATAAATGGCAGAAAGAGACGAAAGACCTCGGAAGCGTGCCAGAAATGGAGCTGCGCGAACGAATGCGACCTGGCGGCGTGTGGCGGAAAGTCGCCGCGCCGACCGTTAGCGAGGGCGCCACCGGTTCGTCGGTCAAAGTGAGACTGGCCTGCGCGACCGAAGGCGCGTCCATTGCGTACACGACGGACGCAGGTGAAAAGCCGCACTGGCTGCTGTACACGGGCGAATTGACACTGAAACGTCCTGCTATATTGCGCGTCAAAGCATGTCGGCTCGGCTATCTCGACAGTGACGTAGTTGTAAAGAAATATGATTCCGCCGGAATCTGAAACCTCGAAAGGTTAGGCGTGACGAGAATTATGACTCGCTCTCTAAACGGAAGATCTATCAGGATCGCCATTCTTATCCTTGCGGCTCTTACCGTCGGATGTCAGAAAGAATCTGCTGGCAAGCAGGCCGGCGCGCTTGCCGATCACCACGCCGCCCATTCGACAGGCGCGACCGCTGCGCAGGATAAAACCACAGAAACTGAAGCCGTGCGCATCAACCATACGCCGCCTCCCGGCTCCGCGCCGGCAGGAATGGTCTGGATCCCGGGCGGGATGTTCTGGATGGGTTGCGCGGACTGCAATATGCCCGACGCGCTCCCAATTCATGCAGTCACGGTTGACGGGTACTGGATGGACGAAACGCCCATCACCAACGCGCAATTCGAGCAGTTTGTCAAAGCGACCGGGTACAAGACCGTCGCGGAGCGCAAGCCCGATCCAAAAGATTTCCCCGGCGCCGATCCGGCGATGCTCGTTCCCGGCTCGGCCTGCTTCACCGCGCCCGCGACCGATGTGCCGTTGGACAATTATCTGCGGTGGTGGCGCTATGTGCCTGGCGCGAACTGGCGTCATCCCGAAGGCCCGCAGTCCACGCTCAGCGGGCGCGAGGATCATCCGGTTGTCCATGTCGAGTGGGACGACGCCGTGGCTTATGCGAAGTGAGCGGGCAAGCGGCTGCCTACTGAAGCCGAGTACGAATTCGCCGCGCGAGGCGGACTGGATCGCAACCGCTACTCGTGGGGAAACGAGCTGAAGCCAGGCGGTAAATGGCCTGCGAACATCTGGCAGGGCCGGTTCCCGGCGAAAAACACTGGTGAAGACGGTTATTACGGCGCCTCGCCGGTGAAGGCGTTTCCGCCGAACGCTTTCGGTTTGTATGACATGGGAGGTAACGTCTGGCAGTGGTGCTCGGATTGGTATCGGCCCGATTTCTTCGAAACCTTGGTTACGCACACCACGCGTAATCCGCAAGGGCCGCCCGACAGCTTCGACCCGCAAGAACCTGGCATTCCCAAGCGCGTACAGAAGGGCGGCTCATTCTTGTGTAGCGACGAATATTGCGTGCGCTACCTGGTGGGCAGCCGCGGCAAGGGGGCGACCGACAGCGGCGGATCGAACGTAGGCTTCCGTTGTGTCAAGCCCGCAGCCTGAGAATCGCCCTTCCGCACCGCAAGGCGCGCAACAGTCGTGTTTCAGAATTGATGCTGAGGTGAGAGGCAGTCACGAAGCTGATATTCTTCAGCAGTGATGTGCTGTGAAGAAATCTCTTGCCCAAAATGCTCCTCGACGAAACTCAAGAAAAATGGCAGGACTGCTAATTGCAAGCAACGCTACAGGTGTAAGAATTGCCGACTGCAGTTCATCACCGCATATACTTACCTCGGCCGCGTAGAATCTGTCCGAGAATTGATTGTCCCCATGACGCTCAATGGTTGCGGTGTCCGGGACGTCTCGCGGGTGCTCTTTGTGAGCCCGAGCACCGTGCTCAAGACCTTACGAGCAGCCGCCGCCGCGATCCCTGGGCTGCCTGTACCGTCAAAGGCGCCGGACCTGGAGATCGATGAATTCTGGTCATTCGTCGGCTCGAAGAGGCGGCCGCGCTGGACTTGGTACGGCTTCGATCGGCAACGCAAGAGAGTAGTTGTATACGTCAATGGCCGCCGGACTGACCAGGAGTGTCGTCGCTTGATGAAGCAAATGAGCCGTTGCCAGGTGAGCTACTTCCACACCGACGGCTGGCCGTCTTACCGCAGGGTACTACCGCAGAAACGTCACTCGGTGAGCAAAGGCGGAACGCTGCATATCGAACGGCATAATCTCAACTTCAGGACGCGTCTCAAACGGTTACAGCGAAGGACGAGATGCTTCTCCAGGTCCGAGGAACTGCACGATGCGGTAATCCAGCTGCTCGTTCATCACTCGCGTACATTTCAGCATCAATTCTGGAACACGACTGCTTGTCAGAGCGATATCAGGCGCCTTCATGCGGAATGCGAAACGCCGTTGGATTCCAACGCGCCGCTGCGAATGTGCAGAACGCGCTGCGGAAATGGAATCTCAATGCCGTGCCCGCTGAATTTGTCGTAGATGGCGAAATTCAACGCGCTGTACAAGGCCAATTTGCGATGCACGTGGTTCTGATTCCAAATGCGTAGCACGAAATTCAGGCTGATCTCGCCGAATTCGCGGAAACATACATCCGGGGGAGGCTCTTTTAGCACGTCCGCGTTCTCTTTCGCCACTTCCAGTAACAGTCTTTCCACCAGTCTGACATCGCTGCCGTATGCGACGCCGACCGGAATTTCAAAGCGCACTCTGGGGTCGTTGTACTTCCAGTTGACGACGGGTTCTGAGATGAACATCGAATTCGATACGATGATCGCGATGTGGTTGTTGGTGACCACCGTCGTGCTGCGCGCGCCGATCTCAATCACGTCGCCTCCGACGTCGCCGACGACGATCCGGTCGCCGACCTTGATCGGCCGCGCAGAATCCTAGCAAAAACCTAGCAAAGGCGCATTGGCCACCGCCTGCATGCAATTTCCTACCCCCTATGTTCAGCCTCATACGAACGGGATAACGCTGGATTCATTCCATCACTTCATCACTCGGTGGGATCAGGGGTGACGC
>Ga0114129_10008718_pt1 | contig 14454 bp, 16 predicted proteins | sample RhiMetdeltSRZDD1_FD_80071 | JGI IMG/M metagenome (GOLD analysis project Ga0114129, IMG submission 80071) | Populus rhizosphere microbial communities from Tennessee, USA - Rhizosphere MetaG P. deltoides SRZDD1 (version 2) (version 2) | ecosystem: Host-associated > Plants > Roots > Rhizosphere >... | reverse complement strand
TGGACTTCAAACCCCAGCGCGCGGATGTCACTTTTTAGTGCCTCCTTTAACTCATACCCGCCATGGTCCGCGCCAATGGCGATGACTTTTTTGCCCGACGGGGAAACGGAGGCACGCTCAGTCGTTCCCATTACATTCTGGACGACATCCTGCACGATTCGGTGGATTTCCGCGTCATTAAGGGAGTTGGCCATACCGGTTCGCCTTGATTATCTTCTCGATAAAGGATTGCGTCAAGGTAATTGTTACGAACTTGGCATTCCGGCGTCATGCGAGAGCGCTTTTATGTGCTCATACCCGGCCAAGAGAAGGGAATACCACGCAATGAATACCGAAGGACTTACCAACTTAATTATCAAAGAACTCAGCAAGCACCACGACCCAAAGGATGTTACACGAAAAGTATGTGAAGAAAGCACATTGAACTGGAATGAGGCAGAACGACTTGTTAACGAAGTAGCCGCTCAAAACAAAAAGAAGATTGCTGCACGTCAAAGTCCCTTGCTGCTATTTGCTAGTATCGTTTTCATTATTTTGGGGGTCGGACTATTCGCTTACAATGTGCAGTTCGTCATGACTTTTTATCAGAGAGATACAGTCGGGCAAATTCTCAGTTTGCAGAGTGGCTATTACCGAATTGGCGAATTGGTGACTGGTCTGGGAATGATAATCGGTGGCTTTTACGGTATGTGGAAAACTCTGGCAGATTTATTGCCAGAATAGACATTACTATTTCCCGAGCAACATAATTTTGTATATTATGTAGCCCGCATTTACATCATCTCTGTCGTCATATACAAACATACCTAATTCTCGAACTGTATATTGCAAACTGTTCAGTTGCTCCGAGAATTCGGTATATATCTTCCGATATATTTCAATCGGCTGATCACCGATCGAAACTGTCATGTGGAAGTGATAGTCAGGTCCATCAAACGGGGCAGAGACGTTCTTAAAACGGACGGTCAGCTCTTGATGGAGGCGGTTATGGAGATTGCGAAACAACTCGCTCTCCTGCACATTCAGCCATAAGATGCCTGTTTCCAAACCGTCAATAGTTACTTCGATCAATTCCAGCCCGGTCAGGTAGATTTCAAATGGAGAAATACTCGCTGCCAGCTCAGCCATATAATCTTCAAGCGAAGTAAGATTAGCTATGTCAAAAGGCTGCTTCAGGGAAATATGAGGCGGCAAGCGGCAAATATCGATTCCTGTGCGATATTTGAGGTGGATATCCCAGGATAACTTCCGCACTAAATTGTGAGTCTCGGTATCTGTAAGGAAGGCAAAAGCTGCTTTCAAAGTCAAATCCTCCAAGAAATCTTTTTCAAATTGTACAGCAGCAGGCAAAAGTTGGGGAAAAAGATGTACTTTTCTCCTCCAAATTAGGAACGATCCTGTCCGCATTCATCCCTATGCTGAATGTGTGATTCAACACACATTCTAAGGAGCAAAACATGCAAACAGAAAATGACGGACGGAACGACTTTGACTTCCTGGTCGGGAACTGGATCATGCGTCACCGCAGGCTGAAGGAACGCCTGAAAGGCAGTACGGAATGGGAGGAGTTTGATGGCACAGCTGTCGGCAAAAAACTCCTGAATGGGCTCGGACATTGCGATGAAGTGGTCATGAACCGAGAGTCAGGCCCTACCCACGGTTATACCCTACGTCTTTTCGACGTGAAGTCAAAGGAATGGAGCATCTACTGGGCGGCGGGTGCAAGTTGTCTGTTGGACGTCCCTATGATTGGCAAATTCAATAACGGAATTGGCGAGTTCTACTCACATGAAATCTGGGAGAGTAAGCATATCTTCTGTCGTTTCACCTGGTCGAAGATCACAACCAACTCTGCACAATGGGAACAAGCTTTCTCCATTGACGGAGGCAAGACCTGGGAAACCAACTGGGTAAATACCTTCGAGCGAATAAAGGAGTAGAAGATGGCTACACAAAACGACGGACGAAATGACTTTGATTTCCTGGTCGGGACATGGAAAGTGCATCATCGTACGTTAAAAGCCCGGTTGAAAGCCTCGACAGATTGGATTGAATTCGAAGGAGATACGCTGGATCGGAAAATCTTGAACGGTATCGGCAATATGGACGACAACATAATTCACATGCCGACAGGACCAGTCCATGCGATTACGCTGCGGTTGTTCAATCCAGCGTCGAAAGAGTGGAGCATCTATTGGTCAACAGAACGCACCGGAATACTGGATGTTCCTATGATTGGCGGCTTCGAAGCTGGAATCGGTCTGTTTTATTCTCAGGAAATCTTTGAAGGCCGGCACATTTATAACCGCTTTATTTGGTCCAAGATCACCCCAACCTCCTGCCAGTGGGAACAGGCATTCTCAGAAGACGGAGGCAAGACCTGGGAAACCAACTGGATCATGGAATTCGAGCGAGTATGAAGGAACGCACCTATTCCCCCATCGTTGAACTCAGGCAATACACCCTTCATCCGGGCAGGCGTGATGAATTGGTCGAGCTCTTTGACCGTGAGTTCGTCGAAACTCAGGAGGCAGTGGGCATTCAGGTCATCGGTCAATTTTATGACCTGGATGACCCAAATCAATTTGTGTGGCTGCGTGGCTTCAACGATATGTCTGCGCGTGAGCAGTCGCTAAATGCCTTTTACAATGGACCTATCTGGAAAGCCTATCGCGGCGCCGCCAACGTCACTATGATTGATTCGGATAATGTTTTATTACTTCGACTCACGCACCTGAGTTCGGGATTCTCGATCAAACACAAAGACCGACCTCCACGCGACAACCGTGAGGTCCCGGATGGATTCGTCGCGGCTACGATCTATTATTTCCACAAACCAGTGACTGCCGATTTCATTCACTACTTCGAAAACACAATTCATCCTGAGTTAATGGATGCTGATATCACTGTCCTGGCCTATTTTGTCACAGAAGATAGCCCAAACACATTTCCACAACTTCCCGTGCGCGAGGACGAGTACGTTTTCGTCTGGTTTGCAGGCTTTCCAAATCAGGCCGTGTATGAACGGCATCTTGCTAAACTTGAAAAATCAAGAGTCTGGAAAGAGGAAATTTCGAAGTTTCTGAAAAGACATCTAAGAGGCCAGCCGGAGGTATTGCGATTAACGCCCACTCCACGCTCACGCGTAACAGGGAAAGTCTAAACGGCGGGTGTATACTCGCCAATTATGTATCATCCTACCACACGCGTGCTGGCTGTGCTGGCGTTGCTTCAATCCTATGGACGTATGTCTGGCGCGGAGCTGGCTCAACGGCTTGAAGTGAACGTCCGCACATTGCGGCGTTACATCATCATGTTGCAGGATTTGGGGATACCCATCGAAGCGGAACGCGGTCGCAACGGCGCCTATGTCTTATCGGCGGGATTCAAACTTCCGCCCATGATGTTCACGAACGAAGAGGCGCTGGCATTGACCGTTGGATTAATTTCCGCGCGCCGCCTCAACCTCGCCGATACCGACCGCGCTGTCCAAAGTGCTTTTGCCAAGCTGGAGCGTGTGATGCCGCTCGAGCTAAAGAGCCGCGTCCGAGCATTGACCGAGACCATCACGCTCGACCAGAACACGGCCTCATTCACACCACCCAGCGAAGTGATCCTCAGCACCGTGAGCAGTGCTGCGCAATTACAGCAACGCGTCCACGTTCATTATCGTTCCAATCAAGGCGAGGATACCGAACGCGATTTCGACCCTTATGGTCTGACCTATTATTTACAAAGGTGGTACGTAGTTGGCTATTGCCATCTTCGCCAGGACCTGCGTTCCTTTCGGTTGGACCGCATCACACAGGTCAAACCCCTCCATGCACAATTTGACAAACCGGGACATTTCGATCCGCTGGCATATCTCATGCAGGCGATCACCAGCATGCCACGTAAATTTGCTTTTGAACTCCTGCTCAAGACAGACATTGAGACAGCTCAAAAAGAAGTCTTCGATGTACTCGGCATTCTGGAGGTAGATAAAGATGGGATAATTATGCGCGGAAGCGTAGAGGATCTGGATTGGCTCGCCCGACAGATCTCCATTTTCTCGTTTGAGTTTGTGATTCGTGAGCCTGAAGAATTGAAAGCTGAGATGAAGAAACACGCGGTGAAGTTAGCAAATCTTGCTTAGCGTTATATCACTGTGAGCTGCACTGTAGCTCACACTGCTAGGGGATCTTGAGACACGAGATTACTTTTTCTTTGCTAAAAATTCGTGAAACTTCTCATGCTTCTCCAGCATTTCGACAAACTGCTGGATGCGCTTTGCGCGCGTCTCTGCCTTCTTCGCCGTTTGGATTCTGAACAGGAAGGAATATCGTTCGGAACTCTTCAGGGTAGCAAAGAAATCTCTGGCTTTCTTATTCTTATCCAACGTTGACTGAAAATCCTCAGGAATGCCAATATTCTTTTGCGAAGCGTACGCCGCATCCCAACGCCCATCTTTCTTCGCGGCTTCCATCGCTTCCAAACCCGCGGTTTGCATCTCTCCGCCTTGGATCAATTTCTCTACCTTCTCGGTATTGATCTTCGACCAGATACTTTTCGGTCCACGCGGCGTGAATTTTTGCAACCAATACTTATCGTCAAAGCCCTTCTTCTGTCCATCGATCCAGCCGTAGCAAAGGGCAACATCCAGGGCTTCTTCATACGTCACGGACGCAATGCCGGAGTCCTTTTTCGCCAGTTTCAACCACACACCCGTAGACCTGGCATGTCCTTTGGCAAGCCAGCTCGTCCATTTCTTTTTGTTTTCAAATGGCAGGATGGGAAGGTCAGTAGATTTCATCCACAATTTCTCCAGTTTCATAACAACCAGGATTCATCGACGGTCGTCTGTTTATGTTTTCTCACCTCCGCAACGAACCAACGGAGAGTTGCGGGGGCTTTCCCCTGTGTACAGCCATCAAGAATCAGAAATATCAAGAAGAGATCCCAATCCTTGATTGAATCGAGCAAAGTGGAGAAACGAATCGAGTCGTAGGCGCCTCTCGCCACGAACTGCTTCCAGAGGGTAAAGTTCAGATCGTGGAACTGGATCATCGCAAGCAGATCAGCCTCCTCGGTAAACTCCGATGCGAATTTTCTCGCCAGCGACGCGTGACTGTTCGGGCTCTCGATCCGCGAGTTTGGAATCGCCTTTGATTTGAATGTATCGTGAACATGAATGAGAAATTTCAACTTCCAGTACTGCTCTTCAGAAATGCGCGGCTCCAGCTTTTCCAAATTCGATTCGAGCTCTGCAATGTGAAGCTTGACCTTTCCCTCCGGGTGGCCTGGACGCGGCTTACCGTACTCGATGCCTTCCAGGTAGCGAGGGTCAGCGAGCACTCGGGACATGACTTCCTGCATCCGGGAATTATACAGCCGGTGCACTATAATCCTCAAAAAGGAGAATTATGGACAAGCTTTCACCCCCTACTTCTGAAGAATATGCTGAATTTTATGCAGGCTACGTTCAGCGGGCCCAGGCAAAAGGTAATGTGCTGGCAGCCTTACCAAGTCAAATCGATGAAATCAAAGCAGCCCTTGGCAGCCTTTCGGATGAACAAGGCTTGTTCCGCGACGCGCCGCAGGAGTGGTCCATCAAGGAAGTGAACGGACACCTCAATGATGTGGAGCGCGTCTTTTCGTACCGGTTGCTGCGTGTGTCCCGAAATGACCCCACTCCGCTCCCGGGCTTCGAGCAGAATGATTACGTGCGAGAGGCCGGGTTCGATCATCACCCTTTGCAGGATTTGATCCAAGAGTTCGAGCACTTACGCCGAGCAAATATCCTCGCGATTCAAAACATGCGTGAAGAGTCCGCGATGCGGCTTGGGACGGCTAGTGGGTTCCCAGTCAGCGCCCGGGCTTTGATTTACATGCTGGTGGGGCATGTGGATCATCACATGGCGAGCCTCCGTGAGAAATATTTGCCGGCAATCACATAGTCCCGCATGCATGGAGAGCATGCGTAAGCAAACTTCAAATCTTGATTCTGTCTTAGAAGCGAACCAATGCAGTTCGAAAAGTTTACTTATCAGAATGAGACCTGCGGTAAATCATCCTGCTGTCGAAAATGAAATCGATGTCTGCTTGAGCATTAGGTTATCAGGGTATAAAATGGTATCAGTAGCAAGAATCTGGCTTTTTGTATGAAATGATTGGCTATCCAGAATTTAGAAGTAAAACTGTCAATGCAAAAGCAGTCCACCACCGAAACAGAAAAACCATACACGCAGCACTACCTTTTCAGGCTAGCGGTCGTAGGCCTTATCACGCTCATTTATTATGTCGCCGGCAGATTTGGTCTGAGCCTGGCATTTGTAAATCCCAGTGCAACCGCCGTATGGCCGCCCACCGGTATTGCGCTGGCTGCATTCCTGGTGCTGGGCGAATATGTGGCACCCGGCATTCTTTTGGGTGCCTTTCTTGTTAATCTTACAACTTCAGATTCGCTCGTCTTCTCGATCGCGGTGGCCATCGGCAATACAATCGAGGGCCTGATTGGGGCCCGCCTCGTCAATCGCTTTGCGCATGGAACCCGGTCATTCAACAAGGCTCCAGATGTTTTCAAATTCGCGTTGCTGGCCAGTTTGCTCAGCACAGCCGTGAGCGCTACAATCGGCGCCACCAGCCTGGTAGGGAGTGGATTAGCTGTGCCAGAGGATTATTTTGGTATTTGGTTGACGTGGTGGCTGGGAGATGCCGCTGGGGGTCTGATCGTGGCACCCGCTCTCATCCTTTGGGCTGTGGATCCGAAGCTTCGTTGGAGCGCAAGTCGCACCGTCGAGGCTGCATTTTTGCTGGCAACCTTGCTATTGGTGGCCCTGGCAATCTTCGGCAACCAATCCTCCCTAGCAGTTCGGAATTATCCTCTGGAATTCCTGCTTGTTCCTATCCTCATTTGGGTCGCCTATCGCTTTGGGCAACGAGAAACCGCAACCGTAACGCTGGTACTTTCGGCCATCGCAATTATCGGCACCCTCCAGGGTCTCGGGCCCTTCGCACGGGACCTGCCAAACGAGTCTCTGCTGTTATTACAAAGCTTTATGATCACGGCCGCGATAACCGGGCTCGGCCTGGCTGCGCTCGTTTCGGAACGCCGTGAGGCCGAAACAGAATTGATAAAGGCTAATCAGCAGTTGGAACGTAGTCGGGACGAACTGGAAGAACATAACCGCAGGATGTTTCTCCTCCATCAAATGGGCGACCTCCTGCAAAGTTGTTCAACGGTGGAAGAGGCATATACCATCATTGGCCCATTGGGGCAGCAATTATTTCCAGAGGAAACCGGTGCGCTCTACATCATCAACAATTCACGCAACATGGTGGAGGCTGCAACTGCATGGGGTCCCCTGCCCGCTGAACAAGACACGTTTGCCCTGGAGGATTGCTGGGCATTGAGACTGGGCAGAACTCACATATATAAACCTGACAACGATGTCGTCAATTTGCTTTGCCCGCACCTGAAAAATCGGCTACCTGTCTTTTCACTCTGCATACCCATGACTGCACACGGAGATACAATGGGAATCCTCCATTTTCGGGGCCAATCCAGCGGTCCAGCGGAAACACGCGAAAAGCAATTGTATCTGACCGAAGCAAAACAGCAGCTAGCCATGACGATGGCTGATAGTGTAGTTCTTGCATTGGCGAACTTGAAATTGCGGATCTCATTACGAGATCAGGCCATTCGTGATCCCCTTACGGGATTATTCAACCGGCGCTATTTGGAAGAGACTCTGGAGCGGGAGTTCAACCGAGCATCAAGGATGAAGCGTTCCGTGGGAGTGATTATGCTGGACCTTGATCATTTCAAGAGCTTCAACGACACCTTCGGGCACGAAGCCGGAGACATTCTCCTGCAGAAGCTGGGCATTTTTTTGAGACAACACTTACGTGGCGGCGACATTGCCTGTCGATATGGAGGCGAAGAATTCGCCCTCATTCTACCTGAAGTGTCACCCGCTAATCTTCGACGACGCGCCGAGCAACTACGGGAAGGGATAAAGCACATTATTGTCCCCTACCAGGGTAGGAATTTAGATACACTCACCATGTCTCTGGGAGTAGCTATGTTCCCCGAACATGGGGCGACAGGTCAAAGAGTGCTAAATGCCGCGGACGCGGCTCTTTATGAAGCCAAGAGAACGGGCCGCGACCGCGTAGTTGTTGCATCTTCTGATGATACAGAAGAATTGCAGCCCTCATAACGCCAAGAAATAAAGCACGGTCAATTGTCGAGTTTATATGAATTGGTGAGGTGAGGACTCCCTAACCCCCAGCCAGCTGGATGGCCACTGGAATTGCATCCGAATGTATAATCATGAAATGGGCGCCCCTTATTTCATCGAACCATTCGTAGATACGGGACTTGGCAACTCAGCCTATTTGATCGGTTCCCATGAAACCAAGAAGGGGATACTAATCGACCCGCTGCGCGACGTGGACCGATACCTGCATGCCGCCAACGAATTGGGACTTACGCTGACACAGGTCCTTGACACTCACCTGCATGCCGATTTTGTTTCCGGCAATCGCGAGATCGCACATCAGACCGGGGCAACGATTGGCGCGAGCGCAGAATCGGGCCTTGGCTTTGACTACCGGCCATTGACTGAATCTAGCGTAATTGACCTTGGAGCGTTCCAACTCCACGTGATCACGACCCCTGGTCATACGCCGGAACACATTTCATTCTTGCTGGTAGAACCGGACGGCAAGACGCCAACGGCTTTGTTTAGCGGTGGAGCGTTGATCGCGGGCGGCGCGGCACGGACTGATTTAATGACGCCTGAATTGACTTATCCACTGGCAAGACAACTCTATCACACCCTTCACAACAAGCTGTTGAAACTGCCCGATGTAGTGAATGTCTTCCCTACCCACGGCGCAGGTTCGTTTTGTGTTGCACCAGCCTCCAACGATCGCGTCACGACAATCGGGCGCGAACACAGAACGAATCCGCTTGCCCAGCCGCAGACAGAAGAAGATTTCATCAAACGTTCCCTGATGGAGCTGCCTGCTTATCCAACTTATTACAAATACATGCGCGAGATCAACCAAAAAGGCCCGCGAATTTTAGGTGGTGTTCCGCTACTGAAGCCTTATTCAGTCAGTGAAGTGAAAGGGTTGATGGACGAAGGGGTTGTGGTTGTGGATATCCGTCACCAAAAAGCGTTCGGCGCAGGACACATTCCCAACTCGTATGGCATTCGCGTGGATGCTCCGCTGGTGGTGTGGGCGGGTTGGGTGATTCCGTTCGGGAGCAGGATTCTGCTCCTCGGCGAGTCAGCAGAACAAAGGGCGGATGCGACGCGGCAACTTATCCGCATTGGTTATGATGAGGTATTGGGGTACGTCGACGGGGGGCTGGAGGCATGGGCCAGGGAATATCCAGTTGAAACGGTACAGAGCGTGAGTCCCAGGGAGTTGCGTGAACGATTGAGAGATGTAACGTTGATCGATGTGCGCCGACAATCAGAATGGGAGGAGGGACATATTCCGGGCGCGATTCATTTTGAGGGTGGGCGTATCGCCTGGGAGGAGTTTCCGTTTCCAACGGACAAGTCACTGGCAATTCAATGCTCCAGTGGCAACCGTTCGATGATCGCAATCTCTGTTTTGAAGCGTCGCGGTATCCATAATGTAATTCAAGTGGATGGTGGCATAACCAAGTGGAAAATGAACGGATTTGAAACCGTAAAGGGCAATCAGGGTGACTAGAAGGTGATGAAGCTATGAACATTACAAACTTCGACGAGCAGTGTTCATTTTTGAACCAATTTATTCTCGGACTGGTTGATGCTTATCGCAGCGGGAAGATAACTTCGTGGGCGGAACTCGATGAAAAAGTAAAGGCGTTCTTCGTCCAGGAACGAATGCGGCAAATAGAAGCGCTTGTCCCCGGCTGGAAAAAAATGGCTTCCTTTGTGGATGGAGTCACGCTTACACATGTAATGTGTGTGTTTCTGGGGTTATACAGGATGCCCGAATTTCTCAGCATGAACGAAGATCAGAAGGGAATCATGAGGTGGGTCATTCTTCTGCACGATGTTGAAAAAGAACCTCAGGCCGGGAAGAGAGATCACCCCCACGCCTTTCGCTCGGCCGCCGCCGCAGCCAGCACGTTGCCAGGACTGGGTTTTGCGATTACACCGGAATATAGCTCGATCATTGGTGGCTGGAGTCAATTCACGCGAGCCGCAATTACAAAAATCGAGAATTCACCGGACGATATGCAGGACAACCATAAATTGTCTGAAATCCTGAGGGGCATCGAGCGTATGTTCGGTCGACACACACCGGCCGACTTAATTGTCAAGACCATCTTGCTTCACCTTTCCATAAGCATGAAGGAGTGGCCCCCGCCAAATCCGCTGAGTCCCGAGGAGGTGAAAAGGTACATCACCCCAGCATTGCTTCCCCTTTTGAGGGTGATGAACTTGGGTGATAACGATGGCTGGACACTTTTCGATCCAGCCGTGAGAGAACGCCAACGTCTGGATATCATGGAAGAATTCGAGAAGATTGAAAAGATCGTAGCCTGAAATCTTTCTAATAGAAGCGAGGGCAAATGGGAAATTACCGCACCACCGTTATCCTGAAAACTGACATCGTTGACTCCACGCCCAGGCTCTCAGGTCAGACACAATCTGAGATGGGTTTACAGAGAAAACAACACAAGCAATTCATTTCGGAGACTGCCGCCAAACATCAGGGTTCGGTGTTTCAAGAGGAGGGTGATGCGTACTTGCTCGAATTTCACAGCGTGACCAACGCCTGCCTCGCCGCGATTGAGATGCACCAGAACTTGCGATCCATGCAGGCAGGCAAAGGCGAGAAACAACGTCTTGCCATTCGCGCAGTGATCACAGTCGGAGATATTCTCCATCAGGGAAACGATGCGATGGGCATGACCATGAGTCTGACGGCCCGGATGGAAAAAATCACTCCGCCCGACGAAATCTACCTCTCACATGCCGCGTGGTTGGTTCTCAACAAAGCGGAAGTTCAGACCTCTTTTGTCAACGAGTTCAGCTTCAAAGGCTTTAGCGATCCCGAAAAAGTATACAAAGTCGATCAAAAATCTGGAATTCGCGTGCTCAATGATCAATGTATTGTGTTGGCTGATGCTAATAAGTTTTCAGATTTATGCAGGTTACAGAGCACGGAAATCGTTGAAAAATTTCTTCTCGAATATGAAGACTTAATGAACGACACCTGCGAAAAGCATGGTGGCATCATTCGCCAGGTGAACGGTGATATGTTTTTCATGACATTCGAAAAGGCAGATCAAGCCGTCTCGGCGATTAAAATGCTTTACCTGAACTGGGCGTTAATAAGAGAACGCTACAACGTTGGCCTGCAGATCGGTGTTCATAAGGGCAACCTGAATATTTTCCGCTCCTATGTATTTAGCGACGATATCAACATAACCAGTCATCTGTCCGCACTCGGCAGATTTTACAGGTCAGATTCGCCTCAAATTTTTGCCGCAATCAGCGGCAAGGTAATGGATGAAATGAATACCCAGAGCGATGATATAAAGTTTCAGGAACTGGATGGTGAAAAGGTAACTCCGGAAATCTACCAGACCACCATTCGTGCACATCGCGTTTGCCGATTGGTGGTGGAGTGAAGCGAAGTGGATTGCTGTATAATCTTTGCATGGATTTCAAAGATATTGTCCAAAGCGGATACAACAAAATAGCAAATCGCTATCTCTCCGAACGTACTACTGACTCAGAAGATGTACGCCTGCTCGGCGATTTTATCGAGATGCTCGCTCCGGGGGCCAAAGTGCTGGACGCCGGGTGCGGCGCAGGGGTGCCAATCACGCGTTTACTTGCCGAACGATTTGACGTGCTAGGGGTGGATTTTTCAGTGGCACAAATTGAGCTTGCCAGAAAAAATGTGCCAAATGCGAAATTCCTCTGTAACGATCTGACCGATCTGCATTTTCCGCAGGACTTCTTCGATGGGATCTGTTCCTACTATGCCATTATTCATATTCCGCGCGAGGAACATCGCGCATTGCTCGAGAAATTCCATTTCATGCTCAATACAGGCGGGATCGCGCTGTTATGTCTCGGCGCGGAGAATTTGATGGATGACATTGATGAAAACTTCCTGGGCACACGGATGTATTGGAGCCATTTCGATTCAGGGACCTATCGCACAATGCTGAAGGAGATTGGTTTCTCCCTCATCTGGTCAAGGCACGTCCAGGATACAACCTGCGAAGGTGCGCGGCATTTGTTTGTGTTAGCCCAGAAGAAATAAAATTTATGCTTGCTCCGTCATGGGCCAAGTAAGCCCGTTTCGGAGTGTATAAAAACGATGCCATCCATCGAAGTCAATCAACTACAAAAAACGTTTCAGTCCAAGCGCAAAGCCGCGGGATTAGCTGGTTCCATGCGCGCACTGTTCAGGCCGGAATACAACTCCATCGAAGCCGTCCGCAGGCTCTCGTTCCAAATGGAAGCGGGTGAATTGCTTGGCTTCATTGGTCCGAATGGCGCGGGCAAATCTACTACGATCAAGATGCTCACCGGGATATTGCACCCCACAGCGGGCGATGCGAAAGTGCTGGGGTTTGTCCCGTGGAAGGATCGACAAAAACTGGCCTATCACATCGGCACAGTATTTGGGCAGCGTCCGCAATTGTGGTACCACCTCCCCGCCGTGGATACCTTCCTGTTGTTCGGAAAAATCTTTGAGATGGATGACCGTGAGACCAAGAAGCGCATCGCGTTTCTCTCCGAGGCGTTTGAGATTCAGGATTTGCTGGAGACACCGGTCCGCAAACTTTCGCTGGGACAGCGGATGCGCTGCGAAGTGGCCGCATCGCTCCTTCACCGCCCCAAGCTGATTCTGCTCGATGAGCCGTCCATTGGCCTGGACGTGGTCGCTAAACAACACATCCGTGACGCGATCAAGACAATGGCCCAGGAGGAGAATGTCGGTGTATTGCTCACTTCCCATGACGCGGGTGATCTGGAGGCGCTCTGCCGCCGCGTGATCATCATCAACCACGGACAAATCGTCTATGAAGACAAAGTCTCGAATCTCAAGCGCAAGTTCCTTACCAGAAAATTGGTAGAAGTGCGCTACGCGGAAGAAGTGCCTGTGGATTTCTCGCTGGAAGGTGTTGAGATTTTGAAGGTTGGGCATTATGGCGTGAAACTCAGATTTGATACAACGAAAACGCCCGTCGATGCGGTCATGTCGCACCTCTCGGAAGCTGGTGAACTTGTTGATATCACAGTCGCTGACCCACCATTGGAGGAAGTGATTGCGAAGATCTATGAACAGGCCCGCAGGGCCGAGACCCAAGCATGAAGAAAGTCGCAAAATATTGGTTCATCTTTCAAACCACACTGGTCAATTCATTGGCATACCCCGGTGAATTGATTGGGCGAAGTCTGATGATCATCCCTTTCATGTGGATTTTCTTCCAGCTCTGGAAGGTTACCTTCGACGCGTCCGGCTCGGACGTCATCAACGGCTTGACGCTGCGGGATACGCTTTGGTATCTCATGATGGCCGAGACCATTGAATTGGGCCGCCCACAACTGGCACGGACGATCTCAGAAAATATCAAAGATGGGTCCATCGCTTATCTACTCAACAAGCCGTATGACTTTATGTTGTATCAACTCAGTAACGCCATGGGAGAGACGATCTTTCGCGCCTTTTTCAATGCCATCTTCGGCGGTGTGACCGTCTGGTTTTTGGTGGGCGCACCGGCACACCCGGAAGGTTTCATCATTGCTTTGCCCGCCATTTTGGGAGCCTGGGTATTACACTTCTGTGTGAATGCCATGATCGGGCTACTTGCCTTCGGGCTGGAAGACGTTTCGGCGTTTACCTGGATCTATCAAAAGTTGGCCTTTATTTTTGGCGGCTTGTTGGTACCGCTTGATTTCTACCCACAATGGCTGCAAGTGATCTCGAAGGCAATGCCATTCGCCAGTACCGTATATGGACCATCGAGATTGTTCGTTTCGCCAACACTGGAACTCTTTGTCAATGTGATGCTCCTGCAAATCATCTGGATCGTAATCCTGGGCTTTTGTCTGACTCTGATGTATCGCCGTGGGCTGACGCAGTTGACGGTGAATGGAGGCTAAATCACGGTGGTCGAGTAGCCCCGCTGGTTTTCGCGGGGCGTATCGAGACTACCATGATAGCAACCTACTCCTCATTTACTGATGGTCTCGATATGGGTCTCGCTCCGCTCGACCCTACTCGACCATCGGATCGATGAATAGAGCATGAAAGAACTCAAATTCCTCTTCGCTATTTGGAAATCCAACCTGCTCTCCGCGATGGAATATCGCGTGTCGTTCCTCATGCACGTCTTCGGCATGATGCTCAACGACTTTATGTACTTTGTCATCTGGATCATTTTCTTTCAACAGTTCAAAGATGTGCGTGGGTGGGGTGTTAGTGATATGTATG
>Ga0114129_10008717_pt1 | contig 14455 bp, 8 predicted proteins | sample RhiMetdeltSRZDD1_FD_80071 | JGI IMG/M metagenome (GOLD analysis project Ga0114129, IMG submission 80071) | Populus rhizosphere microbial communities from Tennessee, USA - Rhizosphere MetaG P. deltoides SRZDD1 (version 2) (version 2) | ecosystem: Host-associated > Plants > Roots > Rhizosphere >... | reverse complement strand
CGGTGGGGAACGGCGGGTAGGGCCAAAAGGGATGGATACTGCCGACCGAACGTAGTGGATCGGCCAAATACTGTTGTCCGACAAGGACGAACGGTCGCTTCGGCATGCGACCGGCGTGAACGTCTCGCTCGGTGGCGGCCAGTTCGGCATAGGTGCCCGCCAGGTGCACCGTGCCTGCTCGACGGGCGGCCGCGTTCGACCACGGCACCCCGTCCTCGACGGCGAAGTCCACCTTGAACGCGCCGGGCCCGCGGCGAAAATTCCGGTATGCGCGTGCAATTCGCGGCGGCAGCCGATCGCCGAGAATACCGGCGACGGCCTCAGGCGCGAGGTCAAAAATCGTCACATCGGCGGGTGGCAGTTGGCAGGCCGCGTCGATGCGCACCCCGGTCTCGACCTTGCCGCCCAGGTCGGCCAACAGCGATGCGATCGCGTCGGTGATCGATCGCGAACCCCCGGCCGCAACCGGCCACCCGTGACGATGCCCCGCGGTGAGGATGCCCAGCCCGATCGCCGAGGTCATCGGAAAGTGCAGCGGTCGAAACGCATGCGCCGCAACCCCTCCGAACAATGCGCGCGCCTCGGTCGTACGGAACCACCTGGCAACAGTGGATGCGGGCAGCAAGGTCGGCGCGCCGAACCGCGCCAGTGTCAACGGATGGTGCGGCACCCTCAGCAGCGGCCCCATGATGTCGTCGGATAACGCGTCGAAGCGTCTGGAGGTCGAGGAGAACAGCCGACGCCACCGCCAGTGATCGGTCCCGAGCCCGTCGGCGGTGGCCTCCACCGAGCGGTGGAGCACGCCCGCCCGCCCGCCGTCAAGCGGATGCGCGCAGTCGATCTCCGGCAGGCGCCATGTCAACCCGTAACGCTCCAGCCCGAGGCCGGCCAGAAACGGTGACCCAACGGCCATCGGATGTATCGCCGAGCAGTGGTCATGCAGCAAGCCTGGGAGGATCGCCTCAATAGTGCGGGTGCCCCCGCCGATCTCGTCGGCGGCTTCCAGCACGGTCACATCCACGCCGGCCTTGGCCAAGGTGACCGCGGCAGCCAGGCCGTTGGGCCCGGCGCCGACGACGATCGCCGTGCTCATGCCATTGAAGGGTACGAGGGCCTAGGTTCACGCGTGCCGGCCACCGACCACGTGACGTTGGTACGGATCGGGCCATCGGGCAGCCACGGCTGCTCCTTGACCGCGTCAGACACCTTCCAGGTGCCGCGTTCGATCACACCCAACGCCGCGTCGATGACCTTGTAGTGCTGCACCTTGCTACCCCAACCTTGCGACTCCGCCCAGACCACAACCAGTTCACCCGGCTCGAATCCCGCCTGCCGCTGGACCGCGGCGATGAGGTCCTCGTTGTGCAGGTGCCCGTCGCCGAAGTTGAAGCCGATCAACGAGTTGCAGACGAATTCGGCCTCCCGCACGGTGCGGGCGTCGATGTCGGGCAGCGTCCTCAACAGCACCGAGAACAAGCCACGACCCTGGCTGTGCATCGAGCGCCAGGCGATGGCGCGCTGCAACGTCACTTCTGCCCACTTCGGTTCGTAGCCAAAGGCGATGAACTGGTCGATTTGGTTCTTCGCGGTGCGCGTGACGCTGTTCAGTTTCGCCTCTGCTCCCGGGGCGAACGCCCACACGGCTGACGCCCAGTTGCCGGCATATTGGCGCATCGACGGTAGGAACGACACCTTGTCCGGGCGCACGTTGCCCAGGATCGGGAAGAAGACCAGCGCCGCAACGATCGTTGCCGTCAGCCACGGCGACGACATGTTCGACACGGCATACCCGTGCCAGGACGGGAACCCGAGGAACAGGAAAACCGCTGCGTAGGCGAACAGCACGTTCCACTCCAACGGCACCGCCAGCGGGAACGTCGAGATGATGAACAAGTGGAAGGCCACCATGACGACGACCGCCGCCACCGTCAACCCCTTGTTTGTCGAGAACAACAGCACCAGCGGGGCGGCGATCTCCACCGTGGTGCCGAGCACGTGGGCCATGAAGTGGGCGGCCCGCGATGGCCGCAGATCGCGTGGGAAGTCGCGGTAATGCGCCCGCTTGACCCACTTGAACGGCATACAGGGGCTGTTGCTGACCATCGGCGGGATGACGTTGGCGAAGTGTTTTCCGAACTTCGACACACCGGCACCGACCCACACCACGACGATCAACAGCTTCAGCGCGATGATCATGTCCACGAACGGCAGCACGGTGAAGAAGAACAGCGCCGGCAAGTACTGCTCACCCCTCGCAGCGAGGAAGATGATCTTGTCGCGAAGGCCGTTCAACACCAGCAGCACGATCGGCGCGACCAGCAGCGCGGGGTTGACGAGCCCGGATGTGTTGTGGGGCAAAGCTTGTGACAATGAGTCGCTGTGTACTCCGGAGGCCAGCAGCGGGACGGCGACGCTGATCAGCAGTGCGAAGTAGAGGATCCCGTCGAACCACGTGCGGCGGTCACCGCCGGTGAACGGCACCCACTTCCACGGCCGCAACCGGATGGTGTCTGAACGGAGCCAAAACAGGATGCCGCCCGTCATAGGCTTGACCTTGCCGGCCAACGGACCCCATGAACCGGCGACGCCGATCGCCTCGAGCAGCACCGTCCACAGGACCGCTTTCTGGTAAACGATCGGTTGGTTCCACCACTCCGCGACGTGCCAGAACGCCGGCAGACCCGACGTCACCGTCGCGACGAACACACCACCGAGGGCGTAGAAGAACACCAGCTTCGCGATGTAGATCGCATGCACCATGCGCGGAGACCCGAAGCCGTTGTCGGTCCAGTGCTGGGTAAGGAAGCGCATCCGTTCCATCAGCGGCTTGGCAAGGAAGGTGTCTGGATCGACCGGGGGAAACTCCGGCTTCGTGAAACTCATGATCAGCTCCCGTCTGTGGATGTGGCCAATGAGTCGGCCAGCAGCCGACGCAATGCGGGTTTGTCGATCTTGCCGACGGGGTTCCTGGGCAGGTCGTCAAGGATCGTGATGTCTGCTGGCCGTTTGAATTTCGCGAGCTGCCCGCCGATGTGATCGCGAATCGCCTGTGGGGTGACGGTCGCGTTCGGACGTGTGGAGACGAACAGGACCGGCTCCTCGCCGTAGGTGGGGTTCGATCGCCCGACGACGGCGGCCTCGGCGATCTGCGGCAGATGGTGGACGACGGCCTCGATCTCGCGCGGGTAGATGTTCTCGCCACCGCGAATGATCATGTCCTTGGCGCGGTCGACCAGAACCAGGTAGCCATCCTCGTCGAAGCACCCGATGTCGCCGGTGTGCAACCAGCCGTCGACGATGGTCTTTGCGGTCTCCTCCGGCCGGTTCAGATAGCCACGCATCACGTTGGCGCCCTTGATGACAACCTCGCCTGTGTCACCGTCCGGGACCGGGCGGCCCGCCTCATCGACGATCCGGATGGTCTGCCCGGGCAGCGGCAGTCCTACCGTCCCCGGTTTCCTCGGACCGTCCAGCGGGTTGACCGCACTGGCGCATGTTCCCTCCGAGAGCCCGTAGCCCTCCATGATGGGGATGCCGTAGCGCGATTCAAATCCTTCGAGCAGCTCGACGCTGGCCGGCGCGGCTCCGCAGATCGCGAACCGCACCGATGACGTGTCCGGTTGCACGTCGTCGGGCAGCCCGCACAACATCGTGTAAATCGTTGGTACGGCGGAGAAATAGGTGGCACGGCTCTGCTCGAGTGCTGCAAAGAATGTCTTCGGGTCGAAGCGCCCGGCCACCGTCGCCCGGCCACCGGCCAGCAACGGCGACAGCGTCCCGACGACGATCCCGTTGACGTGAAACAGCGGGAGTATCAACAGGCTGTGGTCATCGCGGGTCAACCTGAAACCCTTAATGACGCTGCGGCACATGGCCTTCAGGTTCGCGTGGTCGAGCATGACGCCCTTGGGGCGGCCGGTGGTTCCGCTGGTGTAGATCAGCAACGCCAGCGAGGCGTCGCTGCCCCGACTGGCGTCGGCTTGAGCTGGCTCGCACTGGTGCAACTCGTCGGCGATCACCAGCTTGGCACCGGCGTCGGCAAGCTGATAGCGGACCTCTTGCGGCGACAATGCGGGGTTGACCGGCGTGACCGCCGCACCCACCCGCCACGCGGCAAACAGCGACACCACGAACTCGACCGTGTTCGGCAGCTTGATCGCCACCACGTCACCCGCCGACACGCCCCGGCTGCGCAGCGTCGCGGCGGTGCGCTTGACGGCGTCGAGAAACTCGACGTTGTTGAGGTCGCTGATGTCGTCGGCGATCGCCTGCCCCAGCGGATCATTCGTCGCACGCCGATCAGGCAAGGCCGACAAGTCCATGTAATTTCCTCCCAGATGGGCTACCCGTGTGACCGGCAACACTACGAAGCGCGGGGACGAATCGGCATGATCTGGGCCGCTCAAATACCGGGCACCGTTTGTCGGCCGGAGACAACCCCGAGCGCTCATTTGGCCCACAAGCGAGTTAGGAAGATCTACCGTCGTGGTGTGACGAGCGGCACAGACACCGATGTCGACCGCTGTGTCCGCCAGATCGCTGCCGGACTCCACCAGCGGCTGGGCGAATTGACGGCCGTCATTCAGCGTCTACTGCAGGACGAGATCCCCGAGCTTGCGCTGGACGCGCAGAGCATCGAGCTGTTGGGGGCCAGCGTCGGAGGCAACGTCGACACTGTGCTGCACGCGATGCGGTATGGAATTGCGGTGCAGCGTGTCGAGGCGCCGACCGCGGCGATGGAGTACGCCCGGCGGTTGGCCCAACACGGAGTCCCGGTGCACGGGTTGGTGCGTGGCTACCGGGTCGGTCAGCGGCGCATGAATGAACTCGTCTTCGCCGAGGTCCAGGCCACCGACATGGAGCCAATAGTAAGGCTGGCCGTGCTCGAGAAGATGTCGGCGACCATGTTCGCGTACATCGATTGGATGTCACAGCAAGTCGTCGAAGTGTACGAGGAGGAGCGCGAACGCTGGCTGGAGAATCAGAACAGCCTTCGCGCGTTGCGGGTGCGCGAGATTCTGGCCGCCAAGACACCTGTGGACGTCGACGCCGCGTCGACGACGATTCGCTATCCGCTGCGCTGGCATCATCTGGCGGTGGTGGCCTGGTACCCCGATGCCGGCAGCGACGGCAACGAACTGCCACGGCTGCAACGCTTCCTGCGAGATATGGGCGAAGCCGCTGGGGTGGCGGCGAGCCCGCTGTTTGTGGCCGCCAACGCCGTATGCGGCTGGGGATGGCTACCCTTCCGCGACGCGGCACCCGAAGCAGTCGACAAAGTTCGCGAGTTCGCGGCCACCCATGCGGACTCGCCCAGTGTGGGAATCGGCTCGATGGCGGCGGGAATCGGCGGATTTCGACGATCGCATCGCAGGGCGCTGGCCGCGCGGGCGGTGGGGGCGGCCCGCGAGCCACACAAGCCGAGTGTCGTTGCCGCGGAGGATCCCGGCGTGTTGGTGGCCGCCATGCTGGGCGGGGACATCATCGTGGCCCGTGAGTGGGTGTCCGAAGTCCTCGGCGACCTGGCCGTCGACAACGAGAACGATGCCCGGCTGCGCGAGACGTTGCTCGTCTTCCTGTCCGGCGACGGCAGCTACAAGCTCGCTGCTGAGCAGCTCCACCTGCATTCGAACACGGTCAAATACCGGGTCGGGCGGGCCGTCGCCCGGCGGGGACGCGCGATCGGCGCCGATCGGCTTGACGTGGAGTTGGCCCTGCTGCTGTGCCGCTGGTACGGCAGTGCGGTTACTTTGCAGCGCCCCGGATAGCAACCGCCAGCGGGTTAGTTATCGCCGCGCCACAACCTACCCGCGGGTATTGGTCCCACGGGGACGAAGGCAATGCTGCCAAGCACCCCTAACCTCAGCCTTGCGCACGGCACCGACGCCGACGAAGTGAAATCCAAAGCAACCGAAGGCGATAGTCGATGCCAAGCCCAGACGTTCAGCACCCGGCTGAAATTGCTACACCACATGATTTGCTGATGACCCGGTCGATGCTCGGCGTCGCAAGCGGGATGATGCCAGACAGCTCGTGGGCCAGGTTCGGCTTGAATCTGGCGCGCCGCCCGGGCGTCGTCACCAAACAGGTGGAGTTGTTCGGGCGCGAGCTCGCCTCGATCGCGGCGGGCACATCCGATCGCGCTCCGGCCAAGCCCGACAAGCGATTCAGCGATCCAGCATGGCAGAGCAATCCGTTGACGAAGCGTTCGATGCAGGCGTACTTGGCCGCCACCGAGCTCGTGGACAGCCTGTTCGCCGACGCGGAACTCGATTGGCGCGACGCTGAACGAATCCGATTCATGCTCGACGTCATCATGGAAGGGCTCGCACCGAGCAACAGCCCATTGATCAGCCCGTTGGGCTGGAAGGCGCTCATCGACACAGGCGGTCTCAACGTCGTTCGAGGGATGCGGCGCTTCGTGCGCGATATGGCTGTGCCGCCGCGGATTCCGTCGATGGTGGAGCCCGACGCATTCACGGTCGGAGAGGATCTTGCCGTCACACCGGGAGCGGTCGTGTACCGCAACGAGGTGTTCGAACTCATCCAGTACACACCTCAAACCGAGAAGGTGTGGGCGGTGCCGCTGCTGATGGTGCCGCCGGTGATCAACAAGTTCTACATCTTGGACATCGCCCCCGGTCGGAGCATGGTGGAGTACCTCCTGCGCCAGGGTCACCAGGTCTTCGCCATCTCGTGGCGCAATCCGACTGCGGCGCAACGGTCTTGGGGCTGCGATACGTACGGTGCCGCAATCCTCGACGCGTTGGAGGCTATCCAGAGAGTGACGGGGTCGCAGAGCGCCCATGTTCAGGCGTCGTGCTCGGGAGGCATCCTGGCGGCCATGACGGCGGCACATCTCAGTGCGACGGGTGAGGCTGAGCGCATCGCCAGCCTGACCTTGATGGTGACCGTCCTGGATCAGGGACGGGAGGGCTTGGCCGCTGCCGTCGACGAGACGGCCGCCAAACTCGCGATTGCGTTCTCGGCGCGCAAAGGCTTCCTCGACGGCCGCGCACTGGCCGAGGTGTTCGCCTGGTTGCGTCCCACCGATCTGGTTTGGCGGTACTGGGTCAACAACTATCTGCAGGGCCGGTCACCGGCTCCGTTTGACGTGCTGTTCTGGAACTCCGACACCACCCGCATGCCCGCCGCCTTGCACCGCGACATGTTGTTGATGGGACAGCACAACGCGTTGGCCGAACCCGGCGCGGTGCGCATGCTCGGCACCCCGGTGGACCTCGGCACGGTGACGGCGGATACCTACGTCGTTGCGGGGATCGCCGACCACATTTCGCCCTGGCAGGCCTGCTATCGCAGCGCGAGGATGTTGGGAAGCAAAGATCTGCGGTTCGTCCTTTCATCGAGCGGACACATCGCCGCGCTCGTCAATCCCCCTGGCAACCCGAAGGCGTCCTACCGCGCGGGAAACGTCGACGAACGCGACCCAACACGTTGGGCGGCGTCGGCGGAAACGCACAGCGATTCTTGGTGGCCCGACTTCTCCGCGTGGTTGGCGCAGCGCGGCGGCGAGCAGAAGCCGGCGCCCACGGCGCTTGGCGGTGACGGTTTGGCGGCGCTGGGTCCGGCGCCGGGCAGCTACGTTCATGTCCGTTAACCGCCTCGCGGTGTTACCGATCCGAGTCCTTGGGGCATTGGAGTCAAGCTGCGCCTGCGTCAGCTGCGCAGCCTCGGCGAGCGCCGAAGTCTTCGCCGCCGCGAGATCGCACCTGCTCCGGGTGGCGGCCGGTCCGCCGCCCCCGACCGACACGGAGGGCATTGCCGATGTCATCGTGCTCTCCCCGGGGCACAAGCATGAACGATGAAAACCTTGTCGCGGTACTCGGTCAGCAGATCCGCGTCGACATCCGGTGGGGCACCGGGGTCCCGTTGGTGCTGTGCAACGGAATCGGGGCAAGCCTTGAAGTTCTCGATCCGTTTGTCGCGCAACTGGATCCGGACACCACCGTGGTGCGGTTCGACGTGCCGGGCTCCGGCGCCTCGCCGGATTCACCGTTTCCGTACCGGTTCCCATACTTGGCCGCAGTGCTGGGAACGCTTCTGAAGAAAATTGGGATCATCGATCGGCGAGCCGGTATATCGCAGGTTGACGTCTTGGGACTGTCGTGGGGCGGAGGGCTCGCCCAGCAGTTCGCCTTTCAGAACCCGCGCCGGTGCCGCAGGCTCATACTCGTATCCACAGGTACCGGTTCGCTGATGATTCCCGGCAAACCGCCGGTGCTGGCGAAGATGTTGACAGCGAGGCGATTCCTGGATCATCGCTATGCCGCTTCGATCGCGCCTGAGATCTATGGCGGGACCGCTCGCAGCGACCCGATGATGATCAAGCGCGTCTTCGACCGCCAGCTGATGGCTGGCTCGCGCGTCGGGTATTTGCACCAGCTGCTTGCCGGTGCAGGGTGGACCAGCGTTTTCATGCTGCCGCTGGTCCGGCAGCCCACCTTGATCGTCGCGGGTAGTGACGATCCCATCATCCCGCTGGTTAACGCCAGGATCATGAACCGGCTCTTGCCGAATTCTGCGCTACATATTCACGACGGTGGCCATGTTGAACTCATCACCAACGCGGCCGAGCAGGCACGGGTGATCGAAGAGTTCCAGCGCAAGGCCTAATCCCGAACCCTGTCAATCTAATTCGACAGCGAGTTCAAGGCGCCGAGGTTGCCGGGCGATGGCAGGTGCCAGCACAGGCGAGCGCGACCGCCAGGTGCGAATGGCGTGTACAACGCTGACACCGACTGGGATGAACAGTGGGGACAACACCAGCAGGAACGTAAGGATGTGCGGGATGTACGACATCGTGATCGGTCTTCCTCTCCGCCAAGCAGATTGGGAGAAGTTAGGCCGCCAGGTGGACGTGCGGCTTCGTCGTCGGGCAACCAACTCTTCGCGCGAGGTTGTGCGGTGGCGACAATGACGGATTCCATTGGCGCTGGGCCACAACCATTCCTGACATTTTCGTGTTGCAGGCACGATGGCGACGGGCCGAAATACATCTAATCTGCTCCACATGCAACGCTTCGGTGATCCATCGTTCGACCTCTTCAAGCTGTCCGACGAGCACAATGAACTGCGCGCCGTGCTCCGCGATCTGTGCGAGAAGGAGATTGCCCCGTACGCCGCTGACGTCGACGAGAGCTCGCGGTTTCCCGAGGAAGCACTCAAGGTCCTGAATGACACCGGGTTCTCGGCGGTGCACATTCCCGAGGAGTACGGCGGCCAGGGCGCCGACGCGGTAGCGGGTTGCATTGTTGTCGAGGAGGTCGCTCGGGTGTGCGCATCCTCCTCGCTGATCCCCGGCGTCAACAAACTCGGCACGATCGGGCTGATCCTCAGTGGCTCAGACGAATTGAAGAAGCAGGTGCTGCCGACCCTGGCATCGGGCGACGCGATGGCGTCCTACGCGCTATCGGAACGCGAAGCCGGCAGCGATCCCGCGTCGATGCGCACCCGCGCCCGCGCCGACGGCGACGACTGGGTGCTCAACGGCTCCAAGTGCTGGATCACCAACGGCGGCAAGTCAACCTGGTACACGGTGATGGCGGTGACCGATCCGGAGAAGGGCGCCAACGGCATCTCGGCGTTCGTCGTCCATGAGGACGACGAGGGCTTCACGGTCGGCCCCAAGGAGCGCAAGCTCGGCATCAAGGGCTCACCGACCACCGAACTGTATTTCGAGAACTGCCGCATTCCCGGCGACCGCATCATCGGCGAGCCGGGCACCGGGTTCAAGACCGCGCTGGCCAGCCTCGATCACACCCGACCGACGATCGGCGCGCAGGCCGTCGGCATCGCGCAGGGAGCGTTGCACGCGGCGATCGCATACACCAAGGAACGCAAGCAGTTTCGCAGGCCGGTGAGCGACTTTCAGGGCGTCCAGTTCATGCTTGCCGACATGGCGATGAAGGTGGAGGCTGCGCGGTTGATGGTGTACAGCGCGGCCGCCCGCGCCGAGCGTGGCGAGGCGGCGCTGAGCTTTATCTCGTCGGCCGCGAAGTGCTTTGCCTCCGACGTCGCGATGGAGGTCACCACCAACGCCGTCCAGCTGTTCGGCGGTGCGGGCTACACCGTCGACTTCCCGGTCGAACGGATGATGCGCGACGCAAAGATCACGCAGATCTACGAGGGCACCAATCAGATTCAGCGCGTCGTCATGGCGCGGGCATTGCTGGCGTGACTCCCTGCTGCCGCAAGCGCGACTGCTCGTCGTGATTGGTAGCCTATGAGCGTCGATCGCGTCGTCGGCGGGCAGGATCGGCGATATCGTGTCATTACAGCAACGGAGGCCACGCCCCCCGGCTGAGGATAGTGACCGTCGATGGCCGACGCCGACCCGCAGGCAACCCAGCGGGATGTGCTCACAGGCATCCCCGCGGAACTGTCCATCTCTGGATTCGATGATGTCGTGGAAATCGGGCACGGCGGATTCGGGGTGGTCTATCGCTGCGTTCAGCCGTTGCTGGATCGCGACGTCGCCATCAAGGTGCTGACCGGCGACTTGGACCCCGACAATCTCGACCGATTCCTTCGCGAGCAGCGCGCGATGGGCCGGCTATCCGGGCATCCGCACATCGTGACCATATTCCAGGTCGGCACCACAGCCGGGGGGCGGCCGTACATCGTCATGCCCTGCCACCGCAAGGGCTCGCTGGAAGCGCTGATCCGCCAGCACGGTCCGATGGATTGGTGTGAGACCCTGCGCATCGGGGTGAAGCTGGCGGGTGCGCTCGAAGCCGCCCATCGCGCAGGCATACTGCACCGGGACGTGAAGCCGGGCAACGTCCTGCTTACCGAGTACGGCGAACCCCAGTTGACCGACTTCGGTATCGCCAGGATCGCCGGGGGTTTCCAGACGGGGACCGGAGTAATCATCGGTTCACCGGCGTTCACCGCGCCCGAAGTGCTCGCGGGTGCAGCCCCGACGTCCGCATCGGACGTGTACTCACTTGGCGCGACGCTGTTCTGCATACTGACCGGTCACGCAGCGTTTGAGCGTCGCAGCGGCGAGCAGGTGGTCGCTCAGTTCCTCCGGATCACGTCACAACCGATACCGGATCTGCGCGAGCAGGGACTGCCTGCCGACGTGGCCGCGGTGATCGAACGGGCGATGGCGCTGGATCCCTCGGCTCGTCCCGCCAGCGCGGCGGCGTTCGGCGACGAGCTCCGCGAGATTCAGCGCACCAACGGTGTCGCCGTCGACGAGATGGCGCGTCCAGTCGACTTGAGCGTGGAACGCCAGACGTCTGCCCTGGCGCCGTCAACGGTTCGCCGGGATATCGTTGCGACGCCGACGCCGACGCCGACGCCCCCGACGCCGGTGACCAAGTACCGACCTCCGGTTCCGACTAGATCACTGGTGACCCGCAACCGGCTCATCGAGCTATTCCGTGCGGGTGGTCGCCGGCGTGTTGTCCTCATCCATGCGCCGTCGGGCTTCGGCAAGAGCACGCTGGCGGCTCAGTGGCGAGAAGAGCTCATGCGCGATGGCGTCGCGGTTGCCTGGCTGACGATCGATGACGACGACAACAACGTGGTGTGGTTCCTGGCGCATCTGTTGGAATCGCTACGACGGGTCCGTCCAGCTCTGGCCGCGTCGTTGGGGCAGGTGCTCGAGGAGCACGGCGACGACGCCGGCCGCTACGTCCTGACCACGCTCATCGATGAGATTCACGAAAAAGACGATCGGATTGCGCTGGTAATAGACGATTGGCACCGCGTGTCTGACCCTGCGACCACCGCCGCCCTTGGGTTCCTGCTCGAGCACGGATGCCACCACATGCAAATCATCGTGACCAGCTGGTCGCGCGCCGGACTGCCGGTGAGCCGATTGCGAATCCAAGACGAATTGGTCGAAATAGACTGCGAGTCAATGCGTTTCAATGACAGTGAGGCGCGGTCATTTCTGAACGACGTCGGTGGATTGCAGCTGTCGGGCAGTGACGTGGACGCGTTGACCGCGTCCACAGACGGGTGGGCGGCCGCCCTGCAGCTGGCGGCACTGTCGCTGCGTAGCGGCGGCGACGCCAGCAGCTTGATTGGCCGACTATCCGGCGCCGGAGATGTGGTCGGCGAGTTCCTGGCAGAAAATGTCGTCGACACTCTGGAACCTGAGCTACGCGAGTTCCTGCTGGCGACGTCCATCACCGAGCGGACCTGCGGTGGGCTGGCGTCGTCGCTGGCTGGGGTGACGCGCGGGCAGGCGATGCTCGAAGACGTCGAGCGACGCGGACTGTTCCTTCAGCGCATGGATGATGACCCGGGCTGGTATCGGTACCACCACATGTTCGCCGAGTTCCTGCGTGGTCGACTGAAGCATGACCGGCCCGACCACCTCGAACAACTCCACCGCATCGCGTCGGCATGGTTCGCCGATCACGGCTACCTCAACGAGGCCGTCGACCATGCTCTGGCCTACGACCCGATCCGAGCGGTCGACCTTGTCGAGCAGGACGAGACAAACCTGGTCGAGCAGTCGAAGATGACGACCCTGCTCGGGATCGTCAACAAGCTGCCGCCGCAGATAGTGGCTTCGCGGACACGGCTTCAACTCACCATCGCGTGGGCGAACCTCCTGCTACAACGACAGGGCCCGATGCAAGCTGCGGTGAACCGGTTTCAAGCCAGCATGACCAACGCAGACCTCGAGGAGACGACACGCGCTGATTTGAAAGCCGAAGCCGACGTGCTGCAAGCGGTCGCGGAAACACACGCCGACCGCACCGAGAACGTGGAAGGTCTGATCGCAGAAGCGATGTCGAGGCCGGACACTCTACATCCGCAGGTGCCCGGGGTGGCCGGAAATATCGCGGCGTTTGCTGCGATCTACCGATTCGACTTCGACACCGCCCACCGACTGCTCGATTGGGCCTCGCCCTACAACGAGATGATGGGTCCCTTTTCCACCGTCTACGCCCGCTGTTACGGCGGCATCGCCGACAGGTATCGACTCGACATCCCCGCCGCCCTGACCAACTTCCGAGAAGCGTTCGAGATCGCTAGCGGCGTCGGACCGCACTCGCACGCCGTCCGGCTCGCCGGAGCGCTTCTTGGCCAACTTCTCTACGAGACCGGCGACTTGGCCGAGGCCACGCGCCTGCTGGAGGAGAGCTATCAGTTCGGATCCGAAGGCGGCGGAGTGGACTATCTTGCGGCGAGATTTGTGATCGGCGCCCGAATAAGAGCACTACACGGGGATCGGTCTGCGGCGATCGAGCGCCTTGACGCCGGCATGGACGCCGCACAACGATTGCGGTTGCCACGGCTCGCGGCCGCCGTCAACAACGAGCGCATCCGGCTCGGGATCCAGATCCCTCCGGTGGTTGCCGCCCGATTGCGCTCGACCCGCACCATTCCGCAGAACGATGGAATAGCCACGCTCACAGCAGAACTCGACGAGGATTCAGCTGTGCGCCTGCTGATGGCAAGCGATTCGCCCGACGATCAGGGGCAGGCATGTAGACGCGCGGCGGACCTTGCCAAGGGAATCGACGGCCAGCGCAGACCCTTGGCGGCCCTCCAGGCGGAGCTCCTCCTGATCGAAACCCTCACTGCGACGGGCCGAGTGGCGGAAGCTCGTGCGGGTGTCTTGCACGTCTCGGCACGATGCACCGAAGTGGGGCTACCGCGCCTGCTGGTTGACGCCGGACTCGGCTAGCGCCGCGTTAGTAGGCGCGGGGCAGCTTGAGCGCTTGGGTGGAGATGTAGTTGAGCACCATCTCCTGCGATAGCGGCGCGTTGCGGAGCAATCGTGCCTCCCGCCACAGCCGCTCTACGTGGTATTCCTTGGCGTAGGCGTAGCCACCGTGGGTGGACATCGCGCGGTCGCAGGCATCGAAGCCAGCCTCGGCGCCAAGGTATTTGGCCGCCGCGGCCTGGATGCCGCAGTTCTGGTGGTCGTCGTAGAGCCCCGCCGCGTGCATCGCCATCAGCCGAGCCGACTCAAGGCGGATCCATGAGTCCGCCAGCGGGTGGGCAACCGCCTGGTTCTGTCCGATGGGCCGGTCGAAAACCACACGCTCGTTGGCGTATACCGCCGCCAGCTCCAATGCCGCCTGACCGATGCCGACGCCTTCCAAGCCCACGACGATGCGCTCGGAGTTCAGCCCGTCGATGAGGTACTTGAAGCCGTGACCCACCTGACCCACGACCTCGTCGTCACCGACCTCGAGGTTGTCGATGAAGAGCTCATTGGAGTCGATCGCCGACCGGCCCAGCTTCTCGATCTCCCTGACCGTGATGCGGTCGCGGTCCAGGTCAGTGAAAAAAAGCGTCATCCCGTCCAACGGCCTGTCCTCGCTACGGGCAGACGTGCGCGCCAACAGCAGGATCTTACTTGCGTTCTGCGCGTTGCTGATCCACACCTTCTGGCCGTTGACGACCCAGCCACCGTCGACCTTCTCGGCTCTGGTCGTGATGCGCGAGGTATCCACCCCGG
>Ga0114129_10008715_pt1 | contig 14457 bp, 10 predicted proteins | sample RhiMetdeltSRZDD1_FD_80071 | JGI IMG/M metagenome (GOLD analysis project Ga0114129, IMG submission 80071) | Populus rhizosphere microbial communities from Tennessee, USA - Rhizosphere MetaG P. deltoides SRZDD1 (version 2) (version 2) | ecosystem: Host-associated > Plants > Roots > Rhizosphere >... | reverse complement strand
AGCCTGGTGTACGCAGAACTATTCTTTCAACAGCAGGGAATCTTATTTGCGTGCGTGTTGGCGCTGTATGTGATGGGGCAGAGACAAAAACTCACGTTTTGGGAAATCCTTCGACGATGGGCGTTGGTTATTCCTGCAGTTATTTCTTTTGGATTGTATGGGACCGTTCTTGTGCAGAGCCGATACGTGGGCGTATTCGTCCTGCTTTTCTGGACTGATATACTTGCAAACGTTCGTTTGCCTGCCGGTACGAATCACAAATCCTGGCTGAACGGGTTGAGCGGCATTGCCGCGCTAGGCTTGATGGCGAACATCGTCATGTTCAATCTCGACGGCTTCAAGCGTTTGAACCTAACCGTGGGTGGCGATTCTGTTCCGCCGACAGCGCCTGCCGCCAAGCCGCTCGATGTGGCGCAGACACTCCTCGACCTTGGCATTCGTCACGGGGATAGAATAGGGGTGATCGGGTATGCATATGATTCTTTCTGGGCGCGGCTGGCAAGAGTGCAAATCGTCGCTGAGATGTTCGATGAGCAGGCGATTGACGATTTTTGGAGTGGGACGGATTCGCTTCAACAAAGTGTTTTGAACTCGTTTGCCGCTACGGGAGTTGGCGCGGTAGTCGCTGAATATGTCCCTGCAGATGCCAATCTCGATGGCTGGTATCGAGTTGGGAATAGCAACTATTATGTTTATCGATTTACGGCGCGGTGATAGCAGTGAGCAATGTCGTTAAACGGCAGAACTGGACTTCCTCCAGTTCCATCTATGCGGTGGAGTTCGAGAACAAACCTGTGTTGGAAGATATCAGCGTCGTGATTCCCACGCTGGGCAGGGAAATTCTGGAACAAAGTCTGTTTCGGATCCTTGCAGGGCGCGCATGGCCGGGCTGCTTAATCGTGGTCGAGCAGGGAGGCAATCCCAATGTGGCGAAAATGTTGAAGCGAGTACACGAGGTCGGCGTCGCCGTGAAGCATATCCTTTCGAGGCAACGCGGACGGTCAGCTGGCATCAACCGCGGACTCGAGCAGGCGGATACACGGTTTGTGGCGATCACAGATGACGATTGCTTTGTAGGAGAGGAGTGGCTTGTTGAAATGGCGAACAGGCTTCGGCGGAATCCCGATGCGGTGGTCACAGGGCGCGTGGAAGCCGCGGGCGAGGATATGATCGTGGTGGTCACTTCCACCACTCCATCCGTTCAGAGTCGTCCAAAGCTCAAATTTGATTCGATGTCTGGTGGGAATATGGGAACGTCGCTTGAGGTATTCAAGAAGGTCGGGCTGTTTGAGGAAGATCCCGTGATGGCGACTGCCGAGGATGCTGAGTTCGCGTACCGCGCTTTGCGCACGGGCGTGACGCTTCGTTATGAACCTGACGTGGTGGTAGCGCATTTCGGTTGGCGTGATGAAAGCAGGCGTATCGAGCAGTATCGTCATTATGCGTTGAGTCACGGCGGGTTCTATGGAAAATATCTGCGGCGAGGAGATTTGTTCATCCTGGCGCGCGCGACCGGGCATTTCACACGAGCGCTGCGGAGGTGGGTACGTGGCACATTGACAGGAAATGCAGAGCTGGCTATGCTGGGAAAGGCATATTGTCTTAATTTGATGCCCGGTATCCGGGCAGGGATACGCTCGAAGATGCGACCAGGTAAATTGACGACGGGGAAGGCAAATGAATAGTACTGCCGTAACTCCAATGCGGGACTCACAGACAGACAAACTCATTGTGCTGTTGCTAACAATTTTCACGATTCTTCTGTTAGTCGTTACAGCACCCCAGATCGGTCTCACTTGGGATGAGCCCACGTACATCGTGGCTGCCGAGACGTATCCGGCGTGGTATGGTGAATTGATTGTACGACCTGCCGATGCACTTACTACGGAGGAAATTGTACGGTATTGGAGTACCAGCCATGAACACCCACCTCTCGACAAAGTATGGTCCGGATTTGTCTGGCTAGGAGCGCGCTATTTCTTCGATGATCTGACTGCCCACCGTCTGGGTAATATCCTGATCGAAGCCGGTCTTGTTTCGCTTCTCTTTCTCATGGTGAGACGACAGTATGGCCGTACGGCGGGGCTGGTGGCGGCTTTTGCATTGCTGGCGATGCCCCGCTTCTTCTTCCATGCGCATCTTGCCGCAATCGATGTGCCTGTCACTGCTATGATCTTCGCGGTGGTCTACACTTTCTGGGTTGGCCATAATGATTCTGGATTCAAGTGGACACTTTTATTGGGTGTTGCCTGGGGCCTGGCCCTGGCTACGAAAATAAACGCATTGTTTATTCCCTCTATTGTGCTTCCCGCATGGACTCTCCTCTTTCGGAGGCGTCGCTATCTTTTCATACGACTCGCACTCATGTATTTGATTGGGATTGGTGTATTTATTTTGAGCTGGCCCTGGCTGTACCATGATCTATCGAAGCACCTGATAGCCTATGTTGGATTCATGACAACTGGCCGCTTGCCGGTGGAGCAGTATTACTTTGGCCAATCGTATGCCCCGCCGCCCTGGCACTTTCCTTTTGTCATAACGATCCTGGTTGTGCCTTTTTCGATCTTTCTTTTGGCAACGCTCGGGGCAGTATCCATGCTGAGACATCGGGACGACCGGCCTTTCGGCGGATTGCTGCTCCTCGGAATATTCGTCTGCCTTGTGATATTTACCAGTGGAATGGGTCAGGTGTTTGATGACGAGCGGTTCATGATGCCGGTCTTTCCATACCTGGCTGCTCTCGCCGGCGTCGGATTTATCCAGACCGTTCCTATAGTGGAGAAGTTCCTCGCAGACCGGACAATATACTTACGAAGACAGCGACTTGCGGCCATTATGATCATTGCTCTATTTCTTCCTCATCTTCTGCTTGCCCATGATCTTTACCCCCATCTACTCTCTTATTATTCTGAGGCGATCGGTGGCGTCTATGGTGCCAAATTCCTAGGACTGGAAACTACTTATTGGTGTGAAACCTATCCAGAGGTACTTACCTATATAAACTTACACGCAATGCCCGCCGCTGTGGTCTACGCGGAGTGCCCGGATGTACTGATCTATTATCAATTACATGGCCTGCTGCGGTCGGACCTGCAAATCGCCGATGGCCCGGATGCCATGCCGGCATTTCCAGATTTCCAATTGAATCCGGATACATTCAAAGAAGCTGATTATGTGATTATCCAAAACCGCCAGAGTGGATTTTACAGAGATTTACGCAGCTGGATGCAGACCCATAAACCAATATATGAGTACAGGTACAGGCAGCTTCAATTAATCAAGGTATATGCCCATTAAGCGGCATGAGAACTGAATAGATGAGAATTGAATATTTTGAATATGAAGAAATGTTTCACACGTAGGTTCATTTTATGAAAAGTAGACCAGAACATATCGAAGTTACAGAAGCGGTCGGCCGCGATCAAGGCAAAAATAATTTACCAGAAACTTCTCTCATCATTTGCTCGCGCAACCGGCCAGAATTACTTATAGAACTGGTTCTGTCGATTCTTCAGGGGGACGAAGTGCCCACAGAGATCATTATTGTCGATGACAGCGATGCTTGTAATGATCAGCTGGTGAATCTAGTTCCGGATCGTCCCAGTGTGATACGGTATTTGTGGAACCGTTCCGTGGGTCTCAGCCGGGCGAACAATACTGGAGTGGAAACTGCGCAATATGATCTGATTGTATTTACACAGGATGACGTTCTGGTCACACCTACATGGTTTGGCGTCCTTGTTCGATCCATGCTGGAGGGAGGCCCGCGTACTGTAGTGACAGGCAAAGTACTGCCGGGCGGCGAGGAATCCGAGGGCGGATTTGCTCCCTCCACAAAGAGCGAGGAGCGGATCGAGATTTACGAGGGACGCATTGGTTCGGACGTCTTGTATGTTCAGAACATGGCCCTGTTTCGCTCGGCGTTCGACGATATTGGGTATTTTGATCCGGATCTTGGTCCAGGAACGCCCTTTCCTGCCGCCGAAGATAATGACTTTGCCATGCGGCTTTTGGATGCAGGCTATCGGATCGTCTACGATCCACGCGCGGTCACGTACCATCGCGCCTGGCGGTCTGAAGAAGAATACCTCTGGTTACATTGGAATTATGGCCGCGGACAGGGGGCGTTTTATTCCAAATATTTTAGTTTACAGGATCCCCACATGATCCAGCGGATGGTCAAGGATATTTGGGGCTACACGATCCGCTTTCCAATACGGATCTTCCGCGACCGCAACCAGGCGTGGCGGGATATGCTCTATGTGGGTGGCCTCTTGTACGGTGCGGCGCGCTGGCGCCTCCGACGGCCAGGCAAACGGATATGATCGAATTAAGCATCGTGATCCCAACCTATAACCGTGCCGAACGCCTGCGTGTGTGTCTGGAGGCACTCTCAAATCAAACACAACCCACGGACACATTTGAAGTTATTGTCGTAGTGGATGGCTCGACGGATGAGACCGTCGAAATGTTGAAGAATTTCACTGCGCCGTATTTGCTGCGGACCGTCTGGCAGAACAACAGTGGACAGCCGAGTGCCTTGAACCGGGGGATTCAGGAGGCAGCAGGTCGTGCCTGCTTATTCATTGATGATGATATCGCCGCAGCACCTCAACTGGTTGCCGAACATCTCCACGCACAGTCCCAAAATTCTAATATTGTTGCGATAGGACAAATAACTCTGGCAATCCCCTCAGATGTGGGTTGGTATACGAATGCGTTTGCCAAGGGATGGCGTGATCATTATGATATGTTGAACCAGGAAAATTACAAACCTACCTGGGAGGATTGCTATAGTGGAAATATGTCCGTGCCACGTGAAGCTCTTCTGGCCTGCGGTGGATTCGCTACAAATCTTGCTCGCGGCTTCGATTTAGAACTTGCCAGACGCCTGGAAAAACAGGGTTGCTCCTTTACCTACTTGAAAAATGCACTGGGCTGCCAGGATGAACAGAAAGGGTTTCGAGAGTTAAGCCGGGATGCAGAGAAGTCTGGCAATACAGATGTGCTGCTCTATCAGAAAGATCCACGCATGCTTTCGCAGGCTCTCGCCTCGTTTCCTGAAGGAAGCTGGCGCAAGCTGTTTTTGCATCGCGTGTTCCTGTGCCTCCATATGCCACCTAGACTTCTGGAGCTTTTTGGTAGGTTGATCAGAAAACCTAGTCAGCGATATTCATGGTTTAGTGCCATACAAAAGTATTGTTATTGGCGGGGAGTAAGACAGGTTGCAGGAAAAACAGAACTCTGGCAGCAATTAATATCCGGCACTCTTATCCTGATGTATCATGCGATTGGCCCGTCCGATGCACCAGCCGGTCCATTTGTAATACCTGCTGATCGCTTTGCAAAACAGATGTCCTGGCTGAAAAGGATGGGGCGCCAGCCGATCACTCTTGCGCAGTTCCTGGAATGCCAGCGCGAGAAACGTCTGCCTCCTGCTCGTTCGGTTGTAATTACGTTTGATGATGGTTATGCCGACAACTATACCTATGCCTTCCCGATTTTACGCCAGTATGGTATTCCCGCAACCATCTTTCTCGTCACAAAGTTTGTGGGCCTTGTGAATAAATGGGACCATGATGGCCAACTGCAAGGGCGGCCTCTGATGTCCTGGCCTCAGATACAGGAGATGGCGGGCCAGAACATAGATTTTGGTGCCCATTCCAGCGCGCACCCCGCCTTGACGGCTATTTCATTGCTTCAGGCGGAAAGTGAAATAACTGGTTCCCGCAAACTGTTGGAAGGCGAATTAGGTGTACCGGTTACGCTCTTTGCCTATCCGTATGGCGAATATAATCCTTCCATTCAGACAATGGTTCAAGATGCCGGCTTTATGGCAGGTTGTACGATCGATTCAGGACTGAATTCTCTCATCACCTCCCCTCTGGGATTACGTCGGGCCGAGGTTCGGGGAACCGACTCTTTAATTCGCTTTTGGCTGGTGCTGTCGATGGGGGATGGAGATGCCTTTTGGTGGCGTCGAAGCACAAACCATAGTCATCCGAGTACAAAAGTCTTATCCACGGACAGTTGAAAGCATGAATATTCAAAAAGAACAAGCATCGATACAACTTCCTCTTAAATTTGATGAAATTGTGACGGAGATTATCCGTTATACCGGCTTACCCCGGACGGAGGTCGAGCATCGCGTTTGGATGGAGGCACTGGAAACTGGCTGGAATGTAATGCGGGATGTAAAGCGATTTGGTGTAACACCCTTTGTGTTTAATCAGAGCATGATTCGTCTATATACAGAAGGTGATGGCTTTATTTTCGACTCACTTGTTTTCTGGTCAAAGCCGAGCCGGCGTCTCTGGATAGAGCATGCAAGAGAACGGATTCTTTTGTATGCAAACCGCTCAGGTATCGCAGTTGCGGATCTCAAAATACTTATGTATGGGGACGGTCCAGGGAATGATTCTCTGTTCCTGGCAGGGTGCGGTTTGCAGCTCGACTACTATGAGGTTCCGGGCAGTAAAACGTATGAATTTGCGGTAAAACGATTCCAGCATCATGGAGTCTGGGAGAAAAGCATCATCCCCATCTATGATTATCAGTCAACCCTCCATGGTCAGTATGATGTTGTCCTCTCTTTTGAGGTTCTTGAACATCTTCCCAATCCTTTGGAAGCGATCCAGGGGATCCACGCAGCTCTAAAATCCGGTGGCATGGCCATCATCACGGAGGATTTTGGCGATCTGGCCGGCTACCTGCCTACCCACCTAAGGAGTGGGGCCAGATATCTTGGTGCAGCACCGGTCATGTTTCTTAAAAATCACATGACCCTGTCCTGGTATAGCCGGGATGAGCTGTTCAAACCGTATGAATTTTTAAAAGTCGAACAGGCTTCAACGAGAGATTGGATACAGCTAGCATGGGACTACAACGTGAGAAGCCTCTATTTATCAAGATATGTAGGACGGGTTACCCGATTCATAAACAAACTTCCCTACTTCAGGTTCAAGCGAGCATGACGGACGAGTCCAAAAGGCTGCAGGTGGCGCGGCATGTACTTCTCAGCAGCCTGAGCAATTATATTGGCAAGTTTATCAATCTGGGTATCTGGTTTGTCCTGACGCCCTTTGTCCTGAACCAGCTTGGAGAGACGAGGTACGGTTTATGGGCATTGGTTGGTTCGGTCGTTGCGTATGGCTTTCTGCTTGATTTTGGGATTACAGGTGCTGTTACAAAATATGTCGCAGAATATCGAGCTAAAGGAGAAGCGGAAATGGCTCATAGCCTCATCGCGACGGCCCTGTGGATGAATACAGGTTTGGGATTGTTGGTTGTTCTCATTAGTGTCCTGTTGGCCCCTGTATTTACGAGCGTCTTCAATATTTCACCCGAAGAACATAAAACGGCGCTTTGGCTTTTTCTTCTCGCCGGGATCGGGGTAGGTCTTACTATCCCTGGCGGGACGGTGACGGCTGTGCTGCGCGGCCTGCAGAGGTTCGATCTTATCAACTTGATTGGTGTGACCGCTACGCTCGTTTCAGCCGTAGCAACTTTTTCTGTTCTGGTTCTGGGTGGAGGTGTATTGGGGCTGGCGCTGGTGGGAATTGGGGTGACTATCCTGGTTCAATTGCTGAGTAGCTGGCTAATCTACCGGATCGCGCCCGAACTGAGGTTTGGCTGGTTTGGCCCGCGTCGTTCTCATATGAAGGTCCTTGTATCTTATAGCTCGTCGCTATTTTTTATGAATTTGGGCGGATACCTGGAGAGCCGATCCGATGAAATTGTGATCGGCGGCTTCTTACCGATAAGTTCCGTCACTCCGTACAACCTAGGGCGACGATTGAGTACACTACCGCAAACTTTTACTGAACAGTTTCTCACTCTCCTGCTGCCCATGGCTTCCGAGATGCATGCCAAGGAGGATTCGACGCAACTGCGTTCGCTGTACATCATTAGTACCCGTGTCACTCTGGCTATATTCGTCTCCATGAGCATGGTTCTTGTAATACTAGTTAAGCCTTTGCTGACTGCCTGGGTGGGGGTGGAATACGCCAGTTACTCCTATCTAGTAGTGATACTTGTTGTTGCCAGTTTGATCGATACGAGCACCTGGCCTGCCGGCTTTGTTCTTCAGGGTATGGCCAGGCATTCGCCCTTGGCAGGCATGACCATTGCTGCTGGTATTGCCAACCTGATTCTATCTATTCTGTTGGTGCAACGCTTTGGCTTGCTGGGCGTTGCGCTCGGCACCTTGCTGCCAACAACCATTATATGTCTGGGATTTGTTTTTCCCTATGCAATGCGCGTAATTGGGACAAGCGTGAAGGATATGTATGCCAAAGTATTGTGGCCCACCCTGCTGCCTTTAATACCTATGAGCGTTCTTCTGATCATTTTGCGGGAGATCTTCCGGCCTTCCTCACTCATCATGATACTGGCGGTTGGGGCGGTCGGCCCGCTGGTATATCTGGCTGTGTACCTTCGCATAGGAGCAAACGAATTTGAAAGAGGGATTACGCACAAGATATTTACAGAAATCTTGTTCCGTACCGGCTTGCGTTTTAAAGCCTCTGAAAGGAGTTCGTAGAAGATTATGGCAGAAGAAACCTTAACTGCTGCACTATCAGACTCAGAACGAGTGACCCGCCGTACTATGCCTTTGTCTCTTGCTCTCTTCATCCTTGTCGCGATTATCTTTGTCGCTCTGCGCTTCTGGAAGATTAGCGCGTATAGTATCTGGGGCGGCGAAGCGTTTTCCATGATTGGCGCAACGCTGGATTGGCAGGGCATGCTCTCTTATGTGATCGCTGACATTGTTCATCCTCCACTTTTCTATATCGTGCTGAAACTATGGATCGCGTTGGGGGGAGAATCCGTATCATGGCTCAAGCTGCTCCCTGTTCTAAGCAGTATTGCCTTGGTGGTGCCTTTTTACTTCCTGTGTCGTGAACTCGGCTTTCGATGGCACGAAATGAGTCTGGCGTTGTTCCTTGCAGCTGTCAACGGATACATGCTGCACTATGCCCAGGAACTGCGCATGTACAGTTTATTTACATTCCTGTCCGTGTGCTCGTTCTGGCTGTTTATGCGTTTCTTTCATTCGACAACTGGGATTACAGGAAAATTAGTTATCCTTACCTTTGTTAATCTTCTCAATATTTATACCCATTACTATGGCTGGGTAGTGGTAGGTATGGAGTTTTTATTCCTGTTGATTTGGCAGCGTCACAAACTGCTGAACTTTGGACTCTCGATATTGATGCTGCTTTTGGTCTTTGCTCCCTGGGCTAACCAAGTGATTCGGGAGGCGCGATCGATCGGCGGTCTGGATAGAAATCTGGATTGGATTCCCAAACCGAACGTTATTGATGTCCTATATTTTTACTCGACTTTGGATGGAACTATGGGCTCCCGCTATTTGAATGCAGCCGGTTTGCTCTTGTTCCTTTTACCGGTTGCCTGGTGGTCCTGGAAACTGGTGAGGTCAGGTATTAAGTCAGAGGGTAATGATGCAATTGCCTTTTCCTGGCTGGCACTTCTGTCCTTTCTGCCCGTCATCGCTCTTTATTTGATGAGTCAGAGGCTGGAACAAGCTATTTGGATCGATCGCTACTTCATCTTTATCTCGTTGCCCTATCTGCTTATGGTGGCCGCTGCAGTGTACCGGCTGGAACCAAAATGGTTGAGATACTCGTGGATCACCTTGCTCGTCCTTTGGAGTTTGTATGCAGGGTTCCAAGACATGACGACTAACCGGATGGCATGGGAAGGTGCCCAAATGGGAAGCCGGATTACATGGGAGGCTCTGACACAACAACTGATCGCCGCTGAGGCCGATAACCCGGGACCTATCAACATCTATACACTGACCGTTATATCCAAAGGCTTGCGCACAGGGGATTGGGCCAGTTCAACTTCTTTAGACTATTTTCTTGACTCGTATGGGATCGACAAATTCCATTTTGTGTATGCCAAAGATGTGCAGGCGCTGTTGAAGCAATTGCCTGCAGAGAGCCATTTTTGGATTGCATTCTTTGAGCCGGCCGGGTCACCACGTCGGGACACGGTGGTGCCTCTCGAGGAAAACGGCTATCGCGTTGGTGACCCAATCGTTTTTCAGGAAATGTACAATAGAGTTGTATTATTGCCTGTCTGGCAAAAGTGATTTGCTTATTCTTGATCCCTGGTTTGGTGGGCTAAAGTAGCTTGCATCATGCTTAGAGGAGAGTGAGAAGGGCAATCAAGACACCAGATTCTCTTACACGATTAGTATTTACTCGGTAATCTCAAATGAAGCATCTTGTGCAGCCAAGCACTTTGCAACTCACCATGCCGTTGGGAAAAATCCTAGGGCCCACGACAGTCGTGTTAATTGTCCTGCTCTGCATCGCTGAATGGACCACCCGTCTGGAGTCTTTTCAGGCGTCTCTCACTCCTCCGAAGATGGGGTCTCGCCATTACCAGCTAGGGCAAAAGTTGTCGTTGCTGGACGCGGAGGTCATGAGGAATGGACCGATTGACTGCATCATGGTGGGGAGTTCCATGGTGGATGTGGGTTTTGATCCCGCCTCTTTTCAAACGGGTTACCATGAAATCGCCGGGCGAGATATTCGCTGTTTCAATTTTGGGATTGATGCCTCGTCAGCTTCCAGTGCAGCAGCGCTGGCAAAAATTCTGGTGGAGGATTATCATCCGCGCATTTTGATGTTTGGTACGGATGCTCGCGATTATGCTGTTCCTCCGGAAGACCGGGACCCAGCAGCGATCCTGAACACTCCCTGGGTCCGGTATCGTTTGGGAATCTTTTCTCTGGATGGCTGGCTGACGGAGCATTCCTCTTTGTATCGTTACCGTCAGCACTTAAGCCGTCTATTCCACTTTAATTTCGAGGATACACTCTGGTCTGAAACAAAATTGGACTTTGAGATGCTCCCGAACGGGCATACTCTAATCGACACAGTGGCGGTTTACATTAACGACCCTCCAAATCCAGAGGATGATTCTTTTGAGGTCGTTTATTATTCCAATATTTATAGACCATATCGACTTCTTGGCGGCAACCTTGATGCCCTGGAAAAAATCATCGATTTCAACGGTTCAGAGACACAGGTGATCGTGGTAGAAATGCCCGTTTCTGACGGGTTGTATTATTTCTTTGGCAACGGCGAAAAAGACTACGAGCAGTATATCGTCAGTGTCAGCCAACTGGCAGACTTGCATCAGGTCTCCTTTTGGCGGACCGAGCCTCTCGATTCGATCCCCAACGATGGGTGGTCGGATTACAGTCATTTGAACGTCAAAGGTTCGGGAATTTTTAGCACCTGGCTTGGGGAACAGGTTGGCCGGCTGGAAGTCTCGGAAGGCTCCGCTGTTTCCCAACCATAACCCCACTGTGACGAGATGAACCTCACCTCTATCCACTTCGTTCTATTCACGGCCCTGGTCCTCGGAGTATATTATTTACTACCGCGGCGTACACAAAACATTTGGCTTCTGCTTGCCTCCTATGCGTTTGTCATCACCTGGGATTGGCGCTTTGCCATTGCATTAGGTGTGATTTCGACGGTCAATTACCTGATCGCATTGCATGTGCGGATCAATGACCAGGGTCGGCGTCTACTGCTGTGGGCGGGGATCGGGTTTAACGTGCTTGCCCTGTTGTTTTTCCGAGCCGCCGCTTTCTTCCTCCCGCAACTGGAGACATTGTTTGCAAAATCGGGTGTCCCGACACAGGCCGACGGATTGCAAATCCTTATTCCCTTGGGCCTTTCCTATTACGTGTTGCAAGCTATCTCCTATCTGGTGGATGTATATCGGGGACAATTGAAAGCTGAATCGGATCTTGTGGATTTTGCCCTGTATCTCGCCTATTTCCCCAAACTCATTGCAGGTCCTATCGAACGCGCGCGAGCCTTCCTGCCGAAACTCGCCCAACCCCGCGTGGTGGATAATGATGTACTTACCCGAAGCGTGATGCTGATCTTTGTGGGTCTGACGCGTAAACTGCTCATTGCCGATATGTTGAGCGCCTCCTTTTTATCGGATGTCTTTGAATCTCCCGCGAAATACAACCCACTGGAGCTGACCCTTTGGCTCATGATCTATGCCTTCGCGCTTTACAATGACTTCGCCGGCTACACAGACATCGTACGCGGCGTCAGTGGTTTATTCGGGATCGAGTTGTCAGCCAATTTTCGAACGCCGTATTTCTCGCGCAATTTCACGGAGTTCTGGAAGCGCTGGCACATCACGCTGTCTGAATGGCTGCGCGATTACATCTACTTCCCCATCAGCCGTGGACTGAGGCGGGTCCATCCGGGCTTCCAAAGGGTGACCAGCCTGGTCGTGCCTCCCATGCTGACGATGCTGGTCAGTGGCTTATGGCACGGACTCAGTCTGCACATGCTGATCTGGGGTGGGCTTCACGGGCTATACCAGATCGTTGAACGTCTTTCATCGCTATGGCGTCCTGTCGTCCCACCGCAGAACCAGCCGCTCTGGAGACAATGGATCGCCATGGGCATCGTCTTTACGTTCGTTATCCTGGCGTGGGTTCCCTTCCGCTGGGAGTTGCCCGCCGCCTTTGAACTTTGGGGAGCCTTACTCAACTGGTCGGATGTTGCGATTCGATATCGCCGGTTGTTCTTCGTCATGCCTTTCCTATTAGGCTCGCTGTTGATCGATCTCCTGCAATATAAAGCACAGGAGGAGTTCGTCTTTTTGAAATGGCCCCCCCTGGCCCGAGCAGCTTGCATGGCTGTGATCATCCTGTTTGTGTTCATTGCCACGGCGGGAGATTTCGAACCACCTTTCATCTACCAGGCTTTTTGAAGGATTAATTGAAGAGGATAGAATTCTGGTCCGGGAAACTTTATCGGCGCGCCGTTCAGGAGATTGCCAGCCGCGTCTACATCAACCCCGAGGCGGATCCTCGTAAAAGCATCCTCGTGGCTGGGGCGGCCCGGAGCGGCACCACCTGGCTGGAGGATGTGATCGCTTCGCAAATTCCCTGCCGTATCTTGTTCGAACCGTTCAATCCCGATCTTGTCCCTCAATATCGCCGCTTCCACTATTTCCAATATATGCAACCTGCAACGGAGAATTCAGAGTTTGGCGCTTTTGCTCGAATGGTCTTCACCGGCGAAATCCGCAACCGCTGGATAGACCGTCAAAATGAACGAATACACTCGCAGTACCGACTAATCAAGGAAATCCGCATCAACCTTGCACTCAAGTGGTTGCATGACAATTTCCCTGAAATCCCGATCATACTTCTGATACGGCATCCCTGCGCAGTGGTGGCGTCCAGAATGGAGTTGGGCTGGGCAACCGATCGTGACATCGAGCCGTTCCTTTCACAGCCCGATCTGATTGAGGATCATCTTGGTCCTTATTTGAATTTGATAAAAAACGCTGAAACTATCGAGGAAAAACACGCTATCATTTGGAGCGTGAGCAACCTTGTGCCGTTGAAGCAATTTCAGTCTAACGAGATCAAGATCGTGTACTACGAGAATCTTTGCGCACAACCAGAGATTGAATTGCCTATCGTCTTTGCCTCCATCGGGCAAAGCTACGAAGCACTGAATAATGGTGCATTTAGCCGCCCATCCCAGACTACGCGTGCCTCCAGCGCTGTCGCAAACGGAACAGACAGAATTTCATCCTGGCAGAAAAAGCTGAGCGTCAAGCAGATCGACAACATTCTTCGAATTGTACGGATGTTTGGATTGGATCATATTTACGACGATTCATTATTACCTTTGAGCAAAAATGCGATATAGGGTTTCCATTCATCACATCACAACTATGCTCTTCGCGCTGCTGGTGCAGGGCTGTGCAATTTCAGATTCGCCACAAATTCCTGCAACTGTACACATCCGCATCCCTATGCAGGATAATTGGGTGGATCATGGTATCATTTTGGAGGCTGGCGCCGAAGGGGAGTGGGACTATTACTTGTGGGGTGGCTTTGCTTTTTCTGTCATCAAAAGAGCTGGCACATATTATCTCTACTATCAAGGCTCCAGCGACTATCGTACCGAATACGACGAGACTGTATTGTGGCGGTCGATCGGTGTAGCAACCAGCGCGAACGGCATCCGCTTTACGAAGGATGAAGGCAACCCAGCCCTCACATGGTTCCCTCATCAATCTGGCGAAGAAGGAGTCGTATCTTCAGGAATCACATTGGGAGGACAGGGAGAAACATTGCTTTATTATGGTGCCAATACACGAGAAAGCGCGACCACCGTCAACGCAGACGTGCGTCTGGCATCCTCTTTGGATGGCATCAACTTTACTGATCTGGGAATGGCGCTAAATCGCAAGGATCATTCCGTTTGGGGCGGGGGGGATGAGTTGTTCCCTGTGACCGCTATCTATAACTCAGGAAAATCGGTCGTATACTACATCCCCAATGGCACATCCGAAAGCGGTTTGCTCGGTGTGGCGTATGGCGATCAACTCAACGCGCTCGACCAATCCTCAGCGGTAACGAGT
>Ga0114129_10008714_pt1 | contig 14458 bp, 15 predicted proteins | sample RhiMetdeltSRZDD1_FD_80071 | JGI IMG/M metagenome (GOLD analysis project Ga0114129, IMG submission 80071) | Populus rhizosphere microbial communities from Tennessee, USA - Rhizosphere MetaG P. deltoides SRZDD1 (version 2) (version 2) | ecosystem: Host-associated > Plants > Roots > Rhizosphere >... | reverse complement strand
TGAAATCGATGCATTTCTTGAAGGTCTAAAGAAGCTCCAGAACGCCGGTCGTACAATTCTCTTCATTACCCATAAATTGGAAGAGGTGATGAAAGTAGCCAATCGCGTCACCGTGATGCGTCAAGGCTGCGTTAGTGACGAATTGGAAGCTAATAAAACGTCACCTCGAGAGCTTGCCCGCAAAATGGTGGGCCGCGAAGTAGCAATTAGAATCCATCACCGATCCCGTGAACCCGGAGCAAGACGGCTACAGTTGCAGGACTTGGTAGTCTTAAACGACCGTGGCATCAAAGCCGTCGATGGCCTAACGCTCGACGTATGTGCTGGGGAAATACACGGCATTTGCGGGGTTGATGGCAATGGACAACGCGAATTGGGAGAAACAGTCGCTGGCCTTCGCCCCCTAATCAGCGGCGCCATTTCAATTGATGGAATGGAGGTGGGCAACCAATCGGTTAAGGAAAGACAACGGCTTGGCCTCGGTTTTGTACCCGAAGATCGTCAGGGCACTGCCCTAGTTCTGGATTATTCAATCGCGACCAATATGGCTCTTCGGGCCTTTGATCGATCACCCGCTTCGCGACACGGCATTCTTAACCTAGGGCAAATTGCTCAAGACGCCCTGCGCTTAATGCAGCGTTATGATGTCCGCGCGCGGTCACCCCAGCAGCCAGTGCGATTTCTCTCTGGAGGCAACCAGCAAAAGGTGGTCTTGGCCCGGGAAATAGACGCTCGGCCGAACATCCTGATCGTTATGCAAGCTTGCAAGGGACTGGATGTCGGGGCCATCGAATTCGTCCAGAATACACTAGTCGATTTGAAAATGGCGGGCGTCGCCATCCTATACGTATCCACCGAGCTCGAGCATGTGCTCGAAGTTGCTGACCGTGTGTCCGTTCTCTATCGCGGACGGATAGCTGCAACCCTTCCGATCGCCCAGGCAGACAACGAACACCTTAGCGAGCTCATGAGTGGGATAAGCACGGAAGTAGCCGCATGAAGGCGCGTCTAATACAAGTTGCCTACGCTGGCCGCAGTATTTGGGCCGTGCTGACGGCATTGCTATGCGCCTCAGTCCTCTTTGTAATAGCCGGTGCTGATCCGATCCAAGCTTACGTCACTTTGTTCGGCGAAGCCTTCTTTGATTATTTTGGCTTTGGCGCAACAGTCGTAAAGTTCTCCCCCATCTTGCTAGCCGGGCTGGCTGTCGCTTTGCCTTTGAAAGCTGGACTTTTCAATGTTGGAGGCGAGGGACAAATTTATATGGGCGCGCTCTTTTGCACGATTGCGGCGCTGTTTCTGCCCTTCCTGCACCCCGCAATTCACTTGCCCCTGTGCATCGCTGCTGGAGCTCTTGGCGGAGCCTTTTGGGCTTTCATTGCTGGGTGGCTGAAGGCCTATCGTGGAATAAACGAAGTCATTGTGACTCTCTTGCTTAATTACGTGGGCATCAACCTTGTCAGCTATGCAGCCGGTGGACCTTTGATGGAGGAGGGTGCGCCCTACCCGTATTCTCCCGAAGTGCCAACGGCTCTTCATCTTCCCTATATTCTACCGCCGACGGATGCTCATGCCGGAGCGCCCGCAGGGTTGGTACTGGCACTCTGCCTTGCTCTTCTGATGCGGTATACGACGTTCGGGTTCGCCATGACAATCGTTGGCAACAATGCCCAGGCGGCACGCTATGCCGGGATAAGCGTGGAACACCAGATCCTTTACGCTATGTCGCTTGGCGGGGCGCTCGCCGGGCTTGCCGGCGCATTCGAAATCCTTGGACTGAAATACCGTCTGTTTCACATGTTCAGTGCGGGTTACGGATTCGATGGCATTGTCGTTGCGTTTATCGCCTCGGCGAATCTGGCCTTCCTTCCAATAGCTGCACTTTTCCTAGCTGGTTTAAGGGCTGGCGCCCAACTCATGCAAAGAGCGGTCGGCGTCGATAGCACCATCGTGGACGCCATTCAGGGATTGGTGGTCATGTTCGTTGCTGCGAGCTTGGCTCTCCGCTTTTCGGATTCTCGTTGGGGCAGAGCTGCAGCCCAACGACGCGCGGATGAGGCCCTCGCTGGTTCAAAGGAGCTTAAGCATGGTTGAATGGCTCGATGCTTCTTTGATTACGGATATGCTGCGTTCCAGCCTCAGGCTGATGATTCCAATCGGGTATGCTGCAATGGGCGGAGTACTATGCGAACGCTCCGGCGTCTATAACATGGGTCTTGAAGGAATGTTGCTTGCCGGTGCCTTTGGGGGCGCACTTGGCACCTTTCTAACGGGATCGCCAATGGGCGGCTTGTTGGTGGGCATTCTGTTGGGAATGTCAGGAGCAATTGCCTTAGGCGTGCTCGCCGTCCTCTTTTCGGTCAACCAGATTGTCTGTGGCATTGCTATAAATCTCGTAGTTATTGGTCTGACAGCATTCTTCGCCCGGCTGATTTTTGGACTCGATGCTACGACACAAACCCTTCCCGGGTTCTCTGCCATGGCAATTCCACTTCTGTCACAAATTCCAATAGTCGGCCCGGTTCTCTTCAATCAGGACCCTCTAGTCTACTTGATGTATGCAGTATGTCCCTTTCTATATTGGCTGCTCTATCGGTCGGAATTTGGACTTCAGATCAGAGCAACGGGAGAAAATCCGGCGGCGGCGGATACCGCTGGCGTGCCCGTTTTCCGCATAAGGTTCATGTGTGTCCTTCTATCGGGCGCTCTTGCAGGTATCGGCGGCGCTTACATAGTGCTCTCTCAAGTGTTCGTCTTTACCGAACACATGAGCGCCGGCAAAGGTTTTATTGCACTTGCCGCGATTATCTTGGGTCGGTGGGATCCTATCGGCAGCGTCATGGCCTCTTGGTTCTTCGGATTCTGCGAAGCGCTGCAGCTGCGCCTGCAGTTCGCAAACCCTGAAGTGCCGTATCAGTTTTTCACCGCGCTCCCCTATGTTGCTTCTATCCTTGCCTTGATCGGAGTCTATGGACGATTTAAGCCACCGGCCGCTGTGGGTATACCATATCGACGTGAATCGAAGGCCTGATCACATGGCATTATGGATCAAGGACCCTCTAGCCTGTCTGGCAGAAAACGCGGAGCGCGGATTAGTCGTCGACAAGGACAAGATCGTTGAACTTGTTCCTAAGGGCAAGGAGCCGAAAACTTCAGCGAGTGTTTTCGATGCCTGCCAGCACGTTGTATTGCCTGGACTTGTTAATACTCACCATCATATGTACCAAAACCTCACGCGCGCTCACCCAAATGCGATTAACAAGGAACTATTCGGCTGGCTCACAGCCTTATTTCCGTTATGGTCGAAGCTGACCTCGGAGCATCATCGTCTTGCAACCCGCCTGGCATTGACTGAGCTGCTCATGTCGGGCTGCACTACTGCTGCCGATCATCACTATCTATTCACCAGACATTGCACCGACGCGGTCGATATACAGGTAGAAGAAGCAAAAGCTCTGGGCATGCGCATGATGATTTGCCGCGGCTCAATGGATCTGTCTCAGAAGGACGGTGCAATGCCGCCCGATAGTGTTGTTCAGGATCGTGATACCATTCTGAACGATTGTGAGCGTGTGCTCCGGCGCTACCACCAACGTGGTGATGGGGCAATGATTCAAATTGCTTTGGCTCCATGTACGCCCTTCACGGCTTCCAAAGAACTTATGATGGCAACTGCCAAGCTCGCAGAGGAACATGACTGCCGGCTTCATACCCACATCGCCGAAACCCGGGACGAAACTGATTATTGTCTTGCGCATTTAGGCTATCGGCCGGTTGATTATCTTGAAGAGACCGGCTGGATGACTTCGCGTGTATGGCTTGCGCACGGAATTTTCTTCAATGACGATGAAGTAGTGAAGTTGGGACAGCACGGCCTTGCTGTCTGTCATTGTCCCACGTCCAACATGATGCTGGCATCCGGGCACTGTCGGACTCGCGAACTGGAGAGAGCAGGTGTTTCCATTGGGCTCGGCGTAGACGGTTCGTCCTCAAACGATAGCTCCAACTTATTGGAAGGAGTTCGTCACGCACTAATGATCAATCGCCTCACATACGATGCAGCAATAACTCATCTCGATGTGCTGCACTGGGCCACGCGTGGGTCCGCCAGATGTCTTGGCCGCAACGATATTGGAGACATTGCCGTTGGTAAGCAGGCTGACCTTGCCCTTATTAAACTAGACGAATTGCGCTTCTCCGGCGTAGCCGATCCTTTGGCGGGCGTGGTTTTGTGCGGCGCTCATCGAGCAGACAGAGTAATGATTGCGGGCGAATGGCGGCTTGCAGATGGTTTGCCGATCAATATTGACGTTGAGAAGCTGAGGCACGACCATTCAGTTCTTGCCCGTAAGATGCACTGAGTCACACCATGTTTTTCCAGAACGAACTTTATTCACCACAAAGTCAATACTGAGATACTTTCTTGTTATATCGCCGCACTCACCTGAGGCGAGGACCGCTGCAATCGCCGCGTTGAGTCTAACCTTAAGTTCCGGATCATCCTTGCGCACACCACCACCGACACTCGACTCTTTACCATCGACAGGCACGGTACCCTTCAATTCACAACAGTTCATGCGCGCATCTGTCTTAGGAAAGGTATCCGCAACGAGGGCAACGGGCGCAACGTAGTCTACACGGCCAGCAGTTAGGTCCTGATTCACCTCATCCTGTGTTTGATAGATCTTGATAGTTGATGTTGCGCCGTAATATTTCTCCGCAAAGCGCACATGGACAGAACCTGCCTGCACACCAATAGCCTTTCCTTGGAGATGTGCGGGGGAGAGTTCCTTGTCACCGTTTTTCAAGCCGATCAGCACATTCGGCGTATTCATGTAGACATCAGTAAAATCGATAGCTTGCAGGCGTTCATCCGTTATCGACATTGTCGACCAGATAACATCAATAAAATGACCGTTAAGCGATGGAATCATCCCCTCCCACGTGACTTCTACTATGGTGCATTCCTCTTTTAATTGCCTGCAGACGGCATTCATTAGGTCCACCTCCCAGCCAACCCATTCGCCAGTAGCGTCCTTCCACGCGAATGGCGGATAGGGTTCGGCCGCTATTCCAAATCTCACGTCGGCGTCTGCATTCGTCGCAATAGACATAAGAGCCAAAATGGCAATGATTGACGATCCACAGCGCGCGCCCATCAGCTCTCCTCCTATCCTATCAATGGCACCCTAACGTACGGCACGACTACTATTCGACAAGGCGCACGTCATGAGCATCAAGCGCCAAAAGTTAGCCTGCGTCACCCGGAAAGGTAGACAGCAATAATATGCTAGATTGAGAATTAAACCGCAAAGACGGACTTACAGGCGCGCAGAATTATCCTGGCCGTGAGGAGCGGCAATGAATGCGCGACGGCTAACCATCGTCAACGCGTGTCCGGACGACAGTCACATACGGCGTGCCTTTGAGAGACTCGCCAGAGTTGGGTTTTGGTCTACAATGCTGCTACCGGGGAAAGGTACGTTTTGCAACGGCAACAGCGCAGGCTTGCGGCCATCCTAGCAGCCGACGTGGCGGGCTATTCACGGCTCATGGCAAGAGACGAGGCAGGCACTCTGGCCCGCCTTAAACACATTCGCGTCGAGATTATCGGGCCGTTGGTGGCCCAGTTTGACGGACAGGTGGTTGGATCCGCAGGCGATAGCTTGCTAATCGAATTCGCAAGTGCGGTCGATTCGGTGCAATGTGCTGTTGAGATGCAGCAGAGTTTGGCAATTGCGAATGCGTCGCTTTCCGAAGATCAGCATATGACATTTCGCATTGGCATAAATTTAGGCGATGTGCTTGTGGAGGATGGCACGATCTATGGCGACGGCGTGAACATAGCCGCTCGACTCGAGAAACTCGCCGACCCTGGAGGGATCTGCGTCGGACGCAGCCTATACGATCAAGTACGGGGAAAGCTCTCCTTCGTATATACTTACCTGGGCGAGCAACGGGTCCACAACATCCCGGAGCCAATTGGCGCATATCGTATTCAAATGGAAGAGAACACTTCGCCAGCGCGCCCCGTCCTCAAGTTGCCCGACAAACCTTCCATTGCAGTTTTGCCGTTTCAGAACATGAGCGGCGACCCTGAGCAGGAATACTTTGCGGATGGCATGGTGGAAGAGATCATTACCGCTCTCTCTCGGTTACGCTGGCTGTTCGTAATTGCTCGCAATTCAAGCTTTGTCTACAGGGGAGGAGCTGTGAACGTGAAGCAAGTGGGCCAAGAGCTTGGCGTTCGGTATGTGCTTGAAGGCAGTGTACGAAAGGCTGGGAACAAAGTTCGGATCGCCGGACAACTTATTGATGCCTCAACTGGCGTCCATCTTTGGGCTGATCGCTTTGATGGTGGATTGGAAGACGTGTTTGATTTGCAGGATCAGGTGACTGCCAGTGTCGTCGGCGCAATCGCACCCAAACTAGAGCAGGCTGAGATCGAGCGTTCGAGGCACAAACCAACCGAAAGCCTGGATGCTTACGATTACTACCTGCGGGGAATGGCCTGTGTTCACCAATGGAAGCGGGAGGCCACCGAGGAGGCACTATCACTGTTCAAACGCGTAATTGAGCTCGATCCCAATTTCGCATCAGCCTATGGCATGTCAGCACGTTGCTATTCTTTGCGAAAGGCAAGTGGCTGGATGACCGATCGCGAGCACGAGGTTGCCGAGGCCGAACGGTTGGCGCGGCGAGCCGCTGAACTTGGCAAGAATGACGCGCTGGCATTGTGTTCAGCTGGCATTTCTTTAGCGTTTGTTGTGGGTGAGCCGGATGATGGTGGCGCGTTGATCGATCGAGCCTTGGTTCTAAATCCAAATCTGGCTTGGGCGTGGCTGTTTAGCGGTTGGGTCAAAATCTGGCATGGAGAACCAGAGGTCGGGATCGAACGCGTTACTAGGGCTCTGCGCCTCAGCCCCCACGATCCACATCGATTCAGCATGCAAAGTGCTATGGCTTGCGCTCATCTGTTCGCAGGTCGCTACGCTGAAGCGCTCTCATGGGCAGAATCGGCCATGCGGGAGCAATCAAATACGCTGATTGCATCGTGCACAGCTGCCGCTAGTGCCGCGCTTGCTGGCCAACAGTCTCAAGCGATTAAAGCAATGTCCAGAGTACGTCAGCTTGATCCCAAAATGCGCTTGACCAATCTCAAGGACCTTTTCCCGATCTCGCGTTCTGAGGACTTTGCAAAATGGTCCGAGGGGCTGCGGAGGGCCGGGCTACCGGATTGAACCGCCGCAAATCAGCACCTGCATTATTTCTTAGCGATCGCACACGAGGGCAGTAGCCTCGCCGGTGCGAATATCCTTGGTGTTGCTCAGCCCACGGTGCATCGGTGGCTCAGTGCCGATTGCTGGATTCCCGGTCCAGCCCAAAGGCAACAGTGTAGGTTACGGCGATGGCACGGCCGTAGGCCTCTCCAACATCGACCATCGACCTGCTCAGTTCTAATCTAGGCCATTTACCCAAACGAAACGCCGGAAGGTGAATCACCTTCGCCAGAACTGCTGCTAGGACAGACATTGGAGTTTCCCTTCAGATGTTGTTTAGTGGCTTTGTACGAACCATCCTCCAACCTAGGACGTGACGCAGGCGTGAAAAAATCTGTGAAAACGTCGAAAAAAGCTGAATACATTTGAAATTCGTGATGATGGCTCGACTCGAACTCCTCGGTGGATTTAGCCTGTCAAGCCAGGCACAGACGGTGGTCGTGCCTGCCAAGAAAAACCGTGCCCTCTTGGGCATACTTGCGCTGGCACCTCATTGTGAGGTTACTCGCGACCGACTAGCGGCGCTCCTATGGAGCGATCGCGGCGAGGAACAGGCGAAAAACAGTCTCCGTCAAGCGTTGGTGACACTTCGCAAGGATTTTGTGGCGCTCGATGCTGACCTGCTGGTGTCAAAGGGAGACCGTCTGGCGCTAGATCGTCACCTCGTCACCGTTGATGTAGTCAAATTCCTTGGTGCATCCGCAAGTATCGACCCGACCGAACTCCGACTGGCGGCGGAACTCTATAAAGGGCCGTTCTTGGACGGTCTCAGTGCGCTGGACAATGCCTTCGAAGATTGGTTGCGTGACGCCCGCGCTGATCTCAATGCCCGCGCCATTAAAGTGTTCAGCGCACTTGCCAAATCCGTTGCGGGCCTCGAAGGCATCGCAATTGCAGAACGTCTCATCGCGCTCGAACCATTAAGGGAAGCTTCACATATCGCTCTGATGGAAGCCCACATCTCACTCGGTCAAGCGGCCTTGGCGATCAAGCAATACGAAACCTACAAGCTATTCCTCAAGCGGGAACTCGGCGCAGAGCCAACTGAAGAGCTCGAGAAGCTACGTCGAAGTCTGGATGGGGCATCCGAGAGGCATTTCAAAGGCGAGGCAACATCGAGTGATAAGCCTGTCATTGCAGTCTTGCCGTTCGCCAACATGAGTGGCGATAAAGAGCAGCAATATTTCAGCGATGGCATTACCGAAGATATCATAACCGAGTTGTCCCGATTTCGTTCGTTATACGTCATTGCGCGAAACTCGTCATTTCAATATCGCGAAAAGGCCGTTGATGTGCGTCGCGTCGCGAGCGAATTAGCCGCTGAGTATGTCGTCGAGGGCAGCATCCGGAAATTCGGCAATCGGCTTCGTATCACGGCTCAACTAATTGATGCTTCGACAGGCAATCACTTATGGAGTGAACGTTACGATAGGGATATCGATGCTCTGTTTGAGCTGCAGGACGAATTGACAAGAACAATAGTGGCCACTCTGACGGGGCGGGTCGAAGATGCTGAGATATCTGCTGCAGTCAGGAAGCATACGGGCAGCCTTGCTGCATATGACAAGGTACTACGGGGTATCGAGCACATTCGAGGCTGGGGCACTGATGAGAATCGCCTAGGGTGGGAGCTGTTCGAAGCGGCAATCGCCCTGGATCCGCACTGCGCACTTGCCCACGCCTATCGCTCTTTGTCTCTCCTGCTTGAGCATGATTTCGAGAATGCGCCCCAGACAATTAAGGACGAAGCCATCGATGGAGCCCTTACCGCCGTGCGGCTGGATGCCGGTGGGGCGCAACGGCCCAGTGGAACCAAATACTATCCAACCCGCTGAACACATTTATAATAAACAGGAATGCCGCTATTGCGATGATCACTGCAATAGGCTGAGGCAGGTTTAAGTACCGATCCCAGGCGCGAGCTAGACCACTCTTACCATGGCTCACAGGGTTCGGTGGGGCCTGTGTCGACCGTACCTCACGACCCACACCGTGCTGAACGACGCGATAGCTCATCACCGGTGTTCCGACGTTTTTCACCCGTTGTTGGCCAAGAGGATCAAATCGAATTGACAACTTATTGCGCACCTGGTCATACACCGGGCCGGAGATCAAAATCCCCCCTGGTTCAGCCAACTCTTGTAGCCGCGCTGCTACATTGACGCCATCGCCATAGACATCATCGCCCTCCACCATCACGTCGCCCAAGTTGATCCCTATCCGAAACCTCATTTTTTGTTGGTCGGGAAGGGTCGCATCTTGGATGGAAAGTTCTTGCTGTATTTCGACGGCGCATTGCACGGCCTCCACGACGCTAGCAAACTCGGCGATGATGGCATCGCCCCAGGTGTTGATGATACGGCCATCGTGGCGGTCGATCAGCGTTCCCATGGCCGTGCGGTGGCGGCGCAGAACCGACAGGGTGCCTGTTTCATCGGCTTCCATCAGTCGGCTATAGCCTTCAACATCAGCGCACAAGATCGTCGTGAGCCGTCGCTTTACCTTTATCGTCATGCCGCCAGGATAGTGTGCCCAACCTGATTCATAGTCAAACCTGGATGCCAGCCCAAACCTGATGGGACCCGCGCGCAAAGCGCCGCGCACGGCAAGGTTCCCCCCTCTGGCCTGTACAAGCCCGCGCGCCTTCACACCTCAACATTGATCGCACCGCCCGCTTGCGCACTACTACCAGCGCGGAATAGCACTCACCCCCAACAACGCTTACAACATTGTTGGAATGGCAGAGTACCTCACGTTCACAGGCAGAGCTGAAGAAGCGCTTCATAACAAGGGTCGCGCTAATAAGAATTCCGCTGAAAAATAGCGTCTTGTGTTTCCACTGCCACGCATTCAAATTTTGAGAGTGGTATTCATTTTCTGACTTGACGAAGAATTAATTTGGGAGCATCAGGACGTCTCCAACCAAACAACGAAGGGAGACATCATGGTGTTCATGCAATCCCATCGCCAAAAACTCGGCGACTGCCTTCGTTTACGTGTGGCTGACTAAGTCCGAAGCCAAACACGCCAAACTTCCTGCAGCCCGCCGAACGACCGGCGGGTTTTCGCTTTTCTCCGCCGACCATTGATAACTGATCGACCATGCAACTGCTTACGCAGCTGCAATAGCGGAGTGCTGACTATGAAACGTGATATCTTGGATTTTGTGAGTTTACGAGAGAGCAAACAATCTCTCGCAACTCGCATACTGCAATGGCGGAATCGTGCTCGCAGCCGCCACCAGTTACTGGATCTGGATGACCGGATGTTAAATGACATCGGACTGACTCGCTATGATGTGTTGCATAGCAGGTCACTGTTCTCCGATTTAGTGCGGCACCCAGAATGAGCGCAGACGTCATGGAACCCGCTCATGCAGCCAGGCAAGTGAGCGGGTCTCCAATGCTCGTGCTAAACTCACAGGCACGCTGAAACCGGTGTAGTGCTGAACGCCCGGCGCCGAAGCGAGTTCGTTAGGCAGAGATGAAAAACATGTTGGAGATAATTAGCTTTAAGCAAATGGAACTGCGTTTCCTTAAGAGCAAGGAAGACACAAGCGGCAGCCTCGATCTGTTTGAGATCACAGTACAGCCGAACGCTCGTGTACCGGTGCCTCATTATCACGAAAGCTGGGACGAGACTGTTTATGGGCTGGTAGGAAACATGCAGTGGCGAGTCGGCGATCGCGACACCGTCATAAGCCCTGGCGAAACTGTTTTCATCAAACGTGGCGTTGTTCATGGTTTTCGCAACGACACGAAAGAACCCGCATCCTGCCTTTGTATCCTCAGCCCCGGCGTGCTCGGCCCGGCCTATTTCCGCGAAATGGCATCGCTCTTTGCCAAGGGCGCTCCCGACCCGGCAGAAATAAAGCAAACGATGCTACGCCATGGGTTGGTGCCTGTACCAGGCAGCTGAGAGCAGCGCGGCTCGATCCGTGCTGCACCACGAGAAAAAGCCCGTCGGGCTCTTGCTTGACTGGTAACTTGGAGCGGGCGATGGGATTCGAACCCATGCCCCCAACCTTGGCGAGCGATAAGTCACCGCGTCACGGTGCTTTGCAGCAGTAACCGCGATTGGAATTGCACTGAGTTGCAACAGAGCGTTGTTCGAACCACTCCGAGTGGCAGTGTGGAATTGGGTGAAGCGCTGTGGAAAGCTGTTCAGTCATGTGCAGGCAGGAAACTGTAATGAAATACAACATTCAGATTGCAGCCCGTCCCTTCAGTTTTCCCTATGATGGCCAATTGAATCCCACAGCTACGGCAGTGCTGGCTATCGATCTTCAGGTCGACTTCCTGTCACAAGACGGCTATTTCGCGCGCAGGGGCTATGACACGGCGCCTCTCCGAGCCATTTTGCCGACCGTCAACGCAGTTATCTATGCTGCCCGCGAGGCGGGCTGCCTCATTGTTCATACACGCCAAGGTCACCGGTCCGACCTTGCCGACATGACACCTTACGAGCGCTGGAGGCGCAAGCGCGCCGGGCTCGATGGCACAAATGTTCTGATACGATCCTCACCGGGCTTCAAGATCGTTCCCGAGATTACTGTCGCACCTGACGACATTATTGTGGACAAGACTGCGAATGGCGCTTTCACCCATACCGACCTGGAACATGTGCTACGGGCGAAAGGCATCACCCATCTCCTCTTCTGCGGTTGCACGACTGACGTCTGTGTTCACTCTACGATGCGAGAAGCTGCAGATCGTAATTTCCAGTGCCTTCTCATTGAGGACGCATGTGCCAGTGGGGATGCGTATGCCCATAAGGCTGCTGTATACATGGTCACGGTCGAAGATGGGGTTTTTGGAGTGGTGGCCCAAGCAGCCGATGTAATTGCGGCCTTGAAGCGAACCACAAGCACCACACCGGCAACATAGGCGCTTTACAGGGAGTGTAGAGTAGGCCAGCCAAACGTCGTTCTTTATTACCGTCCGGCTTGACAACTTACCATCGATTATCGATAGTCGATAGATGGAACTTAGCGCACTATCGTCTTCCTCCAAACGCGATCAGGTTGTTCAATCTCCTTCGAGACGCAATATTGGGCGGAGAACTGGTGCCGGGTGAGAGAATCGTCGAATCCCGCATTGCTAGGCAGCTAAAGATTAGTCAGGCTCCCATACGGGAGGCCTTGGCACTGTTGGAGCGTCAGGGCTTAGTCGTCAAAGTTCACAACCGAGGCACCTTCGTTTCTCGCGTTCACGCCCGCGAATTACGCGAGCTCTTTACTTTGCGGTCGGTGCTGGATGCCTTTTCCGCCCGGCTTGCGGCCTCGAACGCGACTACTGAGGATATTCAAGAGTTGCATCGTTTACTCGGCAGGATGAAAACTGCGGAGAAAGCAGGTGATCTTGTCTCGTTGACGGATGCTCATCTGCAGCTCCATGAAGCCATCTACCGGATGAGCGGTCATCAACTTTTAGCAGATGTCTTCGCTCAGATTCACCCTCGCATGGCACTCGCGCTCACCTTCGCCGAAAACTTGTTCTCCTCGGAAGGTCGTGAGGCCGCCTGTCACGTTCCCCTAATAGATGCGATCGCAGCTCATAAGCCCGAACGCGCAGAAACAATTGCCCGCGACCTGGCACTTGGGTGGATCGATCAAGTGGTCGTTGAGAAAGAAGAGTAAGTAGAAGCCGGAAGGCGCAATGGTTCAGATCAATGCCTAGTAGGTTCAATGTCGCTCTGTCAGGTGACTTTCTCAATCCGGATGGAGAATTCGCTTTCCCAGGCTTTGATATCGAGGCATTGCAGAGGAACACTAAGATACAACTGCATTATCTTGAAAATTGCTCAGAGATTACAGCAGATCAGACGAAGGGCATTGACGCTCTCATTCTTTCGGGGCCGGGAATTACCGCTGATAGCTTTCATGTAGACGGCAGCCTTGCACTCATTGCCCGGTTTGGCGTGGGATATGATTCAATAGATGTGGAAGCATGCACAGCCAACAATGTTGCGTTAGTGATAACCCCCGAAGGGGTACGGCGACCAGTTGCGGTTTCTATTCTCACCCACATCTTGGTTCTGACGCAAAGGTTCCTGCAGAAAGAACGCCTTTGCAGACAAGGGGCCAAGGGCTGGTCCCAGGTAACGGACTTTAATGGCATAGGCCTGGTTGGAAAAATCTTGGGTTCGATCGGTCTCGGAAACATCGCTCGGGAGATGTTTCGCATTACTGCGCCGCTTGAAATGAGACCGCTTGCATATGACCCCTACGTCGATCCGGGTGTGGCAAGAGAGCTCGGCGTCGAAATGGCGGATCTCGAAACGGTCATCCGGCGATCTGATATTCTCACGGTGAACTGTCCCTTAACGCCCTCGACGCGCCATCTTCTCAACAAGGGACGCCTGAGTCTTATGAAACCCACTGCAATACTGATCAATACGGCGCGGGGAGCGATCCTCGGGCAAAATTCCAGAAAAGATCGTGAATAAGGACATCATTCACAAGCCGGCATGGCTCGCGAAGCTCCGCCGCTTTGCTTTACAAGGCAATGACCAGGTGGATACCCAGCAACTGGCGCAACAAGTATGAGTTTAAGGGAGGAACCAATGAAACGTGCAGAAACGACTTCAGGATTGACACGCCGACATTTATTGCAGAGTGGGGCAACTGCAGCTGTGGCGCTGGGACTATGGCCCTCTTTTCGCGCTTCTGCATTGGCACAAAGCTCGGTGATCCAATTCATGTCCTGGGAGGGATATGATTTTCCGGGACCCATGGAGGAATGGAAGAAAAAGAATGGTGTCGAGATCCAGTCGACCTACATGGGGTCGCATGACGATATCCAAGCCAAAATACTCGGCGGCGGCGGCGCGGGTCTTGACCTCATAACCTACGGCTCGTCCTATAAAGAGCTTTACCGTGAGCTGAAGATTTTGAAGCCTATAGACGAATCAAGAATTCCCAATTTGAAGAACCTGCTGCCTTTCTTTGCCTCAAGCGTTCAGAACATTTGGGTGGAACCTGACGGAACCAGGACAGGTGTTCCCTGTGACTGGGGTGCTGTTGGCATCAGCTACGATTCGAGTGCCATCAGCGAGGCGCCGACATCCTACGACATCTTGTTTGATCCCAAATACAAAGGAAAGGTGGGAATGCCGGATGATGCACTTGGTGCCTATGGCCAGGCCGCACGTGTGCTCGGCCTCAATTCGTCACGAAT
>Ga0114129_10008711_pt1 | contig 14460 bp, 8 predicted proteins | sample RhiMetdeltSRZDD1_FD_80071 | JGI IMG/M metagenome (GOLD analysis project Ga0114129, IMG submission 80071) | Populus rhizosphere microbial communities from Tennessee, USA - Rhizosphere MetaG P. deltoides SRZDD1 (version 2) (version 2) | ecosystem: Host-associated > Plants > Roots > Rhizosphere >... | reverse complement strand
GCGGTTGCCGGGACCGTGAGGGACGCGTCGGGGGGCGTGTTGCCCGGGGTCACCATTGAAGCGACAAGCCCCGTGCTGATTGAAAAGGTGCGGACAGGTGTGTCGGATGGAACCGGTCAGTACACGATCGTCAATCTGCCTCCTGGCATGTACACCCTGACCTTCACGTTACCAGGGTTCTCTACCTACAAGCGTGAAGGCGTTGAGGTGTCGCTGAACTTCACGTCGACCATCAACGCAGACATGCGGGTGGGCACCGTCGAGGAAACCATCACAGTGACGGGAGAGAGCCCGATCGTAGACGTGCAGTCTGCAGCGCTGACGCGCTCCGTGACAGCTGAAATCATCAAGCAGCTCCCCGGCGGCGGTTCGTGGATTCAGATGGCCGCGAGCGTGCCTGCCATCCGTCCGAGCGTCACCGACGTGGGCGGCGTCCTCGGCGACCAGGTGGGAGCGCAGGTGCAGGCGCACGGCAGCCTGAATGGCGACGGCGTGTCGCTCTTCGACGGCCTGCGGATCGGCAACATGTACATCAGCTCGAACCTGACGAACATGAGCCTGTCGCCGCTCCTCTTCGACCAGGTCGATGTGCAGCTCTCCGGACAGAGCGGCGAGACCGGCACGAACGGCGTAATCATGAACGCCATTCCGAGGTCGGGCGGCAACACCTTCCATGGGTCGGCGCTGATCAGCGGGTCGTCTCCCAGCCTGCAGGGCAGCAACATCACCCAGCGGTTGACGGATCGCGGTGTGGCAGGCGCGTCGACCACGCTCAAGAAGTTGTTCGACATCAACGGTGCCGTCGGTGGGCCGATCAAGCAAGACAAGCTGTGGTTTTACGTCACGTCGCGCTATTTCACGAACGAGTTCTATCTGGCAGGGCTGTACTACGCGCAGGACGCGACGGTGATTCGCCGCGCGGAGGATCGCTCAAACCAGGCGTTCGGCGGGACGTACACCTACGACAACAACGGCCGGGTGACATGGGGCATCAACGAGAAGCAAAAGCTGACCGGTTGGTACGCGTACCAGTACAAGGTCGATCCTCATTGGACCATCGCTGCCGGAACCACTGCCCCCGAGGCGGTGCGCGTCACAACGTGGCACACGCAGTTGTCGAACATCAAGTGGACCTACACCGCCACCAACCGTCTGCTCTTCGAGGCGGGCATCGCACCCGGCGCGAGCCCAGACACCATCATCGCCGAGCCGGACCGCATCAACGGAATCTCAATCCAGGAACAGGGCAGTCCCGCGGGGAGCTCACTGGGGATCAGGCCGTTGATCTATCGTGCGCCCCAGGCTTTCGACTTCGACGACAGGCTCCCGTCGCAGAGCTTTGCCGGGTCGATGAGCTACGTGACCGGATCTCACAGCGTGAAGATCGGCATGGACATGCAGCGTGGCTACTTCTGGCGGGGCGACAACAACGAGTCGACTGGAGGCATCTGGTATCGCACGCGGGAATACCAGCCCAACCTGGTCACGATTCAGGCACCGAACGCGGGCTGGCAGAACAACCTCAACTACAACCTCGGCATCTACGCGCAGGACCGGTGGACGGTGAGCCGCTTGACGGTGACCGGCGGCGTCAGGCTCGACATGCAGAACGAGTCGACATCCGAATTCAGGTCGCGGCCGCATCGCTGGCTGCCGAACCGCAACGATCTCTACCCCGAGATCAAGAACGTCCCGAACTGGAAAGACGTCAACCCGCGCGTCTCAGTGGCATACGACCTGTTTGGCACCGGCAAGACGGCGATCAAGGCGAGCGCGAGCCGGGGTGTGGAGCAGGACTCGATTCGTTACGCGGGGGCCAACAATCCGGCCGCCACGCTGGTGACGAGCGTCTCCCGCGTGTGGAACGACACCGATAGCGACTTCGTGCCCGACTGTGATCTCCTCAACCCACAGCCGAACGGCGAGTGCCTGATCTGGCAGGATCTCGGCTTCGGCAGTGCCAGGCCCACCACGTTCTACGATTCGAGAGTTCTCGAGGGCTGGCGCGTGCGGCCTTGGAACTGGGAGTTCTCGGCCGGTATCCAGCACGAAATCATCCCGCGCCTGTCGACGAGCGTCTCGTACTTCCGGCGCATCTTCGGGAACTTCAATGTGGTGGACAACGAAGCGCTGAGCCGCGCCGACTTCACCGAGTTCAGCGTCGTCGCGCCGACCGACTCGCGCCTGGCCCTATCGGGGCAGACCGTGCGCGGAATCTTCGATCAGAACAGAGCCGTCGTGAACCGCAACGTCGTGAAGCCGGCGTCCGACTTCGGCAAGCAGCGCTCGCACTGGAACGGCGTCGACATCTCGATCGACACGCGGCTCCAGAACGGTGTGTTGCTGCAGGGCGGTCTGAGCACCGGCAAGACGATGAACGACACGTGTGAGATCGTCGACGACGTCCCCGAGGCGCTTCTGGGAGCGGGGTTCCCCGCGGGGATCCAGCCACTCGCGATCGCCACCACCGGGGGCGTCTGGACGCCTGCCGCGTTCTGTCATACGGAGACGCCGTTCCTCACGCAGTACAAGGCGGTCGCCTCCTATACGTTGCCGTACGGCGTACGAATCAGCGGAACCTTCGCCAGCGTTCCTGGTCCGGTCGTCCAGGCGAATCAAATCTATGCGGGCGTGCTGCCATCGCTGGGGCGGCCATTCTTCACTGGCCAGTCCCAGGTGAACCTCGTGGAGCCGGGCACGTTGTACGGTGACCGGTTGAATCAGATCGACATGCGGTTCTCGAAATTGTTGAACCTGGGCGGAGGGCGAATCGATTTGAACGTCGATCTCTACAACGCGTTCAATTCGGATGCGATCCTCACCCAGCAGAACACATTTGGCGCAACGTGGCAGAACCCGTTGACGGTGATTCAGCCGAGGTTCGTGAAGTTCTCGGCGCGCTGGGATTTTTGAGAGAAACGTGATTCAAAATGCAAAATGCAAACAATGACCTTTCACCGCTCCCTGTCACCATTCTGCATTCTGATTCTTGCACTGTGACTTTGCATGTTGATTTTGCATTTTGACTTTTGCATTTTGACTTTTGCATTTTTGTCAGAGACTCGGCCGAGTCGTCACACCTAGTCGCACGCCTGGGTTGATGGTTCGTCCGACAGGGCGCGCTGCCTGCCTCCCGCATCGGCAGCGCGCCCGTCTTCATCTCCGACTGCCGCCCGCGTTGAGTTGACACGGGTGAAAGGTCAGGCGTAAAAACGTTATTTCGATTCGAGAACTAGTCTTCGATATGCGAAACATGCTGTTGTCTGGGGTCGAGGCACTGTCGGGGCGGCCTGAATCAGAACATTCTTACCTGAGAGGTTACAGATGCGTGTGCTTGTAAGAGCGTCCCTTGTCCTGGCGTGCCTCCTTCTCGCGCATTCGACTGCGTGGGCGCAAGCGACAATCGCGGGATTGGTTCGTGATGCGTCGGGGGCCGTCCTGCCGGGCGTCACCGTCGAGGCCAGCAGCCCGGAACTCATTGAAAAGGTCCGAACTGCCGTCAGCGACGGCGCCGGACGATACCGGATCGAAAATCTGAGACCCGGCACCTACGCCGTGACATTCTCGCTGCCCGGTTTTGCGACAATGAAACGTGACGGACTGATCGTCAGCGGCGTGGCCGTGATCAACGTCGACGTAGATCTCCGCGTCGGCGGCGTCCAGGAAACCATCACCGTCACAGGGGAGACGCCCGTTGTCGACGTCGCGAGCACGACGCGCCAGATCACGCTCGACAACGAGACGATGCGGAGCCTTCCGGGCCCCCGCAGCTACAGTCATCTGCTGACCATGGTTCCCGGACTGCAGACGAATCTCAATAACGCCAACACCGGTCCTGTCTTCGCGATCTTTCCAATCCACGGTGGCCGCGGCGTTGAATCGCGTGTGACCGTCGAGGGACTGAACATCAGCAACCCGCCCGGCGGGAACCAGCCGCCAAACTACACTGCCGACATCGGCAACGCCGCGGAAGTGACGATGACCACGTCAGGCGGGCTGGGCGAGTCCGAGACCGCCGGTCTCACCCTGAACATCGTCCCGAAGCAGGGCGGGAACACCATGTCGGGCCTGATGTACATCTCCGGCTTCTCGCAGAAGATGCAGGCGGACAATTTCACCGACGAGCTGAAGGCGCGCGGAGCCACGCAGCCGACCCCGTTGTACCGCGTCTACGACGTCAACATGGCGGCTGGCGGCCCGATCGTCAGGGACAAGCTTTGGTATTACGGCAGCTTCCGCGTGCAGGGTCAGCGGCAGAATACGCAGAATGTCTACTACAACAAGAACGCGGGCATCGCGAGCGCGTGGACCTACGTGCCCGATCTGAGCAAGCCGGCCTTTTCGGATCGCACATGGGAGAACTACACGCCTCGCATCACGTGGCAGGCGGCGCAGCGCCATAAGCTCTCGTTCTCGTGGGATGAACAGCCGGTCTGCCGCAAGTGCACCGGCACGACCTCGCTGACCGGGTCGCCAAACTTCATCTTCCCGACCTCGCCCGAAGCGGATGGCACTGGCGAGTTCAGCCCGCAGCGCGTCCAGACGGCACGGTGGACGTCGCCGATGACCAACAAGCTGCTCCTCGAAGCAGGGTTCGGCACCACCTATTATCAGTGGGGTGGTCGCGAGCTCGACCCGAACCCGGGGAAGGATCTGGTGCAAGTGGTCAATATCGGGCAGACCATCGTGCCGGGCGTCGTCACCAATATGCGGTACCGCTCGCAGAACGCACTGAACAACAGGACGAGGGGATCGAATTGGACCGCGACGGCCTCGTACGTCACCGGTTCGCACAGCGTGAAGTTCGGGTACCAGGGCGACTTCTGGCGGGACGACCGCGAGATGCTCACCAACACGCAGCGGCTGGGGTACACGTTCGTCTTCGGTAGCCCGTCTTCCATCACCGAGTACGGGAGCCCGTACCAGGTGAACGCCCGCGCGATGCAGACGACATTGTACGCGCAGGACCAGTGGACGATCAGTCGACTGACGCTTCAAGGCGCTATCCGGTGGGACCGTCCCTGGAGCTGGTTCCCGGAGCAGGTCCAGCCTGCAGGTCGGTTCTTCCCCGGCGCCACCTTCCCGAGGACCGATGGCGTGACGGGCTACAACGACATCACGCCGCGCATGGGTGCGGCGTATGACCTGTTCGGCAACGGCAAGACGGCGCTGAAAGTGAACCTGGGCAAGTACCTGCAGGGCGCCAGCGTCAGCAACCTCGCGTACAACGCGAACCCGTCGCTGCGGATTCCGGGCGGCGGCGGCGGCATTTTCCCGCCGTCGGTCACCCGCACGTGGGGCGACGCGAACGGCGACTTCAATCCGAACTGCGACTTGGCGAACCCGCTGGCGCAGAATTCCCCGACCGCACCGGGCTACGACCCGACGAGGGATAGCTGCGGTCAGATCAGCGACCTCCGGTTCGGCAGCACTCAGCTCATCGGCGCGCAGTTCGATCAGGACTTGCTCTCAGGGTGGGGCCTCCGTCCGTCGGACTGGGCGTTCGCCGTGTCGGTACAGCAGGAGCTCTTTCCGCGAGCGTCGGTCGAGGTCGCCTACCACCGCCGTTCGTTCACGATGTTCACCACCGGCGGCATTGTGACCGACAACCTGCCGGTCTCGCCGAACGACGTCGCCGCGTTCACGCTGACGGTGCCGAAAGATCCGCGTCTACCAGGTGGCGGCGGCTACACGGTGGGTCCGCTGTACAACCTGAACAACAACGTGTTCGGCCAGGTTAACCAGCTGTTCACACCGTCGGACAAGGTAGGTGACGATACGCGCTTGTTCAACGGCGTCGACGTGACGTTCAACCTCCGCGGCCTACAGGGCGTGACGTTCTCGGGCGGGACCAGCACGGGCAAGGTGAAAAACGACTGGTGCGACATCCGCAAGGCGGTTCCGGAGAGCTTCCTCCTGAATCCGTACTGTCTCGCCGAGGCACCATGGGAGACGTCGTACCGTGCCGCCGTGACCTATACGATCCCACGCATCGATCTGCTCGTCAGCTCCGTGTTTTCGGACAAAACGAACATCGGCACGGACCAGCTCGGCTCGCTGGCCGCCAACTACACGCTGACGGCGGCGGATCTGGCCGCGGCGGCGGCGCAGATCGGACGCCCGCTGAACGTGACCGGCCCGCTGACCGTAAACGTGCTTGCCCCGGGCCAGATGTATGGGCCGCGTATCCGTCAGTTGAATTTCGGCGCCAAGAAGTTCATCCGCTTCGGGTCGCAGCGGTTGACGGTGGGTGTGGACCTCTACAATCTGACGAACAACAACGTCACGACGGGGTTCAACCCGACGTTCGTGCCGAACGTGGCCGGCTGGAATTCTCCGTCGTCGTACATGAACCCGCGCGTGGTCCGTCTGAACGCCGAGTTCAGCTGGTAAGCGGGGAAACGACCGGGATCCGTCGCGGAGGCGGATTCCGGTCGTCGCCCCTGATCTCCGTCTGAGCTCTGTCCCGGGGACGGACCCCGGGACGGAGCCGACCCCGAACAGGCCCATTCCGATGATCCCGATCGCCACCGACCGCATTTTGACGACTCACGTGGGCAGTCTCCCGCGCCCGCGACACGTCGTCGATCTGCTGTTCGCACAAGATCGCGGCGACCCTCACCATCCGGTCGACTTCGAAGACACGCTGCAGGAGAGCGTTGACGAGGTCGTGCGGCTTCAAACCGACGCCGGCCTCGATGTAATCAGCGACGGGGAGATGAGCAAGATCAGCTATGCCACCTACATCCGGCACCGGCTGACCGGATTCGATGGCGATTCCGAACGACCGACACCGCAGGACCTCGATGATTTTCCAGGGTTCCGCGATCAATTGGTGACCGAGGGTCACTCGCCAACCTACCGGCGGCCGGTCTGCACGGGCCCCATCGGCCTCAAGGACTGCACGCCCGTCGTCAAGGACATCGCACGTCTCACACGCGCGATGGCGCGATCGAGTGCGAGTGCGGGCTTCATGACGGCGGTCTCCCCCGGCACGGTCGGCGTGTTCCACCCGAATCAGTACTATCGATCGCACGAGGCGTACATGCACGCGGTCGGCGCCGCGATGCGCGCCGAGTACGAGGAGATCGTTCGCGCGGGCTTCATCCTGCAGATCGATTGCCCTGACCTGGCCATGGGCCGGCACTCGCGGTTCAAGCATCTCGACGATGCGGAGTTCCTGCGATGTGCAGAGATCCACGTGGACGCGCTGAACGAGGCGCTGGCGAACATTCCCGCCAACCGCATGAGAATCCACGTGTGTTGGGGAAACTACGAGGGCCCACACACGCACGACATTCCGCTGGCGATGATTCTGCCGCTCCTGTTGAGACTGAGGCCGGCGGCGCTCGTCATCGAGGGCGCGAACCCGCGTCACGAGCACGAATGGGAGGTTTGGACCCGCCATCGTTTGCCTGATGACAAAGTCCTCATCCCAGGGGTGATCGATACGAGCACGAATTACGTGGAGCACCCCGAGCTCGTTGCGCAGCGGATCCTTCGCTATGCGAACGTCGTCGGGCGCGAACGAATCCTGGCTGGCACCGACTGCGGGATGGGTACGTTCGCCGGCTTCGGTCCGGTCCACCCGGAGATTGCGTGGGCGAAGCTGCGATCGCTGGCCGCCGGCGCACGGCTGGCGTCAGGCCGACTGTGGACGTCAGCGGTCACCGTCGCCTGACGGGTATAACTCAAAACTCAAAACTCAAGACTCAAAAGAACTCAAAACCCCCAACTCTTACGCCTGAGACCCCCGATCTCGACTCTACCGGGATGTCGCTTTATCATTCGAAGCGCGGCAGGGAACGCGTGCAACTCTGCCGAACCCCCGGAGAACGGTATGACTACCCTCGTGAAAGGCATCCATCACATCACGCTGTGCCCAGGTCCGGCACAGGAGGATCTGGACTTCTACAGTCAGGTTCTCGGGCAGCGCCTCGTGAAGCAGACGGTGCTGATGGATGGTCGGATTCCGATCTATCACTTCTACTGGGGCAATGGAGACGCCGAGATCGGTTCCATCGCGACGTCGTTTCCCTACAGTCGCAAACCTGGTCGAGCGGGATCGGGTCAGATCGCGGTCACCAGTTACGTCGTACCACAAGACACCACGGCATTCTGGACGGCGCATTTCGCGCGGCATGCGGTCGAGCACAGCGACGTCCAGGAGCGCTTCGGCCAGAAGTTCGTGCGCGTCCGACATCCAGCGGGCATGCTGTTCGAAGTTGTGGAAGCCGAGGACGCGCGACGGCCGTGGGTGACCAACGAGATCAGCGCGGACGTGGCGACGCGCGGATTCTTCGGCGCGGTCATGTCGGTCCGCAGCGTCGAGGAGCAGCAGCAGTTCCTCATGGACGCGATGGGCTTCCGGAAAGTCGGTGTCGATGGGGCGTATCACCGCTTCGCGACGCCAGACGCCACGCCCGGCGGCGTCATCGATTTGCTCCACGAGCCCGACCGCGCTCCGGGCACGTGGCATTTCGGCGCTGGGACCGCGCACCACATCGCATTCAACGTCGACACCGACGAGGCGCTCGTGGCGCAGAAGGCGTTGTACGAAGAGCTGGGCTACACCGACGCGTCCGACGTCAAGGATCGTTTCTACTTTCACTCGATGTACGTGAGGTCTCCTGGAGGCATCCTCGTCGAGTGCACGGCCAACGTCCCCGGGGGGTTCTATCTGGACGAAACACCAGAGGACTTGGGACGCCACCTGAATCTGCCGCCCTGGTACGAGGAGAAGCGCGCCGACATCCTCGCGATGCTCGAGCCGATCACGGTGCCCGAGGCGAACCGTCCACGCTCCGACAACACGCGCGCGTCTCGACCGGTCATGACCGCTGCGGCCACGACGCCGGCCGGCGTTCCGCTGACGCGCACCAAGGCGGAGTTCATCAGCGAGAACCTGTAGACACGTCGATCTGGACAGTGTCGCGCCTTGACACGACTGCTGCGCGGGACGTATACCTGCTGCGCATACAGAAGCCTATTTCGATATGCGAAAGTTTGCCGTCACGCTCGCATGCCTGACCGTGCTCGCGTACGGGCGACCTGCATCCGCGCAAGTCGACTTCTCCGGTGAGTGGACCGTCGTGCGATCGATGGACAACACCGAGAATCCGTGGATCGGAGACTGGGTGGGGCTTCCACTCAAGCCAGAGGGTCTGGCACGTGCTGAGGGTTGGGACGCATCGCTGTTGAGCCTGCCCGAGTACCAGTGCCGCCCACACGGCTGGGCCTACATCAACCGCGGCCCGACGCAGCTCCGCATCTCCAAGGAAGTCGATCCATTTACGCGAGAGGTCGTCGCGTATCAACCGGAATGGCACCAGTCCACGAATATGCCGGTGTATCTGGACGGCCGCGACGGTCCGCCCGAGGAGGCCAACCATACGTGGGGTGGTTTTTCGACGGCCATGTGGGAAGGCGACATGCTGCGCATCAAGACGACTCACCTGAAGGAGGATTACATTCGTCGAAACGGTGCGATGGCGAGCGATCAAGCCACCGTGACGACGTTCTGGATCCGACGCGGCGACTACCTGACGTGGATCAACATCGTTCACGACCCCGTTTACCTCGCAGAACCGTTGATTCGCAGCACGGAGTACCGGCTCAATGTGAACTCACAGGTGCCGGCCCATCCCTGCACGTCGGTCTTCGAAGGTCTCGAGAAGGGGAATGTTCCGCATTACCTTCCAGGAGAGAATCCCTATCTGACCGATCTTCGGAATCGGTACGGCCTCGCGGCCAACGCGCCCACCGGTGGGCCGCAGACCATGTATCCCGAGTATCAGAAAACACTGCGGCCGAGCGACTGGTCGGCGGGTGACAAGCGCCGGCCCGCCAATAGCGGAGCGCCACGGTGACGCCAGCCCGCGCCGCCATCGCATTCGTCGTCGCAATCTCGGTGATCGCGGGCGCGACGCGCATGGGCGCGCAAGCGCAACAGCGCGGCCCGGGGGACATTCGCATTCTCCCCATTCGCGGAAATATCTACCTGCTGACCGTCGGGGGAGTGAACATCGCGGCATCCGTTGGCAAAGACGGCGTGTTGCTCGTCGATTCAGGCCCTGCCGTGATGAGCGACGCGATCCTCGCGACGGTGCGAGAGCTGTCGCGCCGCGTCACGGCAGCACCGACGCCGTTGAAATCGTGTGTCGGCGTTCCGCTCGGCTGTCAGTGGTGGGGCGGATCCGAGCTGCTGCCTACGACCGCAGGGACGCGCGCGCCGCGGCCAATCGCGGGCCTCATCAACACCAGCGACGACGCGGACCATGTGGGTGGCAATGCCGTCATCGCCGCGGCGGGCCGTACCTATGGCGTCCGCAACGTCGACAACACCGTGCCGGGCGCATGGGTTCTGGCCCATGAGAACGTGACGTTGCGCTTGACGAAGGCCGGACAGCAGTCGCTCGTGGCGAACGAGACGTACTTCGGCACGGATAAGAAGCTCAACTTCATCAACGGCGAAGGTGTGGTGATCACGCATCCCGAGGCGGCTCACACCGACGGCGACAGCATCGTGTATTTTCGCGGGTCCGATGTCGTGGTGGCGGGCGACATTCTGGACATGACGAAGTACCCCGTGATCGACATCCAGCGGGGCGGCACCATCCAGGGTGTGGTCGACGCGCTGAATTGGATCCTCGACGTGACCGTCGTCGAGCACATGATGGAAGGCGGGACCCTCGTCGTGCCGGGCCATGGGCGCATGACAGATGCGGCCGACGTCGCCTATTACCGGGACATGGTCACGATCATGCGCGACCGCGTGCGCGAGATGATCGCGCGCAAGATGACGCTCGCGCAAATCCTGTCGGCACACCTCACGAAAGACTACGACGGTCGATTTGGCAAGAGCCCGTCGTGGACGCCGGACATGTTTGTCGAGGCGATCTACCGCAGCCTCGCACCGAAGACGTAGCAGCGAATGAAGACCTGTCGGTCCTCAATTCAGAATGCAGAATTCAGAATGCGGACGGTGATCGCGATCTTCGCGTGCCTGTCGACGCTCGCAATCGCCGCGCAGGGTCAGCAGCCCAATGCCCCTGCTCCGGGGCCGGGCGCCGGACGGGGGAGAGGAGCAGCACCAGCTGCTGCGGCACTCACTGGACGTGGGCAGGCGCCGTACGACATCACGGGGTACTGGGTGGCGCTGATCACCGATGACTGGCGTTACCGGATGCTGACCCCACCGAAGGGCAATGCCGACTATGTGCCGGTGACCGCTGAAGCCAGGAAACTGATGGACGCCTGGGATCCGGCAAAAGACGACGCTGCAGGAGAAGCGTGTCGAGGATACGGCGCGGCGGGCGTCATGCGTTTGCCCGGCCGCCTTCATATCACGTGGGAGAGCGACAGCATTCTTCGGCTCGATACGGAGGCAGGCACGCAGACGCGGCGCTTCACGTTCGGCGCGGCGCCGGCGCCGGCCTCGACGACCGTCGCAGAACCGACGTGGCAAGGATCATCGACGGCGCGATGGCAGTTCCCCGCCACTCGCGGCCGCGGGCCCGTGACGACCGGACAACTCGTCGTCACGACGACCCGCATGCGCCCGGGATACTTGCGGAAGAACGGGATTCCCTACAGCAGCCACGCCGTGCTGACGGAGTACTTCGTCCGACTCGTCGATGATGACACGCAAGCGTATCTCGCGGTCACGACGATGGTGGACGATCCGCAGTATCTCGTGCAGCCGTACGTGAAGACCTATCAGTACAAGAAGCAGCCTGACTCATCGGGCTGGAATCCAACACCCTGCTCGGCCAAGTAGTCAGATGTAGCTCTCCATTCACACCGACCGAACAGATTGGCGGCTGTGCCATCGTGCGGCTATGATCCGCTTCGATGGGCGCGGACTACCGAGAGTTCAATCTCTCCGGCCTCGAGCGAGTCATTTCAGGGGCGGGTTCCGTCGATCGTCTGTCTTCGGAGGTGGACCGGCGCGGCCTCGAACGTGCGGTTGTCGTCACTGGACGAACGCTAGGAGCATCGCGGCTGCTCGATCGCGTGACGGCTCCGCTGGGCGCGCGCTGTGTGGCCGTCTTCACGAGCGCTCGTCAGCATGTCCCTTCGTGCTCGGTTGCCGAGCTCACGCGGCTGCTCGAACATCATCAGGCCGATGCGGTGATCAGCTTTGGCGGGGGCAGCCCGATCGATACGGCAAAAGCCGCCATCTACCAGTTGGTTGCTGGTAACCGGACTCCTTCTACTGGTCGGCCACCGACGCACATTGCGATTCCCACCACGCTTTCGGCGGGTGAGTTCACGGCCGTCGCCGGAATCACCGACGAGAAGACACGTATCAAACGCCCGGTAACCGACTCGCGGATCACGCCGCGAACCGTGATTGCGGATCCGGCCGTTACCCTCGAGACCCCCGGATGGCTGTGGGCGGCGTCTGGTGTGCGGGCCCTCGATCACGCCATCGAGTCGATCTATTCGGTTCGTCATTACCCCGTGAGTGACGCCGCGGCGTCGAGCGGCCTCACGATGCTGTTGCGGCATCTGCGGCCGTCGCTCGACGCGAACGATCCGTACGTGCTCGATCATCGCGTGGAATGTCAGCTGGCGGCGTGGATGTGCGTCTTCGGCGTGACCAATGCGGGCTTCGGGCTGTCACATGCGTTGGGCCATCAGATCGGACCTCGGTGGGACGTGCCGCACGGGATGACGTCGTGCATCACGCTCCCGCACGCGATGCGCTTCATGGCCGACCTCGCCCCCGAGCGCTTCCGGCCGATCGCGGAGGGCTTTGGCGTCCCATTCGATCCTGTTGAGCCGAAGCGTGCCGCGCTGGCGTGCGCCGATCGCGCGGCCGCGTTCATCGCGCAGTTCGACGTACCCCAGCGGCTGCGGGACGTCCGTATCCCGGCGGACGAGCTTTGCCAGGTGGCCGATGTGGTCCACGAAGTCATGGACGCCGCGCACGTCGTCGACCGGCCGGTGACCAAGGCCGATCTCAACACCTTGCTCGCGAACGCGTACTAGCGCGGCGTCCGTTCGCTCCCGCGAATCTTTTGGAGCCGACGGGGCTTTTCAGTCGCGTCTTTCCCAATATAGAATCGAACGTTTCTGTTCGAACGTTTTTTCGTATAGCGCACACCGGGGTCGATAGACTCCGTTCTCGAGAGGTCCCATGGCACTGCACGTTGTCGACACGCTTCTGCCCACCACGATGGTCGGGTCGTATCCGCGTCCGCACTGGTTCACGCAACAGCTGCGCGGCCGCGATGTCCGCGTGGCATTCAAGGAAGTTCAGCACGAGGAGGCGTACAACGACGCGGTGGCAACCGTGATCCGCGACCAGGAAGAAGCCGGCCTCGACATCGTCACCGACGGCAACATGTGGTACGACGATTACGTGGGCTCCATCGGCGCCTTCTGCTGGTACATGTACGAGCGAATCCCAGGGTTCGAGGCCGCCAGAGAGCCGCATCCGTCGTTCGTGAATGCGGACGCGAGCTTCAGCAAGGCGATGTTCGACGACTGGGGCGGGGTCATCAACAGCGGCCCGGTCACGCGCGGCCCGATTCGGTATGCGGACTTGTACAAGGTGGCGACCAGGCACGCCAAAGTGCCGGTCAAGGTCTCGGTCGGCGCGGGTCCCATCAACCTCGCGTGGCACGTGTACTTCCAGCATTACAAGAACGCCAAAGAACTGAGCCTTGCGCTCGCCCCGATCTTCAATGCCGAAATGAAAGATCTCGTCGCCGCAGGTGCGAAGTACTTGCAGATTGAAGATCTCGGCGCGTGGATGCCGCTGTTCACCGGCGACAAGAACGACTACACCTGGATCAAGGACACGATCGCGCAGTGCTGCGATGGGGTGAAAGCGAAGATCGGCTGGCACTTCTGTTTCGGCAACGCGTGGGGCAACGATCTCTTGAGCGGGTCATTCCCAGAGGGGTACCAGACGGTGCTCCCGAATCTGTTCGACACGCCAGGCATCAACGAGTTCGTGCTCGATTATGCAAACCGCGGAATGGCCGGAATCGAATTCCTGAAGAATCTTCCGAAGGACAAGACCGTTCAAGTCGGCGTGCTGGATGTGCGCTCGAACGCGATCGAATCGCCGCAGACGATTGCGGGCCGCATCAAGAAGGTCCTTGCCGCTGTGCCGCCGGAGCGCGTCGTGTTGAGCACCGACTGCGGCATGAAGCCGCTGGCGCGCATGGTCGCCAAGATGAAGCTGGGCGCGCTTGCGGAAGGTGCGAAGCTGGTGCGCTCGGAACTCGTCGGCGCTCGTTGACGCGCCTTTCCTCTCGTAGGGCCGGTCCTTTTGGACCGGCCATCCTGAGAATCCATTAAACCAGTGAGGATTGATCTGTCATGTTGAAGGCCACTGCCGGGATGATGCTCCCGACGACGATTACCGGCTCGCTGCCGCGCCCCAGCTGGTATACGGAGAATCTGGGGACGCGATCGTTTCTGGACGCGATGGTGACGTCGCGG
>Ga0114129_10008710_pt1 | contig 14462 bp, 16 predicted proteins | sample RhiMetdeltSRZDD1_FD_80071 | JGI IMG/M metagenome (GOLD analysis project Ga0114129, IMG submission 80071) | Populus rhizosphere microbial communities from Tennessee, USA - Rhizosphere MetaG P. deltoides SRZDD1 (version 2) (version 2) | ecosystem: Host-associated > Plants > Roots > Rhizosphere >... | reverse complement strand
GGAACTGCGAGCCGGCGATGAACGGCGTCGCGATCACGACCAGCAGCGAGGTCGTGAAGTTCGCCCAGACCAGCAACGGCATGCGCCAGAACGTCATGCCGGGCGCGCGCATGGTGATGATCGTGACCAGGAAGTTGAGCGCGGTCATGATCGACGACGTGCCGGCGAACTGCACGCCGATCGTGAAGAACTGCTGACCTAAGGGGGCATGGGTGGATAACGGCGCGTACGCCGTCCACCCGGTGTTGAACGCGCCCCCGTCCGGCACCAGGAAGCTGGCCATCATCATCAGGCCGGCGATCGGGAGCAGCCAGTAGCTCAGCGCGTTCAGGCGCGGGAACGCCATATCGGGCGCTCCGATCATCAACGGCAGGACGAAGTTCGCGAGCCCCGCGAAGATCGGGATGATGACCAGGAAGATCATCAGCGAGGCATGGACGGAGAAGAGCCCGTTGAAGGTCTGGGAGTTGACGATCTGCTCACCGGGCTGCGCAAGCTCGGCCCGCATCACCTCCGCGAGTGCGCCTCCCACCAGCAGGAAGAAAAGCGCGGTGACCGTGTACTGGATCCCGATCACCTTGTGGTCGGTGTTGACCCGGAAGTAGTCCTTCCAGCTGCGGGCCCCGTGGCCGGAGTGGTCCTCCGGCTCGGTCGGCGCGCCGCTCATGTACTTCCACCAGTAGTCGAAGCCGCCGATTCCGACGAGGAAGAAAAGCGGCGAGGCGATCAGAATCACCGTCACGATCGGCCCGCCCTTGATGATCGGGTGGTAGTTCAGGACCGTGCGGAGAAACACGACCAGGGCGAACGCGAAACCGGCGCCGAGCACTGCGCACCAGGCGCCGCGCAGAAGGTTGGGGCCGAGCAGCAGCTGCCGCGCGCGGCTGCGCGGCCGCTTGGGCGTCAGCACGTGCTGCGGGGCTGCGACGCCGGTCGTCATCGCGCGGATTCTACGGTCGCCGTCACGAGATGCCTCCGACGAGGTTCTGGTTCTTCTTGGCCTGAACGGCCCACCTGTCGAACGCCGCCTGGTCCTGGACCACGACCGGCGCGCGCATCGTCGCGTGGCCGAGCCCGCACAGCTCGGTGCAGATCAGCGTGTACCTCCCGAACTTCGTGGGGGTCACGCGGATGTCGGTCGTCATGCCGGGGACGGCGTCCTTCTTCAACCGGAACTGCGGGACCCAGAAGGAGTGGATCACGTCCTTCGCGTGAAGCTTGAAGTGGTACGGCGTGTCCTTGACGAGGTGCAGCTCGCCCGCCCGGAAGCCGCCGTCGCTCGTGTACTTGAACGTCCACGCGAACTGCTGCCCGGTGATGTCGACTTGGTGCGTGTTCGCCTTGGTCTGCTCGATGTCGGCGAGCACGAGGGCGCTGTAGACCGCGGCGCCGACCATCAGCAGCGCCGGGATCGCGGTCCAGACCGCTTCGAGCGTGGTGTTGCCGTGGATCGGCTCGCCGTCGCTCAGGTCGTTGTGCCGGCGGCGGAAATGGACCACGCTCACCAGCAGGATGGCGGTCACGAGCGCGAAGATGTAGCACGAGACCACCGCCAGGACGTCGTACAGCGTGTCGACTGGATGCGCGGCGGTCGAGGCGTCCTGCGGAAGCCACGGAACTGTCAGCACGATCGCGGTCAGCGCCGAGCCGACCCCGAGCGTCCACAGGAGGACCTGGAGGTACGGGTTGCGCAGACCGCCGGTCACCGGCTCCGGGTCTCCTCTTCCCCCGCTGACATCGGGCTGACCATACTACGCGCGCTCCCCATTCCCTTCGCCTCGCCGTCAGCCGCCTGACGCGGCTATTTGACGGTCACCTCGACCTTCATCCCCGCCTGCTCGTGCCCCGGCACCGTGCAGAAGAACTTGTACTTCCCCGGCTTGAGGTCGACGGCCAGGTCCTTGCTCTGACCCGCGTTTATCAGCGGCGTCTTGGCCTCCTTGATGCCGTTCCCCTCGATCGCGAGGTCGTGCTGGATCTTGCCGACGTTGTCGGCCGCGAAGGTGTATTTGCCCGCCTTCAGGTTGCTGCCGCCGGCGAGCGCGATCGAGAACTCCTTCTCGCTCACCTTCACGCTCTTTGCGACGGCGGGCTTGGCGGCCGCTGCCTTCTTCTTGGCGGGCGGCTTGGCGGGCGGGGCAGCGCCCGCGACCGTCACCTCGACCCTCATGCCCAACTGCTCGTGGCCCGGCACCGTGCAGTAGAACTTGTACTTCCCGGCCTTCAGGTCGACCGAGAGGGTCTTGCTCTGGCCGGCGTTGATCAAAGGCGTCTTGGCTCCCTGGACGCCGTCTCCCTGGATCGCGAGGTCGTGCTGGATCTTGCCGGTGTTCGCGACCGCGAAGGTGTACTTGCCGGCCTTGAGCTTGCTGCTGCCGGCAAGCGCGATCGAGTACTCCTTCTCGCTTACCTTCACGGTCTTGCCGGCGCCGGTCGCCGGTGCCGGCGCGCCCTGAGCGGCCGCGCCCTGGGTCCCGGCGGCCGCTTTGTTCTCGGCCGCCTTGGCCGCCGCCTCCTCCTTCGGATGCTCCCTGCTCGTGGTCGCCAGCAGGGCGACCAGGGTGCCGGCCACGAGCAGCACCGTGACGCCCACAAGCGCCCGGCCGGCTGAGCCGCTGGGCGGGAAATCGGAGCGCAGAAGCCCGTAGATCGCGAGGCCGAGGCCCCAAGCGACGAGGATGCTTCCCAGGACGAAGTAGACGGCCATGCGGGGCGCGCAGTCTAAAACAATGGCCCGCTACTACTGGGGTAGCTGGGGAATCACCTCCGCCGCGACCCATTCGAGGGCCTCGGGCACGACCGGCGCGAGCAGGCTCACCTGGATCAGGACCACCTCGACGCCCTGGTCGCCGTAGCTGCCGAGCTCGTCCACGATCGCCGCCGCGGAGCCGCCCAGCATGCGCCGGTCGGGAACGAACGACTCCTCCTCGCGTCCCGGCGGAATCAGGCCGCGCGCGACGCTGAGCGTGAGCGCACCTGGGTCCCGGCCCACCTCTTCCCCGAGCCGTGCGAGCGACGCGTGGATCTCGGGCATCTCCTCGGGGTAGACCTCGAAGCCGTGCCAGCCGTCGCCATGCCGGAGCGCGCGTCTGAGCCCGGCCTCGTTGTTGCCCCCGACCCAGATTGGCGGTCCGCCCTCGGTCCGCGGTGTGGTCGCGAGCACCGAGCCGTCGAAGCTCACGAAACGCCCCTGGAAGCTCGCGGGGTCCTCGGTCCAGAGTGCCCGGAGGACCTCGATGTACTCGTCTGTGCGCGCGCCCCGCTCCGCCGGGTCGAGTCCAAGCGTGCGGAACTCCTCGCGCATCCAGCCCGCGCCCACGCCGAGGATGAATCGGCCGCCGCTCAGAACGTCCAGCGCGGCCGCTTCGGCCGCCAGGTTCACCGGGTTGCGGTACGGCAGCACGAGCACGCTCGTGCCGAGGCCGATGCGGTCGGTCGCGCCCGCCACCACGGAAAGCGTCACGAGCGGGTCCAGCCACTGCATTCCCGGCGACATCGCGACCTCGGTGCCCGAGCGCTGGTACGGATACCGGCTCTCCCGCTCGTACGGCAGCACTACGTGGTGCGCGGCGAACACGGAGTCGAACCCGAGCCGTTCGGCTGCCTGCGCGACGGGCAGGAGCATCTCCCGGTCGTGGTCGAGGCCCACGTTCGGAAGTGAGACCGCGATCCGCATCGGGTTCAGCCTATACCGGCGGCCCAGCACAGGATGCGCTCGGGGGCGAGCCGCAGGAGCGGGCCGGGCGGGCGCTCGCGCGCGTACGGCTCGTACTTGGCGGCGAGCGCGGCCGTCGCATCGGGTGCGTCCGCGACCTGGTCGACCCTGACCGTGCCCAGGATCTGGACCCACGCGAGCTGCTCCCAGTCCGAGGAGTATCGATCGATCGTGAGCGCGGCCTCGGGCCGCCGGCGCAGGTAACGAACCCTGGCGGGCTCGCCCGGCCGTTTCGGCTTGCGGTCCACGGCGCTCCAGATCGCGCCGTCCCAGACCGCGTACGTGACGGGCAGGACGCGCGGGCGGTCCAGGTCATCGAGAAAGCCGAGCCGCCCGACCTCCGAGCCTCGCACGAGCTCCGCGGCCCACGACGGCAGCGTCTCCAGCGTTTTCACGTTCAACTCCGCCGAGCATAAGGCGCCGGCAGGTAGTCTCCCCCGCGATTTGAGCCTGGGACTGCTGCTCGAACTGCCTGCGCAGCGTGACAACGTCGAGCTCGCCGTGCGCGCCGAGGCGGCCGGCTTCGACTCCGTCTGGGCGCCCGAGTTCCATAACCACTCCGGGGCGCTTGCGCTGGCCGGCGCTGCGATGGGAACCAGCTCGATCGAGCTCGGCACGTCGATCGCATGGGCGTTCGGGCGGTCCCCGCTGCTGACGGCGGTCACCGCGCTCGACCTCGACGAGCTATCGGGTGGGCGCTTCGTACTCGGCCTCGGCACCGGCACGCGCAGGATGCGGACCGAATGGCTCGGCGCACCGGCCGATCGCCCCGCGAGGCGCCTGCGCGAGACCGTGGAGGCGATCAGGGCGGTCTGGGCGGCGGCGGACGCCGGTGCGGTCGCATACGAAGGCGAGCTGGTCCAGCTCAGGGTGCGGCCGTACGGTCGCGCCGGACAGGTGCGCCCCGCCGTGCCGGTCTATCTCGCGGCCGTGAACGAGGGAATGGCTCGGACCGCCGGCGCGGTCGCGGACGGCGTCGTCTCGCACCCGATGGCGACCGTGCGCTACATCGACGAGGTGATGCGCCCCGCGATCGCCGAAGGCGCCGCGGCGGAGGGCCGCTCGGCGGGCGACATCGCGATCGCCGACTGGCTGCTGGTGGCCGTCTCGGACGACGCCGAGCGCGCGCGCGAGGACGCCAAGCGACAGATCGCTTTTCACGCGACCGTCCGGACCTACGACCGCATCCTCGACCTGCACGGATTCACCGCGATCGCGGCCGACATCCGCGAGCTCTGGCGGAGCTTCGACCTGGCCGCGATGACCGCGCTCGTGACGGACGAGATGCTCGACCGGATGGCGGTCGCGGGCACCCCGGAGGAATGCCGCGAACAGGTGAGCGAGCGCGCCAAGAGCGTCGATCGCCTGCTGCTCGGCGCGCCCGCCGTGGCGACTGACGCGGCGGCGATGCGGGAATACCACGAGGCGATTCTGGAGACCTTCGGAAACCGGCGGGCGATGGACTAGACTGGCCCGGCCGGGCGGAAGCGGAGCGGGGAGCAGAGCACAGATGGGCTGGACCCTCTTCTTCATGATCATCATCCTCAAGATCCCGATGATCGCTGCGCTCTGGCTTATCTGGTACGCCGTGAAGGCGGTTCCCGAGCCGGACGAGGACGCCGCCGGCGAGGACCGTGGGCCGAGACGCAGACCGCCGATGCCGCGCTGGCCCAGGCGTGGTCCCGTGCTGGGCGGCGGCGACTGCAAGCCGGCACCCTGCCCCGAGCTCGTGACCGAACGGCTCGAGCGGCCCGCGCCCGCGTACGCACGCCGCCCCGAGCGGGTCTAGAGCTCCCGGCGTCCCCGGGTCTAGCTCCCCGGCGCCCCGGGTCCAAAGCTCCCGGCGCCCCGGGTCGACGAAAAACCGGGCAGGTAAGGGGTCGGTTCAAAGGGGGGCGACTTCTATGTGTCCACCGTGGCGAATGACACCCGCCCAAGCGTTTCACGGCGGCTCGAGCATTTACCCTGCAGTTGACCACCCTATGGGTGTCCAACCGCGGGGTACACCCTCACGGGATTTCGACGGAACGCAATTCCCCACCACGCCGCCAGCATTCCGCGCGGGCCGTCGCAGATCGATAACCCGTTTCACGGACGGCCTCCACCTCCCATCCCAATGCCCTTATTGCCGGTTTTTCAAGGGATCCAGCGCGGCCCGAACCCTAATCCGGCACAGCCCGCGAGTCGAGGTGCGCGCCGACCTTTCGCTTCACGCGCTGGAGCGCGTTGTCGACGGTCTTGGTGTCGCACTCCAGCCGCTCGGCAACCTCCTCGTAGGAGCGGCCGTCGAGATACAGGGACAGCACGCGGCTCTCGAGATCGCTCAAGACGCTGGTGATACAGGACACGAGGCTCTGAATCTCCTCCGTGGAGATCACCTGGTTGACCGGGTCGTGCACGGTCGACCCCGGCAGGATGTCGGCCATCGTGGGCTCACCCTCTTCGCCGCTCGCGGCCGGCGTCTGACTGAACGACACGTATGAGTTCAGGGGGGTGTGCTTGTTGCGGGTGGCGGTCTTGACCGCGGTGATGATCTGCCGCGTGATGCAGAGCTCGGCAAAGTTGCGGAAGCTCGACTCGCGGTCCGAGCGGTAGTCGCGGATCGCCTTGTAGAGGCCGACCAGCCCCTCCTGGATCAGATCGTCCGAATCGCCGCCGATCAGGAAGTACGACGAGGCCTTCAGCCTGACGAACCCGTGATACCGGCGCACCATGCGCTCGGTCGCCTCCGACACGCCCTGCTTGGAGAGCGCGACCAGATACTCGTCGTCGGGGCCCGCGGAACGCTGGGACGGCCGGGAGGCCGGGCGGGCCGGCCCGGACACGCGGCGGTTGAGCCGCCGTGAGCCCGAGGCGGAATCGCGCTGCGATCGGTCAGGGTGCGTTGCAGCGTGCCTGCTAGGGGTCGGTACAGCCATTGCAACCTCCTCCCTCCTGTGCCCCCGGGCACAGAGACGGGCGGCGGCGCACTTACCTCCCCTGGCGCCCCCTTAGACGGGAACCTCGAGGTGACGCTCGACTGTTCCGAGGGTCAACCTCAAGTCCAACTTTAGGTGCGCGGCATTCTAGGGCCGGAGCTTGCGTTGTCAAGGGTTGGTTCGCCGGCGAACGATTTCGTACATCAACACTGCCGCGGTGGCCGCCACGTTCAGCGACTCGAGTCGGCCGTGGAGGGGCAGCCCGACGAGCGCGTCGCACGCCGCGCGCACCCGCGGACGGAGGCCCCTGCCCTCGGAGCCGAGCACGAGCGCCACCCGGCCGCCGTAGTCGGGCTGCCAGTACGGCATCGGGGCATCTGCCTCCGCGCCGTAGACCCATGCCCCCGTCCGCTTCGCCTCCTCGAGGAAATCCGCGAGGTTGCGCACCTTCGCGACCGCGAGGTGCTCGACCGCTCCGGCCGAGGCCCGGCACACCGCGGGCGTCACGTGCGCCGCCCCGCGTTCGGGCAGCACAACGCCGGTCGCGCCGGCACCCTCGGCGCTCCGGCAGATCGCGCCCAGGTTCTGGGGGTCCTGGACCTGGTCGAGCGCGATCACAAGCGCATCCTCCGGCTGGAGCAGGGTGCCGGCGTCGGCATAGGCATACGGCTCCACCTCGGCCGCGACTCCCTGGTGCTCCGGCGAGCCGCACAGGCGCTCGAGCTCCTCGCGCGACACGTCGGCCTGTTCCCATACGCGCAGCACGCGCCTGCGCCCGCGTTGCGCCTCGCGGACTGCGTTGCGCCCGTAGACGATCTCGGTCAACCGGAGTCGCGGAGCCGCACGAGCTCCGGTCCTTCGGGGGTATCGCGCACCTCGTAGCCGCGCTCGCGCAGCTCGTCGCGGTAGCGGTCGGCCCGCTCGAAGTCCCGCGCCAGGCGGGCTTCGTCGCGTTCCGCCGCGAGGCGGAGCAGCTCCTCGTCGACCGGCTCGTCCAACTCCAGCAGGTGTTCCAGGCCGATCACCGTCAGCATCTCGGCGAGCGCGGGCTCGACTTCCGGCGTGACCCCGGCGCGGTTGACGTCGCTGATCAGGTCGAAGAGGGAGGCAAGCGCCCGTGGTGTGTTGAAGTCGTCGCGCAGGGCATCGAAGAACGCGTCGCGGTGGGCGGCCACCTCCGGGTTGGACCCTCCCTCCGCGGCCCCCTTTCCGACCACCCGGGCGAAGTTCGCGACTCGCTCGACCGCGCGCGCCGCGTCCTCGACCAGCTCGTCCGAATACGCCAGCGGCTGCCGGTAGTGACCCCGCAGGAAGTACATGACGAGCGCGTCGCGGCCATGTCTGTCGAGTTCGTCCGCGAGCAACGTGACGTTGCCGACCGACTTGGCCATCTTCTCCTCTTCGAAGCGCACCATGCCGTTGTGCATCCACATCCGGGCGAGCGGCTTTCCACGCCCCGCCTCCGTCTGCGCGATCTCGTTCTCGTGATGGGGAAACACCAGGTCAGAGCCGCCACCGTGGACGTCGAAGTCGAGCCCGAGGATGGTCTCGGCCATCGCCGAGCACTCGATGTGCCAGCCGGGCCGCCCCCGCCCCCACGGCGACTCCCACGCGGTGTCCTCGTCCGGCTTGTGCGACTTCCACAGCGCGAAGTCGAGCGGGTCCCGCTTGAGCGCGGTGTCCTCCTCGGGCTCGCCCTGCTCACCGGGCTCCAGATCCTCGAGCCGGCGGTTGGAGAGCTTTCCGTACCCGTCGAAGCTGCGCACGCTGAAGTACACGTCGCCGTCGCTCTGGTACGCGTGGCCGCGGTCCACGAGGCGCTCGATCAGATCGATGATCTCGCCGATCGTCTCGCTCGCGAGCGGCTCACGGTCGGGGCGCCCCAGCTCGAGCCGGTCGGTGTCCGCCCTGTAGTACTCCGTCATCTCGCGCGCGAGCTGCTCCGACGGCACACCGCGCTCGCCGGCCGCAACGTAGATCTTGTCGTTGATGTCGGTGACGTTCTCGACCAGCGTCACCTCGTAGCCCTCGTGCTGAAGGAAGCGCTTGAAGAGCGCGAAGACCACGTACGGCCGCGCGTTGCCGACATGGATCCGCGAGTACACCGTCGGACCGCACACATAGACGCCGACCTTGCCGGGCTCACGGGGCTCGAGCGGGCGAACGGAGTTCGCCAGCGAGTCATGAAAGCGGAGCTGAGCATTGGTCGTCATTGCCTGAGCCTAAACATGAGCAGTGTCAGGCCGGCGTCGTCGGAGCGGAGAATCACCTCCGCGGGAGCGCCAATGGCGAGGCGGTCGAATTGCTGCTCGAAGACGCCGAAGACCCGAACGCCCTGGTCGAGCTCCACGATCCCGATCGTGTCCGGGGCGGTGAACCGCAACCCGCGTTCCTGCTGCGTGAACGCGTAGACGGTCCCCCGGCGGGACAGCTCTCGCCACGAGAGCACGCTCCCGCAGCGCTCGCAGCGCTCCCGGGGTGGGAAGAACGGCAGATCGCACGAGGAGCACCAGGTCGTGGAGAGACTGCCCTCCGCCAGGCGGCGGTAGAACTCGCGCGCTGCTGGTCCCATCTCCCGCAGCACGTATTTCAGCGGCGTTCCGCTCGTCACGTCTCCAGGACCGCGATGGCTGTGCCGTTCATGACCCCGTGCTCAGCCTGCACCAGCCCGACCGAGGCGCCTGGCACCTGACGCTCTCCCGCCGTCCCCGTGAGCTGCTCGAAGATCTCTTCCAGTTCGAGCAGCGGCGTCGCCTGAGGCGGATGGCCCAGCGAGAGCCGACCGCCGGAGGGGTTGATGGGAAGACGGCCGCCGAGCGAGGTCTCGCCGCGGGCCACCGCGGCCGGCGCCTGGCCCGGCTCGAAGAGGCCCATCTGCTCGTAGGTGAGAAGCTCGGACGCGGCGAAGGCACCGTAGACCTCGGCCACCGACACGTCATCGAGCGAGCGCCTCGCGCGGCCGAGCGCCTCATCGAGCGCTTCGCGCATCCATGGAAGGCTCGTGACGCCGCGCTCGAGCGCAACGAAGTTGGAGCTGTCATGCGACTCACCCCACCCCGTGAGAACGGGGCCGTCCAGCGCGTGGCGGCGCGCCCATGCCTGTGAGGCGACGATCACGCAGGCGGCGCCGTCGGACCACGGCGGCGCCTCCAGCTTGTGTATGGGAGGGCAGACGACTCGCGACGCGAGCACATCCGAGACCGTGATCGGCTCCCGGTGCTCGGCGCGCGGATTCAAGCCGGCGTGTGTCCGGAGCTTCACGGGCAACTCGGCGACTGCCGCAGGCTCGACATCGTGCTCGTACATGTACCGCTGCGCGGAGAGCGCATAGCACGCGACCGCCGTGAAGACGCCGTACGGGGCGACGTACGGACCGACCATGCTGGCCAGCAGTCTGATGTGGTCGATGTCGCCCTCGTCCATCCCAGTGGCGAAGAGATCTCGCTCGGCCTGGGCGCCGATCACGGCTGCAACCTCGAGCCGCCCCGTCGCGATCTCCTGGCAGGCCGTCTTGAAGGCAAGGATCGAGGACGCCCCTCCGCACTCCACCTCGACCAGCGCCCGCAGCCGCAGGCCCAGTTCCTCGGCCACGCGCTGCGGCCTGATCGGCGCCTGCGCCCGCGCATAGCCGTGCGGCACCAGGAACAGCCCCTCCAGCACTCTTGCGTCGAGTGAGATCCGCTCGAGCGCCAGGTACAGGGCTTCCAACCCGAGCTCCGAGGGCGTTCGCCCGGGGTGCCTGCCGATCACGGTCGAGCCGCTCGAAACGATCACCGGAAGGCCGGCTCGCCGCACGCCGAATGCACTCATACACGCTCGAGCATCGCCACCGCGATCGTGCCGATCCCCTCGCCCCTCCCGATGAACCCCATCCCCTCGTTGGTCGTGCCCTTGACGCTCACGCGGTCCGCCTCGACCCCGAGCGCCTCCGCCAGCCGGGCGGCCATGTCGGCCGCATGCGGCGAGATGCGGGGCTCCTCGCAGACCACGGTCGCGTCCACGTTCACGACGCGCCAGCCCTCGGCGGCGGCGCGCGCGACCGTCTCGCGCAGGAGCTCGATGCTGTCGGCGTTCTCGTACTGCGGATCGGTGTCCGGGAAGTGCCGGCCGATGTCGCCCAGCGACGCCGCCCCCAGGACCGCGTCGATCACCGCGTGCGCGAGCACGTCGGAGTCCGAGAACCCATGCAGCCCCGGAGCGCCCGGCAGCTCGACGCCGCCGAGCACGAGCGTCCGGACCGCGCTGGTCCGGTGCGTGTCATAGCCGATGCCGACGCGCTGTTCGCTCACCCGAGCGCCTCCTGCCTGCGGGTGCGCCGGTCGAACACGGACACCTGCTCGATCCCCGCGTTGCGCACGGCCTCGACGGCCCGGTCGTAGGCAAAGCCCACGTCCTCGGGCACGTGGGCGTCGGAGGAGACCACGAGCGGCTTGCCTGCCTCGATGCACATGTGAAGCAGCTCGGGCGAGGGATACATCTCTCCCACCGGCTTGCGCAGCCCGGCGGTCGAGACCTCCACCGCCACATCCGCCGCTCGTATGCGATCGATCGCCAACTGGTAGTAGGTGCTCGGAGGCTTCGAAGGAGCGGGTCGGCCCGCTCCCCACACTTTTACTAGGTCGAGGTGCGCGAGGATGTCGAACAGCCCGCTCGCCCCCGCGGCGCCGACGGTCTCGAAGTACTCCCTCCACACCTCGTCGGGCGCCGATTCCCGCCACGCGTCATAGCCTTCGTGGTCGACTGCGCGATCCGCGATGAAATGCACCGAGCCGATCACGTAATCGAACGGTCTCGGCTCCACCAGCGCGGCAAGCTCTTCCTCGCGGCCGGGCACGTAGTCGAGCTCGAGGCCGATCTTCACCGGATAGCCCGCGTCCCGCATCGCGAGCAGGAACTCGACGTAGTCGTCCAGCCGATCGACCGCCTGCTCGTCCCAGAACGGGTGGCGCCACACGTCGAGGGCCTCGCGGAATCGATACACGTGCTCGGAGAAGCCGAGCTCGGTGATGCCGTGGGCGCTCGCGCGCTCGACGTAGCGCGCCAGGTTGCGCTCGGTGAAATAGGCGGACGCGTCGGTGCCGGGATCGTCGGGTCGCAGGTGGACGTGGTAGTCGGTGAGCGTCACAGGCGCTGACCGAGCAGGAGCTCCGCGATCCGCAGGTCCTGCTCGTTCGTGATCTTGAGGTTGTGCCGCGGCGCCTCGACCACGCGAATGTCGCCTCCGACGGCCTCGACGAGCTGGGCGTCGTCCGTTGCCCGGGCGAGGTCTCCCTGCGCGAGTGCCTTGAGGAGCGGTCCGGGCTGGAACGCCTGCGGCGTCTGCACGGCCCACAGGGTGCCTCGTTCGAGCGTGGCGATCACGCGCCCGCCGGCATCCGCCTCCTTGATCGTGTCCACGGCGCGCGCGGCCGCCACCACGCCGTCGCACCGCCAATGGTCAAGACGCTCCACGCACCGATCGAAGAGCTCTGGCATCGCCAGCGGCCGCGCGGCATCGTGGATCACGAGCTCATAGGACCCCTCCAGCGCGCCGATCGCGTTCGCGACGGACTCCGATCGGTTCTCGCCCCCGGTCGCGACCGTGAATGGCATCTCGAGCGCGTCGCGGGCGATCGCCTCGACCTCGTCCTCGTGACCCGGGGGCGCCGCGATCACGGCGCTCAGGATTCGCTCGGAGGCGTCGAGCGCGTCGAGGCACCACGCAATCATCGGCCTGCCCAAGAGCGATACGAGTGCCTTAGGGACGCCGGCGCCGAGCCGTTCCCCAGTGCCCCCCGCGGCGACGACCGCTGTCGCCATCTATGTCGGCTGCGCGGCTACTTGGCCGCGCCGGTGCGCTCCGAGTTGCTCTCCTCGAGGAGGTCGTCGAGATATTCCTCGGCCTCCTTCTCGTCCATGTCGAGCGCGTACATGAGCTCGGACGAGAGAATCTTCTTCGCCCGCGTGAACATCTGCTTCTCGCCCGTCGAGAGACCCTTCTGGAAGTCCCGGATCGCGAGGTTCCGCACGACCTCCGCGAGCTCGAAGACGTCGCCCGTCTTCATCTTGTCGCGGTTGTGCTTGAACCGGCGGTTCCAGTTCTTGGGCATCTGGCTGATGTCGTCGCGGAGCACCGCGAGCACGCGCGCCACGTCGTCCTCGCCGATGACGCGCCTGAGGCCGGCCCGGCCGGCGCTGTCGCTCGGCACCATCACGGTCATGTCGTTGTGAAGGATCTTGATCGTGAGGTACTCGCGCGTCTCGCCGAGCATCTCCTTCTTCTCCTTCTTGAGCACCTTGCCGGCGCCGTGATGTGGATAGACCACCTTGTCGCCCACCTTGTACGTGATGTGGACGATCTCGGTGACTTCTACGACGGCCTCTTCCTCGAGTGGCGTTGACTGCGGAATGGTGTGCCTCCTTCTCTCGATGCGTCTAGCGCTGGTTTTGCTTGGTGTCGGTGTTGCGGCGGGGGTCAGGTCTGCAGGTAGCGGTCGACGAGGTTGATCTCCTGCAACCTCCGCAGGCCCTCGCGGATCTCCTTCGCGCGGACCTCGCCGACGCCCTCGACGCCCTCCAGCTCTCCGGCCGTGGCGGAGAGCATCACGTCGAACGTGCCAAATTCGTGCACGACGTTTTGGACGACGATCTCGGGCAGGCGCGGGACGCGGCCGAGGATCCGGTATCCGCGAGGCGTCATGGGGAAGTCGAGCGTGTTGAGCTTGCGGTCGAACCCCAGCAGCTCGCCGAGGCGGCCGAAATCGAGCAGGTCCTGGTTCGGCAGCCGCGGGAGCGACTCCATCACGCCCGTGAAGCTCTCCTCCGATGGGTCGACGATGTAGTCCCGCACGAGCGCGGAACGGTCGGCCGCCACCCCCGTGAGCATCTCCTCGAGCTGCATCTCGATCAGCCGGCCCTCCGCGCCGAGCTCGACGATGTACCGCTCGATCTCAACCGCCATGCGCGTGACCATCTCCGAGCGCTGGAGGACAGTGAGCGCGTCATGGAGCGTCACGCCGCCTTCGAACTCGAGCGCGGTGAGCCGCATCGAGACCTGATCGAAGCGGGCGCGGTACTTGTCGAGCGTGGCAAGCGCCTGGTTCGCGCGGGCCAGGACCGCCGGGATCTCCTGCAGCACGTATTTGGCGCCGCCGGCGAAGAGGGTGACCACCTCGCGCCGCTCGGAGATCGAGATCACGAGCCCGTCGGTCTGCTTCGAGACGCGCTCGGCGGTCCGGTGGCGGGTGCCGGTTTCGCGCGAGAGGATCGTCGGGTCGGGCGTGAGCTGGACGTTCGCCCACATGATCTTTGTCGCATTTTGCGAGAGAGAGATCGCCCCGTCCATTTTCGCGAGCTGGTAGAGGATCGCCGGCGTGTACTCGATGTCGAGCTTGATCCCGCCGGATAGAAGGGGCGCCAGCCCGTCCTCGTCGCCGATCACGATCAGCGCTCCCGTACGCGCCAGCACGCAGTTGTCGATCCCCTCACGCAGCGCCGTCCCGGGCGCCACCATCTCCAACGCCCTTAAGAGCCTGGGTTCCTGTCGCGAGTGAAGCTCTTCAATCAGCTCTTCCCCTACTCGCGGCATCGCCTGGAATGATGGCAGAAAAGCGCTAACAGCGACGTCGGGGCGGGCGGACTCCAGCCCGCCGCGACGGCGTGTCAGGGGCCCTCTTCTACGCCTGCCAGGCTATGCCGCGCGCTTGACGTGCAGGGGTTGTTCGAACGCAGCCGCGAGCGCCTCGCGGACCGTCGAAACGGCCACGGCGCCCTGCATGTGCGACTCGATGGTGCGGGCCGGGGCGAGCACGCGCTCCAGTCCGAACCTGGCCGCCTCCTCGAGCCGGCGC